>Ga0226835_1000407_pt1 | contig 52484 bp, 47 predicted proteins | sample LAC_MetaG_1_FD_163627 | JGI IMG/M metagenome (GOLD analysis project Ga0226835, IMG submission 163627) | Anaerobic ammonium oxidizing microbial communities from anammox membrane bioreactor (MBR) in UC Berkley, California, United States -... | ecosystem: Engineered > Bioreactor > Anaerobic >...
GGTCAAGTCCGAAAACTTCTGTAAAAGTGGAGACGTGGCATCGGACTAGACAGCCTTCCTCTGAAACGATGTAGGTTCGGGTGAGCTGGGCGACAACTCCAACTCCCGTCGTAGGCGGCGCAGCATAGCGAGCTCCAGGTCGGTCATGCGCACACGCTGCCAACGTTCACTGGCCTGCCACAGCGTAGCAAAAACCAACTTCAGACAACTGCGCTCATCGAAAAAGCGCGGAATGGTTTTGGTGCGGCGGCGCTGCTCGGCGAACGCACGCTCAATCAGGTTGGTGGTGCGAATGCGCCGGTGATGCAAGGGTGGGCAACGCAGGAAGGCCAGGCACGCTTCCAGGTCATCCATCAGACAGGTGATCGCCGAAGGATAGAGCTGCTCATAGGTGTCGAAGAAGTCTTTCAGCAGCAGGTCTGCCGTAGGCCGGTTGGGCGCATTCCAGATCGCTTGCAGCCGCTGCTTCACCTCGGGTTGAGCCGGCAGAGGGACTTTGTCGAGGATGTTGCGGGTCTTGTGCATCACACAACGCTGGCGCAGGCTTTTGGGCCAGACCTCCTCGACTGCTGCAATCACGGCAGGGGCACCATCTGTCGTGACCAGCGTCGGGGTGGGCAGGCCACGTTTCGTCATGTGACGAATGAACTCACGCCAACAGGGTAGGCTTTCTTTGTTGCCCAACGCCATGTGCAGCAGGACCTTGCGCCCATCTCGGCAAATCGCCCAGGCGCACAGCAGCGCTTCTTTCACGTTGCCTTGCCGCCGCAGATTCTCATACACCGCATCCAGAAAGACGTATTCGACCTCGAACTCCGCCAGGCTCCGCACGCAAAAACGTTGGTAATCTTCCCACAGGCTGTCGGTGATCTCGCTGATGGCCGTGCGGCCCAGCAAGGGTTCGCCGGTCACTGGATCCCGGAAGGCGTCCTCCACGTCGCGCGTCGACAGACCCCGGGTGTACATCTGCAACACCAGGTAATCCAACACATCCGTGTTGCCTTTGAAGAACTCCATCAGCCGGGAACGATACGGCTGCTCGCTGTCGCGCACCTGGGGCACCGCCAGGGCGATCTCGCCTTCAGCGCTGCGCATCCGGCCCGGCTTGTAGCCGTTGCGATACCCGACCGGTTCTTCCTGGCGTTCGTACCGGTCGCGCCCCAGAAAGTCGGTCACCTCTTGCTCAAGCGCTTCCTGCGCCACCATCTGCGCCGCCAGCTTCAGAAAGTCGCTGGCCGGTTGCTCGCTTTGCTGGTACCCGCCCTGCAGGTAGCCTTCCAACAGTTGCCGGATCCGCTCACTCGGCGGTATCTTCATGCTCATGGCGTGTGCTCCCTTTCTCCCTTCACGGGATTCGTTCTCAGACAAACGAATGGTAGCTCACGCCTCCTTGTTTTTACAGAAGTATACGGACATTACCGGACTGAGAAATCGGAATCGAACGAATAAGACACTTGTAGCTTGTGTAGTGCTCTTGAGCCCGTATTGTTCAGAAATAAATCTGAGCGAGAAACTGGCCCCGTAGGGGCAAAAAACCTCGATCACGAGGAAAACAAGCCCGATCAAACTGCAGTATATATGTCCGAACCCTGGCAGTTGATCGAGAGTGTTCGAAATGAAAAACCAAGTGCAGCCGAAATTCTGCACCTGGCTTTTCTGCCCATAACGAGCGGCTGTAGGATTACACACTTGCTGAGTTGTCTTGGCATATATCTTTCATGCGTTGGCGTTTGGCACGTTGCCGACACGCATTCGAACAATACAACCGCCGCATGCGGCTCGTGCCCAAGCAGCGCCGCAATATGACCGGCAATAAGGTTGAAGATACGGCACTTCTTCGTACTCATCGCTCGCGGATTGAAACCGTCAACAGTCAGCTTGAGAAAATGGGCCTACAACAGCTTCATGCTCGTACTAATCCTGGTTTTGCGTTGAAGGTGTTAGCGTCTTTGTTGGCGCTCACCTTCACTAACGTTATCTAGCAATCACGGTGAGCCATGGATGTTCACTTGAGAAATATTGTCAACAATTATTGGATCTCACTCCTCGAAGATTTCGTTATTGAGGATATCCAAATATGTCAGAACCAGATTCAGAAGATTATCAAGCGCTTCTTTATGAATAATCTCAAAGCCGTGGATATTAGCAACAGGGATTCCAAAACCTACAGCCTTTGCAGCATGGCCGTTTGCTACGGCAAATCCAGCATCTGTGGCTCCGCTGGCAGCCATGACCCACCGTGGTTCAAATTTGAGTCGTTCAAAGCACCTATTGATTCGGTTCAGTTCTCCCTGATCATAGAGACACTGTCCATCGCGCACCCAGGCACCTGGAACAGAATCCAAACTGGGCGATCCCCCTTCTCCTCCGATAGGGAGAACATCTAGAGCAACGGCGATAGTAGGTTTCAAGTGATGCGTTAAAAAGAGCGCCCCATGACCTTTGACTTCTTCGCTTACCGTGGCAGCAAAACACAAATGTAGTTTGGTATTCCGTTCTTCACGAAAAAGGCGAGAAAGCTCTAGTAGAACGGCGAGGAACGCACGGTCATCAAAAGCGTAACCGCCTACAAAGGAACCTAAGTCGAAAAGCTCTTTACGGGAACGACTTACACACACGCGAGTTCCAGGCCGAATCCCGGCATTTTTCAACTCACGCTGACTCAACCCAGTGAAAATGCGTGTCGAGTCCCATCCCATTGATTTGATATACGGATATTCGTTGTTGCCAATAACGTTGTCGGCATGAATACTCTGCATAGAAAGAATACCAGGAATAGCTCCTTCTGGTGAAAGAATGTCCACAGGTCCTTCACCTATTTTGGCAGGAAATATGCCGCCTAATCCTCCGATGCTAATCAATCCATTTTGTTCCACAGCGGTTACCATCATTGCTACTTCATCCATATGAGCAAGCAATGCAATGGTGGGTTTGTCAGTCGATACATCTACCCCGTTTATCTCAACGACAACATTCCCTTTAGGGTCCTTTTTTACGTCAAAACCGATTTCCTGCCAATAACGATAGACATATTCGATCACGTCATTTTCTTGCCCAGGTGGCCCGTGCAGTTTCGCTAGATCTCCCAGCAATTTGAGCATCCCATTCCTCCTCAAAATTCAGTAGACTTTGAGTCTGATTTTTAACTTAGTTTCGACCGCACCACTTCGGCTTTCAAGACGGTATCTCAGTCAACCCGTGGCAGAGAACGCGCATTTCACAGTTAGGGCATCTTTGTGTGATCGATTGGTATAATTTCATCGTATTAAGCCAACTTTGTTCGGGAAAATTCATTTGAACCGACTCCACTGAGTGAGACTGGAATGGGTAGCATAGAAACATATGCCCGTTGGCTCCAACGTAAATTGTGTCCAACCGAATCGGAGAAGCCTCAAGATGGAGTAGCGGCAAAAATGATCTCTGCAAAGGCCCGCGGATATTTATCACTGTATTTAAGTGTTTATAATTTTCTTGACGAAAAGTATAAATACTTTGCCACTCTTCTACATTGAGGCTAATATCCTCCAAATCGACAGCTCGCCCGATCGGTATCATATCAATAAGGGTGAGGTCCTGAGCATTCAGTTTTTCGGCAATTGCTACCAGCCTCCCAATCTCGTGTAGATTTTGCTTGGTTATGACAGTATTTATTCCTGAAATAGGGATGTTTTGACTGTCCAACCGATCTATAGTTTTCATAGTGCGGGAGAAACTATTTTCCCCCCTGATCCAATCATGAGTTTGGGGCGAGGCCCCATCAAGACTAATCCGTATTTGGAGGGCTGGGAAATCTGTTCTTAATGCTGCTAACTCCACTATAATCGAAAAAGGGATATCCAGGGCATTTGTTCCAATTGCACATATAGAAAAGCCTAGTTGCGACACTTCGTATAAAATCGAAACGAGATCATCACGAACAAACGGTTCGCCTCCAGACAAAACAACGCGGGTTAACCCTTTATCTGATGCTAAACGAAGAATGTCTATGACTTGCTGTTTGGAAATTTCGGCTTCCTTTTTTACTTTAGAGGAATTAGACAAAGCACAATGACGGCAATGTAACTGACATCGCTCTGTGAGAATGAAGTGGATTTGCTCAATGGAAATCAGGTTATCACCCATAACATGCGACCAAAGGCTTAATAATGCTTTTCCGAGTTAAAAATAAAAGTGGCTTGTTTCTTGATTTCAAATATTTTGACGATCAAATATGAAAGAAGAGTATAAAACAGTATGGATATTCTAAATTTCCTGAGCCGTGATGAGCGCTGTAAACTAAGCCTATTAAAAATATAACGAATCAGGTTAGTGTAATATTTCTCAGAGAATTCTGCATTGAACAGCAACTTATACCCAGAACTTACTTCATCCCATAGTTCCTCGATTTCTTCTGCCAGTATACTTTTTACGCTATCGTAGAATTCAGTGCCTGGAACCGGATATGCGATCGATACGCCAAGATTATCTGGTTTCAATTCCCTAATTAATCGCCTAGTTTGTTGTATATCCTGGACTCGCTCTCCTGGATAACCGAACATTATGAAGCATCCCAGTTCAATACCACTGTCATGAACAAGCGAAGCGGCTTTTCGAATTTGCTGCACATTCGTGCCTTTTTTCATAGCATCCAGGATACGTTGGGAACCAGATTCTACTCCGAGATGGATCTGGTAACAGCCAGCATGTTGTAAATCCTGAAGACTGTCGCGAGTGATTAGATTAGCCCTAGTCATGCACTTGAAAGGAAGCTCTAATTGGCGTTGTTTGACTTCTTGACACCATGTCTTCAACCACGATTTGTTTAAACCAAAAGTGTCATCGGCAATCCAAAGTCGCTCAATCCCAAAGGTGTCCCGCAAAAACACCATTTCATCAATAACGTTTGCCACACTTCTCTGTCGAAAAGTCTGACCAAAAACAGCCTTACTACACCAGGTGCAATTAAATGGACATCCTCGTGAAGTGATAACCTGTAATTCTGTGAAACGGTGATAACTTTTCCAGAGTTCAAAATAGGGATTTAGATCGATCAAATCATAAGCAGGGAACGGAATAGTATCCAGATCACAGATAGGCGCCCGAGGCTCATTTATTATGACTTCATGACCGTTCTTGTAGGCAATCCCTGCAATGCTTTCAATGGTTTGCTCTCTATGTTGCAGATTCTTTAGAAGCTCCAGAATGGTTATTTCCCCTTCACCAATAACAACAAAATCTGCGCCCCAAGTCAAGTAATCTTGGCAAGAAGTTGAAGGATCTGGGCCACCAACTATCACAATTGCCCCGGATTGTTTGGCAGCCTGGATCATGGATTGCGAGCTTTTTCTGGTAGTAATGAATGACTGTATACCAACGATATTTGGGCGTGTGGATTGAACAAATTCTGCAAAATGCTCCTCACCTGGAGAGAAAGTAGAGTCATAAAACTCTATATCCCAATTATGGCTTTTTCTGATATAAGCAGCTATATAAAGCGGACCCAATGGAGGATATAAATGGGGTTCGTTCTGCATAATGGTATGATGTGTCAAGAAATAGGAACTGCAAAGCAGTATTTTCATGCGATCTAAGCCGTACGCCTTATGTCTTTACGCGCCAGTCAATTATTTGTATATTGCCAAACTTTTCTCTGGAATCTCTGTCAAACAAATGCAGATTAGGAAAAATTTTCCTGATGAGTAACGAATATGTGGAGCGATAAATGTCACAAGCAGGATCAAGTAAGTTATCTCGCCTGCTTAATCCACAACCTGCCCGACAAAAAGGTTTCCAGACGCAACTATGACACTCTAGAGGACAAACACCTTCACCGGAGGTTTCAAGAATTCTTTGTGAAATAGTTACTGCCCGGGAAAGCTGAGTGCCCAGACTAAACCTATTTTCTGAAATTGATGTAAATCTTGGACATGGATAAAATTGTCCGTGGGGATTGAGTACTACCATTTGTGTACCACATCCGCAGTCCGCTGTCGGGCAACCATCTGTCCATCCTCGCGAATCTTGCAGCAACCGAAATGCGAATTTTTGTAATCTATCATCCAACCCTTGTAGATTTCGAGTTTCTATTGCATGTTCAACTACGTTATCGAGAAATACACAAAATTCCTGATTACTTATACCCAACGATTGCCAAGCTTCTTGCGCACTCCCTCTTTGAATCACCGGTTTGAACGAAAAGTGAGAAACACCCAGTTCAAGGAAGTAATCAACTATTTCGGCTGCCTTATGCACGTTGGCTATGCTAACAGTGCAAAGAACAATGTGTGGTATACCCCGCCGTATAATTTCCTTCAATCCAGCCTCTGCTCGGGAGTGGCTACCTATTCCGTGAGGTGATAGGCGAACGGCATCATTAACGGCTTGTGGACCATCCAGGCTTACTCCGACAATAACATTATAAGCTTCAAGAAAATCCAATACGGATGATTTCAAAGTTGTGCCGTTAGTTTGGATTGCCAGATGTGTTTTTTTTGAAGGGTACAATTTGCTAATTGAAGATGTAAAACGGATCAGTTGCTGAAATGCATCATAATCTACTGCGATTTCACCATAATCAATTAATATCTCCTCGGAACACTGCTCGAAACTAGCTAGAATAGCATTTTGAGCTGTTTTAAAATCAAGTCTGCCTGCTTCACGCTTCGGTTCCATGGTGAGATAACAGTATTTACAAGCAAGATTGCATGTTTCGGAAAGAATCAGGGTTAAAGAAAATTTGTTGGGAAATGTTTTAATTGGAAGTACCAAATCTTGATTACTTTGCCTTGGCTGAATAAGGCCACACATTGTTAGATGATCCAGAAAATCAAACCACTGAGGGGCACTTAATTCTGGTGGTGGGGTCTGGCAATCAATATTTTTGGAGTTTTCAAGGACTTTAAATAAACGATACTCATTCTCTTCAAGTACACACCACCTGCCCGTTTCAGAAACTAATAGCCACTGGCTACCCATTTTGAGACTTCGAGTCTCGACTGTTGTAAGCAGCGGATAATTGCCGTTTCCACGCTTCTGCTCTTTAAGTCCTAACAAGGCTGGTGTGTATTTAGTGTATGCGTAATACATTCAGTGTTCCCACTTAAGTGGAGGCCTGCAGGATTTGCTGCATGAATATCGATCCTGGACCACAAGCATTGAGTAGATTACATTCTTGACAAGGCTCAGAAACCGGAGCTGCAGAAGATTGGTACTCATTATTGGGGACTTCAACACCTTGTGGACAATCCGGATCAAAATAGATCGCGCGCACTTCACTGGACACTCCACTGCTTGAATAACAAACACTAGAAATGAATTGTTCTTGATGTGTCTGATTCAGGGCGCAAAGTGGAATAGACCAGAGTACCACTGGCATATTATTTAAATGTGCTCGGTCAAGTGCCTGGTTAATATATTCTTTCATCTCTTGCAAACTCGGTGTTACTTCAGGGTAAGTGTCAGTCGCATTGCTCCACATATTCAATCCGCTTAACACTAGTTTGTCCGGTTTTCCAAACTCTTCGGCAATGAAATCAACAATCTCAGGCCATTCTGCTAAAGAAGAACGTACTGATAAAAGTTTGAGCTCTAATTCCTGTGGAAATCCTGTAATATCGCGAATTCGACAAGCATTCCGAATACCTTTTATGGTCTGTCTTAAACTACCATCTCGGCATGTAAGCCCATCATGGGTTTCGTCTTGTCTGCCATGTAAAGGGATAGAAAGACGGAAAACTCCTGCCTCTAACGCCTTTTTTGCATAGTCGTAACGCTGTAGCAAACGTCCATTTGTACAAAGATACACCAAAGCCTGTCGTTCTGAAGCTCGTTCTATTGCTTCGAGAAGACCTGGATATACTGTTGGTTCGCCACCATTCAAAATTACTTCATCGCCAGGACCGATATCGTATCGCTCATAGGCTTTTATTATGTTCTCGATTGAAATATCATGGCGAACCTGGACATTTTGACTGCTTGATACACAGAAAATACAAGCACTATTGCAGGCATTGGTGAGATTGAAATAGAGGCTTACAGATTGTTTTTGTAACTTATTCATTGACAGCATTCCCAATGAGGATAGTGGTGTGTGCGATACTGGTTTGCTCAGATGACTGCCTTGTTGTGGCATCATCACACACCACATCAATTTTCTACCACGGATTATGGTTTGAATGTTGGCGCCATTGTTTCCAGTTCGAGTCATTCCAGCACTGGGCTTCCCGCCCCAATTTCTCAGGTGTTTTGGTCTGGACCTCGCGAACCAGGTCGCGGAGTACTGGTAACGTGATCTGATCGGCATCAACTTGACGAACTTGCTCAATCAATGCTTTTGGTTTGCTCATTTCCTTATTCTCCTAATCGAACTGATGATTGAAAGGACGGGAGACTATCTCTCTTAGTATCATTCTCCTTTCATTTTGCCGATACAATTACTATTGGGGTTGATTCAGCTTGTAGTTGCCTGGGGGACATTAGCCAAATCATGATATGGCAATGCCTCAGTAACCCTATTATGAACATGCTGAAAAATCAACCTATAGCTTTCACAAAAAGTATCCTCTGACTTGAGTGTTCCTTTTTGGTGAAATGCGTGATATGGACAACCACTTTGGCAAATAGCAGACCACTCGCAGGACAGACACTTGGCAATTTGTGTTGTTCGCGATTCTAAAAAGGGCTTGCGGGCTTCTGATGAGAGAATGTCTTTCAGGTTATCTTCAATGATATTGCCAAACGACATCTGAGGATGTTGGGCGAACAGGACGCAAGAATGAACGCTCCCATTTGGAGAGACTGCAACATAGTGTTGGGAGCAGCAGCGTGAGAAAGCACAGTAGGTATTTCCTCCCTTCAAAATAGCCATCAAAAAGTGATAAGGCGGCACTACCATGTTCAAACGCCGTTCTGTTTGAAAAAACCATCGATCAAAAAGCTTGATCGCAACCTGTGCATATTCTTGCGGCGTAAGTGCGAGTTGCTGGGCTATCCAATCATTTTCTGGGAATACAGGATCGAAACCGAAATCAATTTTATGTTCGTAGAAGAAATCGAAGAGTTCGTCTTCTAACCCAAGATTCTTCCGTGTAACAACACAAAGCACATCGAAAAAGAGCTTCTTTTTCCGGGCTGCCATGATGTTGCCAAACACAAGATCAAAACTACCCCGTCCTGACCTCATTTTACGATGAGCATCGTGAAGTTGTGGTGGGCCATCAAGACTTACTCCAACTGTCACATGCTCCTGAATGAAAAGATCGAACCATTCATCGTTTAGCAGAGTACCATTCGTTTGAATATGGTGCTGAATAGAATCAAGCCCATATCGTTCCCGCGACCATTTCAACATATCTTGGAAGAAATCGAAGCCCATCAACAGAGGTTCTGCACCATGCCAATATACTTTGGTCGGCAAAGAGGAATCATTATGGATCACCACCTGCTCGATTACCTTCTTGGCTAGTTGAGGAGTCATCCGTTCCGGCTCTTTTTCTTGAATATAGCAGTAATCACAACGCATATTGCAGGCCATAGTTGGCATAAGGATGACTTCAAGATTGGGGTGGTCCACTTTTTACTCCATTTAGTATCATGAATGAGTTACTTTAATCGTCTACGTAGAATGTGCGATCATTCGGATTTTGATAGCGTCGCCTTTTCGAGTTCATTTGAAATGGCAGTGGAAACATAAGCAAAAATTTGTTTATAGGCTGCACAATTGGGATCTCGGCTAAATATCGACCCGTTCCTAGCATAGGCTTCGTGTGGACATCCTCCGTAACATACAGATGCCCATTCACAATCCCCACATAATTTTTTTATTTCCTGCCACCTATATAGAAATTGCTTTCTGATAGGAGATTTAAGTATATTTTCGAGACTAGTTTGGGCTATGTTCCCAAATGATAGTGCTTCATTCCCTGCAAATCGATCGCATACATGGACGCGACCTGTTGGCTCGATAGATATATATTCGGCTGCACAAGTTTCCGCTAATACACAGAAACCACTTGGGTACCCCATCATGACTGCCATTGCGTAATGGAAGGTTGGAGTAGCACTAGTGAAACGAGGTTCCGCCTGATTGATAAACCCCATATCGAAAAATTTGATACTGACATCTGCAAATTGCTCGGGAGTTAATGAAAGCTGTTGTTCAGTCTCGAGCGTAAGTGAAGTAACAGGATGAAACCCGAAATCAAGTCTGTGTTTGCCAAAAAACTCGAAAAGCTCCTCTTCGTGTCCCAGACTTTGGCGAGTGATTACGCTCAATATGCCACAAATCAGTCCTTTTTCCCGTGCCCTCGATATGTTACGAAAAATCAACTCGAAGGTTCCTTTGCCATCACGGGTTTTTCGGTGCTGATCATGAAGAGTTTTCCAGCCATCGAGACTAACGCCTACATTGAAATCGTGTTCAATGAAAAAATCGATCCATTCATCGTATAAGAGCGTTCCGTTGGTTTGTATATAGTGTTCAATAAGATAATCAGGATAGTGATCCAAAATATAAGCGCATATATGCGTGTAGAAGCCTAAACCGGCAAGCATGGGTTCACCCCCATGCCAGATAAACCTTGTGGGCTGATCGGGATCGTTGTAAGCTAGAAGCTCGTCTACCACACGTTCTGCTAATTCAACGGACATTCGTTCATTGGGCTTTTCAAGTACATAGCAATACGTGCAAGCAAGGTTGCAGCTTTTGTTGGGCATCACAATTGCATGAATGTTGGTTTTTTTCATCGTCAATTACCCCGATCAACACCGCAATGAAAAATATATCGATAGCTGATTGAACAGTAAAAAATCATCTTAAAGACAGAAAACATTAAACATCATATCCAATCATTATTTCCCCCAAATTTTCTAGGTAAAGAAATCCCTGGATTCTCATAAATTGGATATTCACATTGTCTCGTATTATGTGTAGGAAGTTGGCGGTCACTATTGAGTGCACAGTTAGGGCAATATCTAGATCCACGACAAATGATAGTATGCTCAAGACAGAACAATTTTCTACAGCCAGAACATGTGATGATACCGTTTTCCATGCATTCACTTGCTTGGCACCTCTTGCCGGACTGGAACTGTAGGAAAATTGAGAGAATTCGTTTCATGATATTATTTTCAATTATTAAGATACAATGAACAAAGTTTGATAAAAAGGCAAAATCTTTATATTCAATTTGCTTAATTTACTAACGATTTGTCCCAATATCTAAAAACTATACCGACTAAAAAACTGTTGGATACAACACATTGTACTACTATCTCATCCGCTGAGCAAGTAGACTTTCCAAAAATCTGAAAGGATACATTCCAAATCAGGGTAGCTTTTCTGGGCTGCCGCGCATGTGTTATAAAATCTCTCAAAAATCCGTTGTCCCAAAAAATACGTGCAATAGCTGATTTTCCCTTGAGTGGGTTTCCAGATGCTGCTTTTTATCTTTCCATCATGAACGAAATCATCATGTTGATCGCCTGCTTACACAACAAAATGCCGAGGCAAGTGTTTGTTTGCGCTCGGCATTTTCGTGAACGGTGTTAGCTAAATGCAATTCCCGTCTACTCTACGGCCATCTCCTGGGGGGCGAACGTGTATTCCGGATTGAATTGCAGCATGTAACCACCAGGAATACGGTAGACCGGAATGGGGTTGCCATAAGATGAGTTGAACGATCCTGGGTTATGTCGCCAGATGCAGAAGATGCCGCTTTCCTCATGGAGTGCGTGATTAACACCCCACAGCGAGTCAGTCAGTATCTCTTCAGCTTCATTGATGTCTGCCACAATCCGGGCCATCTGGTCACGCGGTACCAACGCCAACTGGTCCGTTTCTTCACCGCGATGTAGATAGCGCAGGGGCGGGGTTGCACGATGGCGCTCCAGATTACCCGGTTCGGCCTGGGTGGTCAGAATGAGAGCAGCAGGGGCTTCCTCGGTATCCGGCTCAATCACAAAGACGTTGACCGGTTGACCGTCAAATGTCAGTGCCTGGCGACCGTGCAGCCAGATTTCATCGCCACCAAGCTGAACGATGTGCAGCAAATTAGTCGGCAAAGTGGCTACTTTATCAGTATAGAGGGGTGCCAGCGCTCCCTCACGATAAGCATCAGGAACCGTCGCAACCTGCAACATGCGTACAATCGCCAGCCAGGCGGGCAGGGTATCGGGCGGTAATGCCGCCCAATAGTGTTCCTGCAATGTCCGGCGCAGGTCATATGCCAATTGAACCCCCAGTGGATCGTTGGTATAGGATGTCAGGTTGTCAATGTAGTGCGAATAGTTGCAACGATTTTCGAGCAACCACTGGAAGCAAGCGGCGGTTTCGGGACTGCCAAATACGAAGAACTCCCCGCCCTCTTCTTCGTCACAGTGCGGATTGTCGATCAACTGATTGTCCGGCACATCTGTAAACGGATCTATCGCCTCGTAGTCGAGCGAAATATCGTGATATTCAGTTGGCACAGCCAGGTCGATCCAATATTGGCGGACGAGATCATGCCCAAAAATCTCTTCGACATACGCCAACAGGTCACGCCCAAAGATACTTCGGATCAAGTGAATCACTGGATGTGACTCATCCTGACGATTTCTCCAGTCGAGCCAGGTGCAATTAGGCCAAACGCGATTGGCCAACGCCATATGCTGGAGTTGAGCCAGCCGGTTCAAGTTGAGCAAGGCTTCAACGGTTGGCTCGGCAGATAACAAGGTGTTCACCTCAGTACGTTTGACGCCCAGCGCTCGTGCAATGTGACGCGGTTGAATATCAGCCCGGCTGCGTTCGGTCAGCCATGCTTGAATGGTCGCGAATTGGTGTTGATTATTGGCAGTCATTGGGTTCGCTTACTACCCCTTTTCTCATGAACTGGTTACTTGCTTGAGGCGCTGCCGTTTGGCACGCTGGCGACAGGCATTGGAGCAATACCAGCGGCGACGCCCACCCAAAGGTGAGACTTCAGGCAGCACGGTCTGACAGACTACACAGCGCCGCTCACGGCGGCGGTCACTTTTGGGAACGTGCCGTTGCCATTGATGCGCTTGGATGATAACTCAGTCACCTCAAGCATGCTGGTGACTGGTTGTTCAGATGATAGTTCCGGTTCAGTGTACCAGCGATCCGCTTGCATTTCCTGGTACACGACTAAACGCCAGTCGTCCTGCGTCAGCGCTGCCAGTGTTTCCTTGCGGCGGGCATTGGCTTTGCGCAGCGCATCCTGTAGAGCATTCGCGTAAAACTGCGACCAGTCTGGTAACTGCTCCGGTTCAGCAGTCAGGGTCTGCCAATCCGCCAAAGCAGACTGATAGGCATGTTCAGTGGCATGACGTTGTTCGATGGTCTCAAGGATCTGGCCTTTGAGAATGTAAGCGGTGCTCAACACCACGAGCGGGGGAATGATCGCCTCCAGCCAGGCGAAAACACTCTGCTCAAAACCCAGTAAAGCTACCTGGATGTTCCCCGCCAAGGCCACCGAAGTGCACATCGCCATGCTGAGATACAAGAGGCGTCTGGATGTGGTGTTGGTACCAAGCGTTGCCAGCGCCAGGGAAAAAACGACCTGACCGATCTCAGCCGACAATACGGTCGCGAGTCCGACTGCGATTTGAGCCACGTCGTTCGGCACTGCTTGCCCGAAAGTTCGTGAGCCAATGACATAGAGTCGGATGGCCGATGGCGTGAAGGCTGCCAGCAACAGAATCAGGCACAGCAGCGAAATCAGTCGGGTGACCGACACAGGATAACGCGAGACAGCGGTATGGATGAACTGCTCGCGTGTCGGTTTAGGGCCAATCGAACGCATCACAGCGTTACGCGCACTTTTGCGCGCACTCTGACGTTGTTCTTGAGTGAGGGGTCGCAGGTTCTCGATCATCGCTGTTTCCTCCATCAGTTGCGCTTGCGGCGCACAATCTGAGATACGCGCTGCGGCGAGATACCAAACATCTCAGCAAGTGTGGTCAACGATTCGCCATCACGGTAACGTGATCTGATCTCAGCATTACGTTTGTGTTTTGGAGGTGTGATCTTGGAGACGGGATGAGGTGGAAGCACGATTCCGATATACAATTCAATCGTCATGCGGCCTGCCGCATAGCGTAACTGCTGGAATACGGATATGTCGAGTAGGCCCCTATGGGGCATCGCATTACAACATCCTAGAAGGGTGTTGTTTCTTGCTTTCTCCAGGGCACTTTCATACCCTTCGCTGTCCGGCTCCAGGTCCCCGAACTCGTTGTAGTACAACTCCATGCGCAGCATCAGGAAGTCATCGGCCCACGGCTTGAGCTTGTAGCTGACAATCCGCCGCGTGTCCAGGTCGAACACAATCTCGGTGAACAGGTACTGGACCATGCCCTGCCGGTCTTCGTCGTCCGCCGTGTCCCACAGCGAGGAGATGCGGTTGACCGCCTCGATGCACATCGACAGTTCCAGCGCCTTGCGCTCGCTCTCTGTGGTCCGCGCCTGCCAGTGGACGATCTGCCGCTCGTTCTCCTCCACCCGGCGCAGGTACTCCTCGCGCGCGATGCGCCCGTCGCCGTACAGGTGCACCGCCGCGTCGATGCGCCGCTGGCACAGGGCGATCTCCTCCCGCTTGCGCTGCTCCAGGTCTTCTTCCTCCGCGTCAGGGCCGAGCTCCGCCCTGGAGAGCATGGCCAACTCGGTGAGGTACTCCAGCGCGTCCTCGCGCACGGTCAGCAGCTTGAGCAGCCGCCCGACTTCCGCTTCAATGTCATCCGCCGGGACGGTACGGTTGGTCACCCCGCAGGTCACCCCCGCCATGTGCTTGTAGCGCCGCTTGCCACGCGGGTCCAGCGCGCCCGTCAGCCGCGTGCGCAGCCCCGGATTGTCCTGCGCCTTGGCCTGCGCCTCGCAGTGGGCGCAGTAGACCACCCCGCGCAGGGGATAGGTCCGCGTCCGCATCTGGATGCCCGTGTCGACCGGCTCGCGCGAGCGCTGCTTGCGGACCAGCGCCACCTGTTCGAGCAGCTCCAAGGGGAACACCGCCCGCGACTCAATCAGGTCCGAAGGGTCGGTGGCATCATCATAGGCCGAGCGGTCCTTGGCCCGCTTCTCCGGCACCAGCCCGCCATACTCCGGCCAGTTGGCCACCACCCGGCGCACATCCTCCTGGCTGACGGGGCGCGGGTTGCCCTTGCGGTCGCGGAAGGGCCAGCCCTCCTCGTTGAGCCGGTAGGCTATCTTCTCCAGGCCCAGCTGGTTCTCGGCGAAGATCTGCAGGATGTAGCCCGCGCACAGGTAGTAGCTGCGCCAGACCGCCCCCTCAGTTAGCGGCTCGTCGTGCGCACCCTTGAGGAACTGGCCCGTCTCCGGGATGAACCAGGCTCCCCCATCCGAGGGCTTGAGGAAGCCCTCCTCGTTGCGCACCGTGCCGAAGGGCGTTGCGCCCACGCTCTTGCCCTGCGCCCGCAGGTAGGCCACCGCCGCCTTGGTGCGCTGGCTGACATCCTCGGCGTAGGCTTCATCGAGCATGGCCACGATCTGCGCCATGAACTTGCCGTTGCGCGTCGAGGTGTCCATGTTGTAGCCGGGACGGGTGAAGACCAACTGCACGCCGTAATGGTCCAGCTGGTCGAGCAGGTCGCCGATGCGCCAGCCCTTGCGGTGCAGGCGCGCCAGGTCGTAGGCCACCAGGGCGACCACGTCAGGGTCAGCCAGGCGCTGTTTCATCTCCAGCCAGCCGGGGCGGTTGTTGACGAAGCGGGCGGACTTGTGGCCCTCCACGTCCAGATAGATCTCGCCCTGCCAGCCTTCCTCAGCGACGCGCGCTTCGGCGAGGGCCAGCTGCCGCTCCGGGCTGGCCTTGTCATTCTCATCTTTGGTGAAGGACTGGCGGATGTAGACGAGGGCGACGGTGCGTTCTACGGGGATGCGAGACTTGCGCGGCATGACAGACTCCTCCTGTGTTCGTGGAACCGCTGACAGTCATTAGCGCCGGGCCACCAAACACGCTAGAGTCTGCCGGTGGTCGGTGCGCTACTCACTCTAGTGCATCGGCCGGAGCGCCGGGGTAGGATCAATACCCTGGCGCTCGCCTTTACCAATGCACCCAGCTTACACTCACTCGACTCCGCTGTCAAATCCCCCGTTGGCCTTGCGCGTCAGGTCCTTGGCCAGCGCTCGGGAAACCGCCTTGAGGAAGCCGGTGAAGGCCAGCACGTCCTCGCGGTCCGGTCGCACGTCGGAGTACTCCCGGTAGAAATCGCGCACGAAGTGCTCCAGCACCTCCGGAGAAGGCGCCCGGTATTCCACGCGAGTGCCTCCGCTCATGTCCCCGACCTCCGCGCCAGCCGCGAGAACACTTCCCACTTGCGCACCGCCCGCTGTCCAATCTCATCCATCGTATGCCCTTCCCCGTGCAGGTAGGACAGGGCCTGGGCCATGCTGGCCGGTCCGTCCTTGCCCCGCTCATACCCCACCCGCACCTGCAAGCCAGCCAGCGCCCCCGTCACGAAACGCAGATAGTCCTCCTTGATGTCCGGGTCGAACACATACTCCCGCTCGGCCAGCCGGTCGTAGTGCAGCGACCAGTCATCGACCAGGTCGCGCAGCAGCAGCCACACCGGGGCCAGCGGCCAGTCCGCCTTGTGGTCCTCATCGCCCCCCGGCTGGCAGAGCCGCCCCCAGCGCAGCGAGACGTAGTTCAGCAGGGCCAGGAAGCGGTCGAAGGTCAGGTCCTGCAGGTAGCGCAGGTTGAGGAAGCGGGCATGGTAGCAGCGCACCGACCACTCGAAACGAGCGACCGGCACCTCTTCAGCGTCATCAGCCTCATCACCATTCAGCCCCCAGACCGAGCGCCAGAAGCCGTAGTGGGCCAGCTTGCGCGCCTCGGCCACCTTGTCGTAGATCTTGAAGCGCACGCTGCCCTGCGAGGTGCCCACGGTGAAGCCCTCGATGTCGCCCGTCTTCGAGCAGAAGTGCATGCCCTTGGGTTTGGCATAGCCCACCCAGCAGTCGCGCCACTCGTCCAGCGACAGGGACTGGAGGTCCAGCCCCACCAGGTCGACCGTCAGGTCCATGCGGTTGATGCGCACCGGGAACTCGAAAGGAGCCGGGAGACCGTAGAGCATCAGCTGGCCCTCGATGTTGCGCTTCATGATGTTGGGAGCGATGAGCCCCTTGTGCTCCCCGAACTGGCGCAGCCACTGCGGGCCGAGTTGGAGCATGACCCCCATGCCATGCCCTTCACTCGGCGTCTCGACCAGATTGTCGTCCACGCGGTCGGTGAGGTACAGCCGGGCATCCCCATCCCACACCGACAGCTTGTAGCCCAGACCACCCCGCCGCAGCACCATGTCCTCATAGGGGATGCCGTCATGCAGCTTGGGGTCGGTGAAATCACTAAGGGGAGCCGACCAGCGCTTGAAGACATCCTCATGAGGATATTCCACCACCAGGTAGAGACTATCTATCCCAATAAAGCCGATTACCGGTTTCAACCCCCGTGATACAGGCCGGGGGTTCTTGCTGTTCTGAGCAGCGTCCATCGTTTCTCTCTTTGGTGGGCGCGGCGCCGCCGCCGGTGCACCCCCCGCGCTTGCGCGCGGGCCCCTCCCCGGTCGGGCGGCGCCCTGCGCGCCCTCAGCCTACGCCGAGCGGACAGCGCAGCGCCGCGCTGTGCAGCCCGCCGACCTCACCCACGCTCGACACCAGACCGACCGCGCACTCGCGGCTATTGCACGCAAAGGACACGCCCGTGTCCGAGCACGGCAGCTCCAGCCCCGCCGTGACAATGCGCAGCTGGCAGCCCAACCACTGCGGCGGGCAGGCCAGCAGCGCCCCATCACCCGCCCTCCAGTCGTCTCCGGCAGTCGTGGGCGACAGGCAGCGGCCCTCTTCTTCATCCCACTGAAGGCACCAGTCCGGCCCGTCATCCGGCCAGTAGGAGCGCAGGCGGATGATGACAATCTCCGGCTCGCTCAGCAGGGCAGAGCTGTCTGGTTCCATCAGCACAACCTCGACCTCTCCGGTCTCGGCCAGGTTATCCACAGTCCCCACCACGACGACCTCTTCCACTCGCTCCAGCTCAGACCGCCGCCGCACGTTGACCCGCTCGGCGACCTGGCCCAGGTCAGCCACGGCCAGCGGCTCGCCGCCCCAGAGAATTCCAGCGGCAGGAGTCGGGTTACTCTCCATCGCTTCCCCCAGGCCGGGAATCAGCCCGCCCGCGGCGTGCTCCTGGGCCTGCCTGCCCGCGCCGCCCAACACCCCCAGCAGGGTGTTGACGTACCAGACCATGCCCGCCACGGCCAGCACGAACATGGCAATGGCCCACCAGCGGATGCCAGGCCGCCGCTCGGCGGTCGTGTAGGGGAACAGGTGGGCGGGCTTCCACGAGCCGCGCAGCCAACCCCCGCCGATGCGCCCGCCATCCGCCCACCAGGCTTTGAAGGACGTGACCTGCTCGCTCATCGCCCGCGCCTCCTCCGCCCCCTGGGCTGCTCGGCCAGGCGGTCGGCCACCTCTTCCAGCGCCTGCACCGCGTCAGCCAGCCGCTCGGCCCCGGCGTCGAAGATGGCCCCGCTGTCCTCACCCATCATGCTGCTCTGCTGCTGGGCGCGGTAGCCGCGCACCCCGGCATACGACCCGCCCGCGTTGGCCAGCCTGGCCTTCTCCTCGGCCATCCAGTCCGACAGCCCGGCGTCGCCCGTGGCGAAGTACTGCGTGTCGTACACCCCGAAGATCTCGCCCGGTCGCACCCACCACAGATAGTACTTGTCCGCCCCCTTCTCCAGGCGGTAGCGCACCGCATACAACCACACCGGCAAGCCGACCAGGGTGAAATCGAAGACCATGCGCACGCGCAGCTGGTCGCAGCTGCGCGGCACCGGACGGTGCGAGGGCAGCAGCAGGACGACGTTGAGCTTGCGCATGGCCGAGATGAAGGCTTCCGCATCGCGCCCCATCCTCAGGAACTGACCCGCCTCATCCAGGACGATGCACACGTCCAGGTACTGCCCGTCGCGCACCACCACGTCGGACGGGCTGTCGGCCCACACGCAGGGCACGTTGGTCAGCAGGTAGCGCGAGAAGCCCGTCCGCACCAACTCGTAAGCCACGCGGAAGGCCAGGGCGGTCTTGCCCGACCCCGTGCGCCCGCCGAAGTAGCAGACCCGCTCGGTGCGCACCAGGGAGAGAAACGGCAGTCCGTTGACCAGCACGGCGCACCCCCTCTCAGAACGGCCAGAGGAACGACTTGACGTGGCTGAGCAGGACGATGCCCATCTTGATGGCGATGAACATCGCCGTCAGGTACAGCCCGACCTGGATGACCACGCTGTCGAACATATAGATGTTGCCCAGCAGGTAGAATTCTTCTTCCATGGCGACCTCAGAAGCGGCGGATCCAGCCCAGGATGTAGACGAAGACGGGCACGAGCATCAGGTCGAAGGACAGCTTGATGCCCAGCAGGGTGATGCTCGGGAAGCGGATCCACACGACGCACATCTTCATGGCGGGCCAGCCGATGTGCCCGCCCCCCAGGGCGTCGGGCAGGCCGACCGACACGCGCGGCACCAGGGTGTAGCACGTCTGGTGCTCGTAGTCCGGCTCGATGGCCCACGAGCCAGGGTCCGACCCCGCGAAGATGCTCTCGCGCTGGCGCAGGGCGACGTACGCGCACAGGTTCCCGGCCAGGGCAGGCGTGGGCGTCAGGGCGGGGCGAGGGGTCGGCGAGGCAGGAACCGGCGTCGGCGTCGGCTCCACAGCAGGCGGCAAACCATAGAAAATGGGCACCACGTACCAATAGCCCGCCCCGTGATTGTACGTGCTTTCAAACGTGAACCGCGCATCACTGCCCGCAGCCATCGGCATGTTACTGGTAAACGCGCCAGCGTAGGACACACCATTCGACACATAGCCCGGCCACGCTTGCCCTATGGCCGCCAGAAACGACGACCGCACACTGTCACAAATCTGCTCCCGCGTTCTGCCCGCATACGACACTGCGCTACATTGGTCAGGCGACCCCACGTGCTGATTGTCTGACGTGTCGTTCCAAACTTCCTTACCTGGACACGACACCCCGGAACCATTCATTCGCTTGACATTCAGAGAACCCACATTCGTATGCGTCACCCAGGCCCCCACGAGCACGCCCGGCACGTTATACTCAGTCTTGCACAGCGCATAAGGACTACCCGACCACGTTTTGTCAAAGCGAATAGGCGCACCCACGAAAAACTGAGCATACGGCGTACTGGTAGGCGTAGGACTATGCTCCGGCGTCGGCTCCGGCACTACATCGCACTCCGGCCCAGGCGAATCGACGATGAACTGGGCGTCGAGACGCACCCAGCTGTCCGCCGAAGCGGGGTACACTTCGAGGCCCAGCTCGAAGCAGCCCGGCGCGCTGGCCAGGTCCAGGCCGTTGTCCGGCAGCTCGAACCACTGGAACTGCTCGCCCGCCGTCGCCGCCGCGCAGGCCGCATATGACCCGGCGCAGTACAGCCGGTCCTCGACCAGCGCCGCCGCCCCGCTCGCGTTGGCGAACAGGCTCAGCCCGCACGCGCCCTGGTTGCCCACCGGAAAAGCCAGGTCGTCCGGGTCGCTGAACGCCGGGCGGAAGAGCACCCCGTAGGCGATCTCGTGGTCGCCGTAGGGCCAGGCCAGGCCCAGACCCCCATCCCCGGAGTACTCCAGGGTGTCGACATACGCTGCGGTACTCTCCGCCTCGCTCAGCCACTGGATGGGGCAGGTCAGGGCGTAGTCGCTCTCCACCGCCACCGCCGTAGCTGTCGGGGTTGCTGTCGGCGTTTCGTACTGCACCCCAATCCACTTGAGGTTGTTCAACTGCCAGGTATCCGTCCCGCAGTCGTCGGGATACCCACCCAGGCGCAAACTCAAGGCCAGCTGATTGCCCATTGGCACCAACCGGTACAGCGACGACGAGTGAATCGAGCCCGGCGCTAGTAATGAGCAGGCTTCATCCGGCCCGAAGCAATACTGCCCCGCCGCCAGCCAGTGGTCGGAGGCCACCGGCGAGCCGGAACGGTCGCCCAGGATGCGCAGGTCGCAGGCGCCGCCCCCGCTGTGGTAGGCGCTGAAGACCACCCCGACCACGTCGCGGCTCTCGGCGGGGAAGACCTCCACCTGCTGCACGTAGGGCGCGTCGCCCGCTTGCCGCCCCATCTGGACATCCAGCGTCGAGTGCAGCGACCAGGCCGCCACCGGGCCTACCGTCGGCGTGCGCCGCCAGGGCTCCGGGGTGTCGAGGGGATTGATAACCGCCCCCGGCAGGCAGTCGCGGCAGGCGGCGATCCAGCGGTAGTCCAGCGCCGAGACATCCACATCGGCCTGCGCCCAGTCGGGGCAGCCCGGCTGCTCGGCTGAAGTGGGCACCGCCTGCCAGCTCGCCCCCGCCCAGTAGGGCAGCCAGGGCGGCAGCTGCGGGGTGGGGGTGAGGGTCGCCGTCGGCGTGAGCGGTGTGGAAGTGGGCAGGGCGATGAGCGTGCGCGTGGCGAAGGGCGTCTCCGTCGCTTCCTGCGCCGACGCCCAGCCAGCGCCCGCTGCACCCAGAGCGGCTACCAGGAGCCCTCCGGCCACGACCAGGCCCATTCGCAAGTGTTTTGTGGCGTTCACGCCGATATCCCCCACGAGCCACTCATGCCCACACCCCCTACTGCTCAACTGTTTTCTGCAGCTCACGCCACAATGCTCCCAGGACGAGCAGGACCGCCAGCGCCGCGAACTGCTGCCAGTCCGTCACCTGCGACGCCACGTAAAGGAAGCCCAGCGAGTAGTGCAGCCCGAAGCGGGCGAAGAACAGGCTGAGCACCCAGGCCATCAGCAGAATGCCGTAGTCCATGCCTACCCCCGCGTGAAGAGCTGCCGTACCAGGAAGGCCGTCACCGTGACGATGATCGCCGCCCGGATGTAGGGCATCAGCTCCAGCATGTTGATCAGGTCGTAGACCCGCGCGAAGATCTCGTCAATCGTCACCGCCCACTCCTCCCGCCAACCAACTGCCCGGCCCGACTCGCGCCGGACCGGGCAGCTCCACCTGGGGAGGGCGCAACCCCCGCTAGCGCACCGCGCCCTTCAGCTTGCGCATGACCACCCCGAACAGGCCGATGATGGCCCCCGCCGCCACGATGACGCCCAGCCCGCTGGAGCCGATGAAGCCCAGCACCGAGTCGAGCAGGCTGTCCGCCGTGTCGGTCAGGATCGGCGTTGGCGTGGTCTGGGCGAAGGCGGGCACCGCCGTCAGGGCCAGCACCGCCAGCACCGCCACCAGCAGAACGACCTTACGCATCCCCTTCACTCCTCACACTACCCCCCACCCACCGAACGCTCACCGGCTACTTGCCCGCCGGACTGTTGCCCGCTGGCTTGACCGCCACCCGGCGCAGGGTCATCAGCTGGCGCGGCTTGTCGCCGTCGCCTGACCACATGAAGCCGCGCACCTCCGCCTCCACCTCGCACTTGTCCATGCCGTCCATGAACGGCTTGAGCCGGGCGATGGCGTCGCACGGAAACTCCGGGTCGTGCGGGCGGGCCGAGAACTGGTACTCCGCCCCGCCGCCTTCGATGAGCGTCACGTACTGCGACTGCCCGTCCTTCGAGTTGCGCAGGTCGGTGACGATGCACACCGGAAACCTCACCAGCATTCCACTGTCTCCTTCTTCCCTCCCCCCGCCGACTGAAAGCTGGTCAGGGCTGTGGGTGGGAGGAGGAACACAGCCCCGACCAGGACCAGGAAGCACTCTCATCGTAAGGCAAAAAGAGGATTTGCTATAGCCCCGCACGTGTAGACCAGATCGTGTAGACCCGTGCGTGTAGACCCGATCTGGCCTATTGACAAATCTCAGGAACCGTGAACACGGGAGAAGAATGGGGCTCAAACCAACCCAACGAGGAGCAGAGCTATGCTCAGAGGCGGTAGCTCCGCGGCAACAGGGTGCTCTCCACCTCATTCCCTGCTATCGCGAGCGCCCACCGCTATCCTGAGCGCCCGCGACTTCGCACGCCCGACAGAGCGTGTCCCTCGACCGTCACACTAGCTCTCCCCGCAACGTGCCGACGCGCGGCGATCCTACAGCGCGGGTCTCCGCCCCATCAAAGACCGGCGAGCGGTACTCTGGTGCTCATCTTTCGCACAGGCGGCGAAAGATGGACCAGAGAACCACTCGCCTAAGACTGCGCCCCCCGCCGAGGAACCCCTCCCTAGACCAACGCTACGAACCTGGCAACGTCACGCCTCCCGCCGTCTTTCTTTGACGGGTCCCCCCCTCTGCGCTGTCCGCCAGCCACGAGCACGTTGCGAGGGTCTGCCATCAAGGAGCGCGTCATGGGCATCGTCAGCAAGATCAGGGCAGTGAGCAAGCGGCGGGCAACCTACGAGCAGTGGATGGCTGCCGTGTGGTTGTGCCTGAAGGACTTCGAGGGCGGCAGGGACGACTGGTTCGATGGGCTGAACTGGGTCAGTCGGGGTCGGGGCTACCTGACCGAGACGGACATCGTGGACTGGAGGAGGCTGTACAACCGGAACTATACGGCCTTCCAGGCGGCGCGGCTCGCCGTGCAGATGGAAGACGGGCCGCAGGTCATGGTCTAGCAGCCAGGGTCAGCCGCAAGGCTGGCCCTTTCTTCATGTTGAACGCGGCACGAGAGACCGCGTCCTGCACCGCAAAGGACGGTTGCAATGCTCCCGCTCAAGGTCACGACCCTCCCGCTCCCCGAACCATTCACCATCATGGTTCACATCTACGACGTCTCCACCCTCACGCCCGCCATAGCACGCGAAGCGCTCGACTTCGCCTTCTACTTCTTCCCTGACACCTGCACTGACTACGGTGGCACGGTCTGGGACGAAAACGCAGGCTACGGCTACCGGCTCTACCCCCACTCACACCGCAAGCTCTACCTCAAGCAGTAACGCCCCCAGGCCAGCCGCAAGGCTGGCCCTTTTCGTGTGTTGAACGCGGCGAGAGAGACCGCGCCTACCCGAACAGGAGTACCCGATGAACGCCGAGCAGCACCTCATGGTTCTTTCTACCGAGCAGCCAGAGCCCGCCAGCGACTACGCCCGCCAGGTCGCCGCCATCCAGGCCCTGGAACGCTTCCACGCCCAGCGCGGCGAGTTCCTCAGCGAGCTGCAGCAAGCCGTCACCGAGGAAACCGGCTCGGCCCTGCACGGCCACCTGCGCAGCGCCGAGGAAGCCGCCCAGACCATCCTGGGCGACCCGACCCGCCTGCTCACCCCCTCCCTGGTCCTGGTCATGGACGCCGCCGCGACCCTCGGCCCCCTGACCCGCCGCGCCACGCGCAACTACCTCATGGAAGCTCACTACTGGGCTTCGACCCTCCTCGACGAGCCGCCCACCTACACCCTCGCCTAGCATCCCCAGGGTCAGCCGCAGGGCTGGCCCTTTCTTCATGTTGAACGCGGCGAGAGAGACCGCGCCCTTCAAGACAGGAGCTTCCGATGAACATCAGCCGCCCGTCAGACATCCCGCCCGCCCCCTACTACGTCGTCTGCGACGACCCCTTCCTCTCCGGCTGGGGACCGGCCCGCCACCTCATCAACACCCTCATCCTGCCCTGCGCCAGCCCCAGCGAAGCGGGCATCGTCCGCGCCAACGCCCGCGCGCGCGGCGACATGAAGCGCGTGCGCATCATCACCACCAAGCCGCGCCTGCGCCCAGGCCACCTCTACAGCCTGCACACTCGTGACGACTACCCCCGCTGGTACGAAGCGGGCTTCTTCAAGCCCCCGGAGCACAAGGAGGCCTTCGACTGGTAAGCGCCCAGGGTCAGCCGCAAGGCTGGCCCTTTTCGCCTGTTGAGCGCGGCGAGAGAGACCGCGCCCAGCCCAACAGGAGCACGCCATGAGCAAGCCGACTTTCCTCACCAGCCCCGACCCCGAACACCACGTTGCCACCCTGCGCTACTCCGACTTCATGACCCTCGGCGGCCATGACCTCTACCGCGACCTGAGCGACGCCGCCGAGCGCGAGCAGACCCCCTGGGCCGGTCCGACCCACCTGGTCATGAACCAGGCCATCGACGCCGCCCTGGCCTGCTTCCGCCATCCGCACTACGACCTGGTGGACTGCCTGCTCGACTTCCTGCTGACCGTCCATCACGCCTACGGTCCCCAGACCCGCGCCGCTGCCCAGCAGTTCCTCAAAGCGGCCAACGCCTACGCCTACAGCCACGACGACTAAGACCGCGTCCACAGACCAGGAGACAACCTCATGACCGCCCTGCAGTTCAACCTGTTCACCGGTGAGGCGGAAGACCGCCGCACGCGCAAGCAGCGCCAGGCCGACCGCCAGCGCTCCCTCCCGAAGCAGATGGAGATGTTCCCGCAGCGCGACATCGCCCAGTTCGGGGTCAAGGCCAACCCGCATATCCCGCTCTCCGGCAATGTGAAGTTGTTGCTGATCCCCGAAGACCCGCGCACCGAAGAAGAAATCGAGGCTGACATTCAGCGCCAGGCCGAGCGCAACACGCGCCCGATGTTCTCCGATTAGCACGGCAGGGGGCACCCCACCGGTGCCCCCCGCCCCTTTTTTGTCACTCCCCCGGCTCTCCCCACAAACTGACCACCGACGCCCGCTCGACCAGGATGCGGTTGTCCAGCGTGTAGCGCCACTTGAGATGTCCCCGATCCAGATGGTAGCGGACTACCGTCCGCGCCCGTCCCCACAGCTCGCACACCTCCCGCACCGTCAGCAGACCCTCCAGCACGTCGTTCTGGTCTTGTTCAATCCCCATCAGCTGCTCCTCCCTCAGAGTCCTGCGTACACCATTTCCACTCACCCGCGCCAGCCCACATGGAGTCCAGTCCATGCGGAGTCCCGGTTCCCGCACCCGGATACCGTTCCGCCACCTTCTGGCAAGACCCCAGCTGGTCACTCCAGAATAGCACGTGTGTTCGGTTCTGTCATCGTCCCTAAGGATGATTGTTAGCGGCGAGACTGGCTCTACGGACCTTGCTTGCCGAGCACTGGCCGGGAAAAGACCGACTAGCACGCCGCCACCGAGGTCGTCGCTAAAGTGGGTGACTTCAATCTTATACCATATACCTCGGCCCTACCCCCAAGTGGTGTTTCGCTTGCTACCGAGAAGTCCGCCACGAGCAGGCCCGTTTGCGCAAACAGCGTCAGCGTGCTCGCTAGAAGGGCGCTCAGAGCAACGAAAAAGGTGGCGGAGTAACCCGACCATAAGGAGTTTATAGCTTTATGTTTTCCATCAGGGGACTTCTCAACTGGTGATCACTGGACATTCGATTCCGGTGATTTGCAGACATCCCTCGCCGTTCTTGACAGCCCGTCATAGGCATACGCCACGTCGCCCATGCTCAAGAGCCTGTTTGCCCTGTCCCAAGCATACGAGTTGACGCCGTCCGAAGTCAAGTTGCCGTTGGCGTCGTAGGTAAAGCCCTGGTTGGAAATCTGGTTGGCGGCATTATAGGTGTAGCTGGTAATGGTCGGTGTACCCCCCTCCAGCGCCACCGACTCCGACAGCTGGTTGCCCGCCAGGTCGTAGGCGTACTGGTAGCGGCGCAGCAGGTCTTCGTCCGGCCAAGCCGGTGCGGAGGTCGGGGTTATTCTGATCATCGACCCTTGTTGGCGCGAGGCCTGGTTTGTGGCGGAGGGGGCGGACAAGAACCTGGGTGCGGGAACTGCGATCAGACAAGAACGTTCGCCAAGAAGCCTGGCAGTACAAATCATCTATCGGCAAACTGGCACCAAAGCTGGGCAGTTATTGACAATCAAATGCTTCAAATTGATCCCTGTTGCTTTGGCTGCCAACGAATACGCTACGCCAATCTAGTGTAGCGCAATCGGTTGGGATTCGACTCTCATAGAGAATCGTCACTCCTGATTCAGGATCGAGCAGAACGAAGAGGACATCAACCTTGACCCAGGACAGTTTTGCCGCATTCCGCTGGATGTCTTGACAGAGTTGACGTGCCTCCGGTAGCAACCTTTCCAGTTCCGCATTTGTGACGGCATTTTCCCCTGAATAGACTCGATGGATCTGTGTTACTGCTCGGAGTCCAACTCCCGTGAACAAATAATAAGACTCTTCACGCATATCGGGATAAAAGACACGGACGTAGACATCATAAACATCAAATAGATCGAATGAGTATCCCATGTTTCGCAGTGAACGACATAGAGCGTTCGTTTCTGGGGTGTCACGCGATGCTGACTGCCACTCCCATGGATGAAAAATAGCGTCAATAGCTGTGTTGGTAGTGCAGGTAGTGAGAATGAGAAACCCAATAAGTGAGAACGAGAACCTAGTCAATAGCCTAATTAATATCATCATTCACCTCTACGATAAATAATCGATCTCGGTCTACAATGCATAACTCAGAATTCAACGGAGGTGGCTCATTTCTCCAAGTTGGTCATCTAATTTTGTTAAGCATCAATAAGGAAATTCGCCCCTTCGCCTCTCAGGGAATTACATCTGTTGTACTATCTGAATCATAGGCAATTCCGCTGCTCAATGGATAGATAATCTGGGTTTTAGATGATATGCTACGCCCAACACTTCGATCTCCCTCCCGTGGAGGGACTGACACCGTGATCGGCGCAACGAGTATCCAGAGTCGCGTTGAAGTTCCCATCCAGCCAAACCCACCGCATGAGGTCACCCCGGCAGTCCGAAGGCGCGCCAGAGCACCAAGTTGATCATACCTTTCATCGACATGTCCCCCTTCATATTGATAGTAACGACCTGATAGAGTTGCATAATACATGGCATTGTGTGCTGGGCCTGGGCCGAGCTGTCCAGAACACCATTGCTGTAGTGCTAGCCGGACAGGACCAATCCCCTGCGGAGGCATAACTTCCGCAAAACCACGAGCTTCATCGGGCCACCTAGTGGCCCCAGCCGTACGTGGGAATCGCTTCGTCAGGACGTATTCTGTGTACCCCCTCGCTGCTTCCTCGGTGATGTTCAAATAGTCTCGGACAGCCTGAGGGTTTTGATCTTGATCAATGAACAGTGCCATAGGGGTATGTGGCAGATCGAACACTGTAACATTCCGAATAGCCGATCCACTAAACGCCGCTTGGTGGATACGGGTGATTTGACTGAATAAAGGGTCAACCTGGGCACAAGAAGAACTCACTCGGTTCAGAATCACCCAGGCGAGAGCATAGGCCAACCCCTGGAATTCAATTGTAGACAGAGCCGATTCGGCACTACTTATTTCCGACATAGCAGCAATGGTGAGCAAGCTCTCTTCCCACCGAAAAACCAACCCACTGGGCATCCGTGGGCACAATCGAGGAGGAGGATCAAAGCGCCCTCCACAGGAATCCCAAATCTCCGGAGTTTCGCTGATCATTCCACTGGGGTCCACAAAGTTTGTCGGATTCCCCCACACATACCCATACCGGTTCAGCGACATGGCCTGTTGTATCACCCCTTCCACCGGGTCCAGACTGGGGAACACCCCCAACCCCGGCGCGTAGTACCGCGCCCGCAGGTATAGCATGCCGTTGGCATCCATCATCTCGCCGGTGAAGGTGAACGGAGTACCAAATATCCCCGACTCAAGTGGCTCGCCGTAGGGCGCATAGGTTTGGAGCGAGTCTATGTCGAGTGCATTTTTGATCACGCTGCGCACCGAACCAAGCCCATCAGGGAGCGGCCAGGTCCAGTTACCTGCGTTGTCCTCTTGGGCGTGGATGCCTCGAGGACCATGGACAAACCGTGTCATGTCGCCGGGAGTCGTGGCCGCCAACACCTTCACTAACCCCGGCTGCACATCGAGCAAGTAAGTCCTGACAATGCCACTCACCACCTGGGAAACTCGGCTTGCCAAGCCATCATAGGGTGCATTTCAGTTTAGTTCACGATGCGCGATAGGCCCAAACAGGTCTGATCCATTGTCAGCCGACCGTGAACTTTGAACTTTCGTGAAATGCACCCGCCATCATACGCGTACGAGATGCCGCCCATACTCAGCAGGCGATTGGCGCGCGGTAACTTTAAGGCCAAGAACCACACAAGGGCGGTTGCCAAGTCGGCTCCGTTCCTCCATCATATGTGAGTTGCTGGATGTTAGGACCGTCAACTTCCAAAGCATAGATTTCCAACCTTCCGGTTCGGCTAGATGCAAAAACAATGGTTTTGCCGTCGGGTGACCATTCTGGAGAGAGATGGATATAAGACCCGATTATCAAGCTTTGAATATCAGATCCATCATGTTTCATAGTATAGATATTATAGTAGTAACCCAGGCCATCGTTGGTCGATTCGAAAGCAATCATCTTACCATCCGGCGACCAAGAGGGCTCCCTATCAATAAAATCGGGACGTATGGTGATACGCTGAGCCTGAGATTCGCCCAGCTTCATCACAAAAATCTCTTCGTTTCCTTCACGATCTGAGGTAAAAGCAATCATCTTGCCATCCGGCGACCAGGCAGGCCATCTGTCCATAGCTTCATTAGCAGTTAGGGGGTGAACATTTGAACCATCGGTTTTCATAATATAGATTTCAAAATCTCCATCACGATCCGATGCAAATGCAATGAATTCGCCGTCTGGTGACCAAGCCGGATCAAAGTCATTGGCTTTGTTCCAGGTCAAGCGGCGTTGGTTGTTCCCATTCGCATCCATGATGTAAATCTCTGTGGTCGCCACATAAAAATCGCCTTGATAGTCTCGATCTGAGGTAAAAGCAATCATCTTGCCATCCGGCGACCAGGCAGGCTGAGCATCATTCCCCTTGTGGTCGGTTAAGCAACGAAGATTTGTTCCATCGCTGCTGATGAGACAAATAGACGAGGTGTTATTGCGATATGACTGAAATGCAATGTTCTGGTTAGTTTGTGATAGACATCCAACAGAAGATATATTGTCAGATCTGGATAGATCATGAATCATAAGCGACTGCTGCATTTCAATAGATTGGGATGAGATCAATAACACTGCAACAGCTAAAAACAAAGAGAGTTCACCAAATCTGTACATATAGGTTTCCTCGAGTATTATTTCGAGACTTATCTACAGGAAGCTATTCAATTTTTAGTGAAGCATACTACCGCTATCCATTATCAGAAGCGATGGTAATGTGCTTCAATTCTGTGATCTATTGTCTACATATCTGTTGCGTCCCTTCACAACTTTGAGGAAACACTAGATAACCATGTTCAGCTCGATTATATTGATCATAGGAGATCAACTGATACGAAACGTTGTCTTTGGTTGTCCACCACGTAATGACACCCGTACATTCCTTGCATCCTGTTCTACCTTCAAGTGGATGCTGAGGGTTATTGGTAAGTAACCATACAATGGGATCTCCACCAGGATTCTGTGGACATTGCCAATGAGCAGGGATGGGATTAAAATCATCCGATATGATAACTGAGCGATGTGCATTACCTTCGAAAATTGTGTAGTTACAAAGGTTTTGACTGCATGGCAGTAAGAAGTTGCGCCCGGCTCTTCTCCACCCTTCTATTGCACCAAGTACACTCGAGCAGAAGCTATGTTCATATCTTAACTGCTCATCCCTGACTTTTTTCAATTTGGTCAGGTCAAGGCCCATGGTGAAGATGGGATATAGGACACCCCAATATTGCATCATTTGTTCCTCAAAAGCCGCAAGGGAATTACTATGATTACAATGCCCCCACACTAGCGCCCGGGCAAGAAGTAAGGAATCTTGTTCCTCTGCCCCCGCATTAGTTCCAGCAAATGTTCCCATGTCATATTGCCCTGATGGGTCACAATCTTGGACATATTGTTGATAAGTCCCTGTTTGGGCGATTCCCATACTATCTGCTATTGCCTTGAAGGAGTAAAACGTACCAGCACCTTCGTGGAAATAGTAATTTATCTGAGCCAAGATAATCGCGGCCCTTGCGGATCGACTGACACCCTTTGCTTCAGATATCGCTGCATGAGCCAAGTATCGAGCGTGACAGTCGTTAAATTCACAATCGCCGCTTTGTTTAGGAAGGCATGCTAAACTCATGGGTATTTCCGCTATCATCCCACTGGGATCCACAAAGTTTGTTGGATTCCCGGCCACATAGCTATACCGGTTCAACGACATCGTCTGCTGGATCGCGCCTTCCACCGGATCAAGACTCGGAAACACGCCCATGCCCGGATGGTAGTACCGCGCCCGCAGGTATAGCATGCCGTTGGCATCTATCATCTCGCCGGTGAAGGTGAACGGAGTACCAAATATCCCCGGCTCAAGTGGCTCGCCGTAGGGCGCATAGGTTTGGAGCGAGTCTATGTCGAGTGCATTTTTGATCGCGCTGCGCACCGAACCAAGCCCATCGGGGAGCGGCCAGGTCCAGTTACCTGCGTTGTCCTCTTGGGCGTGGAGGCCTCGAGGACCATGGACAAACCGTGTCATGTCGCCGGGAGTCGTGGCCGCCAACACCTTCACTAACCCCGGCTGCACATCGAGCAAGTAAGTCCTGACAATGCCACTCACCGCCTGAGAAACGCGGTTGCCTAACCCGTCATACCCGTACTGGTAAGCGGTGTTGTTGACCGAGAGCAGACGATTGGCGCGGTCCCAGGCATAGGTGTTTACGCCGTCGCCAGTGAGATTCCCGTTGTTGTCATAAGCAAAGCCGGGGCTGGAAATCTGGTTAGCTGCATTATAGGTGCGAGTGGTGACGGTCGGCGCGCCGCCGTCCAGTGCCACCGCCTCCGACAGCCGGTTGCCGGCCAGGTCGTAGCTGTACGCGTAGCGGCGCAGCAGATCGACATCCGGCGCATTCAGATTAGAAGCCGGGTTGTAGCGAGCCTCCTGCAAGCGGGACAGGGCATCATAGGTGTAGCGGATGAAAGCCGTGTTCGGCGTTACCAACTGCTTGAAGCGTATCTTGTAACCGGTCGAGGCCAGGTTCTTTTCGTGCCGGTGCCGGATTTCCAGCAGGTGCGGTCCCATGCTCGCCAGGGGGATGTCGATGGCCCGCTCGCTGCTGGACGGGGCATATCCGTCGAACGTCCGCCACAGCGAGCCGCTGACGTACACGTCGAACAGGCCGTGGTCCGGGCCGGTGCCGATGGACAGGGTAGCGGTGTCGCCAAAGAACATCAGGGTGAGCGCCGCGCTGAAGCTGGTCGAGACTTTGTAGGGCGCGCTGTCGGTCCACGGGCCGTGATAGGTGATGTACCGGTTGTAGTAAGCGTACACCATGCCGCCGGTGGAAGGCGGCGCCAGCACTTCCAGCGCCTGGGTGCGGTTGCCCCGCCGGTCCACCTCGTAGGCGAAGTGGGCCAGCGTGCGTGCGCCCTCGGCGTGGCGCAGCAGGCGCAGGCGTCCCGCCGCGTCGTAGCGGTACTGCGAGCGCAGGCCGTTGGCGCGCTCGGCAGTCGCCAGCCGGTTGGCATCGTCATAGGCGAACGTTGTCGTGTGGTCGTCCCAGTCGGTCAGGCTGGTGAGCCGCCCTTTGGCGTCGTAGGTGTAGGTCACGCTCAGGTTGCCCGGCAGCGTCAGCCGGGTGCGCAGGCCGCCCGCGTCGTATTCGTAGCACACCGTCTCTTCGGTGCTGCCGTCGCCGTCGGTGTCGAAATCCACCTGGGTCAGGCGCTGCGCCCGGTCGTAGCCGTAACCAGTGGCGCGGACATTTGCAGCGCCATCGTCTTCTACCATCGCCGCGCGGTTGCCCGCCAGGTCGTAAGCGAAGGTCACGTCCGGCGTTAGCTTGGGGGCTTCATTGAGATAGTCGATGGTCTTCAACCGTCCCAGCCGGTCAAACTCGCGCCGGGTCACATGGCTTGCCGGGTCGGTGAGGGTGATGCGTGAACTACCGCCTGCCAGGTCCTCATACCCGGTTTGCCACCTATGGCTGAGGGGATCGGTCAGCGCCGTGCGGCGGTTGAGCTGGTCGTACTCGTAGCCCGTTTCGTTATAACGCGGGTCAACCAGTGCGGTGCGGCGGCCCGCTTTGTCGTATTCGACCCTCACGGTCACATTCCGGTCGTAGACCGGCGCGTTATGGTCCACCGCGTGGCCCCAGCCGTCTTCCCAGGACTGGGCTGAGGGGTTCCAGGCCCACTCCTCAGGCTGGATCAGGCGGGCAACCGGTGACCAGGCCGGTCTCATGTTGTTGGCTGCGTTGACGGTCAAGCGGGTTTCCCCGGTGCCATCGACATTGACCTTGTAGATATCGAGCGCGGACTCAAACACGATCTGGCTGCCATCGGGCGACCACGACACCCGGACGCAGACCCCCGCAGTCGATACCTGAGTCTGGTCGGAGCCGTCGGCGTTCATCACAAACACGTCCCAATTGCCGTTACGATCCGAGACGAAGGCAATTTTCTCGCCATCGGGCGACCAGGCGGCGGCCTGGCTGTGCCCGTCAGTGGTCAAACGGACCACATTGGCCCCGGTATCATCCATCACATACAAGTCGGCATAGTTTTGCCCATCCCGGTCCGACTGGAACAAAATCTTGCTACCATCCGGTGACCAGGCCGGCTCTATATCATTGGCAGGATGCCGGGTGAGGTTCCTCTGAAAGTACCCATCGCCGTACATCACGTAAATCTCAGCATTCCCATCTCGCTGAGATACAAATGCCAGCCGTTTGCCGTCCGGCGACCAGATAGGTGAGTAGTCGTCTTTGTCGATAGGTGTGAGCAGGGTAGGGACAGTATCGCGAAGGCTCATGACGTAGATATGGCTGTGGTTATCTAGCCAGGCGTCGAAGGCGATACGATCCCCCGTTGGCGACCACACCACCTGAGCTACCGAACCGCCCAGGTGGGTCAGCTGCAGCAAATCGGAGCGACTGATATCCAGCAGATAGAGCTCCTGACTCCCGCCCCGCTCAGACACAAACGCCAGCATACTGCCGTCCGGTGACCAAACCGGGAGATCGTCGCAGGCACTATGGTAGGTCAAACGGGTAGGGTGGGAACCATCCGCGTTCATCAGGTAGATTTCGTCATTCCCGTCCCGGTTCGAGACAAACGCAATCTGGGCCAACCGGATTTCATGGTAATTCTGGACTACGGTCACCAGCTGTCCTGCCCGGTTATAGCGACAAGCGGTTACAACCCCCTCCGCGTCCACGCTCGACTCAACAGCGCCGCTCCGGTTGAAAACGGTGACTGTTTCGTGGCCTACGGGATCGATGGTCTTCACCCGGCGGCCCAGGTGGTCCAGTTCATAGGCGGTGATCAGGTTCTCGTCGTTGAAACGCCCGTGTGTGTCCGGAGCAAAAACCCAGTTTCCGGCCCCATTACGGTCATCCGGCGAGGGTGAGTTTACTCCTTCCGGTTCAACCCAATTGGTAATCACCCGCAGCACCCGCCCGGCCTTGTCATAACAGGTATAGGTCTTCGTCGCCAGTTGCGTGTCAGCCACCTGAATGACGACTACCTGCCGCCCGGCAGCGTCATATTCAAACGACGTTTTTGTGCCCCACGCATCCATCGTGGCCATGACCTGCCCGGCGACATTGTAGATCGTCTGGCTGATCAGGTCTTCATCCGGGAAGTTAGGGTTGAAAATGCCGTCCGCATAGTTCACGATCGTCCGGGTGCGACGTCCCAACCGGTCGTACTCATAGCGCGTCTCCCGCCCGGCTGTATCCCGCGTAGCCGACACCCGCCTGGCCAGGTCGTAGTCGGTCCAGGCGATTAAGTTGCGGTCCAGGTCGTCCCCGTGGGGGATGGCGACCCCGCTGCCATCTTCCCAGCGTCCGTCGGTGGGATCCCACCCCCAGTGGCTCAGGTTGGTATCGATGTTGCCGTCATCGTAGAAGTTCTGCGCAGTCAGGGTCCGGCGTCCCAGCGCGTCGGAGGCGTAGCGCGTTACGTTGCCGCGCGCGTCGATGGTCTGTGCCACGCGCCCATTGGTATCGTAGATCGTGTGGGAGATCACATCCTTATCCGAATCGGGACTGCCGGTATAGCTAGGGTCTTCCGGCGGCACGCCCAGCGGGTTTTCCGGATCGTAAGTGCAGTTGGCAACCGTCTTGACCGGGCGTCCCAACCCGTCGTACACGTGCCACGTCCGCCGCCCGATGGGGTCCAGCGTCCACTGGACGCGCCCCTGCCCATCATAGCAGGTGCACGAGATCAGGTCCTTGTCCGGGTCATCGCTGGCAGTATAGAAATCACTGCGCGGGTCGCCAGTGCCGCCATCGGTTGCCGTGCCCTGGGCATTGACGATGGTTTTGACCTGCCGGTCGAGATCGTCGTAAGCGTACCAAGTCCGCATCCCCGCGGGATCAACCGTGTACAACACACGACCCATGGTCTCATACACCGTTTCTTCGACCAGGTCGAGGTCCGGCGTATCATTGAAGAGGTATTTCGCCAACGCCGGATCGTGGCGGATGTCATAGTCCGGGTCACTGGCCGAGCGCACCGTTTTCACCAGGCGGTTGAGGGCGTCGTAGACCATCAGGGTGGTATTCCCCAGCGGGTCCACGGTGCGGATCTGGTTGGCTGCGGCATCGTATTCGGCAGTGGTGATAATGTCCCGGTCAGGTGCATCGACTGGGTCGTAATCGCTCAGATCAGGGTCAGCTGGATTGGGATCACTGCCGGTATAGTCGTTGTTGTAATTCGGGACCGAGGCATTCCGCACAACCTTCACCTGCCGCCCCGCATCGTCATAACCATAAAGGGTAACATTGCCCAACACGTCGCGCCTTAGTCTCACCTGTCCACGCTGGTTGTAGACTGTGTCGGCGATGATGTTTTCGGTGTTATCCTCGCCGTGCGAGATAGGGTGTTGGCTCCCATCTTCCCACTGTCCAGTCTGCCCATTCCATTGCCATGCGCCCGGCGGATTGATGCCCTGGGGGCGTTGGTAGCCGGTGATAGTGCGAGTGACCCGGTTCAGCGCATTGTACAACGTCAGGGTTGTGAGGGCATGGCTCGCCCCGACATTGGTGGTGACTTCCACCTGCCGTCCCATCTCGTCATACCGATAAGCTGTCACCTGGTTCTTGTCTGGGTTGTCGGCGTCGTACAGCGCAGCAGCCTCCTCGGCAGTCGTGGGAGGAGCGTGAGTACCGGGATCGTAGCTGCAAATCGACGCCAGCACATTCCCGGCAGCGTCGTAAACTGTGTAGGAAGCCTGGCAGCCGCCAAAGGTGCACAGTTGTTGGGTCTTGACCACCCGCCCTGCGCTGTCGTAGGTGTAGATCGTTGACCTGTCGTTGGTTCCCTCCAGGTCATTCTGAATCATCTGGTAGAGCAGTCCGCTGCCTGGCCCGAAGGCATAGTAGCTGCGCGTCACTTCCCCCACAAGGGTGGCATCCTCAGGGTTGACGGTCCGCTCTGCCAGCAGTCGCCCTTTCGGCTCATAGGCAAATTCCTGCCAGCGCAGCCAGTCCTTCCGCGCGCCGCCCACCACGCCCAGGTCGAGCAGGTGGACGGTATCCACAAAGAATTCCGCTGTGCCGCCATCCAACTGTGCCGCCACAAACTGGAGGGTTTGGCTGGTCGTGCTGCCAACGTGTTCATAGATCGCGCGCAGGGTTTCCCAGGTGCCGGTTTGTAACGTTTCAGCATCAAGCGCCGCCACACCCGGCACCTGCATCTTGACCCGGCCTTTCGCAGCGCAGATGCGCGCCATGACCAGGTAGGTGTGATCTTGGATCAGATCCCAGGCGACACTTTCGATACCCTCGTTAACGGCATCCACAGCGACGTGGCGGAAATATGTCCCACTGTCCACGCGAATGCAACGCTCGTTCGTTTGGGGTTCGCCGCCAGGAATGTCGAACCAATAGTTGTCTTCTTCCATATCTCCGTGGAGAGGAAGTGTGTCGACCAGGGTGATCAAAACGGTATCCACGTAAAACTCGGTAGCACCCCCATCGGCCAGGAATTGCAGCCGAGCATTGTTGACATCAGTCCCCGGCGTGTAAAGACAGCTCAATGTTTCCCAGGCGTTGGTGCCTCGTGATATGTCGCTGGTGCCGGCGATCTCCTGCGCCGAGCCGTCGACCAGACGCATCTGCACTGTCTCGCTGCCCACACCTTCTGCCGGATAGACCCGCGCTCGCAGGGTGTAAGCCTGCCCGGCCACGAGGTTCCAGGGAATGCTTTGCACGCCTTCATCTGCGGCACCGGTGACGACATGGCGGGAGTAAAGACCGCTGTCTACCTGGGTGGTAGATCGTTCGTTGGTGGTCGGCGTTCCCACCCCTGACCAGCCGGTATCCAGTTCCATGCCGCCGTTGACGTCGACCTCACCGGTAGTGGTGATGCTGACCGTGTCCACGTAGAACTCGCACTCGCCGTTATCGAGCGTCGCGGCAACGAATTGCAGGCGCTTGCCAGTGTCGGCGGAGACTGGCGTGTGCTCAGCGGTCAACGTTTCCCATACGCCGGTTTGAGTGGTTTCGGCGTCAAAGGCTGCCACACCCGGCGCCTGCATCTTGACCTGGCCTTTAACCGCATAGACCCGCGCACGAACGAAATAGGATTGGCCAGCTTCCAGGTCCCAGGCAAGACTCTGGATGCCTTCACCGACGGCGTCCGCCACCACGTGCCGGGAACTGTCTTCGCTGTCCACCTGAGTCGAGGATTGGAAGTTGAGTTGAGGCGTGCCGACAGCCGACCAGCCACCTGCTTCTTCCATGCCGCCGTTGATGTCCACCTCTGTCACCGGCGCGCCGGCGACAATCATCGTCGGCTTCCGGTGGTTCGCATCGTAGAAGTAGGATGTCTGGCGGCCTTCGGCATCTGTGCTGCTCTGGAGTCGGTCTTCCTCGTCATAAGTGAACAGGGTTTCCTGTCCCAGCGCGTCGGTCACCGCGTCCAGATATTTGCCGCCAGCACTCCAGTCCAGGTAGGTTGGGTTGCTGTTGGCGTCTACTTTGCCCCAAGCCCGGTAATCATCCAGGATGGCCTGGCGAGGAAAGTTGCCCAGTGGGTCTTCGGCTCCCACATAGACCCCACCCGCAAAATGATGAGTAATCTTCCTGCCTGCCACCGTTTCGGTGGTCACATTTTCCCCGCCCGGCTGGAATACGAAGCTGGTTTCCAGGAGGGCATTTCCACGCTTCTGGATGATCTGTAACTCATCTGGATTCGTCTCAAGAATGGACACCGTGTCCACAAAGAAGGTGATTGTCGGATATTCGGCATTGTATACAATGAACTGGACTCGTTTGAGATCCCCGGCATCCGCAGGGGGTGTATAAACGATTTGCAGTTGCTGCCAGCCTTGCTCAGCGGTTGTGTCAACGGAGCGGATCTGACCGTTTTCGTCTGTAATTTGCATTCGAACGGTCTCCTGGGTTCTATAGACCCAGGCTGAGATAGTGTAGGTTCGACCGCCGAGCATTGCCCAGGCATTGCCCTCGATACCCTGACCTTCGGGCGCTTGCACCCGGCGCGAATAAGTTCCCTCATGGGCCAGGGCGCTGGAACGAGAGGTGGTGGCCTGACTGCCGACGGTCCGCCAGGGATTGTCGGGATCCGAGTCCAGCAAGTCCATGCCGCCATCCAGCGCCAAGTCGACGGTGTTAGAATACGTGAGCTCTTCCAGCAGAATTGTGCTATCTGGCGCTTGATCCCCATCCATATCTACTTCGGGGGACTGCCGCCTGGTGAGGAAGTTGAGCCAATTGTTCTTGTCCTCCCCCCCATGTTGACCGTAGTAATCATATGTCCAGTAATACCCGCGCACGTCGCGTACGCTGGCCAGCAACGGCTTTGCCTCAGGCACGCGCTGGCCATCGCTCTTTTCGGGTGTATAATCTAACTCCACATAGCGACCGGCAGGACTGCTACTCCCTAACCCATTGGCTTCCTGGTCCCCGACCCGCCACAGTTGGCCATTCTTGTAAGCCTCATCCCCGATTAATCCACTATAGTACGTAAACACCAGTGCGCGCCCGTACCCGTCCGCGACGTTTATCAGGTTGCCACTACCGCCATAGGCATACGTCCACTTCTCGCCACCTGGCCAGCGTCTTTCCTGGAGCCGAAGCGTAGTATCGTCGAAAACATACTGGCTCTTGTCTGAAAGTGTCAGAATATAGGCCGTTGCGTCACGATCCATCACGGCGGTTGATCCCGCTCGCGCGACAAAATGCTCTGCAGTGCTTTCATCCAGCGTCAGGGTTCCTCCACTGGGCAGTCGCACGGCAGCAGCTCGATCTGGAGACGAGCCGGACAGACTCAACGTGACCGCATGGTTGTGTATCCAGCCAAGACCCATGAACTGGTAGCCTGAATCGGTCTGTTTACTTTGAGTGTAGGCACGGGCAAAGCTTAACGCCCCGGCGGGTGATTGAAGAACCAGATCCGTTTCGGAGAAGACCTTGTCTGCTGTCCGCAGCCAGATAGGATTGGAGGAAGTCGGCTCGTGGTAGTTGATCTCGCAGCCTTCTCCTGTTTGAGGGCACTCATCCGGCGGATCCACAAGGATCGTGACGGAAAACTTACCTCGATTGTCCGCAAAATATCGGTAGCGGAGGGCGGGGCCATCAAAGTCCATGTCGTAGTCGTTAACGCATAAGTAAAGTGCTCCCGTCTCGCCTGTGAATTGGGAAGCCTTGCCGACCACAAATCGGTTGGCCCGCTCATTGTAGTCGCCAACAGCCGCCACGAGCATTGCCGGATGGTCTCTGCCGGTCGCATCATTCACCACCAGTGGCCAGTAGTTGACATTAGGGTTGAAGTTGCACTCAGCTCGTGAGGCTCCACCATTGGGTCCTACCCAGGGCATAAGGTCCTCGCCTTCTGGCACATACATATGTACTTCGCCAGAGGCATAGATAACCACAGTCTGATCGCTGGTCACAGATAGGCCAGCATCAACCCATATGGCGTTCGCTGGAACATCAACCATCCTGAATTGTGCGGCCATTTTCCCCTCAATGATATACTCTGCTAGATAGACCGAACCGCTTCTAGGCTAAGTTTCATATCCCGCAAATGAAAACGGGCTTGACAGGGTAAGAGTGGTAGCCCTTTGTTGCTCTACCAGCACCCCACCATCTCTCGGCAAATAGAAGTCTATTCTCTACACGAAAGCTGACGGTCACTGCGATTTGGGAATAGGGTACTTTGCGTTGACCGCCAGCACCGCTGCCCTGACTGCTTCCAGTTCTTCACCATCTAGGAGTAATGCCAGGACCATACGCCGGAGGTCAGGGTATTCTTCCCAGCGTTTGGCTTCGTAGTCGATGGGATCGTGTCTCTTCAGAATCTCGTCGGCCAAGGCCATTTGCTCAGCCGTTGCTATCGGCAAGAAATCGATCCGCCCGTCGCTGGACACTCCTTCGATGGGAATCCCCGCTTTTTCAAGCTCCGCGTGCAGTTTCGTGGGATTAATCTCGTTCATAACATCACCTCTCCGACCATCCCTGACTGGAAACCATTTGCTGAGTAACCGAAATAGGTGCAAGTCTGCCCTCTGCCATTTTCTACCCACTGGTAAAAGTGATATCCTGCTGTCGGGTAGTGACCCAAAAAGCAAGGAGCATGACTATCTATGACAACATTGGCAAACAAGTCACCGTGATTGGTGTTGATGGCATCGTAGGCGATCCCCGCTGTGCCCCCCGCCCCTGAACCAAGCATACGGGCCACCAGGTTTAGACTGACCAGCGAGCCTGCGTTGCCGATCACCACCCCGACACGGTTAGCCAAGTCGTTGTTAGCGGCACGCCACGCAGAGGTACTGTACGTCCACTGACTTGCTGTCTCGACTACCTTCAGTTTGCGTGGAACAGGGTGGTTTTCGTTGTAGACATATCGTTTGGCCGCGCTGTCTTCGCTTTCCCCGGCGACAGTGCCAATCCGGATCGTGCCCAGATACCGCCGGGTCGGTGCGCCCGCCTTGACGTACACACCATCCTGTAGGGCTAACGCGGTGGCGCGAGATGTGTTCTGGTCGGCCCGCTGCCAGCTGCCGCCTGTGCCGACGCTTCCGGGCGCGCTGCTGCTACTGCCATCCAGATTGCGCAACTGAAAGGTAGTAGCTGTCGTCGTGCCCACGCGCCAGGTCGCGTTGTTGCTCGCCACCGAGTTGCCGACAACCGTGACTAATTGCCCGGTACTCAGCGTGTGAGAAGGAACCGTCACTACGCGCGGGCTGGCGTTGCTGATGCTCGTCACTGCCCCGTTATCCGGTACATTCCAGGCCACCGCCTCCAGCGTCAACGTTCCCGCATCGTCGTAAAGGAAGATGTCGTAGAGGGTATTCGCTGCCAACTCGCTCAGGTCCAGGCTGCGTTCGGTGAAAGGAAACAGTGCCCACTGCGCGCCATCAAACAGCGCCACCTGGTTACCCTGGAAAGGGGTGAAATAGAGGGTGGTGGCCGCCAAGACATCGATGGTAGGAACCGGCGTGCCGCTACTCAGCGTCAACCGCCCATCGCAGATCCCCGCAAGGGGAGGACTGCCACCGACACCACCCGTCAGGTCAAATTCCTGGTTGTTCCAGTTTTTGGCATACAGCTTGCCATCGGATTTCGGGTACACCCGGATAAGATCGGTCGCAGGCTGACTGGGCACCGCCACTGGGCGTTTCAACTCCACGAAGTCGCCCAGGTGAACCGGCCCATCTCCGGTGTGGATGGCGTAAGCTTCGTTAGCGGCGGCAGGCAGAGAGTCAACCCGCAGCCCGTAGACTGTGTTCACCGGGCTGACGCCCTCGTCGTTAACGGTAATGCCAATACCGACCGCCTCGTCCAGGTGACCACTGGCCTCGTTGGTTACTGTGCTCTGGACGCCGACCATCCTGCCGATCGGCTGTGTCTCATTGCCGCCCTCGTTGACAGCCTCAAAATCGGCGGCGCGCAGTTCGGCCTGGTCGGCGTCTCCGATGTTCTGCTGGGTCAGCTTGCCGCGCAGGGCGGTGTGGATGCCACTCATGACGGCGTTGCCCAGCAGTTCCAATTCCTGGACACTCCAGGCAATCCCATCTCCCAAGATTTGGGGGGAATTGACCATCACATGTCCGAGCGACTGCATCCCGCGCAGCGGCACGGCTGACGGTAAGGTGATGGTGTTGTTGGCCTCAACGAGCGCATCCGGCGTGCCCACATCCAGGGTACCGAGTTCGAGCCGCCCGTCGCCCGTGATCTGCGCCAACGGCTCACCCGCGCTGTCGGCCCAGGTTTGCAGCGGCAGACTCTGGTCCGCTGTGCCACGCACCTCCATCTGTGTCGTGTCGTCGGTGCCATGCACCTGGAGATTGCCGTTAATCAAGACATCTTCGCTAAAGGTTGCCATACGCCTGCCTCGCTTAACTTGTCTGTCGTTAGCGGTTTTATAGTTTCTCAATCATATAATTTTAGCGCTTGATGATTCTTGACGATATCAATACGCTTGCCCTTTGATATTATACAAAATTGCCCATCTCTTATTTTGAATATCATATTAGCATTAAGGGATCAATCTGATTGAGTGCTCTAGTCGGAGATGCAGGCTAATAGGGGATGTGCCATGGGAGTGCGCCGAACGGCCATACGGAACCGCGCCAGCCCTTATGGTTGAAGAACCCAATCTGAGCGTTTTTCTCCCTGAGTGCTAACGCAAAACTCGTGGCGATGCCCATGCTGGCATAGAGCAGACATCTTGCAGACTACGATGCGCCCAATGTTGCCAACACCAGTAAGAATACAACCTGGCCGACTTCTGCCGAGGGCACGGTTGCTAAGCCAATCGCGTCTTTCGCTGCTTGGTTCGGTAGGGTGGTCTCTCTGTTGAGTGTTGGGGATCGGATGGCAGTAGCTCTGACCTGGCAGACCGTCGAAGATTACACTCCCGATCAGGTGAAAGCGCTGCGAAATTCGCTGTCATACCAGGCTGATTCGCCTAACAACATCCGTCATGGAAACCACCCTCTGTACAGCTTGACCGCAAGTCTGCGAGCCGATCACCTAGAACCAGCCGAAGGGATAAAAGCCGCTCAGAGCAGAATCAAGCACAACAGCGCGATCAGACGTGGCACTGAAACTGGATACTTCGAGATCGGCGCACAGGTTGGCGCCGTTCCTGGGTTAAGGGTCGAAGTTTCTCTCATCACAGCTTCCCATATCACTTACGCTGGCCGCGCAGAATCTGCGAAACGCGCTGCTGTGAAATACCAAACGCTTGCGCAAGTTCGACCACGGTCTCACCTTTGATACACCGTGCCCGTATCTGGCGGTTTCGTTCGTGCTTACTTGGCGTGTGGTCCGTGAGCGGCACCATGGACAACTTGTGGCCGATATACATGAGCACCATCCCGTAGCCCATCGCATCCACCAGATGTTGTAATGCCCCGGCCCGTAGGCCCCTATGGGGCATCTCCGTATGCAGGTCTTGATGGCCTGCATTTTCCTTTTCTTCTCCCTCAAACTCGTCATCACCAGGGTCATCATCAGGAACCATCATCGGGTTTCCATCGTAGAGCCTGGCGCGCAAGATTAAAAAACGGTCTGCCCAGGGCTTGAGCCGGAAGTCCGTTATCCGCCGGGTATCCAGATCATAGTACGTACCCGCTAGCTCCCTGAAAGGTCTTTCAAATGGACACGACTCGACGACTGGCGCTGCTCATTGACGGGGACAACGCTCAGGCTGCGCTGCTGCCGCAAATGCTCACTGAAGTGAACAAGTATGGGACAGCGACCATTCGCCGCGTTTACGGAGATTGGACCGAACCCCAGATGAAGGGCTGGAAAGAGGCGCTGAATGTCTATGCGCTTCAGTTGGTGCAGCAATTCCGCTACACTAAAGGCAAAAACGCCACCGACAGCGCCCTGATCATCGATGCGATGGACATTCTCTATACCGCCGGGATTGATGGATTTTGCCTGGTTTCCAGTGACAGCGACTATACCCGACTGGCGACGCGCATCCGCGAGAAGAATCTGTTCGTCATGGGCATCGGCAAAGAATTGACACCACGCCCCTTCGTCGATGCATGTAACGTGTTTGTGTACACCGAAAACCTCGTGAATTCGATTGAAGCGCCAGATGAGCCATCTGCGAGTCCCACTGCGGATCACGCACAGAGCAAGGCACTTTCAAGCAAAGAGATGCGGACACTCAAAAAGCTGCTCAACGCAGCCTTTGAACTGGCCGTGCAGGATGATGGATGGGCTGCTCTGGCGGCAGTGGGCAATTCCCTGCGCCAGCTCGATCCGGCATTTGATCCGCGCACCTACGGACACAAACAGCTTTCGCAGCTCGTCGAAGCGCATCCCAAAATCATCGAAGTCAAAAAGGTCCAATCAAGCGGCGGCACGACCATCTACTACATGCGGCTGAAGGGGAAGTCTTAGCGCCCCGGACACGCCAGCATTCTCGCCTACCGAGTCGAGCGACTGTGGATATCAGGTTATCACTATCCGCTAACGAAGTGAACGTGGGATAGGCTGAAAGCGCGCTGGTATATCTGCCAGGCTCACAAATAGAAAGGCTGAGAGGCTCGCGCCCCTCTGCCTTATTCGCACTATAGAAGATGGAATGTACACGGTCCATACCGTTCTGCATGTTTTGTCGCCATCTCATCTGCCCAGGCTTCACCCGCTTTTGTTTCATCCAAAGGCCGTATCTTCCAGGCCAGTGGACTCCAGCCCTGGTCACGCTTGAGCCATTCCATCGTCGCGACCGCCATTTGTTTGCAGACAGTGAGCGCCGGGCTGAAAGGTCGCAGCGGGGCGTCGATGACCTCGCCCGATGCACAGTGTTTCCAGACTCGGCGGTGCGTTACACCAGGTTCGAACAGCGACATTTGACCCACTGGCTGCAAGACCGATTCGTAGTACGACGTCGAGATTACCGCCAAGTTCCGGCGGTTTTGTGTCGTGCGGGGTTTTCTGCACGGCATGTGCGGGTAGTGCGGACATTGCCATGGAAGGTCCCATCGACAGCGTTTGAGTTCGCGTTCGCGCTCCTTTGCCGTGCGTTCGGCGGTCTGCTTCACAAGCTCAAAAGCGGCGATCAGTCCGGCATCGTTGCAGCGGTTGACCGGGCTGCGCCCGACTGGGTTCAAGCGCCATAGCTCACCATCGGGAACCAGGTCAAACTCAAAACGCCGCCCATCTGGTGTGAGTTGGATATCGATTTGCATCACGACCTCACTTATCCATAAACTACTGCGTTTCCAAAAACGGCAGCAGCTCGTCGCGGCAGATAGGCAGGCTGCGCAAGCTCAAGGAATCCCCATCCACGAACGAGGCGAAGGTAGTAATTGGCTGGCGATACAGGATTCGCCAGATGTACTGCGCCGCAACGGACGCAACGAGGTCGTTGACAAACAAACCCTGTTCACCCACAGCGACCAATTCGGCACACGACAGCCCGGCGTCTTCCGTATTCGATGCGGTTTCTGCTTCTGGCTCAAGCAGTTGGGGAAACAACAGCGCGGCATTGGGCAGATGCGTGTAGACACCGTCCTTGCCATCGACGTGTTGCAACATCACCTCACGATCACCCTGGTCGCCGATAATGATCTGCGCGCTGTTGAAATGGTTGCCCACGTCGATCCATATGGCGTTTTCCACCGAAGCCAGTTCCGCTCGCGCCCGCTCGTTGTCAACTGCGCCAATCAACAACGTGGATCGGGGATGCGTGACGTGGCGAGCGGCGTCAAAAGGCTGATCAATCGCGGAGATGCTCAACCCCAATGCTGCATTGAACCGGGCAGCAAGAACGCGCGCCTTGTTCCCTCCGAGGTCGCCGTAGCTGAACAACTGCCGCCCGATGTTCTTCTCTTCCACCATGTCGGGATCGATAAAACGCACAGCAGGCACATGCAGCCGCGCCCGGCCCATGTCATACACCAGCCGCGCGACACTGCGCGCAATCTGCGCACCTGTACCGCCTGTGCCAACGAGGATCACCTCTTTGATGTGTACATGAGGGTCATACACGTTCATCATCGTTCATCTCCTAACACCTGGGCCAGTGTGCGTTTGACCGGAATGAGATCAGACTTCGGGTACACGCGTGCCTTGCGGCTTTCGAGCTCGAGCAGTTTCTGCCGGATGTCGTGCGGATGGGATTTGGACTTACCGCTGACTGCATGGTCCCCAAACGGCGAACCCAGCAGCGTCGTCCAGTCGGCGGCCAGTGAGTTGCTTTGTAGTGCGGTCTCTTCAACACGGCGCACACTGCCCCAGCAGATACTGCCGGAACTGAAAACGTTCGGCAGGGGCACATGAAATAGTGGTGCGTCCAGCGTGGTTGGACGTTCTTTGACCGCGTAGAGCTGGTACTGCGGGTTTTTGTTTTCGGTGGTTGTACGGATGAGCAGCAGGGGCGGCATCGGCACGCGCAAGGGTGTTTCAGAGCCTTCGAGGAAGATGCCGGTTTTCTGTGGGCAGCGGTATTCGACCACCAACCGCTTGACCCCATCCTGCCGAACCAACAGTGTATCGCCGGTCATCAGCCCGGTATCAAAGGTCACTTTCGCGGCCAATGCCAGGGCGATTTGCTGGGGATCAACGGGGTATTCAACTACGGCGTCGCCATCGCGTTTTCGCAGCAGCACGCCGTAGCTGTAGAACTCAAGTGTCAGACTCGGTTGTTCCTGTAAGGCCGCTGTCAAGCGCGGGCCAGTGAAGTCGAGGGCAGTCATGATTCTTACGCTCCTTGTTGGATTTGGATTGTCGTGCCAATGAACGGTAGAGGCGCTGGATGTTGTCTTGCAGCGCCTGCTGAATGTGTGGGTGAGACTGGACCAGTGCCAGTCCAGTCTGTGCCGACTGCATGATCTCGTCAGCTTCTTCGATGATGGCGATTGCCAGTTCCAGGTGATCTTGTTCCCAGGACAGCGGCTCGAATTCCCACATCGTCTCGCAGTCGAGATCGATGCTCGAATTCCCAGTGCTGGAAAACAGCCACCCGATCAGCCAGCCGACTTGCTGGTAACGTTCGTCAACATGCGCAGTCAGATCCTCCATAAGCCGCTGCGCAGCGGCATAGGCGTGATCCGGTATGTCTATGGAGTAGTCATCTTCTGGATGGATATCGAACAGCTCCACCACTGGCACCACATCGGGATGATGGGTGTAAAACTCAAGGTCGTGCAGCAATGTGCCATAGGCGGGCAGCGGGATGCCAAACCCCATCGATTCGATACAGTCGAGTGGAATGCCCAACGCCGAGATTTCAGCACAGATCAGATGGTCGAGGTCCTCATAGGCTGCGCCATGATGTAACGCATCCACTGCCAGCGCGTAGATGCCGGGAAAATGGCAGCGCGTGACGTCCAGTGCCACGGTGAGTGAACCATCGTCGTTGAAGTCGTTGTCGGGTGGTCCACCCCAGAACGGGTCGAGCCATGCGACCGCCTGCGCAAGACACAACAGCGGGTCGTCGCGCAGCCCAGCAGCGAGAAAACTGCGCACATCGGTTAACGTCTTCATAGCCCGAATTCCGGGATTGATATACGCATGAGAGGGATAGGAGCCAGATTGTTCAAGCGCTGCACTGCCGCCGTACAGCGCCCGGTGTAGGCGATGAGTTCCGTCACCGCCTCGCGCAGCGTGTCACGCGGAATATCGACCGGGTGAAGCCGGGGACTTCCCTGTTTGAGCAGGGTCATCCCCAGCAGCTCCACCGGTGGCGTGGCGGCCAGACACGCGCGCAGATCGTCGTGCGCCAGGGCCAACATCAGCGTCAGCCTTTGCGACCCGGCTGCGGCAGAAACTCGACGATGCGCAGCCCATCTTGCTCACGTTCGCGGATAGTGGCGTGCGCCACTTCGGGATAGGTACGTTTGAGAACGTCACGCACCTGCTCGTTGGTCAGTCCAGCCATCGTCTCGTCTTCGACAATACGGGTCGCGCCGGTCTTGAATACACGCGGGGTCGGGTTGGTTTTGTTCGTCATGATTTGGTTTCCTTTCAGAGTGGATGTTTTTTACAGTAGATAGGGCTAAATCAAGCCGGGTTGGTCGGCGGTATCGGACACACTCAAGACTTCTGCGGAGTCCTGATCATCTTCGATTACCGGGTTGTCTGGTGTTTCGTCATCAGTGGGAGCGTCTGGCGGCGGATCGGCGTTGTCTTCGTCTGCCTTGGGGTTGACCTGCACGAATTGCTCCAGCCTGAACAACACCTTCAGTTCCTTGTCGGTCAGTCCATCCAGCCTGCGCAGCACCGCAGGCGCATCGTCGATGGCAATAGGGGTTTTGCCATCCCAAAGCTCGCTGTCAAGCAGCCGCCCGGCAACCTTCAATGCTTCCTGCTGCGCTGCTTCATCCGTCTCACCGCCGGTGATCTGCACGAAACACGCCGGGATCGCGGTCGTACCTTTCTTGGTCTTGACAGGAATGTCGAGCATCGGCTCCGGTAGTTCTGTCGGTGCGACAGCCCTGGCCGTTGTCTTACGCGGTGGCTCATCGGGGATGATCGGCGGATCACTTTCGACGACTGCCAGGGCTGCCAACGCCTGCTGGATCAGGGCTGTGAAGTCGGTTTCGGTCGTATAGGGAAACTGGCTCATGTGCGCCAGGTCGCCGCGCTGAATGAGCAGCGTGCCTTCGCTGTCGGTTTCGGGTAACGTCAGTGTGATGATCGTTGGGGTTGGCGAATGTTTGGTTTTCGGCATCTGGATTGTCCTTTTCTCCTGGAAATTACTGGATGAAGTGGTTAGTCCTCGCGGGTCAACAGCCCGCCGTAGTCCGCTGGATGCAGAGCTAATGTCTGGCAGAGGTCTTTGAGCAGCATCGAACCGCACCGGAAACAGTGCCCGTACCCGGTCCGCGCGTTGAATCCAAACGAGGTGTGATGGTCGTCATGCTGGTGTCGTTCCGGAAAGAGACACGGCTCACTCAACCAATCACCAGTTCGCCGGTAGCCATGTTCCAGCAGGGTATCCGTCACAGCAGCTACCAACGCTGGATTCAGCGTGTAGTCAGAGTGGGTATGTCGAACAGTTGCATGTGGTCGAGCCAGAGATCGTCGCGGTGCAGGATTTCTTGCAGGCAGGTCGAAGTCGGTGAGCGAATAGCGTTCATCATGCAAGACAACGATGCTGCATAAGGCATTACCGCGATCGGGCTTGGTATTCCACGTCTGCGGCAAACGCAGGCTTTGAGCCGGGCCGAGTTTGTCACCGCCCAGCTTCACAGCCAGAATGCGCAAAATCTGTCTCGCGTAATCGAAGTCGGTGAGTGGTGTTTGCAGCCACCACCAGGCGTGATACCCACCGCCGGTGAAGGTGATGCACGATGGCGTTGGGTAGGTGGTTTGCAGCAGTTTCAGGGTGTCCGGCGACGGGTTGTCCACATCCACAAACAATGCTGGGAGCGCAAGCAGGTCGTCTAACCCGCCGCGCCGCCAGCGTCCGAGATTTGTCCTGCGAGTTGCGACTGCGACGTATGCGCCCCAGCCTTGCCGGTTGGCATTGGTGAGGCGCTCCAGCGTGTGCGTTAGTCCTGCCAGATCACCAACTGCGATATGGCGCGACGGTGTTGGACGCTGTCCATCGGGGTGGATGGCGGTGAAGGTCAAAAAGCCCTGCTCGCACGGGGCAAACAGGGCTTCGAGGAAAGCCAATGTGTCAGGGAACATGGCACACCGCCTAAAACAAGGCAAGCTGCTGAGGTTCAGCCGGTTTGAGCGGGACCAGTTCGGGCTGGCGCTTGGGCCAATCCGGGACTTCAATCGGTGTTTTGTCAGTTTCAGGCACATCGAGGATGCCTACCTTACGCCGACGCCGACGTTTCGTGCGCGGCGGCAGTGCGGATGGACTGGGAGCCAGTCGCTCTGTAATGCGCTCGATGCTGTCGGGCATTTCGACCACCACACCACCGAGTTCCTCAACACCAAAGCGGATGAGATCATCTTCGCCTTCGGTATCGTGCGCTGGTTCCGCCTCAGCCACAAACCATGCGCTTTCGGTCGGATCGGCTTGTTGGGCGTGTCGTGCGAAGAGGTCACGCAGGTCGGTGACGCTCTCGTCGTGGTCGATGGCTTTCGCCAGTTCGGCCATGAGGTCGCCGCCTCCACCGTTCGCGCCGGTCAGTTCGCTCAACCCGCCTGCGCTGGTGTCGCCGTAGAGCAGGTTGGCCGCCTGCTGCTTGCGCCCGATGAGTTCGACTGCCTGGTGCTCCATCGTGTCCAGATAGTGAGGATAGAAGGTCTTGCACGGCTGGTCCTGGATGATACGCCACGCGCGCCGCGACGCCTGTCCCATCACGAACAAACTGTAATCCGGTTCCAGGAACACCAGCGTCGGAAATGCGACCAAATCCAGACCGGTTTGGACTAAACGCGGGTTACAGATAAGCAAGTTGATCCCTGCATCCAACTGCTGCTGCACCAGGCTCTCGCGGCGTTCGGGTGCTACGCTGCCCTTGAGCACATACGGTCGTGCGCCGGGCACATGCTCACGGATGATACGTTCGATGCGAGGTTGGATGTCGCGCGTTCCGGTTTGCCGCAGAAACACGCCAACGTTGCGGCCCTGGGCCAATTCGTCGCGCACCAATTCGACCAGCCATTCTTCTTTGGGATACAGCCGGTCTTCACTCAAGCCCGGCATGTCATGCACCGGGATTTCGATAAACTGGTCGCTCTCACGGTCAAAGCGGCGCTTGTGGATCACCTTCTCGCCCCGGAACGGCGCGGTCGGCCAGGCCAGCAGCGTTTGCAGGTAACGTCCGAGGAAACTCGCATCACCTTCCATCCGGCACTGGAACAGGTAGGTGCTCATTTTGTCTTTGGCACGCTGGTAGTGCAGCTCCATATCGGCGTCCATCGGGATCGGCACCGGGATTTCTTCAAACTCCGGCATGTCGCGGCCAATGTCTTGCAAGCCCACAAAAACCGTGTGGTCGATGATCTCTCGTACCAACAGCGGTGAACAGCCCGGCGCTTCCTTGGGTTTGTGCTCAACACGCCGTTTGCCGGTATAGTGCCCGCCCTTGTCATACTCCGGGCGGTACTCCACGATGCGCTCCAATGCGCCCATGTCACGCACCCACCCGGCCTGGCCCTTGATACCCCAGGGATAGTTCTGGCGCACACGCGGATTGAAAACGAATTGCAACCCGTACAGCGACGATGCCACCCCGCCGTAGAGTGTGCCGGTCAGCCCAACCACCTTCTCGGCAGTCTGCGCCAGTGTCATCATGGCCGCGCCCTGATCGGTGCTGGTTGACTTCGCTTCGTGGATTTCGTCGCATTCGTACAGGTACACGCGATCCGGAAACACGGTGGCGATGTAGTCGGCCAGCGGCATATGCGGGTTGCGTTTGGGGTACTTTTCACCGGGCTTGGGGGCCGAGAACGTGCGTGAATGCTGCCACAGCGCCCCGCCGCAGGCCGGGCATTTCTGCGGTGCGCGCCCCAGCCACTTCTCGTCGGCGATGACAGCTTCGCCGTTTTTGTTGCGGGTGATGGTTGCGTTACAGTTCGGGCAAAGCGGGACTTTCGTGGCCAGGATGCGGTCACCGGTCAGGTTTTCCGAGCGTGGTTCACCATACGCCCAACGCGCTGTGCGTTGCGTGTGCCACTGCACCGCCGGTTCCCAACCCTCACCGAGCTTTGCCATCTCGCGCGGGATGATGCCGACCTTGAGCGTCATCGGCAGGTTGGCGTCCATGAAGGCGCGCACGTCGTCCACATTCTTGAGCACCTTCGCATGAACGCGCGTACCTACCGAACGAGCAACCATCTCAACTTCGCGCTGCCATTTTCCCGTCAGGTGCGGAGGAGCCATCACGATCACGACCTGGTCGGGTTTCATGTGGGGACGTAAGGCCATCGCCAGCGTCGCACCAACGACCGTTTTTCCAACGCCCGGCTCGCCTACGACGATGACGCCTTTGCGTTGTTGGAGTGCGGTGTATGCTGCGGCAGTCACATGCTTCTGGGTTTCGTAGAGCCGGTTGCCCTTGAGGCGTACACGGTTGAGGATAGGAGCGAGTTCGCGATAGTCGAAGTCATAGAGCGGGGTAAAGTGCTGATCCAAATAGTTGAGCAGCGCAGTTTTATGCCGCCCGATGAAATCGACCAGTGCCGCATCGCCGCTCATGTCGGTGATCTCGCCCTGTTCGTTGAGCAGCGTGATCGTTACCTGCGGGCGTGTGCGGTATACCTCGTGTTCGGTGGTAGATTCGTCTGATTCATCAATCTCACCACCTTCAACCAACTGCTCGACCGGCTCGACCGTGCTGCGCACGGCTGCGCGACCTTCTTCAGTCTGCACGACAATGCCGTTAAATAACCCCGCCGCCAGCACCAACGCTAACTGCCCGCCGCGTGGCCGCACGATAGGATGCATATCTTCGACCGGAGGTGGAGGTTCCAGCAGCCGCTGAAAACCTGCGCCAAACTGCGCACCATCTGCCCGCACGGCCTGTAATGCCAACTCCGGCGAAATGTTGCAGTGCCTCACCTTCACCGGCACAGGGGTCGAGCAGTTTGCCGCCATGCAGGGCTGATCCGAAGAGAGATGTGATGGCGGGCAGGTGCTCAAGGGAGTGGCAAAAGGACAGGGTATGGGTAAAATGAGGGCATGAGCCAATGTCCCCACTGCCAACGAACCGAACGACAGGTCAAAGTCGGGCGTAATCCGTCCGGCAGCCAACGATACCTGTGCAAAG
>Ga0226835_1000408_pt1 | contig 52170 bp, 40 predicted proteins | sample LAC_MetaG_1_FD_163627 | JGI IMG/M metagenome (GOLD analysis project Ga0226835, IMG submission 163627) | Anaerobic ammonium oxidizing microbial communities from anammox membrane bioreactor (MBR) in UC Berkley, California, United States -... | ecosystem: Engineered > Bioreactor > Anaerobic >...
TTGTATGGCTGCGATGAGTACGGGATCTTCAATAGTAAGTGCTTTCAAGTCGGCCGCTTTCTAGGCATCGATGTCGCACCTATTATGATACCACACTATACGCAGTTACTTATGACGCTCTGTATAGATTGAGAGCTTCCATATTTGAGTCGACTTCCGGTAAAGCCAGGATTTGCCAGAAATTGTCCTCCTGCCCGGGTTGCAATTCCTCATCCGAAGGAATAGGATTATCATAAACTTAGTGCAATAACTGGAAACGCCTGCGGAACGGGCGTTTCTGGAACTGCTGAATGTAAACTCCGATTCACAAAAATCAGCCTACCAGCCTTCAGGACGATTTCTGAAGAGCCTTCTCCGCCTGTTTCGAGGTCTCCGATTTCCTCGATTCTCCGGAGCCCTGGCGCATAATCGCCACCGAGCACGGCGCTTGCAGGGCGACTGCCTGGGAGACAGAACCCAGAATCATAGTCTCGACGAAATCACGACCGTGGGAGCCGAGCACTATGAGACCGGCTGGTAGTTGTCTGGCCTTGGTCAAGATCTGCTCCCGGGGATGCCCGTGCATGAGCTCGAAATGGCATCTTCCCTGGCCGAAACGCTCTTCTAGCTGACAACAGTACCCGGAGAGCATTTTCTCTGCTTTCTCGGCGAGTCTGGCGGCGCGCTCCTCGATCTCTTGCCTGTATCTGTCGCCGGCGATCTCGAAGAGCATGAACGATTCCGGATTCTCGAGGACGTTTATGACATGGAAAGTGACATCATCGGGCCACTTCATCGCCATGATCTGCTCCATGGAAGCCCGGGAGTGCTTAGAATCGTCCACGGCGATGAGAACATGTTTGTAGCGGCCACCGCTTGCCAGATCCCTGGTCTTGATGATGTTCACCGAGCATGGTGCGTGGAAGAGCATCGAATTGGCGACGCTGCCAAGAAGTAGCTGGCTGAAAGCCCGGCGTCCGTGCGCCCCCAGATAGACACAGTCCGCTCCGGTCTGCCTGGCGAGCTCCGCGAGCTTGACATGCGGGTAGCCTTCCATGACCTCGGTGTTTACCCGGGTTTCGGGGAAGGCGCTGCGGAGCTTGTCGGCATCGGTTTCGACGAGCCGGCGGGCGTCATCGAAAGCTTTCTCTCGATCGAAGCTGAAAGAAGGCAGGACCTCGAACAAATCGAGAACCGTGACGATGGTGATCTCGTCGTCAGCGGTCCATTTCCGCTCCATGACTGCTTTCAGGGCTGCCTCAGCGCAGTCCGAATGGTCCATAGCAAGAATCGCTTTCATGGTCCTACTCCGTTTTTGATTCGATCTCTACCAGACTAGAGGGTCAAGCTGGAAATTTCGTCAGCCGGATGACTGATCGTGATCAACTGCTCCAGTTCGTCCTTTTGTAGAGTCTCCTTTTCGAGAAGCAGCTCCGCTCCTTGATGGAGAGCGGCGGTTTTTTCAGTCAGGATCGCGGCGGCACGCTCGAAAGCCTTGCCCACCAGCTCTCTTACTCCCAGGTCGATCTCCCTGGCGGTCTCCTCGCTCATGCGGGCTCCGGGATAGTGATAGCTGTCCGGGTGATCGAGAAAGAGGGAGCCTTCCTCCTCGTAGGCCACCATGCCGAGCTCGTCGTTCATGCCGTAGCGGGCCACCATGTTGCGGGCTATGGCAGTGGCTTTCACGAAGTCGTCTGCGGCTCCGGTGGAGACGTCTTTGAATATCAGGGATTCGGCGGCTCGACCGCCCATCAGCACTGTCATCTTGTCCAGGAGCTCCTGTCTCGACATGAGGAAGCGGTCCTCGGTGGGGCGCTGCAGAGTGTAGCCAAGAGCGCCTATACCCCTGGGGATGATCGAAACTTTCTGGACCGACTCGGAGCCCGGCAGGGTCATGGAGACCAGGGCATGACCCATCTCATGATAGGCGACCACCCGTCTCTCCTCCGGATTCAGGACCCGGTTCTTCTTCTCTAGACCGGCGATGATCCGCTCGATAGCCTGATCGAAATCTTCCCTGGTGACCGCCTCGGCATTGCGGCGGGCTGCCAGTAGAGTCGCCTCGTTCACGAGATTGGCCAGATCCGCCCCGGTGAAACCCGGTGTCATGGCGGCGATGGCGTCCACATCGATGTCATCCCCCCGGGTCAACTCGCGCATATGGATGTCGAGAATCGCTTTGCGACCGGTCTTGTCCGGTCGGTCCACCAGTACCTGCCGGTCGAATCTTCCGGCTCTCAAAAGCGCCGGATCGAGAATCTCCGGGCGGTTGGTGGCAGCCAGCAGAACGACTCCGTCGGTGGTATCGAACCCGTCGAGCTCCGAGAGAAGTTGGTTGAGGGTCTGCTCTTTCTCATCATGAGAGCCCGAGACCGGTCCGATCCCCCGGGCGCGACCCAGGGCGTCGAGCTCGTCTATAAAAATAATGCAGGGGGCTTTCGCTTTGGCTCGCTCGAAGAGGTCCCGGACCCGGGCGGCGCCGACCCCGACAAAGAGCTCCACGAATTCGGAGCCGCTGATTGAGAAAAAAGGCACCCCGGCTTCTCCGGCCACTGCACGGGCCAGAAGGGTCTTGCCTGTGCCCGGCGGTCCGACAAGCAGAATTCCTCTGGGCATTTTGCCGCCAAGCCTCCGGTAGCGCTCGGGCTCCTTTAGAAAAGTGACAATCTCTTTGAGCTCGTCTTTTGCTTCCTCCACTCCGGCCACATCGGCGAAAGTGACTTTGATCTCCTCCTCCACATAGACCCTTGCCCGGCTTCGCCCGATAGACAGGAGCCCGCCCCCGGGTCCCCGATCATCACCGGCTCTGGCCGAGATGAAGCTGAATAGGATCATGATGAATGCAAAAGGAATAACAAAAGAGAGAACGCCGGTCCAGAAATTTCCTTCCGGCTCTCCGGTGAATTCGACCTGGCTCTCGGCCAGCAGCTTGCTCAGGTCTCCGGGCACCGCCACTGTCTTGAAGGCCTGGGGCTCTTTGTTTTCGCCCTGTTTCAAACGTCCCTGGATCTCACTGCCCCGGACTCTCACTTCGGTGACTCTGTTGTCCCTGAGCTCGGCGAGAAACTGGCTATAAGGGATCTCTTTCACATGGGCGCCTTGAATGGCCGCGAGAATCAGAAAAAGCCCCAGCCACCAGAAGAGTATATAAGGTAGTCCCGAGAGGGGAGATTCCTGACCTTTTTTTGAAGAGGGGGGCATACTTTTCTCTGTTACGAATCTATCCTGGTCTAGATCATCTCGTCAAAGCCCCGCCCTGTCATCATCCCGCCGGTGGGTTGCAAAATTTGACCTTTCCAAGCGGAAATTTGCCATTCCTGTTATAGTGATATCTGATGGTAGAAAAGACCTCTAAGGAGCCGGCCACCGGCACTTTCAGGGGTCATAAAAGCTTGCCCCGGCAAGATGGAACAATGAGGCGAGAAGATGACGAAATCCGCTGTGAATCGACAGGCGAGAACGGTTTTTATGAACCGATCGAGCTCGTGGATCTGCTTGACGAAAGCGACAGCGACGAAATCTATGAAAGCGGCCGGACCGCTCCGTCTCCTGGCGGCCTCTCGGACCTCGATTCTGACCTGAACAATAGCCAGAACCGCAGAATTTTCCCGGCAGGCGCCGGGGACGATTCCACCTGGACTTATCTCAGAGAGATTGGACGCTACCCGCTTCTTTCTCCGGTAAGAGAAATCGAGCTCTTTCGCGAGCTCAAAAGCGGTGACGAGGATGCCGGCCGCAAGATCGTCCAGGCCAATCTGCGTCTGGTGGTCAGTGTCGCCAAGCGTTATCGTAACCGAGGTCTGGCTTTTCAGGACCTGATCCAGGAGGGCACCCTGGGCATGATGCGAGCCGTGACCAAGTTCGATCCGGAGCGCGGCTATAAATTCTCCACCTATGCAACCTGGTGGATCAAACAGAGCATCACTCGAGCCCTGGCAGACAAATCCCGGATGGTGAGGCTGCCGGTGCACGTGGTGGAGGAGCTCGGTCGCATCCGCAAAGCCGTCCGGCTCCTGGCTCTGCGCACCCAGAAGCGACCGGAGCTCGACGAGATCGCAAAGGCTGCCGGGATGTCCAGAGGAAAACTGGAGTCGATTCTCAAAGCCGAGAAACACCTGCTTTCACTGGACGCCAATCTCAGCGAAAGCAGCGAATCCACCTTGATGGATTTCATCGAGGATCGATCCACAGAGGCTCCGGACGAATTCGCCGGCACTCAGCTGATCAAAGACATGGTGAATAAAGCCCTGGATACCCTCCGCCCCCAGGAGCGTCTGGTGATCGCCATGCGCTTCGGTCTCGACACAGGCATGCCTGCCACCCTGGAGCAGATAGGCAATGTAATGGGAGTGACCCGGGAGCGTGTGAGACAGATCGAGAAAGGCGCCCTGAAAAAGCTCAAGTTCAACAAGAGCCTGGCGCTTCTCACCATGGCTCTCGATTGAGAGAAGGGAAAGAGATTCTCAGGACACGCTTTCGTCCAGAATCTCTTTCTCTGCCAGGAGCCAGTTCTCCAGATCGAATCCGTGGGCGCAGCCACGCTTCTCCCAGATTTGATAGGCTCTTTTCGAGACCAGCTCCCGGTGCACGAAAGTGACCTGGGCTTCGCAATATTTTCTCTGGCTTCCTTTTGTCTCGGTTTTTCTAGATTTCTTCTTTACTTCGGTGCTCATGCCGGCTAATTTATCCGGCATCTCAGATCGAGGCATCGACCCCGCGGCTGATTACTCAGAAAAGCCTGACTATCTCGCCCCGGTCGTCGATGTCGATTTCAAGGGCAGCAGGATGCCGGGGCAGACCGGGCATGGTCATGATCTCGCCGGTGACCGCTACTATAAAACCGGCTCCGGCGCAGAGCCGCAACTCGCGCACATGCAAGGTGTCGTCGCCGCTATTGTTGCCGGTCAGGCTGTACTGGGACTTGGCCACACAAACAGGCAGACCGGCGAAGCCGTGCTTCTCGAGCCAGGCAAGCTGCCTTTCGGCTGCATGGGAAAATTCAACCGCGCCTGCCCGGTAGATTTTCTCGGACAACGAATGGATCTTCGTCTCGAGGCTGTCGCTGCTCTTATAGAAAGGCTCGAAGCGGCTTTTCTCAGTTAGAGCTTCGAGCACTCTATCGGCAAGGTCCAGACTGCCCGGATCGCCTCCCCCGGCGAAGGGATCAGTGAGTGCTGCCGGCCAGCCTTTCTCTTTGCAGAAAGAGAGAACCAGGTCTATTTCTTCTTGCGAGTCGCTGGTGAATCTATTGACGGTGATCACGAAGGGAAGGGAAGTAGCCGAAACAATCGCAGCGTGGCTCTCGAGATTGACCAGACCGCGCTTGATGGCGTCGAGATCCGGCCTGCCGAGCTCATCGAATTTGACTCCACCATGAAGTTTGAGGGCGCGAATAGTGGCGATGAGCACCACTGCATCCGGTACCAGCCTGTCGGCGCGGGGAGCCGCCACTATGTCGCAGAATTTCTCGAATCCCAGATCCGATCCGAAACCAGCCTCGGTGACCACAATGTCGGCTAGGCTGGTGGCAAGAGCCAGGCTCATGATACTGGAGCAGCCGTGGGCGATATTGGCGAAGGGGCCGCCATGAATGATCGCCGGTGTTCCGGCCATGGTCTGGACCAGATTGGGCTTGATTGCGTGTCTCAAGAGAGTCGCCATGGCTCCGGTGACCCCGACAGCCTCGGCGCTCACCGGCTCGCCATTGCGATTGCGAGCTACGACAATGCGCCCCAGACGTGCTCTCAAATCCTCGATGCTGTCGCTCAAACAGAGGACAGCCATGATCTCGGCTGCTGCTGTTATATTGAAACCGGTCTCGAGCAGCGGGGCATTCTCCTTTCCTCCGGCACCGGCGATGATGCTGCGCAAACCCCGGTCGTTCATGTCGAGAGCGCGCCGGTGCGAAATGCTTGCCGGATCGATGTCGAGCTGGTTGCCGAAATGGATATGATTGTCCACCGAGGCTGCCAGGAGGTTGTTGGCCGAGCTAATAGCATGCATATCGCCGGTGAAATGGAGGTTGATGTCCTCCATGGGCAGCACCTGGGACAGCCCACCGCCGGTGGCGCCGCCTTTCATTCCGAAGACCGGCCCCAGGGAAGGCTCGCGCAGGGCCGGTATGACCCGGCGGCCTCTGGCAGCCAGCCCATCGGCAAGACCGATGGCCACCGTGGTCTTGCCTTCCCCGGCTTTCGTGGGGGTGATGGCGGTGACAAGCACCAGTTTGCCTCGTTTGCCTGAGGAGAGACGTTTGTTGAGAGCCGCAAAAGATATCTTGGCCATATGCGAACCATATAGCTCGATCTCCTCTCGCCCGAGACCGACCCGGGCGGCAATGGTCTCTATTGGCTCGGGCTCGATGGAATGGGCTAGGTCCAGGTCGCTTCGCATCCTGGTATTTTACGACGGAAAAATGGTAAAAACGACATGCTGTGACAATTACCAGTTTTCTCGAGCAGTTAACCGCCTTCGTCTGGGGTCCGCCCCTGATGATCCTGCTTGTCGGCACCGGCCTTTATCTGACTTTTCGTCTTTCTCTGGTCCAGCTCCGCGGTTTCGCCCACGCAGTCCAGGCAGTAGCAGGCAAGTTCGACCGGGAAACGGACCCCGGCGAGATCTCGCATTTTAGAGCCCTTTGCACAGCGCTCTCGGGCACCATCGGCACCGGCAATATCATCGGAGTCGCTGCCGCCATTCTCATGGGCGGACCCGGAGCGATCTTCTGGATGTGGCTCACCGCCGCTGTGGGCATGGCGACGAAATTCACGAGCTGCACCCTGGCTGTCAAATTCAGGCGCATAGACGAGCACGGCGAGTCCCATTGCGGTCCCATGCATTTCATCGAGCTCGGCATGGGCAGCAAGTTCAAATGGCTGGCGGTTCTATATGCGGTGTTCACCGCCATAGCCAGTTTTGGGATCGGCAATATGTTCCAGGTCAACAATATGGTGTCGGCGGTCAACTGCCTGATCTACGGGCACAATTCCCGACCCGAGGACCTGGTGAGATGGGCGGTGGGACTGATCACCGCTGCCGTGGTGGCATTTGTCATTATCGGTGGTATCAAGAGAATCGCCGCCTGGTCGGGCAAGATCGTGCCGCTCATGTGTATTTTCTATATCGGCGCCGCTCTGGTTATCCTGATCAAGAATTTCCATCTGATACCTCATGGTTTCTATCTGATATTCACCGAAGCTTTCCGGGCACCGGAAGCGGTGCAGGGAGGGCTCCTGGGCACCGTGGTGCGGGCCGGTGTCTCCAGGGGACTGTTCTCCAATGAGGCCGGTCTGGGAAGCGCTGCCATGGCACATGGCGCAGCCCGCACCGATGAGCCCGTCAGAGAGGGTCTGGTGGCGATGCTCGAGCCTTTTATCGATACCATCGTGATCTGCTCCATGACCGCCCTGGTGATCATCTGCACCGGTGTATACGAAACCGTCACCGTCAAGGGACAGGTGACGAGCGCTGCCTTCGATGCCGGGCTTCCGGGCTCCGGACCGATGGTGGCCCTGGCGACACTATTCTTCGCTTTCTCCACTCTCATCGCCTGGTCTTTCTATGGCGACCGAGCTGTCGATTATCTTTTCGGGCACCGGGCAGTGATCCTCTATCGCTGGCTCTATGTGATCTTCATAGTAGTGGGTGCCCTGCATTCGCTGGATGATGTGATCAATTTCTGCGATGCCGCCAACGGTCTCATGGCTCTGCCGAACCTTATCGCTCTGCTCGTTCTCTCCCCGGTAGTGCTCAAGATGACCCGGGATTACTTCAAGAGCCATGTCTGAAGCACCGTGAGTCGCTGGCTGCTGTCACTTCCGCCCCGAGAGTCCCGACCGTAACGATATTCCCCGGTATATCCTGCCGATAGGAATTCGATATTCTTGGTTAGTACATTTGCCTTGCAGCAGGACTCCATCGGCTGACACAATCTGACTTCGCGCCCCCATGCTATTGGGGAATCGGAACTGGCCAATAACAGAGAGGCAAGCCATGAAACCTATCCCGCTCCGCTGCTTCCTTGAGTTTCTGACGGTGGAAAAACTCAAGAGCGTCTCCTCCCTGATCACTACTCAGAAACCGCCAGCGACTAAGGCGGCAATGATAGAGTTCCTGGAGCACCTCCTACTCTCGAACCTGAAGTCGCTCTGGGAAAAGCTCACCGAGCTGGAACAGGCCGCAGTAGGCGAAACTTTGCATGCTACCGACGGTCTCTTTGACCCTTATCGATTCAAGGCTCAGTATGGTGGTATCCCGGAGAACCTCGGCTGGGAAGGAGGGTACCGCGCTAAGGCGCCTCTTCTCCGGATCTTCCTCTTTCCCACTGAGTTCGGTTTCACCCTTCCCCTGGAGCACAGACATATCCTGGCGCCGCTGACTCCGAAACCGGCAGAAGCGAAGCTCTTCTCGGTCAGCGAGGTGCCGAAGCATTATGACAGGGTCGATGTTCAATATCAGTGGAAGAAGGATGACGAGGGGATCACGGTTTTCGAGCGCAAACGCATCTACAGGGTTCCAAGACAAGAACCCGACCTCATAGAGACAACTGTTCAGGTGCCGATAATCATCCGCGAGATGGAGCTGGCCGCTCAGAGAGACCTTCAGTCCGTGATGAGCGTGATCGCAAAGGGCAGAGTGGTAGTCAGCGAAAAGACCAGGCGGGTATCAGCGACGTCCGCCAGGGAGATTGTACCGGCTCTTGATGAAGGTGACTTTTTCGAGTTGGAGGAGAAGGTCGTGAAAGGTAAGCAGGAAGTGGGTCCGATCAGGGCTTTCGCCTGGCCTCTCATGCTGCAGTCCTCGGGACTGGCTCAACTGCGCGGTAAGAAACTGGAGCTGACGAAGGCAGGTCTATCCGGGCTGAATCAGCCGGCTCACGAAACGATCAGGCACATCTGGCAGAAACTTCTCCAAACTACTCTTTTCGACGAGTTCAACAGGGTGGAGGCAATCAGGGGTCAGAGCGGCAGGGGCGCCAGCTCTCTCACCTCAGTACCGCCCCGGCGGGCTGCTATTGCCTCTGTGCTGTCCCATTGCCCGCCCGGCGGCTGGATCGAGCCGACAGAGTTTTCTCGTTTCATGCAGGCTCTTTCTATACACTTTGAAGTATGCCGCGATCCATGGAGCCTCTATATCTCGGACAGAGAGTACGGCTCCCTGGGCTATAGAGATTCTCACACCTGGAATATCTTGCAGGGACGATATATTCTCTGCTTCCTGTTCGAATACGCGGCAACGCTTGGTCTGATCGATGTGGCTTATGTGCCGCCTGCTGAAATGAAATCGGACTACATGCACCTGTGGGGTGCGGATTATCTCTCCTTCCTCAGCCGCTACGACGGACTGCTATTCTTCAGGCTTACGCCGCTCGGTGCCTACTGTCTGGGCATCTCGAATGCATACAGGCCTGCAAGAATCAACGCTAATGTGAAATTGTCGGTTATGCCAGGATTGACCGTCACTGTAATCGGTGGCGCGGTTCCGCCACGAGCGGAGATCATGCTGGAACCCTTCGCAGAGAGGGAGTCACCGAACACCTGGAGACTCTCCAAGCTCAAATCGATAGAGGCGCTCGAGAGCGGCCGCAAGATCGAGGAGTTGCAGGAGTTTCTCGAAGCCGGAGAAGAGCAGCCGCTTCCTCAGTCTGTTGAGTCGTTCTTCAAGACAGTAAAGCAACAATCATGCGCTCTTCGGCACAACGGGCTTGCTCTGCTCGTGGATTGCGCGGACGAATCGATCGCGGATAACCTCGCGGAACACAAGCTAACCAGGATGCTGTGCAAACGTGTAGGAGCTACCGGTCTGGCTGTTCCTGTGGCATCTCAGGAGCGGTTCCGCAAGGCTGCGCGGATAATTGGCTATGGGATGCCGGTCGGTTCCGAATCGGAAGCATAACAGATATCTCGCTCTTCTAGTTGAAATACACATCCACATAATCTGTGACTTCGCAGTGAGGGCATTTCATCTCCTGCAGGCGCCAGTACTTGCGCTTGCCGGTGACGAGAAAAGTCATGTCACCATCCCTGATGCACTCTTTGCCGTCATTGTTATAGTGCACCCGGCAGACGATCTTGCCTTTGAATTTGAACGATTTCGGACCGACCTCGGTGATGATACCGTCCACCTTCAGATAGTCTTTGTCCTTTCCATCTGCTATCTGCTCGCCCTTGAGACAGAGAATGCCGTCCTTTTCCACCACAGTGGCAGTTCCGTATTTGGGTTTGTCGAAAAGGAGCCACTGCAGAGAGAGCATATGCTTGCCGAGGAGCTTTCTCTTCTGTGCGGCGTCCTTAATAGTGGCAGAAATGGTGGCAGGAGACGGCGGGCTATCGGCCAGAGCCCCGGCAAGTCCTGGAACAAATCCGAAGAGAAGAGCAATTGCAATAATCAGATGTTTCATCATAGTTTTGTCCAGTAGAAGATCCTTTTTCTTGTCAAACTTCTTTTCCTGTTGCTGGTGCTGTTATAGGCGTTGCCCAGAAGAGTGCTGTTGCCGCCGCCATGAAACGAGATGAGAGAGGGCTGAAAAAATGTCCCGGCAAAACGGAGTTTATCAGGATGGTGCGAATCAAGAGTAGGATCGAAAGGAACCCAGCCTTTTGCCGGGAAGTATGCCTCGCACCAGCGGTGACCGTCTCTGTCTTCATATGGTGCTTGCTTTCGCAAGCGTGAGCCGGCGGCAAAACGGGTCGGGATGCCGGTCGCCCGGCAGAGAGCGCTGAAAAGATAGCTGAACTCCGAGCAGCTGCCACTGCGCCGGGAAAGCACTACCGGAGCGCCATCCCAGCTTCCTTCCTGGCTGTATTTGAGATTGGTCGAGACAAACTGGTGTATGGCCAGGACCCGGCGCCACGGATCTCGATAACCGGAGGTGAAGCGAGCTGCCAGGCTCTGTATAGACGGAGAAGTCAAGTCGTATATACGTTTTATGTCCGTGCAATATACATTGCGCAGATCCTGAGTTTTAGTTCCCTCGCCAGAATCAACTATTACGGGGCTCAATCGATCGAAGCGGGCGACCAGGTCATAACCGAAGCTCATGCTCTTGCCGGATGCAACTCGTGGAATCAGATACTGATAGACAGCCTGGTCATATTGATCTCTGAGAATCCGGGGTTGCAACCCAGACTCTGAACAAGTGGGACTCAAGCCCAAGATCTTCTGACCGGAGCAATGGCCGGGTCGGGCGATTACTACACGAACATCATCCACCGGCAGTGCGGTCTTGTTAGTGATCGTGTGGACGAAGCGAATTTTGTATCGCTCGCTCGCCCGGGCAGAACCGGCAGGAAAAACCAGAAGCGCAAAGAGGATACAAAACAGTCTCACTTCGCGCCCTCGAGCTCTGCAATAAGCACCGCATACGGAGCAAGGATCATCCCTTCGAGAGCGACGTAACCGCTCGCTTGCTCAGGGGACGCAAGAAGAACATGTGCCTTCCTGCCCGCCTTGAAGACTTCCGGGGAAAGGCTCAGGGTTTGCTTTGCTGCGCTCATATTGAGAGCAATTACTACGATCCTGTCCTGCGACTTTCTGGCATAAGCCAGGATATGCTCCTGGTCTCGAGCAAGGGAGATATATTCGCCTTCTCGCAAGGCGCTGTTCTCCTTTCTGAGCTTGATGAGACTCTTGTAGAAATTGAGGATGGAGCCGGGCTCTTTCGATTCGGTCTCGACGTTATGGCTTCTATAATTTTCCGCCACCGGAAGCCAGGGCGTGGCGCTACTGAATCCGGCATTTTCAGAAGCGCTCCATTGCATGGGGGTGCGCTCCCCGTCCCGGCCTTTTTCTTCGGGCCAGCCGAGCAAGCCTATAGGATCCTTGACCTCGTCTTTCGCCTTCGGATCGCGATTGGCCATGCCCAGCTCCTCGCCGTAATAGAGCACCGGCGTGCCCCGCAGGGTCAAAAGAAGGGCACCCATGAGACGGGCTATCTGATCGTTGTTCTTGCCGTCCCCGTATCTCTCGAAATGTCTTCTGGCGTCATGATTACTGAGCACATAGCAGGGCCAGCCACCCTTTGGATTCTGATCTATTTCGGCGATACTCTTTCTGAATTTTGGGGCGGAAAGCTCGTTTATATAAGCAAAACGGAAGTTCATAGGAAGCTGGATCTCGTCTCCATCCCCATACATAGACACAAGCTGATCGAGATCCTCGGCGGTGGTCTCGCCCAGTAGAAGCCGGGCATCTTTGTAAGAGGCAAGCACTTTGCGCAGGTCCTTCAGCTCTTTATGAATCTCGGGCAGGAGCAGATAGTTGTACTTGTATTCCATATTAGGATCGCCATAAGCGTTTTTGCCGGGCTTCAATGGATTGTCGGTCAGCTTCTCATCCTCGAAAAGAGTATTGATGGCATCGAGCCTGAAGCCGGCGGTGCCCCGGTCGAGCCAGAAACGCACCACGTCGTGCATGGCTCTCTTCACTTCAGGATTGCGCCAGTCGAGATCCGGCTGCTCCGGATAGAAGAAATGATAATAGCTCTCACCGGTCTTTTCGTCTTTCGTCCAGGCCGAGCCTCCGAATAGCGCCACCCAGTTGTTCGGGGGCGAGCCGTCCTTTTTCAAAGGCTTCCAGATATACCAGTCTCTTTTCGGGTTTTCTTTCGATGCCCGGGACTCCTCGAACCAGCGATGCTTGTCCGAAGTATGATTGAGCACCAGATCCATGATTATCCGGATACCTCGCTTGCGAGCCTCTTCGATCAGAGAATCGTAATCGGCGAGACTGCCATAGAGAGGATCGATGGCGCAGTAATCTGAGATGTCATAACCGAAGTCCACCTGGGGAGAGGGATAGCAGGGGGTGAGCCAGATAGCGTCGATGCCGAGTTCTTGCAAATAATCGAGCTTTTCGATAATTCCCCGGAGATCGCCAGTGCCGTTCTTGTCCGAGTCCTTGAAGCTGCGCGGATAGATCTCGTAAATCACCGCTGTTTTCCACCAGGGCATGGGGGCGCTTTTCTCAAGCTTCTCTTCCCCTGCCACGCCGGGGGGCGCGTTCAGCAACAGACAGGCCAGGGCGGCAACTAATTTAAGTTTCCCGGGTTTCATAGGCTTGGTAAGGCTCTCGATAAGGAAGGAGAATTATCCCATAAAATGCTTGATGAGGTTCGTGCTCACGGCTTCGGCTTCGTCGTGACAGACCCAGTGCGAAGCCTCCTCTAAAATTACGGTCTCTACCCGGTCACACATGGCGGCGCTGGGGGCCACGAGCTCGAAAGAGAGATAGGGATCTTGTTTTCCCCAGAGGATCATGGTCGGCACCGTGATCCTCTCACTGCCGGCAAAACGCTGTTTGCGAAGAAGGGCGGCCCGGTACCAGTTGAGCATGCAGGTGAGGGCTCCGGGCTGTGACCAGGCTTCTATGTATCTTGCTTTCTCGCTCTCGGTCAGGTCGGCAGGCTGTTTACTCGAGAAAGCTTTGAACCCGTTGCGACTCAAGACCAGCTCCGGCAGTTTCGGCAAACAGAAGAAAAACATATAGGAGCTTCGCAGGAGCTGTGCCGGGCTCTTTTTGATAAGCCTTTTCATCACTCCGGGATGGGGGACATTGAGAATCGCCAGCTTCTCTATGCGCTCGGGAAACCGCATGGCAGTGCACCATGCCACCGCCGCTCCCCAGTCATGACCGGCAAGATTGAACTTGCTCATACCGAGGCTATCGGCAAGATCGAGGACATCCTGCACCAGATTCGCCATCAAATAACTGTCGATACCGGCAGGCTTGTCGCTGAGATTGTAGCCTCTTTGATCCGGTGCCACCACGAAGTATCCTGCCTTTGATAGTGCCTCGATCTGCTTTTCCCAGCAGAACCATGCCTCGGGGAAACCGTGCAGTAAAATAACCGGCGCCCCTTTCCTGTCTCCGGCGGTGGCGCAATGAAGCGTTATGCCGGCAGTTTCGATACGCTCCAGGCTGGTCATCCGCTGTTCTAGCTCTTTTCGAGGGTGGCTCGGGCCGAGCCTATCTCTTTCAATTTAGCCTTGTCCACATCCGGGTAAGAGAGCTTGATCTTGTCCAGGGCTTCCACCACCGCCGCCGCCACCACCAGGCGCATGAACCACTTGTTGTCCGCCGGCACCACGAACCAGGGAGCATAGTCGGTGGCGGTCGCCTTGATGGCATCCTCATAGGCTCTCATATAGTCTTTCCAGTACTGTCTCTCTTTGATGTCGGACATGGCGAACTTCCAGTGCTTCTCAGGAAGATCGAGACGTTTGAGGAAACGGCGCTTCTGCTCGTTCTTGGAGACATTGAGGAAAAATTTCAGGACCAGGGTGCCGTTTCTGGTGAGATAGCGCTCGAAATTCTTGATGTCCTCCAGACGGTCTTTCCAGATATGCTTTGTCATGCACTCGTCCGGGAGCTTCTGCTTCTCGAGGATCTCTTTATGGACCCGCACCACCAGCACTTCTTCATAGTAAGAACGGTTGAATATGCCGATCCGCCCGCGCTCGGGCAGGCACTGCAGGTAGCGCCAGAGAAAGTCGTGATCCAGCTCTTCGGCAGACGGCTCTTTGAAAGAAAAAACCTGACAGCCCTGGGGATTCACCCCGGACATCACATGCTTGATAGTGCTGTCCTTCCCGGCGGCGTCCATGGCTTGAAAGATGAGGAGCAGGGACCAGCGATCGTGGGCATAGAGAACGTCCTGCTTGTCCGCCAGCCAGTTGATGCCCCGAGCCAGAAGCTCTTTCGCTTCGGCTTTGCGCTCGGGGGTGAAGCTGGCTGTATCGTCCGGATCTAAAGCAGCAAGCTTGAATTTCTTGCCGTCTGTAACCCGGTAAGGATCGATAAAGCTTCTGATCAGCTCGCGATTGAGTTTGTCAGCCACTGGCAGTCTCCTTTGTTTCTGGCAAAGCATATCACGGACCGTCGGTCATAGCCCGGGCCGTAGCCGCTCGATGGTAGCAGCCAGCTCCCAGCGCTCGCGCTCCACGGTGCTCGGCGAAGTGTACAGGGAAAGGACAAGGGTCCGGTCTTTCACTCCGGGCAGGAGGACAGACAATCCCGACATGGTCATGACATTTTTGCCGGCAGGCAGCTCATAGCTGAAAAAACAGGCTACGGCCCCGGGATAGTGGCGATTCCAGGACTCGACACTGTTCAGTTTGAGACCGGGAAGGGAGCCTGAATCGAGAGCGGCTTTGATAAGCGCCTCAAGATGGTGGGCGGGTCCCTTCGGGTCAGGAGTCAGGCTGGTGATTTGCAGAAGAGTGAGGGAGCCCTCCCCCGGTCTTGTCAGAAGGATGGTCGGATTGGCAGGCAGGGGTCTGCCCGGCTCCACTTCTTTCATCTGCCAGCGCCCGCTAAGAAGCAGGGGCGTATCCTTCATGACCGGTATCTTTCTCATGGTCATCTTGAGATCGAGACCACCGGCGGCTTGAAGGAGGGTCGCCAGAGCCATGCACATGATTACCAGGGCCAGGGCAGGACGAGAGAGGAGAGGGCCTTTCTCGATCTCTTTCTCGTCGGGCCCGTCGAGGATATCGAGAGCGATTATGACAAGCACGGCAAACATCGCGGATAGTGCCGTCACAGCAGCATAGAGAGTGCCCGAGGCCCGCATGAGCACTTCGAAAGTCTGGTAGGACCAGGCAATGATGGCATTGAGTACTACGACGAGAAACCATGCGCCCATGAGATGACGGCGCTTGCCGGTGAGAAAGCGAACGATTGCCAGCACCAGCGCCGGGATCCAGGCAGCCAGATAGACGACCAGAACATTGCAGTCGAAAGACAGGGCCTGACGCACCGGAGCCAGTGCCACCCTGATCTCGTTCGGCAGAGGCAGCTCCACGAAAGTGGATGAGAAAGCGATGATACCGCTGGCAAAGGCGATGAGAGTGAAGATGATCGAATGCTTCGCATCTTTGTCGCCGGCAAATCGTTTCTCGGCTTTGAGCATGACCAGCAGGAGGAGCCCGGCATAGAGCATGGCTCTTGCAACAAACCAGAGATCAGGCAGGACCAGATCGAGCTGAAGGTTGCCGGTGGACTGCCATCCTTGATTCTGTCTGGCGAGCAATTGCGAGAGCGCCTCGATAGAGAAGCCGCAAGCGGCGAACTTGTCCAGGAGATTGAAGAGGAAGGAGAAGAGCGAGCCTGCCACGAAGGCTTTGAAGATAGTGGCGGTCTCGATGGTCAGATCTTTCATCCGGCGGCTCGCCCAGACCAGGAAATAGTATGGCAGACCGACATCGATCACTCCCCGGAACATCGTGAGAAAGAGCTGGTTGGTGATCCGGAAATCGGCGCTGGCAGCCTTGGCATTGATCTCGAGCATCACCAGAGAGAGTATGCCTGCATAGGTAGCGAGCCTGCCGGCAGCAGGCCACATGGGCGAGGAAGTCAGGCTCATGGACCAGCCGATGGTGTGCATGAGCCAGAGCAGCCAGAGGGCGAACAGGGTGAGAACGATCACCGAATGTGATGGTGTGCGGGCAAAAGAAGAGAGCTGGAAAACATACTCCCAGATGAGCAGAGCCGCCAGGCAGACCATGAAAAAGAGCCTCGAGACAGCCTCTCCGCTGAGACGCTTCTGAATAGCCAATCCCGAAGCCACCGCCAGGGTGAAAAGAAGCACCCAGGAGAACCAGTGCACCGACATGGTGGTCATGGGAACCAGCCAGATCGATTCTCTGCTGGCGCTATATAAAGGATGGAAGACGCTGAAGATAGCCTCCCACACAGGGCCTCTTTGATAAGACGCGAAGAAGCAGATCCTCTCGCTGAAAGAGACCGCCGTGGCGAGAATCAGCAGTACTGTCAGAAACGGTACCAGAAGCCATGAGGGAAGCATGCCCCGGGTGGAATTGGCGATCACCTTTGTGCTGCTCAAGAGCTTGTGCATGATCCCGATACCGATGAAATAGAAAATCGGCCAGAGATAGTTGTTGCTCAGATCAAGGCTCGAAATTATGGATCCGCCCAGATGACCGAGATCGCCTCGAGAAAGAGCGAAAGTGAGAAAGACCAGAATGAGCGCAAAGCTTATCCATGTAACCGCGCCGATACTGGCAGGACCGAATGAGCTCAGGCGCGGGTGCCGGGAAAGACCCAGACAGATGGCACCCAGCGCCGCCCCCAGGAGACTGCCCAGACCCAGGCTGATGGCGGGTCCGTCCAGAGGGAGTAACGAGCCCAGATACGGACGCAGGGGAGTGAGGGCGGTGAGCGCGATCCCGCAGGGGGCGCCTGCCAGAAGAGCCGTCACCAAGTCATAGAATCGCTGTCTGGAAGTGGTGCTCTCCCGGCTTCTCAAGCAGAAAAGCAGATTGAGCAGGACCGCTGCTGGAAGAAAAGCATTGCCTGTGCTTCTGGGCAGATCGAGAACACAGGAAGAGACGAAATAAAGCGCTCCGGTCGCTATGGGCACGAAAAAAGAGCGGTTCGAGACCGCTGTGCCGGAAAGCAGACAGGCCCAGCCCATGGGCAGGAAAATCAACCAGATGATCACAGCCCAGGAAGGCACATCTCCCTTGAAACCTGAAAGAGTCTCGATGGGCACCCGCAAAGAGCCGAGCCCGGTGAGAGGAATTAGCACGCAGAGCAGGGCCGCCATCTGGAAAACCGGTCTGAGAACCGGCAAGCATTCAGGTGGCGACTGGCTCAGATCCAGGCGGTTTTTCTTGTAATCCCGCCAGTAGAAGCGCTCGACGATCTTCCAGATAGAGACGAAAAAAACCGACTCCGCCACGCGTTTCAACGGCCCGGCCATGGCCGGGGATGAAGCAGCGACCTTCAGGACCTCGCTCATACGATCCGCCAGAACTGCCAGAAATGGAAACAGTCCTACCAGGTAGTTTCCGAACTTTCTGAGGGTAGCGATTATCTGTAAGGGGTTCATGCGGCACAGCTTTCGGGCACTGCCGCATTATCTCACCCTGAACCGGCCCGGAGGGGAGTCCTGTCACAACTCGGACACCGAACGGTCACCACTTCGACATCGCCGGCTTCGTAAGATAGCTAACACCCCGTTATTTGTCGATTTTTACCATGACCTTCTCTCCAAACTTCGAATCGAGCCTGAGCTCGCCTGTCACCGACGATTTCGTCAGTCTCTCCCGGCGCTTCTACGCCGACGAGGGGCTCCGGGCGGACCTGGCTTCGCCTTCGCGACAGGCAAGCGCCGAGCCCACCGAGCTTATCCTGGACGATCCCTTTGCTTCTCTTCCCCTGACATCCACCGAGGGCAACGCTAAGTTTCAAAGTAGAGACGGAAATGCTCAACTGGTGAAAGTCGGCGAGGGCGATCCCCTGGCCGACGGCAAGCTCGATATAGAGCTCGAGACCGGTGACAGGAGCGTCAAGGAAGCGATTCTGGCTGCGGATCAGGCAGTCAAGCAGTACTATCGCGAGCTCATAGCCGCTTTTCAGGCCAGCCATCCTGGTCAGGACTACCCTTCCTGGTGGAACGATATTCTTCAGAGCCAGCCGGAAGCCGATCAGAATCAGAATCAGAACGTCAGTCAGGAGCGACCTCAGTCTCAGTCTCAAGCTCAGTTTCAGCCGCAAACTCAAACTCAAAACCCGTTCATGGACCGGCTCAATTCTTTGATGGGTCCCTACAATCCGGACTACTCCGGAATCTATCCCGGCTCTGATATTCCCCGCGGTGCCACCAGCTTCATCCCTCAAGATCAGCCAGTTCAGCCCGGTCAGATCCCGGATCCAGCTTACAGCTTCCCGGATCTTGATACTCAGACCAGTGGTATCAGCTCGAACGTAGACAGCCAGACTCTTCTAAACAATGTGCGCACCGTAGTGGATGTAGCCGAACGCCACGGTGTCGACCCGAATCTTGCCGTAGCCATGATGCTTGTCGAAAGTGGCGGGGACAATCGAGCCGTTGGAGATGGTGGCACCAGTTTCGGCCTCTTTCAGCTCCACCGGGGCGGCATGCTCACCGAAGCCGGTCTCAGCAGAGATCAGGCATTCGATCCCAGGGTAAACGCCGAAGTCTCTATCGGTCATCTCGCCGAAATAGATCAGAACTATGCGGATCCCGGTCGGGCTGCTGCTGCTTCGCAAAGACCTGCTCATCGCCAGGAATACGCCCGCCGGGTCAACGCCAATATGGACGATGCCGCCCGGCTGGTGGCCATGGCTTCGCAGAGTGGTGGCAATCAGGGAATTGCCTGATTTTTCACTCTCCGAATTTGAGTTTTCTCTCTCTGTCCGGGAATACAACTTTCACTTCCAGCCTTCCTCCTAAGCCCTGAGCGATTTCTTGAAGCGTGGAAACGAGAAAATCTGACCTTGCCTCGGTCCTGGAAATGGAAGCTTGCTTCTTTCCTAGCCGCCTGGCTACCTCTTCTTGGGAAAGACCGAGTTGTTCTCGCAAGTCTTTAAGCCTGACAGCTTCCGGAGGGTCGGTCGAGCGCCGGTTGGCTGCTAGTTCTACGACTCTCGGGAGCGCATCTTCCAGCGTATCGAAAACTTCATCGGCACCTTCCCCATACCCGTGCGTGCTACTCGAGACGATGCCGAAGCCCTTACCCTTTTTCCAGGAAACCGCGAGGTGGTAGTCGAGAAGGAACAGGTCCAGCGACCAGACCCCGCCTTTGGCGAGGGGCTCGTCGACCGTGATCCTGGCAGCCGGAAACGCTCTGACAAGGAACCGCTGCATATGCCGGATTTCGTTCATTTCAGTAGATTTGTCAGCACTCTTAGACGCGGTCTTGCTCATTCCATACCCCCCTGCCATCAGCACCTGATTTTCTGAAGTCTACCTCGTTGGTGGCGACTATCCTCACTTCGATTGCACCATTACTCGCAATGTAAGTGTTGTGGCCGGCACTTCTGTATCGAATCACTTCGGGAAAACCATCAACTTCATAAGCTCTGTCGGTCTGCGGCGGATAAAGCCTGCCATCCGTCTGCCAATTCGCCGGATCGAATAGCACACCGCTGTGCTCATCCTCGATTGTATTCAGAGTATCGAAGAGGAGCGCGAAGGCCTCGTCATGCGAGCTTGCGGCAGGTGCAGATTGCAACTGTTTATAGAAGAGTTGATTATACCCTCAGGGGTATATGCCGTCAAGAGTATATGGCTTAGGCGTAATATTCACACTGTCGCCATCTGGGGCTTGATGATATCGAGCTCCACCGGAACCGGCTTCACATGCCATATATCCTCGCAATACTCTTTGATGGCTCGGTCTGAAGAGAACATCCCCATCCGGGCGACATTGAGTATGGACATCTTCGCCCACTGCTCCTGATCGGTCCAGACTTTAGAGACTCTGTCCTGGCAATCTATATAATGCTGGTAGTCGGCCATGACCAGGAAATGATCGTGCTCCACCAGATTGCCGAGGAGAGGATGGAAGAGAGTACGATTGGATGGCGAGAGCATCCCTGATCCGATCAGATCGAGGACGGTGTGCAGATCTCGGTTTTGCTCATAGAAAGAGCGCGGTCTGTAGCCTTTCGCTCTGATCTGAGTGACCTCCTCCACGGTGAGCCCGAAGAGGAAGAAGTTCTCGGCGCCGACCTGTTCGCGGATCTCGACATTGGCACCATCCAGGGTGCCGATGGTGAGAGCGCCATTGAGGGCGAATTTCATATTGCCGGTGCCGGAGGCCTCGTAACCGGCCGTGGAGATCTGCTCGCTGAGATCCGCCGCCGGATAGATGAGGTGGGCATTCTTCACATTGAAGTCCGGATAGAAAACCACTCTCAGATAGCTGTTTACCTCTGGATCGTGATTGATCATGTCAGCCACGGAGTTGATCAGCTTGATGGTCAGCTTGGCCATATGATAGCCAGGCGCGGCCTTGCCACCGAATATGAAGGTACGGGGGCTGACCTTGGTGTCGCCTCTCTTTATCCTGTTGTAGAGAGTGAGAATGTGCAGCACATTGAGGAGCTGGCGCTTGTACTCGTGTATCCGCTTGGTCTGGATATCGAAAAGCGTGGAGCTGTCGAGATGCAATCCGGTGAGATCGGTTACTTTCTCAGCCAGCAGTTTCTTGCGGGCGAGCTTGACCTGACTCCATCTGTGGCGGAAGGTCGGGTCCTCGGCAAGAGGCTCGAGCTTGCGAAGCTGATCGAGATCCGTCACCCAGGCATCGCCGATGCTGTCAGTGATCAGTCTGGCCAGCTCCGGGTTGGAGAGGGCCATGAACCGTCTCGGGGTGACGCCATTTGTCTTGTTGGAGAATTTCTCCGGCATCAGGTTGTAGAAATCTTTCAAGACCGTGGTCTTGAGAAGATCGCTGTGCAGCCTGGCGACACCGTTGATGGCGTGACTTCCCGCGCAAGCGAGGTTGGCCATGCGCACCTGCTTGTCACCGTGCTCTCCGATAAGCGAGATCCGCGAGAGAAGCTCTGCATCGCCTGGATGGCTTTCGCCCACTTCATGCAGAAAACGGTGGTTGATCTCGTAGATGATCTCCATATGCCTGGGGAGCAGGCGCTGCATGAGAGGCAGGCTGTAAGTCTCGAGGGCCTCGGGCAGAAGGGTATGGTTGGTGTAGGACATGGTGTTCCTGGTGATGAACCAGGCTTTGTCCCAGTCCATCTCGTGCACGTCGATCAGGAGCCTCATGAGCTCCGCCACCGCCAGGGCCGGGTGGGTGTCATTGAGCTGGACCGCGAATTTCTCGTGGAAGCGGTCGAGAGTCTTCTCTTTCTGGAGATAGATACGGATCATGTCTTGCAGCGAGCAGGAGACGAAGAAATACTGCTGCTCGAGCCGGAGCTCTTTGCCGGCGGCGGGCTCATCGTTGGGATAGAGGACTTTGGTTATGTTCTCGGAGAATACCTTGGCATCCACTGCCCGGTAATAGTCACCGACGTTGAAGGCCTGGAAGTCGAAAGACTCGGCTGCTTCAGCCTTCCAGAGACGCAGGACATTGGCGGTGTTGACACCGTACCCGAGAACCGGCGTATCGTAGGCAACACCGGTGACCACCCGGTCCGGCACCCATTTCACCCGGACCCGACCATGCTCGATGATCTTCTCTGTATGTCCGCCCAGGAATACGTCATGAGCGACATCGGAATTGGCGATTTCCCAGGGATTGCCGTGTCTGAGCCATTTGTCGGTCATCTCCACCTGCCAGCCGTCTCTAATAGCCTGGCTGAAGATCCCGAACTCATAACGGATGCCGTAGCCGATGGAGGGGATTTGCAGGGTGGCCAGGGAGTCCATGTAGCAGGCCGCCAGGCGACCGAGACCGCCGTTGCCCAGACCGGGCTCGGGCTCCTGCTCGAGAAGCTCGTCCAGGCTCAAGCCCATCTCCATGAGGACGCTTTCGGCATCCTTATATATTCCGAGGTTGACGAGGTTGTTGCCGAGCTGCGGGCCGATGAGGAATTCGGCGGAGAGATAGCAGACTGTGCGGCTGCCTTTTTCGTAATAGGTCCTGGCAGTGCTTGTCCAGCGGCGCATGATCCGGTCGCGGACGACTCTTGCCAGGGCCAGGTAGTAGTCATGATTGGTGGCTACGGCCGCGAACTTGGCTTGATCCGAGCGAAGGTTCTCGAGCAGATGCCTCCTGACAGCCTCGTTGGTACTGGGAGCTTGCATCTCGATAGTATCGGCGCCCCGTCTTCTTTTCTTTTCCACACTTCCTCCAGTGGGCGCCCTGCCCGCTCAGACTTCCCCGATATGATCCCAGACTATTCTAGAGAGTCTCTATACAGGGACCCTCGGCCAGGAGGCTGATTACCCTTCCATATATAGAAGTCAATCCAAAGGTGGAGATTAATCTGCCCGCGACCGGATAGACTTGGTAGATTGACCCGACCCTGTGGCTGGAGCCTGAAGTTTGTCTTTCAGGCAAGGAGAGAGATATGGCATTAGCAACCGAAGAGCTGAAACAGGACATCTCGGAGTTGAGCGCTTATGGACCGGCGCGCTCCACTGTAAAAGGCTTCAATCCTCCGTTGAGCGACGAAGAACTCAAAAAGATGCATGCATACTGGCGGGCCTGCAATTACCTGGCAGCCGGCATGATCTATCTCACCGACAACCCGCTTCTGAAAGAGCCTCTCAAAGCCGAGCATATCAAGAAGCGTCTGCTCGGGCACTGGGGAGCGAGCCCCGGCCTGAGTTTCTCCTATATTCATCTGAATCGTCTTATCAAGAAGTTCAATCTCGACATGATCTTCATGGCCGGACCCGGTCACGGCGCTCCGGGAGTGCTTGCCCCGGTCTATCTGGAAGGCACTTATTCCGAGATCTATCCGGACAAGAGCGAAGACGAAGAAGGCATGGTCGCTTTCTTCAAGCAATTCTCCTTCCCCGGCGGTATCGGAAGCCACTGCACCCCGGAGACCCCCGGCTCAATCCATGAAGGCGGCGAGCTCGGCTACAGCGTCTCCCACGCTTACGGCTCGGTGCTCGACAATCCCGACCTGATCACCGCCGTGGTGGTCGGCGACGGCGAGTCCGAGACCGGACCTCTGGCCACCTCCTGGCATTCCAACAAATTCATCAACCCCGAAAGAGACGGAGCGGTGCTGCCGATCCTCCATCTCAACGGCTATAAGATAAACAACCCCACCATTCTCGCCCGTATCGATCATGACGAGATCGAGAATCTCTTCCGGGGCTACGGCTATGAGCCTTATTTCGTCGAAGGCAGTGAGACCGAGAGCATGCACCAGGCCATGGCTGCCACTCTCGAGCACTGTATCACCGAGATCCGGGCCATTCAGAAAGAAGCCCGGGAAAACGGATTCAAGAAGAGACCGCGCTGGCCGATGATTGTCTTGCGCAGCCCCAAAGGCTGGACCGGTCCAGAGGAGATCAACGGCAAGAAATTGGAAGGCAGCTGGCGGGCCCACCAGGTGCCACTGCCTCTGGTGCGCTCCAATCCTCAACAACTCGAGCTTCTCGATAAATGGATGCGCAGCTACAAGCCCGAAGAGCTTTTCGATAAGAACGGCAAGCTCTTCCCCGAGCTGAAAGAGCTCGCTCCGGAAGGGCGTCTGCGTATGAGCGCCAATCCCCATGCCAATGGCGGCCTGCTTTATAAATCCCTGAAGATGCCGGACTTCAAGAAATATGCCGTGTCGGTCTCCAAGCCCGGTCACAGCGAAGCGGAGAACACCAGACCCACCGGTACTCTCATTCGTGACATCATGAAGACCAACCCGAACAACTTCAGACTCTTCGGTCCCGATGAGACCACCTCCAACAAGCTCGACGACGTCTATGCCGTCACCAAGAAGCTCTGGCTCGCCAATTATTTCCCCGAAGACAAAGACGGTGGCGAGCTGGCGACGGACGGACGGGTAATGGAGATGCTCAGCGAGCACACTCTGGAGGGCTGGCTCGAAGGTTATCTATTGACCGGAAGACACGGTTTCTTCTCGACCTATGAAGCCTTCGTTCATGTCATCGACTCGATGTTCAACCAGCACGCCAAGTGGCTCGATATCTGCAACCACCTGGGCTGGCGGGCCAGCATCGCTTCACTGAATCTGTTGATCACCTCGACAGTCTGGCGCCAGGATCACAACGGCTTCACCCATCAAGATCCAGGCTTCCTCGATCTGGTGGTCAACAAGGGCCAGGAAGTGATCCGGATCTATCTGCCGCCGGATGCCAACTCGCTCCTGTCCTGTGTGGACCACTGCCTGCGCAGCGTCGACTATATAAACGTCATCGTCTGCGACAAGCAGAAGCACCTGCAGTACATGGACATGGATTATGCCATCAAGCACTGCACCAAGGGCATCGGGATCTGGGAATGGGCGAGCAACGACCAGGGAATGGAACCCGATGTGGTCATGGCTTGCGCCGGCGATATCGCCACCCAGGAAGCTCTTGCCGCCACGGCCTTGCTCAGGCAGGAGTTTCCGGATCTGAAGATCCGCTTCGTCAACGTTGTCGACCTGCTCATGCTCCAGCCCGAAAGCGAGCACCCGCATGGACTGAGCGACAAAGACTTCGACAGCCTCTTCACCCTGGACAAGCCGGTGATCTTCAACTTCCACGGCTATCCCTGGCTGATCCACAGGCTCGCCTATCGCCGCACCAACCACAAAAACATGCACGTGCGCGGCTATAAGGAAAAGGGCAATATCAATACCCCCCTCGAGCTGGCCATCAACAACCAGACCGACCGATTCAGCCTGGCCATGGATGTCATCGATCGGGTGGACAAGCTCCGGGTAGCAGGGGCACATGCCAAGTCGAAATTCCGCAATATGCAGATCGACTGCCGCAACTATGCCCACGAAAACGGTGTCGACAGACCCGAGTTCGCGGACTGGAAATGGCCCTACTGAGCTAGTGTTAGAAAGGACCGGGTTTGACCTTTCGGGATCATCCAGGCAAGAGCTATCCGCTCGGCGCCACCATATGCGCAGACGGCATCAATTTCGCCGTCTACTCCAAGCGAGCGGATAGACTCGACCTGCTTCTCTTCGAAGAGGAAGACAGCCCGGTCCCTTTTGCCGTGTACAAGCTCACCCCGAGCAAGAACCGGACCTCCAACTACTGGCATATATTCCTGGAGGGAGCGAAGCCCGGTCAGGTCTACGCCTGGCGTGCGCATGGCGTCTACGATCCGGATTACGGACTGCGTTTCGATCCGGATAAGGTCCTCATCGATCCATACGGCAAAGGAATCGCCGGCTGGAAGCAATATAGCCGCAGGGCAGCCATCGCTCCCGGTGACAACTGCGAGGTCAGCCTGCGCTCGGTTGCCCTCAACGGCGAGCACTATGACTGGGAAAACGACCGCAGCCCGGCCATTCCTTATTCTTCAACGATGATCTATGAGCTGCATGTCGGAGGCTTCACCCGGAACCCCAACTCGGGAGTGAAGCCCGAAAATCGAGGCACCTTCGCCGGTGTCACCGAGAAGATCCCATATCTGAAAAATCTCGGAGTCACCACCATCGAGCTCATGCCGATCCAGGCTTTCGACGAAGACGATGCCCCGGCAGGCTTGACCAACTACTGGGGCTACAGCCCCCTCAGCTTTTTCGCTCCGCACCGGGGCTATTGCGCCAGCGATACCGCCGCGGGGGCTCTCGACGAGTTTCGAGATATGGTCAAAGCCTGCCACCGGAATGGACTCGAGGTCATCCTCGATGTCGTTTTCAACCACACCACCGAAAACGACCAGCTCGGACCCACTCTCTGCTTCAGAGGCTTCGACAACCTCACCTATTACACTCTCGATGAGCACGATTACTCGTACAAGAATTTCAGCGGCTGCGGCAATTCGCTGAGGGCAGAGCACCCGATAGTGGGGCGGCTGATTCTCGATAGCCTGCGCTTCTGGGTCTCCGAGATGCATGTGGACGGCTTTCGTTTCGATCTGGCCTCGGTGCTTTCCCGGGACATTTTCGGCAAGCCTTCCGAGAGACCGCCGGTGCTCTGGGCTATAGAGTCCGATCCGGTCCTGGCCTCCGCCAAGCTCATCGCCGAAGCCTGGGACCCGGCCGGGCTCTATCAGGTCGGCTGGTTCGTCACCCGGGGCACACGCTTTGCCGAGTGGAACGGTCCCTTCAGAGATGATGTCCGACGTTTCGTCAAAGGCGAGGAGAACTCGGTGCAGTCCCTGGCCTACAGGCTCTCGGGAAGCGATGATATCTACGGACTCACGGATCGGGACCCGAGACGGAGCATCCACTTCGTCACCTGTCATGACGGTTTCACCTTGAATGATCTTGTCTCTTATAACGAAAAACACAATGAGGCGAACGGCGAGAACAACCGTGACGGCCACAACGAGAATTTCAGCTGGAACTGCGGGGTCGAAGGCGAAACAGCAAGTGGTGCCGTCGAGTCCCTGAGACTGAAACAGATGAAGAACCTCCTGACCATTCTATTTCTCTCCCAGGGCACTCCCATGATCACCATGGGAGACGAAATTAGAAGAACCGTTGGAGGCAATAACAATCCATATTGCCAGGACAACGAGTCGAACTGGTTCGACTGGGAGCTGCTCTCGAAAAATCGCGATCTTTTCAACTTCACCAGACATCTCATCGAGTTCAGCCAGAGGCTGCACCTGAATGCCCACGGCCATCTCCTTCGCGAAGTCGAAGCGGGAGACGACGGGACCATGGGTCTTCGCTGGCATGGAGTCGAAAGGGGCAAGCCTGATTTCAGCAGCTATTCTCACAGCCTCGCTCTCGAGATCCGCGAGCCGGCAGAGAATCAATTCGTCTATGCGGCTTTCAACGCATACTGGGAGCCCCTTGCTTTCGAGATTCCCGATCCTCCCGCCGGGGAGACCTGGCACAAAGTGATCGATACGGCCCTCGATTATCCCGGCGATATCGTCGATCTGAAAGCATCGCCGCCGCTGCAGGACAAGGCCATCCGGGTCGATTCCCGCTCCACGATGGTACTGGTCAATACCGGGGGGCTATCGGAGTCCGCCAAGCGCTCCCGGATGACCCGGGATATGATGCGTGATCAGGGGATCACCTGGACTTCTCTTAAACGACCGATCCTGCCTCCGGGCTGAGGCGGGAAGTACACAGGAAGGGGTGAGTATTCTTTTTTCGGATCGAAATCGAAAATTCGCAATATTGCGAATTTGGGGATTAGGAATTTGTGATTTGAAACTAGCGGTAGCCCAGCTCCTTCAAACGCCTGATCGCCGCTTCAAGGCCCTGAGCGGCTGCTTTCTTCAGGAGTTCTACGCCCTTTTCCCTGTCCCGGGGAACGCCGTTGCCAGTCAAATAGAGATTGCCCAGATTGTTCTGTCCGGACGATAATCCGGCTTCAGCGGCCCGGGCGAACCAGGTGGCCGCGGTCCGGGCGTCCTTTTCAACTCCGCGACCGAAATAGTACAACAGTCCAATGCTGTTCATCGACTGGGTATGTCCTTTGCCAGCGCTCTCCCGGAAAAGCCTCATTGCCCGGGCGTAGTCCAACTTGACTCCCAATCCCTTTTCGTACATATCGCCAAGGGCATACATTCCGGCGGCATTTCCGTCATGCGCGGCTTGCTCCAGCCAGCGGGCGGCCTCCGAATAGTCTTTCGGTACGCCCTGGCCGTGCAGGTAGATGCGTCCGAGAGTATTCTTTGCCGGCGCAAATCCGAGCTCGGCTGATTTCTGGTAATAGCTGACCGCCTGTCGTCTGTCTTCAGGGACTCCTGTTCCATTGAAGTACATGGAGGCCAGACAATAGAGTCCACGTGGGTTGTTCTGCTCGGCCGAGAGACGATACCATTTAACAGCTTCGCTCTCGCTCTTCTCGACCCCGTTGCCACCTGAGTACATGAGACCGAGAAGATGCTGGGCGGAGGAGTCGCCCTCCCCGGCAGCTGCCGACAGCATTTGTCTGGCCAGCTCGAGATTTTTCGAGCCGCATTCTCCGTATAGCAGCATCGATCCGTATCGAGACTTCGCCTTCACGTTGCCGGCTCTGGCCATATTTCCGATCAGCAAGCGGGCCTGGGCGCCCTGCCCCCTGGCGATGAGCTCATCCACTCTTTCGAATACTTGCGATTCCGGAACAGCCCGTGGCCTTGAAGGCATGGCCTTGAGCGAGAGCTCCGGTCCTTTCCATCGGCTTTTCATGACCGGGCTCTGCTCAGAGCCTCGATCGAACTTCACTTCCTCCGCTACTTTATCCCTCAACATTCCATAGGCTTCTTTGAGATTGCCTTCTCTGTCGATGGACTCCATCAGCCAGTGTGTGAATACACCGTTAGGATAGCGCGACGACTCCCAGGACTTCTGGCTGACGTCGCTGGAGCTGAGCACCATCTGACCTTCACCTGCCAGACTGGAAACGTCGAAATTGGTGCCACGAAATATTCCTTTGGCGCTCGTTTGCGCTGCTCCGCTGTGACATGCATCCAGAATGAGCACCACCCTGTCGCAACCGGTTCGCTCCTTGATCGTCGGAGCGAGGTCCCGGAGCTTCAGCCCGGTAGAAAACAGATTATCGACTTTTGTATTGTATGCCACCACGAAATTGTCCCTGGCGATATCGATCTCTTCGGGGCTCCCGTGGGTGGAGAAGTACACTACCACCAGATCGTCCTTGAGCACCCGGCGGGGCAGCCACTCGTCTCCGAGCGCCTTCCTTATATTTGCGTCGGTGGCTTCCTCGTCGAGCATGAGAAGCACATGATCAGGCGCAAAATTGCATTTGCTCACAAGGAAGTCAGCGAAATCGATAGCGTCCTTCCTTGAGTATTTCAGCACGGGAATCGAAGGATCGGCAAATTTGCCTATGCCTATCACCAGTGCCCACTTGTCTGTTATCGGGCGGGCAACCACCGATTCGTTCTCACCACTGCCGGTGGATTTGTCAGAATCGGCGCCATAGACAGGCACCGCTGCCATAGATAGAAGAGTGCCGATGATCATCAGGGTGAGTATTCTTTTTTCAGGTCGAAATCGAAAATTCGCAATATTGCGAATTTGGGATTTCGGGAATTCCGACACTATCATCTTCCACCCTCGGGTCAAGGGAGGTTCGGAGACAAAAGGAAGACAGATCCGCAAATACGATTCGAGCACCAGCCGGTCTCCTGTCAGGGGCGTGGGGTGAGATAGATGTCGGCGGGCAAAGTATAGAGAGTGCGCAGGGTTGCCAGGTCGTTTTCGGTGACCCCTTTGGGAAGCTTGCCGATACCACTTCTGTGGATCTCGATTGTCTCGGCGGTGGGTGCCATCAGGTCCGATGGCGCCTGGCTGTGCTGCAGCCCGAATGCGTGGCCGAACTCATGAGCGGCTACGTGCATGAAAAGCTGTTGTAGATAGGGCTTCTGGAGCGGGTATTGCATCTTGGTGCGAAGCTGGATCACAGCCATGCTTCCGGGCAACTGATAGGTCGTCAGACCGGCATGACCGCCGACCAGTTGTGGTGCCCAGAAGACGAGGATATCGGCCCGGGCCGGATCGTTGACCAGTTTGTAGCTCAGATAGCCTTCTTTGCGAAGCTGATCCCATTTCTGAAGTCCCCATATGGCATAGTTGCGCATATCGCGATCGTAGCCGTCGCAAAGCTTCATTATCTGTCGCGCTCTTCCTGCGGCGATGATCTTCTGGAGGGAGCCCAGCTTATCGGGGCCCGCATACTTGTCCTGAATCTGCCAGCCATCGGACACGAAGACTCTCAAGGGCTCTCTGCCGGGACGCCACCTGATCATGCCAGTCAGCCTCGGGGCCATTTTCTTCACGCATGAATAAGGGCAGATACGTCCTAGCTTGTCGGCATTGGTCAGGAAGAAAGTCATCGCCTGCTGATGATAGGCTGTCCCGGTCTCCGAGGAGACCAGGACCCGGGCCATATATTTGCGGGCTTGCTCGGTGTCACCGAGTCCGATACTGCACAGACCAGCATAGTAATTGACCGCGTGCGCGCGTGGGCTCTTCTCCGCCAGGGGCACCAGGATCTTCGCAGCCTGGTCGTAAGAGCCCTCTTGATAAAGGTCAATTCCTGCTTTTGCCGGATCGGCTTTGCCGGCAGAGCCGCCCGGAGTCGACAGAAGCAATACCAGCAAGAGCGCCGACAGCAATCCAGCGATGGGACCGGAGCCTTTCATTCACTTCTTCTGAGCGCGGGCCCAGGAGTCTTTGAGAGTGACAATCCGATTGAATACCAGAGCGCCTTCCTTGCTATCCACCATATCGACGATGAAATAGCCACCACGCTCGAACTGGAAGCGATCTCCGGGCTTGGCCTCACCCAGGCTGCGCTCGACCCTGGAGTCTTTCAGGACCTGTAGAGCTTCGGGGTTGATTGCATTGAGAAATTCGCTGTCTTTGCCTGTAGGCGGTGCCTCCAGGCTGAGGAGCCTGTCATAGAGCCTCACTTCGGCGTCCACCGAATGTCTGGCGCTCACCCAGTGGATGGTGCCTTTCACTTTTCTGCCGATGGGATTGTTGCCGGATCTCGTCTCGGGATCGTAAGTACAACGAAGCTCGATGACGTTGCCGGCCTCGTCTTTGATGACATCGGTGCAGGTTATGCAATAAGCGTAGCGGAGGCGCACTTCGGCTCCCGGAGCAAGGCGGAAGTAGCCTTTCACCGGCTCGAGCATGAAGTCGTCCTGCTCGACATAGATCTCTTTGCAGAAAGGCACTTTACGCGAGCCTTCCCTGGGAATATCGTGGGGCCAGTATGAAGCATCCAGCTCTTCGACCTGATCGTCCGGATAGTTCTCGATCACCACTTTCAGTGGCTTCAATACAGCGAAGACCCGGGGTGCTTTCTGATTGAGATCGTCCCGGATCGAGAATTCGAGCTGAGCCATGTCCACTGTGCTGTTGGCTTTCGCCACCCCGACACTGGCGCAGAAAGAGCGGATCGCCTCAGGCGTATAGCCCCGGCGGCGCATGCCGGCGATGGTGGGCAATCGCGGATCGTCCCAGCCGCTCACATGCTTGCCTTCCACCAGCTCCAGGAGCCGGCGTTTGCTCATCACCGTATAGTTGAGATTGAGCCGGGCGAACTCGTACTGTCTTGGCCGGCTGGGGAACTTGGCATAATCGATGAGATTGTCGATCATCCAGTCGTAGAGCTCCCGGTTGTTCTCGAACTCCAGGGTGCAGATACTGTGGGTGATGCCTTCGATGGCGTCCGAGAGGGGATGGGCATAGTCGTACATCGGATAGATGCACCAGGCATTGCCGGTCATGTGGTGCTCTTTGTGCCGGATACGATAGAGGAGCGGGTCGCGCATCTTCATATTGGCATTGGCCATGTCGATCTTTGCCCTGAGAACATGCTCGCCGTCTTTGAACTCGCCTTTGCGCATACGTCTGAAGAGATCGAGGTTCTCTTCCGCCGAGCGCGACCGGTGCGGGCTGTCTTTACCCGGGCTGGTGACCGTACCGCGATACTCGCGGATCTCCTGATCCGTCAGGCTGCAGACATAGGCTTTGCCTTCTCTGATCAGATGCTCGGCATAGTCATAGAGCTTCTCGAAATAGTCGCTGGCATGAAAGAGGTCGTCCCATTCGAAACCCAGCCAGCGGACGTCGTCTTTGATGGCGTCCTCGTAGAGGGTGTCTTCCTTGGTGGGGTCGGTGTCGTCGAAGCGAAGGTTGCACCCGGTGCCGCTTCCGGGAAGTCTTTCCTTGTAGTCTCTCGCCAGACCGAAATTGAGACAGATGGACTTGGCATGCCCGATATGAAGGAAGCCATTGGGCTCTGGCGGGAATCTGGTAATTACTTTCTGATGGCGCCCGGCTTCCAGGTCGGCATCGATGATATCCCGGATGAAATCACCGGGCTTGGCAGGAGCGGAGGGAGGCGGGGACGAAGTCATTGGTGTACCTGTTGTAAATAGATTTTTTGACTGGAAACCCCCTATTTTACAGTAAAATTCCCGGAAGACGGCACCGGCCGGGCTCAATGTGAATGGAGCCGCCCGGAAGGCTGGTCTGAAGCCCCCGGGGCTCGTAACAGATGAGCGCAGTCGGATCTCTTGATCGGCTCCTGAGCCTAGAATTGAGACATGCACGAATCGTATCTAGCGGATCTCAAAAACAATATATCTTCACGCCTTCCAGGGGTGCTCGCCTATCTCAACCTCGCCGACGACCGGAGACTCAATATCCATCTCGGTCATGAGACCGTGGACAGAGTAATTGAAGAGATTACCTTGGGTCTTTCCGATTCGACCGCCCCGAAGGGCGCAAGCAAGCGCGTGGCCGGTGATATCTGGCTCGCGAAGCTTGCAGTCAGGATGCAGTGCCGAAGTGACTCTCTTGTTCTCAAGCCGGAATCGAGATATCGCAATATTGCGATATCTCGAGAATGGCATTTCTGGCGGTGTCATCCTCCGCCCTCCGGTTCCCGGGGAAGGCGTCAGGACTTGGCGCCTACTTCCGATTTGATCGGGGCGTTCACCCACTCCAGGGCTCTGGCGTAGTCTTCTGAGGCGAAGGCATGGACTTCGCAGGGCATCATGGCTTCGCCGAGGCGGGCAGCCCACCTGGACCATTTCGGACCGCCGACTATGGCAATCCGCTCGAAATCGTGGCGATGATTGAGACCGAACTTGGTGTCATCCCACATGGCATGAACTTCCATACCGTGGAACTCTTCGCCGAAGTCGACCAGCATACGAGCCTTGCCGCATTCTTTGATGACCGCTTCCAGAGTCGGGATCAGGACATGCTCATAATCGTGGTGAGTGAGCTTGTCCGTGACTTTGAAGCACATGCAATTGCCCTTGCTGTCCGAAGTCACCTCGATGGAGTCTTCCTTGGCTGTGCGCAGCCATTCCCGGGCGGCACCCAGATCATTGAGTTTGTACTGTCTTACACGGCAGGGGAAGGCAGGGGTGATCAGGCTCGAGATCTGCTCGATCCACTTCTCATCGGCTACCAGAGCCGCATGGGTGATGTCGCCCTGGTGGCGGAGCAGATCAGGAAGGAGCTTTTCTTTGAAGATAGCGAAGTCGAAGCCATCGAAAGTAATAATCTCTTTCAGGACCCGCACCTTCTTGTGCTTCTGGAAGAATGCCAGGGCCCGCTCAGCTAGCTTATGGTATTCCTCGGCGGATATCTTTCCGTCGATGGAAAACTCGATGATATTGGTGTCGGGAATCTCTCTGCAGTCGATCATTTCTTCTCCCCCCGGGGTTTGTAGCCGTGCAGGCTCTTCCAAATTGTTGCGCAGTCAGACCCGATTGACGTCTGCTAATCGGCTGATTGTGAGCCGCTCGAACTGACCGAAAGGACGACATACAAAGGTATGATTATTGCAAAATGCTGCAAGATATGGCGCCTGTCCGCCCGGAAATCAAGATCCGGGGATAAGATGGATAAAGCGTTGGTTTTTTAATCTCGTGAACGCGCCACCCGCGTGTGCTTCGGCACGGGTCCGAGCATCGGCTCGGGTCCGAGCATCGGCTCGGGGCGAGTTCGCGCAGTCGATGGCGTCTTGAAACGCCGTCGAGGAGGGCAGATGAATCTATTTGGATGGAACAACAGAAAAGAGGCAGAAGACAGCGAGTTATGCAATATGGAGACATTTTCGGAGCCCTTTGTCAGCAAGAATCTCACGGTCTTTCTCCTGCGAGGCAAAGACCTGGAAGGAGTGCCTGAATGCCTCACCCTGGAGGAAGCCCTGGAGCAAGGCGTGGTAGTAGTGGAGGAGACCGGAGTGGTCAACAGTCTCCGGGTCAGGAATACCGGCAAGACACGGGTATTCATCCAGTCCGGCGACATTCTCAGAGGGGGTAAACAGGACCGGGTTGTCAGAGAAGATCTCGTTCTCGAGCCGGAGTGCGCCTTTGTCGCTATCCATGTCTTCTGCGTGGAGAGGGGCAGATGGCGGAAGCGCGGGCTGGAGGATGACAGCCGTTTTTCTCACTCCGGTCATCTGACCACAGGCAAGGATTTGAAGATGGCCTACCGATACGGAGCCGAGCAACACGCTGTCTGGCAGGAAGTGAGCAATTTCCAGGACAAAGCGGCTCGCAGCGCCGGTGTCAGCAATGAAGATGTGACCTCCGATGCCTCGCCCACCAGTCTCAATCTCACTCTGGACAACCAGAAGGTAAGCGAAATCGCTTCCGAGTATCTGGAGAGCCTCAAGGATATAACTGCCGGAAAGAAAGACGTAGTCGGCTTCGCTTTTGCGATCAACGGCAAAGTGAGTGAGGTGGAAGTCTATCCTTCCTCGGCGCTTTTTCAGAAGATGTGGCCGAAACTTATCGCCTCGGCTGCTCATGAGGCGTTCTGCGAGAGCTTCACGAAAACGGACGATGCCACCACTTCGGTGGAAGGTCTGAAAGAGCTCATGCAGGAAGCCGAGAAAGCGCAGGGGCGAGAAGTGAGGACCTCGGCAAAGAGCTGGACCGTAGTGCGTGAGACCGCTGATACCGTCTTTTTCGAGTCTCTATACGGAAAGCCCGAAGAAGGGGAGCTGTGGATGCACCGCAATTATGTGACCCGCTAGGAAGAGAGCCTGTCAAGACAGGGGACGTGATACCATTTCCCCTGTCTGTCTGACTTGAAATAAGTTTTCCCAGAGCCGGAGTTGCATGCGTCTTCCAGAAGGCTGGTATTTAATCGGCGAGTCTAAAGAGGTACCGGTGGGCAAACCGGTCTTCATGAAGAGATTCGGCCGGGATCTCTGCCTGTTCCGGGATCATGAGAAGCTCTCGATTCTCCATGACCGGTGTCCGCACCGCTCAGCCAGCCTGGCCGGCGGCACTCTCTTAGACGGCTGTGTAGTCTGCCCTTTCCACGGCTTTCGCTTCGACAGCGGGGGAAGCTGTACCCTGGTGCCCGAGACGAAAAAGGCCGCTCCGAATCTAAGAGCGGAGTCTGTTGTCTGCCTGGAGAGGCATGGATTCATTTTTGCTTACCATGGCGAGGATGTCACCGGCGAGCCGCCATGGTTCGCTGAGATCGACGATGGTTTTGCGCACAGTACACTGGTTTCGACCTGGCGCACGCACATAACCAGATGTGTCGAGAACCAGCTCGACTACGCGCACCTTCCCTTCGTGCACCGCAATACTATAGGCGGCGGCACCGATCCGTCACGACCGGTGTTCTTCGAGCTCGAGAGCGATAGTATAAAAATGTACGCCGACGAGAAGAGGAGCTCCTTTTTCCATCTCAAATTCAACAATGTCTGGCTGCTCAATATTCTGCCCGGGAAATTTCTGCAATTCCTGGCTTTCGTGCCGGTGGACGAGGGTGAGACCAGGCTCTATTTGAGGGCTTATCAGGGAGTCTGTACTCTGCCCCTGTTGAAGAACTTACTGGGTGTTCTGATAAACTTCCAGAATCAGTACATTCTCAATCAGGACAAGAAAGTGGTGATGAGTCAACTTCCCCGGTCGGTCATGGATGCCGATGACGAGCATCTTTATCCGAGCGACAGAGGAATCGCGCACTTTCGAAGCCGCTGGCGGGAGCTTACCGGGCAATGAAACACCGATTTTTTCGTCTTGTGTTTCTCATGCTCTTGCTCCTCATGGGACCGGAATTATGCTCCGCCGCCGAGAGCGGTGAAGCAGACTGCCTGAAAGTCCTTGCCGGAGCAAATTCCGTGCAGACCGAGATTCTCAATCAGGCGACCAGGAGCACCATATTCGCTGCTTACAAACAAGCCCTGAAGCTCCGTCTCGATCCCATGGGCAAAGAGCTGGATGATTTAATAAAAAACGGCAGTCCCGCCGGCCGGATCTATGCTTGTTTCATAGCCTGGGAGCTGGATTACCCGGCCGGTCTGGCCAGATTCGAGAAGCTCCGGAAAGACGATTCCAAAGTCCTCTACCGGGGCGGCTGCACCATCGAGGAGACGACAGTATCCAAAATCGCATCGGAGTTTGTCGCTCAGCACCACTACAAAGATTTTCCTACCTCCATATTTTGCAAACTGCCCATGAAAATTGATCCGGAGAAAGACAAACCATATTTGAAAACCCTTCGGGAAGCGAAGCTGCTGTCCACCGGTATCGCCGGCGAAGGCGGGGGGCAACCGGCCGAATTCGGCGCTTATCTGGAAGCCGCTCGCAAAGGAGCCGGCATAAAAGGGTCCCTGGAAGAGATTGTGAGAAAGGGCAGCCCGGCTGGCAAGATCTATGCTGCGGCCCTTGTTTATGCAATCGACCACGACCGTGGCATGGCGCTTCTCCAGGAGCTCGAGAAGTGCGGCGATAACCTGACATTCCAGAGCGGCTGCAAAGTGAGCCATGATACCGTGGCCAATGCAGCTCGCTCGCTTCGAACCACCGGCAATTATCTGGGCTTCACCCTCGGTGCCAAATGAAACAAATCATTTCTTGTATTGCGCCAGCCACTGTCTGACTTCTTTTACATATCGACCCGGGCTCTCATAACCCATGGGATCCTTCGCCTTCGCGCCGCCGGCCCGGGCGAGACGCTCCAGATAGAGCTCATAGAATCGGGCGGCTTCAGCCCGGCGCCCCAGGAGCTCCAGGGTCTTCGCCTTGTAGTAATAGCCGGTCACCCAGGTCCGGTCATAGAAAAGCGCTATATTTAGGCCGCAGAGAGCCTGATCGTAATGTTTCATCTGCAAATAGGTGAGTCCGCGAAAGCGGCAGGCGAAATCGGACAGTGGAGAGTCTGCTTGCGAGACCACCATGAAATCGGACATGGCAGCCTGGTTCTGCCCTGCTTTCAGCCGTTTGAGACCGCGCCGGAACCAGAGCTCGGGTTGTGGCGACGGTCCCTGGAGGCTCCCTTTGCGCACCGTCACTCTGGCGCCTGATGCCTGTATCTCTTTGATCGATTTGATCATGTCAGGCTCGAAAAATGCCGTTGCATATCCTGGCTCCAGCAAGAATGCCTGCTCAAAATCCTCTTCGGCTTTCTTCTTCTTTCCCAGGGCTTCATAAGCCTGGGCCCTGTAGATATGAAACTTCCAGACAGATGGTTTGAGCGATATTGCCTGATCGAAGTCTTTCACCGCCAGGTCGTATTTCCCCAGGACATAGTAACAGCGCCCCCGCATCATGTGAGCCATGTGCGAGCCGAGCTTGAGCCGCATGGCCCGGTCGTATGCCTCAACAGAACTCACTGAGAGCCTCCTGGCGCTTTCCGGCTCGAAGCAAGCTCCAGGCATGCCGGCTGAGCTCGGCGGTTTTCTGACCCGCTTCCGCAGGGAAAGGCTCGAAGCTACCGAGCGCACACAGAGACAAAAAGAGAGCCGGCAGGAGGCGATGTTGAGCAAAAGCCACCGGGTCTCATTCCACGTCTGCCAGAATCGCGCCCAGTTGCTCTTCCTTGCCTGCCTTCTTTGCCTCAGCCTCGAAACCATCGAGTCTGGCGCTGAGGTCGGCGATGGACTGCCTCCAGGATTTGAGCTGGTCGAAGACTCTTTTGTTCTCCCCATTGTTCAAACGGGTTTCGAATTGATCGTAGTCGCAGGTGGCAAGCTCAGGATCGGTGTTGCCATTGCTCGTGGTGACCGCCGGCTCGCCCAGGAACTCGGCAGCTTTGTCTACCTGTCTCTTGAGCATCGCGGCGAGATCGCGCCAGCGGCAGGCTTCCTGTGCGGCCTGCCGGCGTCCGATTGGCGAGCTCACATACTCGTCGAATTTTGATGCAGGCCAGTCCCGGAGCTTCTCCAGGGCCTCGTGAGAGAAGACGAACTGTCTCTCTTCGCCGGTCATGGGCATGGGGGTGGCCAGAAGCATGCGCTCTCTGGTCCACTCGAACTTATCTTCATTGGGATCGACCTCATGGCTGACCACCCCATCATCGGTCGGGCTTTCCACAGTAACCTGATCTCCCTGACTATCTGTATCTGTCTGATCACCGCGGGCACCGAGATAAGAGATCCCGGCCGTGATGATCATGGTCAATATTAGAGTGGCAGCGAATTTTTTTGCGTCCATGAGCTTGATCCTAGCATTTCAACCGCCCGACCGCTTTGCTTTATAACCCTGACCGGAGAGCTCTTCCAGGACCCGGTCACGCTTGTCGCCCTGAATCTCTATACAGCCGTCCTTGACCGTGCCGCCACTGCCGCAGACCTGTTTGAGCCTGGTGGCAAGGCGATCGAGCTCCATGGCATCGAGGAGCAGACCGCTTATCACAGTGACTTTCTTGCCCCGCCGTCCCTTCGATTCGAGACCGACCCTTACTCTCGATTTACCCGGATCAGACGGCACGGGAGGCGGTGCCTCCTCCTGGCGCGGCGCCCGGGCACCGCCTTTCATGATCAGCCGCACCAGCAGATTGGCTATATGCCCGGCTAGAATCGAATCGGTGTCCGAGCCGGCTTCCAGGCTCCAGGTCTCGACTTCGGTGCCTTTTGAACATCCGGGCAGCTCCAGGAGAGCAGCGCCTTCACGATGAATCAATACAAGGATACCGCAACCGGCTCCTGAATCAGCGCCTGTAATATCGCCGGAGCTCGAAGCATTATAGACGAGCTCCATCTTCTCGCCTTCGGCAATGAAGATATCTCTTGCTCTGCCTGCAAGCTCGCCGCCATCGTTTGAAACGAACAGAATGGATTTGTCCACGTTAACTCCTCTCCATAAGAGTAGAAAGAATCAGGCTGTAGACCTTGACGATATCCCCCGGCGCGTGACCTGCACCTATATAGAGTTTCTTTCCCTCGGTATTCTCTGCGCAGATACCGCTGACTTTGAGGACCTCCGAGCTGGATTGCCGACTGGTCCATGAACCAAATGGAGCAGACTCGATCTCCCGGGGATCTATTTTCGAGTCCGAGAGCAGGTCTAATTCTTTATCTTCAGCCAGTAGCGAATCACAGAGCATTCTCGCTCTCGAGTCGACGATCTCGAGATTAGCTAGACTGTCCAGAGGGAGCGACTTCGAGAAGGGAATGAAGAAGAACAGATGGGTAACCGTCAGCTTTTCCTGATCGATAGTCAGGCGCTCTCTTTCGGTCAGCCAGTACAGCCCGGACAGAAGAGCTCCAGTGAAGACGATTGCGGCTGCCTCCAGATACATCTTCAACGACAAGAAGGGTAAAGCGATTCCCAGGAAAACGAGAAAAATAATCATGTCATCCATCTGGGGCTGTCGAAGCCCGAACCTGATGGTGAGTTTTCGTCCCTCGCGCACAGGAGAGACGGTCAGACGATCCGTGGTTGCCGGCGGCAGAGCCTCTATGGACGGCACCTTCAAATTTTTGAGACGGTGGCTCAGAGGGATCTCGAATTCGTCCGGGGCTTTTAAAACCGCCGCACCGGATGTGGAGTCGAGCAGAGGCAGACTGATGAACCGTGAAAGCTCTCTGGCTGTGCTGCGGGCGTTGGAGCAGTCTCCGGTCTCGGCGATAATGGTCTCCCGGCCTGTCTTGAGCTTGACCCCGACGCTATAAAGCGTAGTGTAGCTGGATCTGCCGGTGGACTGAAGCCTGGGCGATACGAAAATGTGCTTGATACCATCACGCATGAATGTTTCTTTGAGGTCCGGCACCATCAGATTCTCCTCGAATAGCATGGTGCCATCCTGAGAGTTGATCACTGTTCTATAAGGGGCCTTGCATTTCACCGCCCCGATAAAGAACATGGTCACGCCCAGAAGAGCGAGACCGCCTCCGCTCTCCATTCCCATATAGAAGCCGATCCAGATGAAAAGAAGTCCGAGAACAAACATGAGAAGGTAAGTCACGAAGCCGCGAGCGCTGCTGCGGCTGACTATCATGATCGAGTCTCTCGGTCTCTCGACGACCAGTCTCACAGATTGTCACCGGCGACCGACTTGGTCTCAATCGTCGTCATCATCGTCGTCATCATCATCGTCGTCATGATCGTCGTCATGATCGTCATCATGATCACGATCTCTGCCCGAATCGAGTTTCTGGCGGCTCTTTCGAACCTCTCTGCTCCTGTCATGATCATCATCGTCGTCGTCATCATCGTCGTCATCGTCTCTATCCCGATGCTTCTTCCTCTCCGGCGCGGGATCGACCCGGTTGACCGCAGGTGCTGGCTCAGCCGGGGAGGTTTCGGCGGGTACAACGTCTTCTCTAGTCGGTTCTTCCTGAGCTGTATCTCTATGATTCAGATGGACATCGACTTGTCGAATCTCGCTCGGCTCGGATAATTCCGTATGCTGAGGCGGCTCGGGCTCAGTCGAGACCGATGTTGCCGGCTCATCTGTCACTACCGGTGTCTCGACTGTTTCTGGTGGCGCGCTGCTCTCCGGCTCCGTCGAGACTCCGGGCGCAGGCGCTGCCGGAAGTCCGAGATTGACTGCCTGACCCATGCTGGCTATAGAAGCGATGATTCCCTGGACCGGCGCGAACACCCGTGGTGGAAGCTCCCTCTTGACCTCTTTCACCACCCCCATCTTGCCTGCGCTTATAACCGAAGGTCTTTTGCTCTCGTTATTCTCGGGACCGAAAGTGCATCCATAGAGATTGACCCACATGGCCTTTTCCACCGAATGCATACGCATTCCTTTGACATCCGTTACTTTCACGGTTCCGTCGGGGAGCTGATTGATGGCGAAAGTGACCAGTTTTTCGAGCCCGAGAGAGTCGACCTTGTCATTGCCTGTAGAGCTCTCGAAACGATTGGGACACTTGATACTGACTTTGTGACCGCTACCTTCTTTAGTGACCACCACCACTGCCTGGTTGGATTTCAAAGCGCCGGCGGTTCCTGTGCCGAGACTGTCCAGGTCGACAAGCTTGCAAAGCGATGAGAGAGTCGCGTACTCAGACTCGAGATCCGGATTGGAGAGACCGCTCTGTTTGCAAAGAGCAATGGCGCGATCGAGAAAAGCCGCGGCTTCGTCGAACTTCGCCTGTTCCCGGCAGGCTCTGGCGATCCCGACAAGGGATGACAGATAGCTTGCGGTGCCTGTCTCACCGGCTTTCTCCAGCTCGGAAAGAGCCCGGGAGAAGCTGCTCTGGGCCCGGGAGAATTTGCCTGCCTGAATGGCGCTCTGCCCGTCGCTGACGAACTTGTCGGCTCTGGCTCCGGCCCATGCCGGGAGGGCGAGGCTCATGGCGAGAACTGGGGTTAAAATAGCAGTAATTCGTATTTTCATAGACCAGAATTATAAGGTGAAAGCATGCATTTTGGTTCGGGTGTGCGGGCTCAGGTATTCGAGGTGATTGTCAGACAGGCTCTTGCCGGGGCACCCTGGAGGGAGATCTGTGCCGGACCCATGCGGGTCAATAATATCAGCGAAGAGGAAGTGCAGGCCGAAGTCGATCGCAGGCTGCGCGGGTTCGAGGGGGTCCTCGACGAAGAGCAGCAAGCCGGTCTTCATGCTTATATCGAATCCTGGCAGGAGACTCTCAGGATCGACCAGCGGGATCAAAAGAGCATGCCTGCCGGTGCCGAAGAGTCGGTGGCGGCTTTCTATGGACTACTGGGACTTTCGAAGCCGGTGACTGTTTACTGCCAGAGCCCCATGAGGTTTTTCGTCTACCTGTCGATCTTGAGCGAGCTCGAGATGCAGGATCTGACTCCGGCCGATTTTTCTTCGGACCTTTTGGATCTTTCAAATTTTTCCGCGACAAGCAACCTGGTCGAATCTATAAGTAGAGGCGATCAAGACGAGGAATACAGGCAGCAGCTATTCACCGAAATGGACAGGGTCGTGAACGCCTCCCTCTGTCTTCCGGGCAAGCATCTGGCAGACCGCTTCGAGTCCTTCTGGTCGAGCGATCTACTGGTGCGGCTCGATAAGACCCTGAATCAGAAGGCCGATCCGATCCTCAAGTCATATTTGAATTTCGGCTTCAACAACACCATGCAGGCTCATATAAACAGGGCAGGCACTGCCATCGAGCTTTGCGTCAACTCCATCCCCGCTATTGCCGAGCGCTTTGGCGTTTCGCCAGACTCTGTCTTGCCCGGGCTCCTGCCCCGAGTGCTGCCTGGCAATCCCATGGAGGCTATCCTCAGGGATCGTCTGAATCTCACTCTCCGGGAGTTTCCCGGAGCCCAGGTCTTCCGGCAATATATCAGCGGTATCTGGAAGCATCCGGAGATCCTCCCGCGGGGATTTCTTCACGAGGTCTGCGTCAGTCCTGATGGGCCCTTTTTCGAAGAGAAGGACGGTGAGGACCTGTCAACAATTCTGTCTCTTTATCAAGCGGCGCCCTGGTATTGTTTTTACGAGAATATCTGTTTTGTAGGGTCTTATCCGGAAGAAAGCGTCTTTGACCAGACTCTCTCTTTCCACAGTCTGGACGGTCCGGCAATCAGATTCGCGGACGGATACAAGATCTATGCCGTAACCGGCATTGTCGCCTCCCGCAGGCACGTGGAGGATCCCGGCTCCCTGACTGCTGCCGAGATAGAATCGGTAACCAATGCCTCCCTCAGGCGCCTTCTCATGGAGACCTATGGAATCTCGCGCTTTCTCCTGGATATAGGCGCCGAGCTGATTAATGAAGACGAATGCGGCAAGCTCTACAGAAAAGAGCTCGAGGGAGACGAGCCCCTGGTCATGGTCCGGGTCAAAAACAGCACTCCGGAGCCCGACGGCTCTTTTAAAGAATATTTCCTGCGGGTGCCGCCCACCATGACCACTGCCCGGGAGGCTGTGGCCTGGACCTTCGATATGAACGACCGGGAGTATTCGCCGGATTCGGAGACCTGAGGGGCGAAATTCTGCTAAATTACCCGGGTCGAGGAATCATGAGGGAGCAAGCGATGAATCCTGGTAGCCTGGTTGACAAGCTGGAGTGGCGCTATGCCACCAAGAAATTCGATCCCACAAAAAAGATCGAGGACAGAACCTGGGAGGCCATTCAGAAAGCCCTGGTCCTGACACCGTCGAGCTATGGATTGCAACCCTGGAAATTTGTCGTAGTCACCGACGCCGACACCAAAGCCAAGCTGGTGGAGGCCTCTTTCAAACAGAATCAGCCTGCCGAGTGTTCGCACCTGGTGGTGATCTGCCGTCTCGATAATATGGACAGCGAGCACGTCGAGAAATACGCTTCTCACATCCTTGCCACAAGAGACATCACCGCTGACAGTATCGCCACGTACAAGTCGATGATGCTTGGTTTTGTCGACCGGACCTCGAAAGAGGATCTGGAGACCTGGATGGCAAAACAATGCTATATCGCCCTGGGCAATCTGATTGCCGTTGCCTCCGGTCTCGGGGTGGACAACTGCCCCATGGAAGGATTCGACCACAAGCGTTATGACGAGATCCTCGACCTCGAGAAGAGAGGCTGCCGGAGCGTGGTGCTCTGCGCCCTGGGTTATCGCGCCGAAGACGATCACTATGCTCAGCTCGCCAAAGTCCGCTTCGACGACTCCGATGTGATCATTCACGTATGATCCGATTATTGGGGAAATCGATGCTCCTGGCTTGCTTTGCGGCCGGCATGACTATGCTTGCCGGTCCGGTGCTGGCGGAGAGCGCTGCACCTGACAGGGAGAGCATAACTGGTGCCTGCAGCCGGTTTTGCCCTTGCCGGTCTGGGCGCCTGCGAAGAAAGGCTCGGCAGTTTCTCGAAGGCAGTAGTGAATTACGAGGAGATGGCCAGGCTCTATAGAGATCTCTATGGTGCCGAGGACATCAATTATGGCTGGGCGCTCTTGATGCTTTCCGAAGCTCTCGAAGATGCCGGAGACGAAGAGCGTGCCGAAGCAGCCTATGAAAAATCGATCTGGATTTTCAGACAGACCAATTTCTTGCGACTGGCAAAAGAATATCCAGAAGTCGATCCCGACACTTTACGGAAAAAGATCTTCGGCAAGGGTTATACGGACACATTCAGGAACGCCGACTCGATCTTTTCCGGCAAGTCGAAATATCTGTCGAGAACAACTGCCACAATTCCGGACGAGCTCTGTCCATGGCGCAGCCAGTTGAGCAAGAGTGAAGCGCCGGGATGGGTCTGGCTCGATCCGCATGTGCCGACTAAGGCGGTCCTCGTTTGTGTGCACGGTCTCGGTCTTCATCACCGCGCTTTCGATTCGTTCGCGCGCCGTGTCGCACCGGAGGGCATTATCACGATTTCTTTCGACGTGCGCGGCTTCGGCTCCTATCTCGAATCGAGGGGACAGGACAGTCTCGACCTCGAGGACTGTGTGGAGGACCTCGAGAAAGTGATTGCCTGCATCAAACGCGATTATGCGCCGGCGCCCCTTTTTCTCCTTGGCGAATCCATGGGTGGTGCCATCGCCCTGAGAGTCGCCAGCCGAACCCCGGAAAACATCGACGGGCTTATCTGCTCGGTGCCCTCCGGCAGCCGCTACAAGGGAGCCAGGACGGCTGTGAAAGTCGGGTTGCGCTATCTCATGGGCAAAAACAAGCCCATGAATATCGGTAAGCAGGTGATCAGGCAAGCCACCAGCGACGATGACCTGCGCGATCAGTGGTCATCGGACCCGTCATCCCGCTTGATGCTCACACCGAAAGAGCTTCTCACCTTCAACAGCTTCATGGATCAGAATCTGGAGGTCGCCAGACGTATCGATAAGACACCGGTGATTTTCTTCCAGGGCGATGACGACCGCCTGGTCAAAAAGGAAGGCACGTTCGATCTCTTCGAAGCCCTGGCCACTCCAGAGAAGACCATGGTGCTTCTGGGCAGCACCGAGCACTTGATCTTCGAAGCGGATCAATTCAAGGATGACGTCACCCTCGGTGTCATAGGCTGGATGCGGGCCCACGGCGCCGTCCAACAGTCGAGCGAAGAATCGTCCGACTAGATGTCGAACTTGACGCTGAAGGGTTTTTCGCCGATATTGCCGCTGCCGCTCACCGACTGGATCTGCTCTCCGGTGTTGAAATAGACGTCCATCTCGCCGCTTGCTGGGGAGCCCTGGGAGCTGGTGACTTTGACGATCATGCGATCATCCCGCCTGCTGTCCAGGGTACCGCTGATGTGCACTGTCTGGCCGGAACGAGCGGTGAGCTGCATGTCGACCTGGTCGTCCCGGCCTCCCCGGGTGTGAATCGACAGGCTCTTCACATCCATGGCTGCCATGTTCTGGAAGTAGAACATACCTTTGCCGTTGATATTCTGGTCGACGCTCCGGCCTCCCCAGTTGCCGCCACCGCGATTGTGCCTGCCTCTTCCGCGACCGCCCCGGTCCCAGTTGTTGTTGCTGCTGTGCTGACCCCCGGTCTGACCGGAGTAGACTTGATTCAATATAGATTCTTCCTGACCGAAAGCTCTTCTCGAATGGACACCATCGGAGAGCATGTAGGAGCCCTGCTTCGAGACCACGGTCTCTTTGCCGTTTGGTCCCATCATGGTGATGGAATAGAGACCGGGTCCGATGAGAGAGCTCGATAGAAGCTGCATAGTCGAGTTGTTGTTCCATCTGTTATTGCCGAAAGTAGGTCCGCCAAAATTATCTCTCCCGAAATTATTGCTGCCGAAGTTACTGCCACCGAAATTACTCGTATTGAAATTGCTGCTGCTGCCCCGGGCATAATCCCTAAGCTGCCTGACATCGTTCTGTACGGCTCTCACCTGACCCATGACCAGCTGATCGACACCCACAGTGCGGAGCTGCGATTCGACCCGGGAGAGCGACTGCTGAATAGATAGCACCGACTGCGAGAGCTGGCTCTCGTTCAAATTGCCTCCACGCTTCTTGAGCTCGTCGGCTTGCTTCTGGAGGTCTTCCATGGCAAAACAGGCTTGCATATCCGGACTGCCTGGCTTGGGTGACCAGCGCCCGTTGGTCCTCAGAAAGTTCTCGAAGCTCTTGACCAGACTCTGAGTATCCGACTGGATCTGCTGAGCGGTGTTGTTGACATTCGAGTCGAACGCCATCACAGGTGTTGCAAAGGCACAGGCAGTCAAAAGCACTGTCAGGGATCGGATTACTTTTGAGTCGAAAAACATAGTCAGGCTCCTCCACAGGAACCTGATTTTACACCAGGAGCTATACTGATTGCCCGCCAGCAGATTCCCGTTCCAACCACCGGAGTGACACCAAATGCCGAGACTGCCCATGCGAAAGGCGCTTGCTCTGCTTTTACCCCTTGCATTGACGACAACCATGACAACAGCGGAGGCCTGTACGGACTTCCGGTTGAAATCCAAAGACGGCGCGGTGGTGGTGGGACGTTCCCTGGAGTTCGGTCTGGAGCTGCGCTCGCGGATTAGAATCTATCGTCCGGACAAAGCCGACGCCGGGGCACGGTATGCATTCATCGGAGTAGATGCCCTGGGACTGCCATTCATCACCGATGGAATGAACGAGAGAGGACTCTCAGCCGGTTTTCTCTGGATGCCCGGGAGCCGCTACGAGACTGCCGGCACCGGCAAAGAATCGGTAGAGATCAAAAAGCTCGGTACATGGATCCTGTCTCGCTTCGCCAGTGTCGATGAAGCGAAAATAGGACTCGAGGGTATTGCGGTGACCGACTCATATATCGATGAGATGAAAATGGTGCCCCCTCTACACCTCTCACTTCATGACGCATCGGGAAAAAGTCTCGTGGTGGAGATCATCGACGGCAAAAAAAACATCTACGACAATCCCGGCGGAGTCATGACCAATACTCCGACTTTCGACTGGCATATCACCAACTTGAGAAACTACCTTCACCTGAGCGCCAGCAATGCCGAGCCTATCAAGATCAATGGCACGGTACTGGCGCCGCCGGGGCAGGGCAGTGGTTTTCTCGGCATTCCCGGTGACTGGACGCCACCCTCCCGTTTTGTCCGCACCGCCGCCATGATTCATTACGCGAAAACACCTGAGACCGCCTCCGAAGCAGTCAATCTCGCCGAGCATCTTCTCAACGCCGTAGATATTCCAAGAGGTGATATTCGCGACGAGAACGGTTCTATGGACTACACCCAGTGGGCGGTAATAAAAGATTTGAAAAACCGCAAATTCTACTTTCGCTCTTATCGCAATATTGCGATAAAGGTCGTCGACATAGAGGAGGCGTTGAAAAAGAACTACACAGGCTTCCTCCCCATTGCCGCCGACGAGACTCCGGTGGATGTCACCGCGGCTCTGGCTGCCGGAAAATGAAAACCATACTCGGCAATTGTTAACGCAATCTTGTGATTATCCAGAATCGCGCAACTTTCCCTCTTCCACGGGTGTAACTGCATCCGGAGGCAATTCAAATGTTCAACGTTCCTTTAGACTTTATAGCCGCGATAGCGATGGTTAAACTGATCAAGCTGCCCCTTATCTTGCTTCTGAGACATGCTTATCTGAAAAACAAAGAAAAGCGCACCAAGGGAGGCGCACCAAGGGAGGCGCACCAAGGGAGGCGCACAATGAATACTACTGTGGTGGATAAATCTGTGGACAGAGCTGTTTTCGATCCTTTGATGGAGCATTCGACGAGATTCCTCCAAGATCCTTACACGGAGCTCGCGGCAATGCGCCAGAGGGATCATGTGGTCTTCAGCGCGAAAGGCAACCACTGGCTGGTCACCGGTCTGGCGGAAGCCAACAAGCTCCTGAGGGACAATCGTTATGGCAAGCGCATGGAGCGCTGGCGCCATCCGAGCAGAGCCATGCGAATCCTCCTCAAGCTGATTGGCAGGCAGGGTCTGAGCAATATACTGAGGCAGGACCCGCCCGAGCATACCCGTGTGCGTGGTCTCATTAGCGGTGCTTTCACCCCTACAGTGGTCCGGGAGCTGGAAGGCGAGATCCGGAGCATCACTGACAGCCTGATCGATAGTTTCGAGAATGACGGTCATGCCGATCTGATCTCGCAATTCGCTTTCCCGCTGCCGGTGACGGTGATCGCCGAGCTTCTCGGCATACCGCCTGCGGATCGGGATAAGTTCAAAGAATGGTCCACAAGAATCACCGCCACTCTCGACGGCAATGTCTGCCCTTATAAGGCAGCCAGATCCTTCGCAGCATCAATGGAGCTCAGAGGCTATCTCAAGAAGGCCATAGCCAGAAAGCTCAAAGCACAGGATGGCAGCTCACCAAAAGATCTTCTTACTTCCCTGGCTCTGATCAATTCGGAGGATGAAGGCAGACTCTCCCAGGAAGAGCTGATCTCGAACAGCATTCTTTTATTGATTGCCGGTCACGAGACCACGGTGAATCTCATCGGCAACGGGCTCTATCATCTGATGCGGCACCCCGAGCAACGCCGTCTCCTCGAAGCGCGGCCGGAGCTGATTAATGAAGCGGTGGAGGAGATCCTGCGTTTCGACTCCCCGGTACAGATTGTCAGACGGCTTGCCAACGAAGACATCGAGCTCGGCGACAAAACAATCAAGAAAGGAGACGCTCTCACTGTGCTCATCGGAGCCTGCAATCGCGACCCGGAGTTTTTTCCGGATCCTGATACTTTCGCCATTGAGCGCCAGAACAAAAAGCATGTCTCTTTCGGAGCCGGTATCCACTACTGTCTCGGTGCCGAGCTGGCCAGGGCCGAGGCCAGAATCGCCATCAGCACCATCTTGAGACGCCTCCCGGAGCTGCGTCTGAAAGAGCCGGTGATGCCCTATCGCAGCCCCTACGCCCTGCGCGGTCTGCAGTATCTCCAGGTGGAATTCTGAGCGCTCCTTTCGAGCCTCAGCTCCGCCGGGCGCACTGATAAACCAGAGCATCCACCAGACCCTGGACCCGATCGTGCAAGTCGGTGGTGAAGCTATGCCGGAACGCCCGGGGGTCTTTCAGATACTCGTCTGAGAGCTTGCCCAGATCGATAGGCTCAGCGACCTTGATATGCACATCCCGGCGGGAGAGCTGTCTGGGTCGCTTGATCTTGTATAGCTCCCGCTCGAGCTTCATGACCGCTTCCGCCAGGCGATCCGACGAGACATCGCCCTCATAGTAATAAGGACGCCAGCTCGTCATTTGAGCCACTTCCTCCAGATCGCAGAGCTCATGCTCCAGCTTTTCCCTGACTTCCTCATCACTGGTACCGTCTAGATCGGCGCGAATCTCGGCGCTCAACTGCCAGGACTCGTCGATGACCGCATGCTGGGTGACTCTCACTTCCCGGTGTCTTTCTTCCACCCGGGCCAGTATAGTTTTCTCGGTGGTGATGATCTGCTCGAAAAGATCCTCTTCGAGACTGATTCGTACTTCGTGCTCAAGATCTTCCCGGAGAAGAAGCTCCCTCTGGATGCGCTTGAGGCGCTCGGCGAAGTTGGCATCTTCCATGGGCAGCAGCTCGAGCCGGCGCTCCATTCTGGTGATGCGCAACTCGAGGACTTTCTCGATGCGCCCGCGATGGTGATATTTGATTGCCATGGGAACGATGAATGCCGTCCAGTCGGGGTTCTTCTCACGCATCTGCAAAATCGCCTGCATGCAGATCTCCACCGCGCCACTGTGAAAGGGCTGGACCTCTTCATTGAGATAGAAGATCTCGCCTTCCGGAAAGATCAGGAGGATGTTTTTTCCTTCTTTCACCACATCGATGGCGAAGTCCTTGGCATGGCTGTCATGGGCGCCACGCTCCACGGAGAAATGCCCCAGGTGCTGGAGAGCCCAGCCGGCAAAGCCCGAAAGCTCATCGAAGGCCTCGCGGTTGCACATGGAGATGAAACGCCTGCCCGAGAGCCTGGAAAGCTCCAGACAGATGCGCGGGTCCATTTCGTCGGCATGATTGGATATGAGAACCACACCGGCACCAGCTGGAAGCTTGCGAATATGCTCGAGATCCTGTCTTGCCACATGGAGCTTGTTGCTCAGGGCGAGCTGCATGCGCACGACCTCCCGGGCCGCGTCGATAATCGGCCCGCTGGGGCTGGCTTTCTTGAAGACCCGGTGGGCCGTGCCTGCCTTTCTGTCCTCATCCTGCTTGTTCTGGGTATCCTGCACCATGATTCATGCACCGGCTGGAGTTCGGGATATTTTACCCGATTCTTCGCCTGCCCTGTAAAATTGGGCAATCAAACAGAGATCAGGGAAGTCTCTATGCCGAATGTCTTGGAATGGGAGACATGAAAAAACTCACCGATGGTATCAAAAGGGACCATCAATCCATGAATTTTGCCGGGGAGTTCGAGATTCAACCGGACTTCGTCTATCTTGCCTGCGATGTGGGTGAAAAGGAAAACTGGCTGGCCCTGCGCTTTCATATGCCGAAATAATCACCAGCTCCAGGGAAGATCATTGTCCTTCTTTCGATCACGTCCGGCTTTTCTCTCATTGAAAAGATCGATGAGAAGCTGCTCGGGACCCGGAGCCCGGAAGACGGGCTTCTCACCTGCCTTTCTGGCGATCCTGATAATTCCCTGCTCGATAATCTGATTGGGCTCGAGAAGCCCGGCGGCAATGAGATATCTGACCTGGTCGGCAGAAAGCACGTTGCTGGGCCGTCCTTCGGATTGATCGGATTGATCGGCTTGACGAGTTGGAGGAAATGCTTCCTCCAGGGCAGGCGTTTTTCCATCCGTGATGATCAGGTTGTTTCGTATGAGCTGGATGGCCGTCTGAGCCCGGTAGATGACTTCGTCCAGGGATCTGTGTATGGCAAGCTGGCTTACGAGACATCCTTGCAAGCGATCCCCCATCTGCCTGATGGCAGCCCTAGAGACATTGGGCATATCCACCGTGAGCATTCTGAGCGAGGGCGAGAATGCCAGGCTGAGAAAATCCCTGTCGCTGGTGAATGGAGAGGCCAGACGAAGAATCTCGAGACCATTCACCTGGGAAATCGTCGACAGCCCCCGGTTGCCCAGGGAGTCGCCTGCCGCCTCGAAATACTTGAGAGACGGAAAGTGAAAGAGCACATCGAGACCGTCTTCGGTGACACCGGTCCTCACCAGATGAAGACCCTTGAGACCGGTGAGAAATGCCAGGTGCTTGATTCCTCGATCCGTGACTGGTGTTTCATCGATAACCACCCAGTCCAGGGACTTGATCCTGCCTACATGCTCGAAGCCCCGGTCGGTCAGGTTCGCACCAAGAAGGTGAAGCTCCTTGAGATTGACACAGTGGTCAGCCAGGAGCTCCATAGTCGAGTCGTTCACATGATCGCCGTAAAGGATCATGCTTCGCATGGAAGCGAGATCCTCGCATGCGCGGATCTTCTCATCCGTCCAGCCATAGACGCAATCGACAGCCATATGAGTGATCCCCCGTCTAAGCCATGTACCCGGAGATGGCACTGCTCATGAGCGGGCTGGAATATCATTTACGAAGCTTATCAAAACGAATAGAGCTTGAGGGCATCGACGGAGTCGTTGGACATTCCCGCCGCATCGACTTCGACGACCAGCCCGGGGCGTTTGATCATGGCGGCTTCGGCGTCCTTTCTCGAGATCAACGGACAGCCCGAGACCAGGACCTGCTCGATGCTCTTGCTCGCGACAATATAATCGAGACCGGCTGGTGTGAGAGCTTCGTTGTCTTTCGCGTTGAGCTTCTTCAGTGAAGTGATCTCGCTTATCGCTTTCATATGCGCGTCTGTCAAATGATTTTTGGCCAGGTTCAATAGATCCAGCCTGGGTAGCTTTCTCAAAAGAGCGAGATCACGAGGCTCCGGTTCAAGACCCTCGATATCAAGGATCGCGAGACTCTCGAGACCGGCGATAATCTCGAAATGCCTTCTCTTGCGCACCCGCTGGTTCCAGCTGAAATTGAGCCTCTCGAGAGACGGCAAGCCGGCAAGAGCCTGGAACTGATCGGCCTCGATGCCGGTATCCATAAGATTCAGGACTTTCAGGTTTTTCAGCTTGCCCAGGAAATCCACCGGTCTCTTGTTGAGTTGCACCAGCCAGAGATTCAGCTCGACAAGGGAAGGCATTTCGCCGATCACTGCCAGAGCGCTATCGGGGAGCTGACATTTCGAGATTGCGAGAATCTTGACGTTCTTTTCGGCAAGAAAGCGCATATCACCATCAGAGAGTGGACAGTCCGTCACCGAGACGCCGTCGATGTC
>Ga0226835_1000409_pt1 | contig 52143 bp, 42 predicted proteins | sample LAC_MetaG_1_FD_163627 | JGI IMG/M metagenome (GOLD analysis project Ga0226835, IMG submission 163627) | Anaerobic ammonium oxidizing microbial communities from anammox membrane bioreactor (MBR) in UC Berkley, California, United States -... | ecosystem: Engineered > Bioreactor > Anaerobic >...
CTTAGATAACCGACCTATGATACCGCTCGTCGCATACCCGAAAAAAATCATGCCTCACCGGCTGCCAGCTTTCTCAAGACGGCTGAATTATCTCCACCCATTCACTTGCCAAGAAGGATCCGCACCCGATTCAGGAAAGCTCCAGGCAGGCTCTATCCACGATCTCTTTCAAGGCAGCATCGACAAGCGGCTCCCCTCGCGTCTCCAGCAAAACCAGAAATTCTATGTTGCCGGCGGGACCTTTGACAGGTGAATAGGTCGCTGCTACAAGAACGAGACCGCATCGAGCGCAGGCTTCCCGCACAGCCTGAAGAACCTCTCTGTGCACGCCGGGATCTCTTACCACGCCTTTGCGCACGGCTTCTCGCCCGGCCTCGAACTGGGGTTTGACCAGACAAACTGCCTGGAGCCGGTCCGCTTTCATGACCGATGTGAGGACCGGCACTATTTTGGCTAGAGAGATGAAAGAGCAGTCTACGGCGGCGAAATCAGCCGGACGGTCGGCGGTCTCCAGGTCGCAGCCGTAGAGATCCCCGGGCTCGAGATAACGGGCGTTGAGACGCTCTTTCACCACTACCCTGGGGTCATTGCGTAATTGCCAGTCGAGTTGACCGTAACCGACATCGATGGCATATACGGTATCAGCTCCACTGCGCAGCATACAGTCGGTGAAGCCGCCGGTGGAGGCTCCGATATCGAGACAGATACGGCCATTCAAGTCGACAGCGAAGTGGGCGAGAGCTTTCTCTAGCTTGAGCCCGCCTCTGCTCACGAAGCGCCTGGGGCTGTAGCTGGACTTGAGAGTGATATCATCAGCAGTGCTGAACAGGGAGCCTGCCTTGGTGGCTTTCTCGCCGTTCACCAGGACCATTCCGTTCATGATTGCCGACCGGGCTTCTCGCCTGCTCGGAAAGAGCCCTCTTTCCACACAGAGGATGTCCAGTCTTTGCTTTTCTTTTCGGTTTGGCATCGGTCTTATTGTAAAGGTTATAATATGTCTTGTTACGGAGCAGAACTGGCTGGATGAAGACGCCGCCTTGAAAGCGGTCGCCCGGAAACGGGTTGGGGGTTCGAGTCCCTCCTGCTCCGCCAGTTTACTTCAGACCTCTCTATCGCTATGAAAATTGCCGTCGGCCTGACCACAAGCGATTTGAGCTCGCTCGATCATGGCAAGCTCAATCTCACCCTCGATCAGAGCAATAATGGACCGGCAGCTGTCTATCGAATGGCGGCGCCGGTCAGCCTCACAGGGATCTGCGGGCCGCCCCGGGGTCAATCTATCTGTAGTCAGATTGCCCCGGGCCGTAGCTTCAGTGTTGTCCGGAGCGGCGCAAGCGGCGCCCTGGCGCTTTCCGCGCCGCAGTCTCTCACCCTGGAACCGGGAGAGTGGCTATTGATCGCCGGCAAGGGTGACCGGACTCGATTCAGCACCGACTCGATAAGGCGCTCCTCCGCTCCTGCCGTCTATCAGGGGAGCATGGCTGTGTTCGCCTCGGCAAAGGGCCTGCGAGTAGCCTTGATCTGCGATCTCGACGAGTATCTCCGGGGTGTCCTCCACTCCGAGATTCCCGGCTCGTATCATATCGAGGCGATCAAGTGCCAGGCCGTGGCGGCACGCACCTATGCTCTTCGTCCGCGAATCGACCATGGCGGCGACTGTGTCAATGTCTGCGATTCATATCTATGCTGCCAGTATTTCGGCGGCTTGAAAGCGAGCATTACCGCTTCTCACAAACAGGCCATCGATGCCACCGCCTCGCAAGTCCTGGTCTACCAGGAAAGGCCCATCCTCGCTCTTTTCAGCTCATGCGCAGGTGGGCACACTGAGCACTATGAGAGCTGTTTCTCCGATCCTTTCACCAATCAGTTCCCGCCGGAGCCGCTCCCCTACCTCCGCGGAGTGCCCGAGGCGGCACCGAAAGTGGTGTCACAGGGATTCACCGAGGATGCCCTCCGCAAGCTCTACTCCACGGGAAAGCCGGCTACCGTCGATCAGTGGAGCCATCATTTCAAGTGGGCGGTTACTCTCAGTGGCGATCAGATCGAATCGCATCTCCATCACAATGTCGCCACTATGCTCGCCAGACCTGACCAGGCGGCTTTTCTGACCCCGCCACCGTCCGGGAAGTTCGGGCATGTCAGGGGATTGACCGCCAGGCGACGGGGCGTGTCGGGGCAGATCATCGAGCTCGCCGTCTCAACCAGCGCCGGAGACTGGCTGATAAGGAAAGAGCTGGTGATTCGAGACCTCTTCAAAGTCCCTCCCATAAAGCTTGCCAGGCTGAAAAGCGCCAGGATTTTTTTCAACTGCAGCCGGGACCGGCATGGTCACATTGCTTCTCTGACCGTATGCGGTCTGGGCTGGGGGCATGGGGTCGGTATGCAACAGACCGGCGCTCAGGGCTGGGCCAAAAAGGGTCTGGACTACAAGAGCATCCTGACCCATTACTTTACAAGCGTCTCTATCGAAACAGTGTGATCCGGTAATCAACAGACTACTGGTGCATCCTGGTCTGAAATGATAACTTGATAAAAAACCATACCAGGAGCGATTTTTTCAGCATGACTTCTCTGTGCCGTCCAGTGTTCTCGATGATTGCCGGAGCCCTTTTCATCTGCCTGTCACTCTCCGCCTGCGGCGATGTATCGCCGATGGAGTTCAATCTGGCCGACAAGCGAACTTGGGTCGATCTCGTGGCCGATGCCCAGAAAGCGCAGGGCAGGGGCAATCTTCCCGAAGCCGAAAAGCTGTTTCAGGAAGCGCTTCAGAAAGCGGAGGCCAAATATGGCGAAGACGCCATCGAGACAGGCACCTGCGTGGGCTATCTTGCCGAACTCTACCGCTACCAGCAAGAGTATCTGAAGGCCGACAAAGAGTACAAGCGCTGGCTCACAATCATGCAGAAGCATGACAGCACCGGGGAGCAGGTTAAGAATATCAGGAAGAACTACAAGGAAGTCCGCAAGAAGATTCGTCAATACGGGCTCATGGACGACAAGGACACCGACAAGAAAGACGGTGATTCCGGTGACGCCAAGAATAAGGACGATTCCAAAGAAGGCGCTGAGGACGGCGCCGAAGATTGAGCCACGGGGTTGCATGGAGTTGAGACGAAGAGCGCTCTCTACCATATTCATGGCCTTATTGGTATCCCTTAGCCTTTCCGGCTGTTTCAAAGAATGGACGTTCGAGGAAGTCAAGGACTGGTACGAGCCCACCGGCGAGACTTTCGACGAGTGCATGAAACTCGGTCACGAAAAACTGGCTGAGGGTAAATCCGACAAGGCTATTCAGCATTATCGAAGCGCCATGAGCATGGTGGAGGCGGAATACGGCCCCGATGACCTGCGAATCGCCACAGCAGCCGATGAGATCGCGCATCTTCAAGAACAGAAGGGTATGTTCGGCTCGGCCGAGGAGACTTACCGCAAGGCTCTCGAGGTTCGCAGCCGCAGCCTTCCTCCCAGGCATCATGATGTCATTCGTACCAAGAAGGCTCTGGCCGCGGTGCTCAGGAAGAACTACAAGGCCGAGGAAGCCCAGCAGCTTCTAAACGAAACAAAAGGCAAGAGCGCCGCCCGGAGCGGGGACAAAGGCAAGCGTTCTCCCCGGCGCAAACGAGCCACTCGCAAATCGCACTAGTTTTCGTCTGGCTAGTTCTTGGCTAGATCGATATTGGTGCCCAGCAGGCGTACCTTGAACTGGAACTCGGGGGTTTTCACCACCGGAGGATCTTCGAACTTGCTCACGTCCTGGACGGCTTTCTCCAGGGCCTTGGAGATGATCTCGTATTTAGGATCTTCGAGATTCTTCTCCATGCGGCGCACCTGGCCTTCGCGATCGATTCCGATGAGCAAAGAGACACCTTTCCACTTCTTGGGCTCTTTATTCTCTTCTTCGTACTTGGCAGCCGAGGATGTGACCTTCTCAGGCAGATCGAGCTTCTCCTGGAGTTTGGCTTTGGCAGCCTCGAGGAATTTGTCGACGTCCTCGTCCGTGGATACCTTGACGACCTTCTTGCCGTCCTCGTCGACGTCTTCTTCGTCTTCGTCGGTACCGACCACTACTTCGCCGGGCTCGCCTTTCTCGAGACGCTCCTCGTTGCCTTTGGCGGTGGTTTCGCTGGCTTGCTGGTCGAGTACGAAAAGAGTGGTCTTGTAGTCGTATTTACGCTCGTCCGAGTCCTGGTAAGACTGGCCGATAACGAGAATGGACTTGCCTGTCTGCACTGCCGGGAAGCTCGCGATCAGCACCGTGACCGGCTCTTTGTGCTTGGGCGCCGTATAGCGACCGAGCACCCATTTGAGCTTGCCGGCGCCCAGAATCTGGTCGCCGCCGTCCACCACGCAGCTCTGGATGTCCGCCCTGTCTACGTCGGTGTAAGGCGGTTTGCCGGCGAACTGATCGAGATTGGTGAGGGGAGTGGTGTCATTCTGCACGATGCAGAGAATCTTCTGGTTCGAGGTCTCCGAATAGAGACCGAAAGACTTGGCGCCTTCGGTTTGCTCGCTGGTGTCCGCATACCAGTAGAGGGGCGGTGCCGTGGCGGAGAAGCCGGCATACTCAACCGCCGTCTCCACGGCTTTCTTATCGCTGGTGGGCGCTTTGACGATCTTGGTGTTCTCGATGGGCTTGTCTTCCACTTTGGGTTTGGGACCGCAGAGAGAAAGCATGCACATGGGCAGGCAGAGCACCGCCGCACCGATGATCATGGCTTGCTGGTTGGTGATCTTGTGTTTTTTCTGGATCTGGCGGAGCTGCTTCACCGGCTTCGAGGCGAGAATCGGGTTGCTGGGCTCTTCTTCCGGGGGCGGTGCTTCGATCTCTGTACCGCAGGTCTTGCATTCGCCATATTCGGCATTGACCGCGAAGCAATTGGGGCACTGGATGCGCTCCCCTTCCGGCGGCTCTTCCTCTTCGGTGTTGGCATCCATGGTTCGCAGGCTGCCGACGCCCTCGGCTTCCTCACCGGCACCTCCGGGACGAGATTTGCGGGTGCTCAGATCAAGGAGGGCTCCCATCCACATGAATTGAAAGCACTTCACAGGCGGAGCGGGCTGGCCGGGCTTGAGGACCTGGGGACCGCTGTGGATGCCGATCAGTTTGTAGTCCTTGAGAATGAGAGCGCCATTCACATCATTGGGGATCTCGATGGTGTGCAGCATGTTCTTGGGCTGCAGCGAGTTGGCCACGCCGAAGAAATTGCCTTCCAGCCAGGTGGGCTTGCCCGAGGACGGGTCGAGATAGAAGGCTTGCAGCGGATCCCAGGGGTGCACCTCGAAGTCGGTGTGCGAGATCAGGGGATCGCCTATCACGCCTGTGCAGGGGAATGGCGTCAGGCGGTTTATCTGAGAGATCACTCCCCGGTTGACGAGCTCGCGAATAGCGATGAGAACGGTATAGGTGTCCACTCCGATTTTCAGGGGAGTCTTGTCCAGTGTGAGATAACCGTCCAGGGATAGCCAGAGCGGCTCCACCATCCACTGGATCTCTTCGGAGGCGGCGCTCGGGTCGAACTGCTGCACCACTTGCTGGTAACGGGCGTCCTTGCCGCCGAGCTGCTGATAGAGATTGGGGATCTCCTGGGCCCGCCGCATGGCCTCGTAGCACAGGTGATCAGGGGGTGTCTGGACGTCCGGCACGTCGCCCCAGGCGATATTGGCTCCCGGTCGGAAAGCGAAACCGACAGCGGGCTGGCGGTAGACCAGCTCGCAGAAAGCCATCTCGGAAGACATCACCTGCTTGTAGAAGACTTTCAGGATGCCGCCCCTGGCCATAAGGAGGTTCGCCACCGGTATATTGCGAGAATCGTAGAGGGTGAGCAGACCTTCTCTGCCTGATTCGACGATGGTATTGACGATCTGGACGAATTCGGCGCCCCGGAGATTGCCGGATGCCTCCACGCCTTCGCTGGAGAAAGGCAGGGAAAGAGCCCGGTTGAGCTCGGCAATGCGATCCTGGCTCATGGAAGCAGGCGGGTTGTGGTCGATGACCAGCATCGCCAGGTCGTTCATGAAGGAGGACATGGTTTCGGCCGGGGAACCCGTCTGTTTCAGGTACTGAGCGCGGGCTTCGACCTTGTCGAAGTCGTTGTGCAGGTGAACGGTCTTGATTGCCAGGCTGGCATCCGGAAAGGGAAACTTGATTTTGAGCGCCCACGGAGCTTCCACATAGTGAAATACTTCGGAAGCGCAGGTGACGGCCCGGCTTTTGGATACCAGAAAAGCCATTCCAAGACGCTTGGGCGGGTCCACCGCGGTATCCATGACATAGCCGATGGCATTGGAGAATTCTTGTTCTAGATGCTGCATTTCCCTGTCTGATTAATGGCCCTGGGGTCGTTATACCATAATTATGATCTCAAGATTCCCCGCCTGAGGCCCAGCCTAACCGGTTTGCGGCAATGTCGCGTTCATCCAGCTTTACGTCCTGGCCCGGTGGGCTCTCGGAGATGCGTCGTCAAGGATGCGTCGATAGATTTATCTGCCTTTCCCCGGGCTCTCCGGCGCCGGGTTCAGGACCTGGCCCCGAACGTCTTTCAGCCATCCGGGCAGACACCAGTTGCAGGGCTTCTGGCCGGCTTTCTCGGCTTCCTCCCTGGTCTTGAAAAAGACCACCCGGCTGGCATCCATCTTGGCGGCGAACTCGCAACCGGGCTTGTGGAACTTGCGTGAGAAAGTGTTTCCCACGAATTTGTAGCCGGTGCTTGATGTGGTGCTGTCGGGGACCTTGCCGGCGGGCTCGGCTCGAGCGGCCAGGCTGAGATCGGCTGAGAGCATTGACAATAAGATGAGCGGCAAGAAGATTTTGACGAGCATGTCTCGATTTACCTCGGGGGGCGATCTGTGATACACAATGGTTATGACTGCCAACCCAACTGAAGTAAACCCTGTGCTATCAGGCACAAAAGCGCCTTACTGCCAAGACTCGGCTTTGCTGACCGACCTTTATCAGCTAACTATGGCCTATGCCTACTGGAAGAGTGGAAACCGCGACAAAGAGGCTGTTTTCACCCTGTCTTTCCGCAAGAATCCTTTCCAGGGGGGCTTCGCTGTTTTCAGCGGACTCAATCAGGTTCTGGAATATGTCTCCAACCTTCATTTCGCCGGCGACGATCTGGCTTATCTCGACACCCTCGAAGCCCGGGACGGGTCCAAGCTTTTCGATGGCGAGTTCCTGGAGTATCTGAGCGATTTTCGCTATGACGTGGACATCGACTGTGTGCCTGAAGGCACCATAGTCTTTCCCCACGAGCCTATTTTAAAAGTGCAGGGCCCGATTATCCCGGCGCAGCTCCTGGAGACCGCTCTCCTGAATCTCGTTTGCTTTCCCACCCTGGTTGCCACCAAAGCTGCCAGAATCAAGCTCGCTGCCGGTAACAGACCGGTCTTCGAGTTCGGACTGCGACGCGCTCAGGGTCCGGACGGCGGTCTCACCGCCAGTGTCGCCGCCTATGTCGGCGGCTGTGACGGGACCTCCAACGTCCTTGCCGGAAAGCTCTTCGGCATTCCGGTGATGGGCACCCATGCCCATAGCTGGGTCATGTCCTTTTCCGAGGAGCTCGAGGCATTCACGTCGTATGCGCGTGCGCTGCCGAACAACTGTGTTTTCCTGGTCGACACCTACGATACTGTCAATGGTGTCAAAAACGCCATCGAGGTCGGCAATCTTCTCAAGGAGGAGGGGCATGAGCTACTGGGCATCAGGCTCGATTCCGGCGACCTCGCTTATCTCAGCGTCGAGGCGCGCCGGTTGTTGGATGCGGCCGGATTCGAGAGGGCCTCGATCATCGCCAGCAACGATCTGGACGAGAGCGTCATCACGTCTCTGAACGATCAGGGGGCTGCCATCGACATTTGGGCGGTGGGCACCAAGCTGGTCACTTGCGACCCCCAGCCTTCCCTGGGCGGTGTCTACAAGCTCTCGGCGGAACGCTCCGCCGGCGAGACGAGCTGGCGCCGCTGCGTCAAAATCTCGGAGCAGTCCATAAAGACGTCCAATCCCGGTCTCCTGCAAGTGCGTCGTTTTCGCTCGGGGGCAGGGGACGACTCCGAGTTTGTCGGGGACATGATATTCGATGAGGAGCTGATTCAAGGAGACGAGTGGCTGATGGTGGATCCGGTGGATTTCACCAGGAGAAAGAGAGTCACCGCCGACATGCAATACACGGATCTTCTCGAGCCGGCTTTCCGCCGGGGCGAGCCGGTGAGAGACCCCTGCAATCTCGCCGATGCCAGGGATTCGGTCTTGAGCCAGCTCGCCGGTTTCCACTCCGGCATCAAGCGACTGCTCAATCCGCACCAGTACCCCGCCGGTCTCGAGAGCACTCTTCATGCCCTGAAGACCGAGCTCATATTGAAAGGGCGGGAGATCTAGGTCTATCTGCGAATTTGGTGTCTGCGGGCGAATGGAACTACGGCGGCGGTGGCGGGCATGGTCATCTTCTTCTCTATGCCTTTCACCCAGGCGCTGAGAAATTCGAGATGGCAGTGACCCCGTTCGCTGATCTTGCTCTCGTTGGCTTTGAGCTGACGGTAGTATTTCAAGAGAGTGGTGAACAGACGAAACACCGATTCGGTCTCGGTATCGCCATAACAGTGAATGCCCAGCTCCGGAACACCGACCACGCAACGACCATGTGCCCTCCATAATCTTGCTGAAAGAAGCCCATCGCTGAACGGCAATGCTACTTCTCTTGGAGGACAGGTGTCGCCTGATTTCATACTGATAGTCGCTGTTTTCAGTTACGAACTCCTACCAGTATAGCTCTAAATCCGATGGCGTCCAGTATTTATTGCGATTGTGAGCGGATTTGAGGCTATCGTTGGTATTGCACACTACAAATCGCTAGCCGACAAGCTTCAGGGCTTGCGTCAGAATCCCTGATGGAGAGTCGACTTTCAGCCAGTGCATGTGCTCGTTTGCTCGGAACCAGATGAGTTGTTTGCGGGCGAGCTGGTAGTTGTGTCTGACACAATCATCCACCGCCTGATCGTAGGTGAAACGACCCTCGAAATACTCGATGAATTGCTTGTAAGTTACAGCATTGACCAGGGTCCTGGTGGGTCCGTAACGCTCATAGAGCATCCGGCATTCTCTCTCGAGACCCATCTCGATCTGCTCGGCAAGACGCCTTTCGATTCGGCTTCTCAGGACTGCCCGGTCGTCGTAGTCGAGACCGATCCATAGCACTTCGAAAGGCACCGGCTCCATTGTAGTCGCCTGGGAAAAGGGAATGTCGAGAGCGGCGCTCACTTCAATGGCGCGAATCAGGCGGAAACGATCGTTGACTCCGATTCTTTTTGCCGACACCGGATCCAGGGCTTCCAGTCTGGCCAGGAGGGCTTCGTTGCCGTCCTTTTCGGCCAGCTCTTTGAGCTTTTCTCTCAGCTCCTCATCCGGTGGCACTTCCGGTATCGAAAGACCTTCGAGAAGCGCCCTGGCATAGAATCCAGTGCCACCGCAGACGACCGGCACTTTGCCTCTCGCGAGCAAGTCCTCGAGGATCTCGCCGGCGTCTTTTTTGTATTGACCGGCTGTATAGACCTGGTCCGGCTCCACTATGTCGAGCATGTGGTGCTCGATGCCCTGTCTCTCTTCCATGGTCGGCTTGGCGGTGCCTATGTCCATGTACTTGTAGATCGTGCGCGAGTCGCAGCAGATCACCTCACCGTCGAGACGCCGGCTGAGCTCGATTGATAGAGCCGTTTTGCCGGATCCGGTGGGTCCGACCACAGCGATGACAGTGCTACTGGGAAAGCTCGAGCTCACGTCAATACGAAAAGGCCAGGCCCTGAAGAAGAATCAGAACCGGAACGGCGAACATCCAGAATCCGTAGATCAGGGCGAGCACCGGTGGCAGTGTCAGACCGAGAATAATCAGTTTGAGATTACTTGCTTTCAGAGCGATTTTGAAGGAAAGAAATTCGAGCAGCAAGAACCAGAGGTTTGGGATGACCATGAGCAAGATCACCGCCTGTCCCAGGACTTCGCTGAAACAGCTGATCGGGGCTTGCAGGATGAGAATGGTAAAAGGGAGCCCGGTAAGCACCAGGGACTTGCGCCAGCTCATGCCCTCCACGCCGAAAGCCCGGCAGAGCCCGCGCAGGATAAGGGCGAAAGCGATCCAGTTGATCATTCCCTGGGCTACGGCCAGCACCAGAAGAAGCGCCGAGCCGGCGAAAGAATGTGGCGTTCCTCGCGAGAGCCCGACGATAGTCAGGGCCAGGGTGACCATGTTGAAGATGCGGATGGCGTTCTTTTTGATCTCGTCTTCGTCCGTGACCTCATCCAGTCCGCCGAGAGTGACGAGAGGCTCGACGATGATCCCGTGGATCTCGTCTATGAAAACCGGATGGCCCGGAGACTTCTCGATCGCTTCTGTGGTCAAAGCAGCACCTGTTTATTGAGCGAGCCAGAGGGGCTGCCGGTAGAATCGCGAGCGCAGGGACAGAGGGAGTACCTCTTCGATCAGGTTGGTCTCCGGCTTGAGACTTGCCGCCCGGGACTCGAGGAGGATGGAGAGAATTCCGTCAGAGGAGCCGTAGTCCACCGGAAGATCCTCTTCGAGACCGTAGCGCTTCTTGCATAGATTTTGCAGCTCGGTGATGGCGTCGGTCTGGCTGCCCAGTTTGTCCACAAGTTTCAGCGCCAGGGCCTGTCTGCCGGTGTAGACCCGTCCGTCGGCTAGTTTGCGCACTTCTTCTTTCTTGAGATTACGTCCTTCGCTGACGGCGGTTACGAATTGATCGTAGCTGTCGTCGATCAGATCCTGGAGTATCTTTCGCTCGTCATCGGTCATGGGCCTGTACATCGAGGTGATGTCCTTGAATGGACCGGATTTGACGATCTTGGGCTGCACGCCTACCTTGTCTGCCAGGTCTTTGATATTGATCATCGACATGATCACGCCGATGGACCCGGTAAGGGTCCCCGGGTTGGCATAGATCTTGTCGGTGGCGCAGGCGACATAGTAGCCGCCGGAAGCCGCGATATCGCCCATGGATGCAACCACCGGCTTTTGTTTCTTGAGCTTCTTCACCGCCGCGTTCAGCTCCTGAGACGAGCCGACGGTGCCTCCGGGAGAATTGATTCTGAGGAGAATACCTTTGACTTTTTTATTGCGGCCGGCTTTCTCGAGCTTGCGCACCGTGGATGATGCCCCACGCGAGAGGGACAGCACCGATTCGCGCTCGTCGTCGGCAATCACGCCTTCGAGGCTGATCACCTCTATGCGATCGCTCAGCTTCACAGCCCAGCTGCTCTCGCTCACCCCCTCGTCCGGAGATGGCTTGCCTCGTTTGGCGAAGAGCCCGACCGGGACAGCGACCACACACAACCCGATGATCATCCATACGATCCAGGCTTTCTTATTTTGTTTTTCAGGCATCAGATCAAACCGTAGTGAGGCGCCAGCCTAGAGATTTTTAGAGGAGTCCGGAGGCTCGGCGATCATCGTCGTCGGCTGGCTTTCTTCCGGATTGACGATTTCGGGATGGAGTTTCTTTATCTCTTCGTCGATTTCGCCGTCGAGTTTCTGCACTGCTCCGGCGCCGGCCATGTCGATGAGCCCCTGCCGCAACATGGAGAGCTGCGATCCGACATCCTCGATATCGCGCTGTTGCTTCTTGAGAGTGTATTCGATCTCGATCTGCTTGGCGGCATCCTGGCTCCCTCTGGTGGCGGCAGCCATGCGCTTGAGGTGCTCGAAATCGGAATTGGCGGTGAGCAGGGTGGTGTGCACCCGCTTGTAGTCGCGGAATTTGATCACTAGCTTGTCGGCTGTGCTCCGAACCATATTGAAGAGAAACATCGACTCGGTCTCGGAAAGCCGAGCTTTCTTGGCTACCTGGCTTTCGCGCATATTGAGGAGCTGGGCGAGGGTATTGGCTCCGAGATTATTTACGGCGTATGTGCCCGGAGTCGGGTTCATGGCCGTCATGGCGCTCATGGCTCCCATGGCTGCTGTGCTCACGGCTCGCATCAAGAGGGTCACCGTGCGTGACGGATCGCTGGCCGGCATGAGTTTTTGCAAGACGAACTGGATATCCGGGGAGCGAGTCAGGGTCGCTTCCCACAGGGCTGTCAGTTGCTGTCTCTCGACCTCGCGGACTTCATCGATCTTGTTGGCAGTCTCGTCTGCCGATTCCAGAAGCGGGAGGGGTACGGCGTTGACAGTAGTTGCCTGGTCCATGGCGCTACCGCCCAGACCGGATACCCTATCGGTTTTGCTGCCCTTGACGCTGGTTGGGGCGAGAAGACCTTGCTTGCCCTCGAGAGGTCCTTTGGGGATGAACTGATCGGTGGTGACTGTAGCCTTCAGAGCCTTGCCGTCGACGGACTCCTCTTCACCGGCTTCAGCCGCGGCTGGCTTATTGGTATTGTCAGCGGTGCTCTGGTCCAGACTGATCGGCGAGATGTCGACTTTCTTCTCGGGCTCCGCCTGTGGTGTCATTTCCGGGATGGCGTCGAGGTCGATCTTGTCGTTGACCGGCATCTGCAGAGACGCCTTGTTGCTGCGGCCCACAGAGAAAGCGGCAACCGGCATCAGGCTGCCTGCCGAGAAAGCGACGGCGGTGGCGGCGAGGACCACCCGATAACCACTGGACTTGCGGCTGTTAGTAAGGATCGTCATTAAGAACACCTTCTCCGAATTCCTTTTCATGAACACCGATAGATGTGGATTGGCATCAGCAGGTGCCCGCAAACCACGTCAATATACCATGCCGGTATCTCTTTGAAAGTTACCATTTGTCAATCTGTAAGCGGCTTTGAGCCCCCCGGGCAGACTGGTATTAAAATCGGCTCACTTAACCCTTCTTCGCACTGGAAGCAAAAATTATGAGACCGACAAAAACCACCAGGGTAGCCACTTGATCGAAAACCATCATCTGTACTTGCTTGAACTCGTAAGTCGTCAAAAGGTTTACCAGGTACCAGACTTTAAAAAGCGCTCCAATGAAGGCTGTCACCATGATAGCCATAGTGCCCCCTGATGGAGCGCCACTTGATCCCCCCTGAAAATCATCGTCGGGTCCATCATCGACAAGATTAGAAAAGGATCGCCTGTCCCTGCTGCCGCGCCTTCGATCGTTCTGACGGCGGTCCTGGGGACCGACGTCACCTGCCGGTTGCGGGGACGGCTCGGCAGGCTTGGCCACGATCAGGGGATTGGCTGCCATCTGAGGTCTTGGCGCCGGAGACGGAGACGGAGCGGGAGCCGGAGCCGGAGCGGGAGCCGGTAGCTGGTTCTGTCCGGGGCCGGCGTTTTGAAAGAGCTGGGGTGGCTCGACGGTGCCCAGGGGGGCCGGTTGCGGCGGTGGGAATCCCTGCTGTGGTGGCGAAGGCGCCTGTTGGGGATACGGCTGGGGCGCCTGCGGTTGAGGAGCTGGAAATGCCGGTTGCTGAGCCGGCGTTTCCGGACCGGGAAAGCCCGACTGGGGATGCTGGGCATGCCCGGGCAGGTCGTGCTTGGGGCGTTTGGCTTGCAGGAGAGGCGACCGCAATACATTAGGATCTTCGGCGTCGTTGTCATCATCGTCATAATCATCGTAGTCGTCGAAGTCGTCGCCGCCGAGAATCGGGGAATGCAGTCTCTGCCTGCCCCCCGCCCGGGGCTCGCTCGGACGCGATCGCGGGCCGGGAGCATCGTCGTCGCCGAGAAGAGGCGAGCGCAGATGCGGCGCTCCGCCGGATGGGGGACGCCGGACCGGCTCGTCGTCATCGTCTTCATCGCCGAGAAGCGGCGAGCGAAGCTTGCGTTTGCCCTTGTCGGCTTTGGGACCTCTGGGGGCGTCATCGAAGTCGTCCAGGTCATCGTCCTCGGCACCCAGAAGCGGCGATCGCAAACCGCCACGCTTCGGGGCTTTTCTATCAGTCTGGGATCGCTGTCGAACATCCTCGAAATCGTCTTCTTCGTCTGGGCCGCCCAGCATGGGCGAGTGAAGTTTGACCTTTGTCTTCTTCGGTTTGCCTGCCGGACCCGGGGTTCCCGTTTGGGCCGGGGGTACTGGTTGCCCCGGAACTGGTCCGGGTGCCGACTGCGGACCTGGTCCAGGGACAGGACCAGGTCCAGTTCCGGGGCCCGGTCCTCGCATAGCCGGAGGACCGCCGGGGGCGGAAGGACGGGGTTGCTGGGGGCGAGGAGCCTCTCCTGATCCGAATCGCTGCCCGCATTCGGCGCAAAACGATGCGCTGTCTTCGTTCATAACCTGACAAATCGGGCACTGGATCACTTTAGTTCCTCTTTTACTGGTCCCTGAAGGGCTATCTAATAGTTTAATTCACATCGATGTAGTTGTTTAATCACATTATCCGTTACCTTTCGTAGCCTGTCTGCGCCCGTTCCTGTGGATTACTAGAACTAGCTAATCTATGCCTGGCGGTGCTCGTGTTAGACTCACTACCCATCCACTTGACTGCTGATGAAAGCGGTTGGCTTCCCAATACATTGGAGACGAAACACGATGCGTCGACCCGGAAGATCGTTCACTGCTCTGACCATGGCCGGACTTCTGGTCATGCCTGTCTTTGCCTTACCAGCGATGGCGGACAGCGATCCCCAGCTCAATTTCAAGATCTACAACCCGGACACTTCGTTCCTGGGACCGATCGGTGAGACCGGCGAAGCCACGGGCGAGTCTACGGAGACTTCCGAGCCGGTTGCGCCGGCGGACAGCGTCGACGAACCGAAAGAGGAAGCATCCTTATTAAAGGAAGAGGTTCCGCAACTCGACGACAGCACCCCCTCCACTGAAGAAGCCAGCAAGACCGCCAGCGATAGTGCCGACACCGCCGACAGTGCTGACGGTCAGAAGGTGACGAAGCGCCTGCAGGGTTATGTCAGGGTCGTTCCCACCGGCACCAAGATTCCCATCATTCTCGATACAGCCATCGATAGCGATACCAGTCAGGAAGCCGATGAATTCTCGGCCCGTACCTCTGAGGATCTGAGCATCGACGGCTCCACAGTAATTCCAGCCGGCTCGATCATCAAGGGTCGAATCGCTCAGCTCAATTCGCCGAGACATCTCAATCGCTCCGGCTCGGTGGCTCTGAAGTTCGATACCATCACCACCCCGGACAACCGTCAGATTCCTATTGTCGCCAACCTCGTGGCCCGGGGCGGTGTCGTTCATGCCCGAAGGGGTCTCAAGGACATCGCCATAGACACCGGCGCTGTAGCCATCCCCACTGCGGTCGGCATCGGTATCGGTGCTCTGGCCGGTGGTACCTCGAGCTCCAGCTCATCCAGCTCCAGCGGTATCGGTCGCGGTGGTGCCGCCATGATTGGTGCCGGTGTCGGTCTTGCGGTCGGTGTCGCCATTCTGCTTTCCAAGAAGGGCAAGAAAATCGATGTGAGGCCTGGCGACGAGCTCAAAATCCAGCTCGCCGAAGATCTCAGAATGCCGATGATGTAGTTTTCACAGGAAATACCCCTGATCGGATTCAGGGGTATTCCTCAGCCAGCTTCATGCCATACCGCCGTGCCGTTTCGGGACGGCGCTTCTATTATCAGGTCAACAGGATCGTGGCTTGGTAGGCGGAGAGGAAGGTATGCAAACCATGAACAGACCTCCCGAGCTGGCTGGTGCCATGTCGGTGGTGCCGGGGCTCGGTCAGATTTTCAATGGCGACAACCGTAAAGGATCGATATTTCTGGCGGTGGGCGCCATCAACTTTTTCATTCTTTTGACACTGATCTTCAGCGCCGGAATCGTCCATACCCTCGAGCGCTTCGGTCAGGCTATGGAAGTGAGACCCAATGCCGAGCTCATCGAGACTCTCAATCATACAGGTATAGGCAGTCCGGTCTCCCTGATCTTCGTCGCCCTGTTCGTCTCTTTCGTCGCCTATGCCATGCGAGACGCATACGATCAGGCGCGCCGCTCGACAAGACGGATGCTCTATGCCGATTCGGTGATGACCCTGCCCGAGGCCACCGGTGGCTCTTATATCTTTCATATAGCTCTGATGCTTGCTCTGACCATCCTTGGATTTTTCTTTCTGATTCCCCCGCCGCCTCGCACCCAGGTGCTCGATATCGAGTTTCTCAACAACCCGGTGGATAAGGAAGAGAAGTCCGATTCGAAGGTGCGCGCCCAGCAAAGCTCCCGCAGCCATCTCCGCAGGGATCCGAATCGACCGGTATCGGCCTCCAGCCCTTCTCGTGCTTCCGGCGTCAAATCGGCTCAGTTCAAACCAGCTCAGTTCAAGCCGGCTCAATTCAAGCCGGCTCAGTTCAAGCCGGCTCAGTTCAAGCCGGCTCAGCTCAAACCAGCTCAGCTCAAACCAGCTCAGTTCAAGCCGGCTCCGCCGTCGCACTCGCCGCCGGCTGCGGCCGGTTCGCCGACTCTGAAGCTCCCGGGTCTCCCGGCAATATCGCGGGTTCCCGGGCTGTTGCCAATGGTCCTGCCACCCTCCGCACCCGGCTCCATGACCGTGCCGGCCCCGGCTTCGGTGAAGCTGGGAGGCGGCCCGGCTCCGGGACCGCAAACCAGCCGGTCAACCAGCTCAGGCAATGCGACCGGCCCGGCGCCCGGGCCCGATATTGCTCCAGTTCATGCAGACCGCGGTTCGAACACCGGTACGGGTCCTGCTCCGGTGGTGGCTTCCGGCCGATTTCAGGGAGCCCGGAACGGCCACGATGTGCCGGCACCAGCCCGGGCAACCGGTCGTGATTCCGTTTCCAGTCCCCTTGTTGCTGTTGCTCCGGATCTCGGCTCCGGAGGCAGAGGCTCCGACGGCGCAAGACCCAATCCTCTTTCCATGGAAGGCAAAGGCGATGAAGGCTCTCCCGACTCCCGCGAGGTGGATTTTTCGGAGTATATGGCGGCGCTCCAGCGTGCCATCAAGCGCCAGTGGTACCCACCGAAATGCCCGACCAGCAGGCGAGTCCAGGTGACTTTCAAGATTCATCGCAACGGCTCCATGTCCAATCTCAGGCTGCTTGCGTCTTCCGGTGCGGCCATAGCCGATCAGGCTGCGCTCAAGGCGGTTCAACTGGCGGCGCCGTTCCGGCACCTTCCATCGGGATCCCCTGAGGACGTGGATATTCAGTTCACTTTCGACTACAACGTCTTCAAAGGGACCCTGCGCTGAGATCGCGAATGCGAAGGTCACCGTTCATGATACCAGGGGACCCGGCCCGGGGGATCTTTTCGAGAGCCGGTCGAACCGTCTGGAAAATCTCAGGGTTTACCCTGGATCCCGACCAGGTTTTTTACGCTCAACGATCTGTGTCAAAACGCCGGGCATCGGTTTTGCAAAGGGTTTATATTGAGGATGGCAAAGGCACTCGATGACCTGCCTACTAAGAAGATTTGATCTTAAAGGTGTTATACTTACAAAACGTTAATGCTAGACTGAATTCGTCAGGTCAAACTCTTATTCCAGGTCAGAAAATAGCAAGGACTGGACCCGATTACCAATGTCTACCTCAACGAGACAACCAAACATGCAACGTCCCCAGCGCGATCCCAATATGGCGGGATTGCTCTCGGTCATTCCGGGTCTGGGACAGCTCTATAACGGCGAGAACCGCAAAGGACTGCTTTTCCTCCTGGTGGGCGGCATCAACTTCGTCGTCTTTCTCTCTTTCATGTTCAACCAGGCGATTCTCCGTGGGGTAGAGAGTTTCGGCCAGGCTCACGATATCCAGCCCAACATCCAGCTCATGAGCGCCATGAGCAACCTGCATCTGGGCAGTCCGGCCTCCATGGTCCTCATGGGTCTCTTCCTCGCTTTTGTCGCTTACAGTATGCGGGACGCCTACGACCATGCCGCCCGCTTGCATCGCAAGCAGATATATGCCGATGCCGTCATGGAGATGCCCGAGGCCACAAGCGGCTCCTATCTCTTCCATGTGGCCTGCATGCTCACTTTCCTTATTCTGGCTTTCTTCTTCCTGATTCCGCCGCCTCCCAAGGTGCAGATCACCGATATCGAGTTCATTCAGAATCAGCAAGAAACCAAGCGCAAGATCAAGTCTCAGCGCAAGGCCGAGAAGAATTCCGAGAACCGGGGCAAGCACAATCCCAACAAGCCGGTAAGGGCACCATCGCCGGCGCCCAAGAAACAGAGCAACCCGAGCCCGGTTTCCAAGCCGACTCCCAAGCCGACACCGCAGCCTCAGAAACAGGCTCCGTCTCCCACGCCATCTCCGGCTCCGCGTCCGACTCCGCGCCCGACACCGACACCTAATCGAGCGCCCTCGCCGACACCGCGACCGACTCCCAGTCCGACGCCCAGTCCCTCGCCTTCGCCGACACCGACTCCCACAGCCATGCCGAAGACGCCCTTCGCCATGCCCAATCCCTTCGCCAAAGCACCCGCCTCGCCCAAGGCTGCGCCGACTCCTGTGCCTGCACCCATGGCGGTAGGCAATGTAGGTACCCCGGCTCCTGCACCCAAGGTCGCCTCGGCCATCAGTTCGGGCAATCCCGGACCGGCACCGGCACCGATAGCTTCGATCAGCACCAGGGGGACCTCCGGTGGGGGTGGTTCGCACTCGCCTGTGCCGGTAGTCGCCGGCGGCGGCGGCTCCAAAAAAGGCGGCGGCTCGGGATCACCCGGACCGGCTCCGGCTCCTACCCGCTCTTCTTCGGGCTCTGGGTCCGGCGGCGGTAGCGGTCCGTCCCTGGCAGTGGCACCGAGTGTCCCGAGAGCCTCCGGGGGCGGCGGCGGTCAGGGAGTCGAAGGCAACCCCGATAAGGGTGCCAGAGACGGTGCGCCATCTTTGGAAGCCGAGAAAGACGTCGATTTCGGCCCCTATATGGCTGACCTGCAAAGGAGAATCAAGCGAGCCTGGTTCCCCCCCAAAGGTAACGAAAGTAAAAGAGTAATGGTTGTCTTCAAGGTGCACCGCAACGGCACTATGTCCAACCTGCGCCTGCAGAGATCCTCCGGTCTGGCCATAGCCGATCAGGCTGCCCTGAAAGCAGTCCAGAATGCCGCTCCGTTCAGACAATTACCTGACGGTGCGCCGGCGGATGTCGACATCCAGTTCACCTTCGATTATAACGTCTTCAAGGGCTCGGGTAGTGGCAGCCTTCGTCGATTCTGATAGACTCTTTGGGGCGGGTGGCGTGTTGGCAGCGAAAAGGCAGCGCAAAGAATTGATTAGGACTTAGGAGAGAGCATGGAAAACAAATTCATCACTTATTTCATCGAGTTCATGGTCGCCGACTGGTTTGCCTCCATCCCGATCACCATCTGCTCGGTGGCTACCCTGGCTGTTATCTTCGAGCGATATCTTTACTACCAGCAGAACCGCCGGGATGTCACGGCGTTCATCCACCAGCTCCAGCGCGAGCTCGAGAACAACAACCTTCAGAAAGCCCAGGCTACATGCTCTCGCCTGGGCGGTGTCGTCGGCGAGGTTGCCGAGGAAGGTGTGCGCCTCCTTGCCGAGCAGAAGGAAGATTTCTCCAAGGCTTTCGATATCACAGTCGGTCTGGTGTCTCGCAAACTCGAGAAGAACCTCGCGGTGCTGGGCACCATCGGAGCCACCTGCCCCTTCCTGGGACTGTTCGGTACCGTGGTCGGCGTCGTATTCACCCTCGATGAGCTGGGCGCTTCCGGCGGCGGTACGCAGACCGTGGTTATCGGGGTCGCCAAAGCCCTGATTGCTACCGGATATGGTCTCATCGTCGCTATCCTCGCGGTTATCTTCAACAACTGGTACACCAACACCGTCAAGCGTTTCAACGACGACTTCCAGCTTCTGAAGCTCCTCTTCTTGAGCTTTGTCGCCGAGAGCGGTGAAGCCACCTACGTGCAGTAAGGCAGTAAGCAAGACGGAAAGCCGGAAGAGGGGGTGAGGGACTAATGGCAATGGGAGCTGTCGGTGAATCTTTCACCGATATCAATATCACCCCGCTCACCGATGTATTCCTGGTGCTTCTCGTGATCATGATCCTGATCGCCCCGCTCATCGACAAGTCCGAGCTCAAGATCAAGCCGCCTGAGACCTATAATGCCAAAAAAGAGAATTCCCGCACCAAAACGGTGATGATCGACGTGGATGCCGCAGGCAATGTGGCAATCCAGGGCAAGACCATGGAGGACAAGAGTCCGGAGGCCATCCAGGCGAGGCTCCAGGACATCTTCTCCAGGCTTCCGGACAAGGAGGTCCCGGTCACTGTCAACGCTGACGGCGACTGCAAGCAGAAGGATATCATCGTGATCATGAATGCCTGCTCGCAACTCGGGGTCAAGCGAATGCGCGTCGCTACGATCCAGACCAAGAACTACTGATCTTCAATGTCTCGAGCCTATCAGCTTGGCTTGATCGGCTATCCGGTCGGCCATTCCCTGTCGCCCCGGTTGCACCGGGCCGCGCTTTCTGCCGCCGGGTTGCAGGGCGACTACCAGTTGCTGGCAGTGGCGCCGGAGGATCTGGCCGATTTTCTCTTACGGCTTCGACTTGGAGGCGCGAGCTACCTGGGTCTGAACGTCACTATTCCTCACAAGCAGGCAGTGATTCCGCACATGGACGAGCTGTCAGCCTCGGCGCGCAAAGCCGGGGCGGTCAACACGATCTTGATCCGCGAAGATGGGCTCGTCGGCTACAACACTGATATCCAGGGGTTCAAGGCTGGTCTAGACCCGGTCGAGGAAGCGCCGGGCAAGCGCCGTGTCGGTATCGTTGTCGGGGCAGGCGGGGCAGCCAGGGCCGCCATCCTCGGGCTTGCTGAGCTGGCTTTCGACGAGATTGTCGTGGCGGCCCGGGACCGGTCTAAGACCAGGGCCCTGGTGGCGGCCTTCGATGAGCTCGATTTCCCGGCCGTTGTGAGGGCCGGGGATCCGGAGAGCCTGAACGGGCTCGCTGCCTGTGTTCTGGTCAATGCCACTCCCCTGGGTCAGTCCGCCGAGACCACTTTCTCGGTACCTGTCTGGTTCGAGCGTGCCCTCGACTGTCTGGGTGGGGACGGGCTTTTTTATGACCTGGTCTACGCCCGGGAAGCTTCCGGGCTGACACCGCTAGTGGAGGCGGCTAGAAAGAGAGGCTTGCCGTCCATCGACGGCACTGTCATGCTAGTTCACCAGGCTGCAGCGGCTTTCGAGATCTGGACGGGGCAGAAACCCGACATCTCGGTCATGAGAGAAGCGATACACCGGAGCTGAATACGCACCGTATATAGTGGTTTAGATGAACGGTGCTTGACCTTCGAAGAACACCGGCACAAGCTGCATGGCGAGCCCCAGCTCGCCTTCGATGGCGAGGATTCCGGAAAGGGCGGCGGTCATCGCCGTCATGCGGCCTGCCAGGATCATATCCAGGTCGTCGGCGTTGATGGAAATAGAGCAATCGGCTTTATCCGTCTCGCCGTCATGCGGGATAAACTCGCAGGTGCCGTCTGAGATTTTGGTAATCCAGGAACCACCGCCTTCACCCCTGATGGTGAGGATATAGGTGGCGCACATATTTCTTGCTTTGTCCGGATTGAATCGACGTTGCAGTTCTTCGATTTTCTCGTTGGCGAGCACGACCTCATCCTTAAAGTAGCAAGGCAGGCAGAATTATAACGCAATGCGATTGCAATCGTTGAGGTGGGGCCAGGCTTTATTAGGAAAATCTAGGCCAGATTGCCTGAAGCGAGCCGGGTCCGGCACAATATCCGTTACAACCACGAGTGAACGACCATGAGCGACAAGAAGAATGCAAACAGCGGCAGGGGGCGCCGGCGACGCAAGGGCTTCACCAGTGTCTCGAGCGTGCTTTCGGCCGTAGCCAACCAATTCGGTCTCGAGACACGCATGAAAGAGCAAGCCTTCATGTCGATGTGGCAGTACGTTGTGGGAGAGCCACTCTCCTCCCTTTCCAGACCGGTCTTTATCGATTACCAGCGCAATCTCGTGGTCGGGGTTCGTGACAGCGCCGTTGCTTCTGAGCTGAGTCTCAGAAAAAAGGAGATTATGGCCAGCCTTCGCTCGCTTGCCTCCAGCGTCGGCATCGGCATCGCTGGTGTTCGTTTCGACGTCAGGCATTATCATCGCTCGGCGCCTGACAGCGGTTCTGAGATGCTTGCTCAGACACATTCTCCGGCTATTCCCGAACCCTCCGACAGGGATCTCGATAAGCTGATTCTGGACGACTCCTCCATCGAGGAGCTGGCTTTCATCGAAGAGTCCATGTCCGGATCCGCGGGGGATGAGGAAGTTAAAAAGCGTATCCTCGGTATCTATGAGCGAGAGTTAAGACACCGGCAGTGGCTTGCGGCAAGCGGCGCGCCGCTCTGCAGCTTGTGCGGTCAGCCGGAGCGTCGACTGCATGGAGGCGACGCTCTCTGCACGCCCTGCTATGTCGCTTCGCTTTCCCGGAGCAAGACTTAACAAAGTGCAAGATTGGACTTATTCAAGGCTTACTGATGACTACTATGTTATGATTCGCCCGCGGTTGTAAGTTGCCTGATTTTTGCCGCAGCCAAGCGGTTTGGAGAGTCGTCAAGACGGGACGCCAGATACAGCGAAACCAACCGGGAAACCAATATGATCCGACTGCAGAACGTTTCGAAAACATATGGCGGAAGACCGGCGTTGAAGGACGTCAATTTGCATGTCGCCCTGGGCGAGTTCGCCTTCCTGGTGGGCCCCTCCGGCGCCGGCAAGTCTACCCTCATGCGACTGCTCTACCGGGAAGAAGTCCCGACCCAGGGTTCGGTCTTCATTGGAGGCGTCAATCTCACCAAGCTGTCGAGCAGGCAGATTCCTCTCTTGCGCCGGCGTCTCGGAATCGTTTTCCAGGATTATCGACTGCTTCCCAACCAGACGGCTTTCGACAATGTCGCTTATATCCTTCGGGCTCTCGGTGTCGAAGAGAGCGAGGTGCGCAAGCGGGTGAGCAGCGCACTGAATGTGGTGAACCTCGACGACAAGGCCGGTCACTATCCGGATCAGCTATCGGGCGGAGAGCAGCAGCGGGTAGGGATCGCCCGGGCGATAGTCAACGGACCGCCGGTGCTGCTGGCCGACGAGCCGACCGGTAATCTCGATCCCGCTACATCCCTCGAGATCGTCCAGTTGCTCGCCCGAATATCGCAGAGAGGCACCACCGTGCTGGTGTCTACCCACGACCAGACGATCGTCAATGCTATGCGCCGGCGGGTTATCTCGCTGCGCCAGGGCGAGATCGTCACGGATGTGGATTGTGGAGTTTACGAAGTAGAGGTCGGGCAGAGCTGATGCGCCAGTTGAGAATCTTCTTCCGGGTAGTGGTGGAGACTTTCCTCGGTCTCAAGCACAGTGGCTGGTCCAACTGGCTGGTGGTGAGCATTCTCACCATAGCTCTGACCATCTTCGGTAGCATTCTGCAGCTCACCATGACGCTCAAGAATGTGGTCAACTCTTTCGGTTCGCAGATGGTCATATCGGCTTATCTGGACAATAACCACGAGCCCCGCAATGTCGCCCGGGAAGTGAGCCAGTTCAACGAGGTCCGCCTGGTGGAAGTGGTGACCAAGGACGTAGCCTGGGAAGACATGAAGAAGAACCTCAAGGTAGCCTCAATCCCCAATCCCCTGCCCAACACTCTGCACATAACGGTCTACAGCCCGGAGCAGGTGGAGAAGCTTGCTCCCAAGCTCAAGCTTCTTCCCGCGGTGGAAGCAGTAAAGTATCCCCTGATGGTGGCAAGACGAATCAACGAGATCCGGCACTTCTTCGAGATAGCCGGTGTGGCGGTCACGGCAGCCCTCACCACCGCTACCCTGACGGTGATCGGAAATACGATCCACCTGGTCATCCAGGCCCGTAAGCGTGAGATCGAGATCCTCAGCCTCATGGGTGTCGGCCATTTCTACATCAAGTGCCCTTTCGTTCTGCAGGGTGCCATCTATGGAGCCCTGGCTGCTGCACTTGCTATGGTCGTCCTGCTTGTCATGCAGTTCTACGTGGTCCAGCCTTATATGCTCAGCCACCTGGTGAGCTTCGTCTCGCTCCTGCCTCAACAGCTCGAGTACAGCCTGGTGCAGACCTTCACGGTCATGCTTGTTCTCGGTGTGGCTGTCGGTGCCGGCGGCGGCGCCTGGACGTCCGGCCGCTATATCAAGATCTAGGCCGTCGGACTCAAAAGCAGAGCCGGGCACTGAGCCCGGCTCCATCGTTTTTATGGCTGCTTTCTATGCTTACTTGACTGCTGCTTCGAGCACGGTCACTTTCACCATCTTGTCGTCTTTGCGGAGATTCATGACGTTCTCCAGTCCTTCCACGACTCGACCGAAAACCGCGTACTGTCCGTCGAGAAAGTTGGCGGCGCCCAGGGTGAAATAGAACTGGGAGGTTGCGGAGTTGGGATCGTTGGTTCTGGCCATGGCGATCACTCCGGCTGCATCATGCTTGAGATGCGGCTTGGTTTCCAGCGGTATGGTCTTGCCGGAGCCACCAGTGCCGGTGCCGGTCGGGTCGCCGCCCTGGATGCAGAATCCGGGTTCGTAGCGGTGGAAGATCAGTCCGTTGTAGAAACCCTGGCTGACCAGACCGAGGAAGTTGTTGGCGGTAGTCGGAACTTCGCTCTGGAAGATCTGGACTTTGATGGGACCTTTGGTGGTTTCCATCAGTACGACTGGATCAGTGTTTGGCATTTTGAATCCTCACTTTTTAGAGTACGAGTTACCGTTTTTTCTTCTTGTTTCCTTCGTCCACATAGACTCTCGTCATGTGGTCGCCTTTGTGAATCTGAAAGACTGTCTCGATTCCCTCCACGACTTTACCGAAGACGGCGTATTTGCCGTCGAGCTCGCTGCGAGGCTGGAGAAGAACATAGAACTGGGAGGTGGCGGAGTTCGGATCGCTCTTCCTGCCCATGCCGACTATACCGGCTTCAGTGTGCTTGCGGGTGGAAATCTCGAGCGGTATGGTCTCGCCTGAGCCACCAGTGCCGGTGCCGGTCGGATCGCCGCCCTGAATCAGGAAATCCGGCTCCCAGCGGTGGAAGGTGAGACCGTTATAGAAACCCTTGTTTACCAGCTTGAGGAAATTAGCGGCGGTCACCGGGGCCTCTTCCTGGAACACCCGGATCTTGAAAGTCCCTTTGTCCGTCTCCACAACCACTACAGGGTCGTCGCTTTTCTCTGCTTTTCGCGATGCCGCCAGGGCGCTGTCCTCGAAAAGGGCGGCGCAAAGCATTACCAGGACAATCGAAAGAGCGGCTAGATATACCTTCGCAGCTTGCTGCATCGGGCTTATTTCTCCCTGGGCGAACCGAAACGCCTCAGATTGTATCAAGTCGCACCGGTATTAACGAACTTTTTGACCGTCAGTGTAGTCCGCCTTGCCTGATATGGAAATCTTGAGTACTCCCGAGATGCGGGTATAGGGCGGATACATCACAGGCAGATAGAGCTTGTCGCTGCCGCTCAGCTCAGCCTCGGGAAAGGCCGCCCAGCCTTCGGTGTCATCGCCGGGCATCATCAGGCGCGTACCGAGCCTCTCGGCTTCCACCTCATGGCGACCAGCGTCTCGACCAAGAGCGATGCCCAGGTTCCGCTTGCGGTATTCACCCGGGTTCATGGCCTCATAAGCGAGCATGCCCCCGAGACCCAGGGTGCCCACCCCGACGGCGCCGACCAGGGCTTTCTTCTTGCCGGAGAGAATGGTGTTGTCATGCTCTTCGAGCGTCTCAGCGGTGACAGATGTACCTGCTTCTGTCCGACCTCCGGCAATGATCTCTTCCCGGCTCACATCTTTGAGCTCTGCGGAGGGTCTCAGGGAAGCCTTATTGCCCAGGATAAGCATGGGGCTTCGTCCGGTGTTTTTCACCCTGACTTTGAGAAAGCGCAGTCTGTCCCCTTTGTAGCGGCTAAGAGGAGAATATTCCATGAGCTCGGCACTGGTCTCGAGCGCTTCCGATTGCGCCGAGCCTTTTATAAACTCCTGGTCCGGCTTACTCCTCACTTCGTCCGGCGAGGTGGGCAACTCTCGTTCGGGTCCCGGAAGGATCGGGGAGCGAAGCGGAGTGTCGATCCGGGCGGCGTCCGTGTCGTCCTCGAGAGCCTGGCTGAAAGCCGGTGGACAGAGAATGAGAGAAATAGCCAGGAGCAAGCCCGGGAGCTTGATTGTCGAAGGCACGGCGGTTTCCTTTATAAGCCGAAAAGCTCGACAATATTGTAACTCAGCGTTTTCGCTGGCCGATTAACTGATAAGTAACCTTGCACCGCACGCCTTCGCCCTGCTTGACGATGGAGATTCGCTCCAGACCGTTGAACTGGGCGCCGCCATTCTGGAGAGTCATGACCACGGCTTCCTGGGCCATGGTGTTCTTCATCGGATGCTGGTAGCGGATAAAGGCGGTGTCTCCTTTGACGTCTTGAATGAAGATAGGGCTCTTGACTCCCATGTCATTGGTGAAGCTGTAGCCGGAGCCGGGATTGCCGCTAATCACCCATTCGTTCCGGGTTTGCATGGCGAAAGCACCAGCAGCCTGTTGCTGGAACTCGGGATTCTTTGCTTCTACTTTGGTGCGCTGTCCCTGAACCAGCCAGCTTCCCATGAATCCAGGCGGCAGAGGAATGCTCTTCTGCGTCATGGCGCCTGCTTTGAGCGCTTTGGGAGGGCGTTTATCGACATTGCCCTGGAGAGGCTGAGGCACGGCCACTGCCTGGGGCTCCGGATAAGAGGCTTCTCCCTGGTAGGGGTCCTGCACATAGCCTTTCTGCTCGACGCCGAGCTTGAACGGCTCGTCAGCCCCGACGATGGTAAAGAGCCCCGGCGACAGGGCCAGGAGAGCCAGCAGGGCTGGCAAAGACAGGTGTGCCTTTTTTCGCATAGATTTCTCCTTGCCCGATGTCCAGGTTCCTCTGGACATTGTAGTGGTTTTAATATTATTTAACCAATACTATCTTACTTACCGCTCTTGCTGCTTTCACTGGCGGCAATTTCCAGACCGGCGATCTGCTTGGAGAATCCCATGTCGATGAGCCTTTTGTATGCAGCCTGACCGGTCTCGGACTTGGGCTCGGCCACGACGATGTCCACCAGGGGACCAAGGGCTTCCGGATAGCGATTCATCTTGATGAAGAGATCGGCTTTGAGCAGTTTGGCCCGGTTCTTCAGCCGGCTGAACTCCAGGGCTGTCTCACGCTCGGATTTGGCTTGAAGCTGGGTAGTCTCGCTCTTCTCGAAAGCTTTGTACATTTTCCAGTGGGCGTCGGCAACATCCTGGAGCCACTCGGAGACGGCGAAAATTCCGTCTTTCACCTGGTCCGGATTGGAGACCGCCAGGCGGTTGGAGAGCTCTTCTATCTTGTTTTTCGCGTCCAGGCTCGAAAGCGGGAGCTGGCTGTAAATCGTGCTGGCTGGGGGAGCAGGCTCGGAGCCCGGAACCGGCGCCGTAGCTGCCGCTGCGCCGGGGAGAGGAGAATGGCTGCTCGAGCCCGGGAGCGGGGAGGACGTCTGATAGCTCGGACCGCTGCTCGGATTGTTGCCGGGTATGGGGGAGCCATGTTGCGCTCTCGCCTCCGACATGTGAAGCACCAGCCCGGCAAGGGCGGCCAGGGTGATTATTCCGACTCTAGTCACTTTCTCTACTCCAAAGAAGACAGTAGAAATTCTATCATTCTCCTGACACCCTTGTGCTAGGATCAGGTGCCGCCAGTGGTGGCTAGCATTACTATGAGGGTGTCCGTGAAGAGTCAGCTTTCGGTCGTAGAGTCTGCCCGAGCGTATTTCGGTTCGCTGTTCTGGCCGGTTCTTGTTGCCGTCCTGCTCTGCGCCTCGGCACAATTGGCGCCCGCGCTCGGGGCTGATCAGACGACTGATCAGAGTGCTGATTCTTTTGCAGATTCTTTCGCAGATTCTTTCGCAGATTCTTTCGCAGATTCTTTCGCAGATCCTTTCGCTGATTCATTCGTAGCCGCTCCGGTACCCCCGACAGGGTCTGTTTATCGCAACTACAACACTATTGATCGCTCCTTCGTCAACCGGTTCTTGAAGCCCGGACAGTACATGCATGAGTCTGAGATCAAGCCGGGGATGGAGGGCTACGGACTTTCGGTGTTCAAGGGCAGCAAGGTGGAGCGTTTCGATATCAAGGTCGTCGGTGTGATGAGGCAGTCTCTCAATGGACGGGACGCCATTCTCGTTCGCATGTCCGGCCGGGCTCTGGAGAGCAATAACGTCGTCCGGGGCATGTCCGGCAGCCCCGTCTATATCGACGATAAGCTCGTCGGCGCGATCTCTTACGGTTTCGATTTCTCCAAGGACCCCATCGCCGGGGTTACTCCTATCGTCGACATGCTCGATGCGCTTGCCAAGCCGTCCGACGCACCAAGAGGGAGAGCCACCGGCAAGACCTCCGGGCCAATCGACCTGGGTGGTCGAATGGTTATCGGTGAATCTCCCGGGAGCTCACTGAGCAATTTGCGGCGTTCCATGCTTTCTTCCAGCTCACCGGAAATGGTGCCATTGATGACACCGGTATCGCTGTCCGGGTTCTCTCCCCGAGCTCAGCAGTATCTCAAGGAGCGGCTTGGGCGGTTTGGTCTGCGGGTGAGCCAGGGTACCAGCGGCGGCCTCAACGAGGAGTTGATCAGACTAGACCCCCAGGCTGCCGACACTCTCGTTCCCGGTAGCGCGGTGAGTGTCCTTCTTTCCACCGGCGACTTCACCTCGGCGGCCACCGGCACTGTGACAGCCTTGTTCGGAAAGCGACTCCTGGCGTTCGGGCATCCATTCCTGGGCAGCGGCTCGCTTGATGTTCCGATGGGAAGCGCTTATGTGCACGACATCCTGCCAAGCCTTTCGGTGAGTTTCAAGCTCTCTTCCCCGATGAAAATTCTCGGCTCCATCTATGCCGACCGCCCCTGGTCCGTGGGCGGCGAGCTTGGCCGGTCGAGCCGCATGATCCCGCTCAATATCAGAATCGTGGATGAAGAGCGTCACATCGAGAGGAGTTACAAATCGCAGGTCCTCGACCATCAGGATTTCACTCCCGATATGCTGGCCGGCACGGTGATATCGGCTCTGGACGCCAGTTTTCAGTCGGCTGCACCTTACGTGATCAAGCTCGATAGCTCGATCAAGGTGAAGGACGGCCCGACCATCAAACGACAGGACCAATTCGCCAGCGGCGAGACCTCCACGGGGCCTGGCTCGATTCTCAGTCTGATGCCTTTTTTCTCCGACCCTGTTGCGGGCTATGTGCGCTCCACCGCCAGCAGGGTGTACGGCAATAAATTCCGCCGCGCCAGTCTCGAGTCGGTGGATCTGGACATCCGGCTGAAACCGGGACGCAACGTCACCGAGATCGAAAGGGTGGTGGTCGACAGACCTGTGGTCAAGCCAGGCGAGAAAGTCGTCTTGAGTTGTCTTCTCAATCCTTTCGACGGCGAAAAATATGTCAGGAGAGTGGAGCTCGAGATTCCGCGAAACGCTCCGGACGGCGACCTCGTAATCGGCGTGGCCGGAGGCTCGAAGCTCGGCGATCTCAGAAAGAGAATGAATCTCCTCGACCCTCCCTCCGAGAACCTCGAGCAGCATCTCAAGAAATTAGAGGACCGGCCCCGAGCAGACGAACTCATCGCTGTGCTCGCTCTGCCCGATCAGGCCGTCCATATCGGCGGGCAGGCAATCCAGAATCCGCCTGCGCACTGGAGCCGCCTTCTTTTCTCCAATCGATTCACCCGGGGACCGACCCTGGTCGACGGGGAAGAGCGAGTGGTTCTTCCTCTCGATACTCATTTGAACGGCAGTCACATCGTGGCCGTGACCGTGAAGCGTCCAGTCGAATATATGAAGAAGCCTGCCTGGTTACCGCTGGACAGCCATGGCTCTGATAAGGCGAGTGCAGGAATCTATATCACCAGACAGGCTCAGAAAGTTCTGGACGCCTCTTCGAAGTCGAGCTTGCCGGTCAAGATCTCCGGAGCTTCAGGATCGACATCCGGTCCTCCTGCCACCACCGGCGGTACGGCTGTAAAGCCCTCTGTGTCCGGCGACGTATGGGCTACCGGAGCCGAGGGAGTGCATACTCGTTCGGTGCGCATGTGGAATCAGAGTGCGGAGAGCGACTTTGTCGGAGGCAGCAGGGAAAGCGTCACTATCGATAGCTGGGGGCGGATTTTTCCCGGATTTGAGTTGACCAGCCGGACCGATTTGGTGCCGGATCTGAGAGCCTGGTCCTGCGCTTATGCGTCCGGTACTCTCTACGTAGGCACTGCCGATCGGGTCATGCGATGGAGCGGAACCGGTACGCCGAAGCTTCAGGCAAAGCTCGATTCGGCAATGGTCCCATGCATGACTGCAGACGCGGCGGGCAACGTCTATGCCGCTACCGTTCCCTCGGGTAAGGTATTCCAGGTTGCTCCCGGATTTTTGCGGGAAGTCTTCAAGCCAAGGGAGAGTGTTATCTCCGCACTCTGCACCGACGGGTCCGGCAACATCCTGGTAGGTACCGCTGGAACCGGAAGGCTCTACAAAGTTAGTCCTACAGGCGGTCTCATTGCGACATTCGACACCGATCAGGCGCATGTCACCAGCCTATGGTATTGCCAGCGCGAGAACAAGGTCTACATTGGAACCGGTGAGAGCGGTAGCGTATTCAGTCTCGACACGTCTGGCAAGCTCTCCTGCGAGTACCAGACCGATGCGCATATTGTCACCGGGGCGGTACGGGATAAACAGGGTAACCTCTATGTAGTCACCGCTGGTGATGGTCAGTTGATCAGAATCAAGAGCACTGGCCATGTGGAGAAGCTGGCCACCAGTGAAGCGTTTTTCACTCTTTTTTACGATGAGATGAGTGACTCGGTTTTTGCCGGTGATGCCGAGGGCGATATCACCCAGATTCAGATCGAGCCCATGAACGGAAGGGCTTTCTTCGTTCCTGTAAAACGAACCGAGCAAGAGGCTGTAACGGCTCTGACCGGTAACGGGAAGGGCGGCCTTTTTGCCGTTACCAGTAATATGCCCAGCCTTCTCTCCATCAAGTTCAGACCGGACGGTTCCGCCTCCTTCGTGTCGCCGGTTAAGGACGCGGGCCGCCGCTCGAAGTGGTCGCGTCTGCGGCTCTTCGGCGCTTTCAACGAGAGCGAGTCCAAAGTGGAGAGCCTCCTCGATGTCGAGTCGAGAAGCGGCGACTCTTCCAAGCCCGATGCTACCTGGAGTGCTTTCGTGCCTGCCAGCCGCGGTGCCGACGGGTTCGAGATCAAGTCGCCGCCGGCTCGTTTCTTTCAATACAGGCTGAGTTGGAAGCCCGGCCGGTTCACCGATGATGAGAAGACCGTTTTTCCAGCCGGGCGCGCCAATGTCGTTGGCCGGGTGATCGTCACTTATCTGCCTACCAACCTTCCACCCGGGCTTTCGCACCTGAGCTTGAATGCCGGCGACTATCTCTCGGACAAGCTCGAGGTCAAGTTGACGGCTTCCGACGCCGATGGCGATGATGTCCTAGTCCGTGTCGATATGTCGTCGGACAACGGCAAGACCTGGCAGCTTCTGGCGGACAATGTCCGACCCGAAGGCGGTGACAAAAAGGACAGTAAGGACAAGGAAAAGAAGGACCAGGAAAAGAAGGATCAGGATCAGAAGAAGGACAAGGACAGCAAAGATAAGAAGAGTGACAAGCCGGTTGCTACTGGAGACCCCGAAAAGTCAGATACGAAGAAGGACTCTAAGAGAACCGATGAGAAAGGGGCTGACTCCAGCGAGAGCGGCAGCGAGCCAGATTCAGGAGACAGCGGCAGCGAGTCAGATTCAGGAGACACCGGGAGCGAGTCAGATTCTGACCAGCCCGATTCCGGCAGCGGTCCTGAAGCCGGCGATAGCAGCGCGCCTGACTCCTCGGACAGCGAGCCAGTGCCGGATACAAGCGAGCCTGAATCAGGAAGAGCCGAGCCCGAATCCGTGAAGGGTGGCGGCAATGGAACTCGCGGCTGGCAGTGGATCTCGTGGAAGCGCATGGACGAGTCGAAAGACGCCGGTTCCGGAAAGAAGGGCGAAGGCGATTCGAAGGGTGGAGGAAAGAAGGAGCCTTCTGACAAAGCCCGGGCGAAGTCCGGCAAGCCGGGGTTGAAGACGAAAGCCAGCACCAAGAAGTTCACTGCTACTAAAAAACCTTCCTGGCAGGTAGCTACAGGAAAATCCGCCAAGCCAGCAAAGTCGAGCGACAAATTGACCTGGCAGTGGGATACCAAGAAGGTGAAAGACGGAGCCTATCTTCTTCGCTTTACTGTGGACGACGGCCCATCCAATGGCGGCTTCGGCGCTAGAAGCAAAGTATATCGTTTTGTCACCGTGGACAATACCAAACCCAAGATCGAATCGCTGGAAACGGCGTGGTCGGGGCGGGATCTTTCTTCTATCCGCCTGGTTGCGGAGGATGTCACATCCCCCGTGACCAACGCCACTGTCCGCTTCGATGACGGCGAGCCGTGGGCCCTGGCCGTCAGCGATGGTATGGCGGATTCCAGACGGGTTGCTTTCGTAGCTCGCAAGATCAAGGCGAACAAGAAGTCAAAAGAAGTCATCGTAGAGGTGACAGACATGGCTGGAAACAAGGCGACGAAGACAATCAAGCTCAAGCCCAAGCTCAAGTAGATTTTCCCCGGAGAGGCGATGTTCGAAAGATTGCTCAAGACCCTGGCACGAACCAAGAGTGCCGCGCAGCTCGTGGAAGAGGCCTATGGAACCTCCGAGATGAAGCGGAGCCTCTCGGCAATTGATCTGATCGCTTTTGGCGTAGGCGCTACCATCGGCTCGGGTATCTTCGCGCTCACTGGTACGGCCGCTGCCGGGCAGGCGCTCTCCAATCATCACAGCTGGTGGTCCACGCCGGTAATCAATTTTATCCTCGGGGCATCGCTCGGCCGGGAACCTGCCGGACCCGCGATCGTGATTTCGTTCTTGATCGCCGCTACAGCCTGCGGTTTCGCTGCCATGTGTTATGCCGAGTTGGCTGCGATGATACCGGTCTCCGGCTCCGCCTACACTTTTGCTTATGCTGCTCTGGGCGAATTTATTGCCTGGATTATAGGCTGGGACTTGATGCTCGAGTACGCTATAGGCAATGTGGCGGTGGCCGTGAGTTGGTGCGATCACTTTTTGCATTTTATGCATGGTGCTTTCGGTTTGCAGTTCCCGCTCTGGCTTACCGCCGATACTGCCACAGCTCTGGCGCGTCTCCAGACCTTGCCCACCGATCACCCTCAGTGGCAGTTCTATTCATCGACGGACCTGCCGGTCCTGTTCGGCCAGCACGTTGCCATAAATGTCCCGGCTTTCGCGATCGTGATGCTGATCACCTGGGTGCTGGTGGTCGGGATCAGGGAAAGCTCTCTGGTCAATACCATAGCGGTAGTGATCAAAGTGGCTGTCGTGATTTTCTTTGTGGCATTTGGAGCGAGTTTTGTTCATCCGCAAAATTGGGTGCCCTTCGCTCCCGGTGGCTTTGCCGGTATCATGGGTGGTGCGGCGATAGTCTTTTTCAGCTTTATCGGATTCGATGCCGTGAGCTCCACGGCCGAAGAGACCAGGAATCCACAGAAGGATATGCCCATCGGCATGATCGGTTCGCTGATCGTCTGTTCGGTCCTTTATGCCGGAGTTTCCCTGGTTCTCACTGGAATCATGCCCTATTCGGAATTCGCGGATGATGCGGCGCCAGTTCTCACGGCTCTCGCCTCTATTCATCAGGAATGGGCTCATGTGCTTGTCAGTGTGGGAGCGCTGGCGGGGATGACATCGGTTCTCCTGGTTTTTCAGCTGGGGCAGCCGCGCATATTCATGGCTATGGCGCGTGATGGTCTGCTGCCCGGTATCTTCGCCAGGCTTCATCCGAAATACAAGACCCCGCTTCTCCCGACTATCCTCACCGGTGTCTTTGTCGCATTCACCTCTATGTTCGTCGACATCGGTCAGGCCGCCGAGCTCACCAATATCGGTACTCTGGCGGCATTTATCATCGTCTGTGGTGGTGTGGTAGTCCTGCGCCGGACCGAGGCTGATCACGAGCGACCGTTCAAATGTCCGCTGGTTCCGTGGCTTCCGATGCTCGGAATATTCTTTTGCAGCTTTTTGATGATTTCCCTTCCAGTTGTAACCTGGGTAAGGTTTTTCTTCTGGATGGCTCTTGGAGCTGCAATCTATTTTGTATACGGAATCAGAAAGTCCAGGCTGGCCGGATCTATAGTCGACTGAGGTGTCTTTCGCAGCATGCCTGAACTCGCGTACGAAGCGGTCATTCGCGCCAGTTTCGCCGGCCTCGGCCAGCGGGCGAAGCAGCGTGTATAGCCAGGCGGGAAGGAGAGACCCGCATTTGCCGAACTTCGCCAGCTCTGTGTTGCTCAGGTTTCTGGTGGCACCGTTCAGATGAGTGCCTGCTACCAGTTTGCAGCCTAGATAGCAGAGTGCTCTAGCTACCTGTCCATGCGGTGTATCGCCAAGTTGCATTCTGCGGGAGCAGACACTCTTGAAGTGGATTCGTGTTTGCCCGAAGAGGAAGGAGCTGGTTCGGCCGCCCGTTGCAAACCACATTTGAAGTGGGCTGCGTTTGTCTGGCAGCATCCCCAGGTCGATTGCCAGATCACGTGCATGTGCAATGAGCTCGCGGTCGAAGGAGCGAGCTTTGATCTGGGCTAGCTCGAGCAAGGTGATGGTTTTCCGTCTGCTTGGAAGAGCGAAGACGCCAGGGATGATTCGAATAATTTCCTGGCGTTTCACCATCTTCGAGACGGAGTTGTCTACGGATGCGCGTGTCCCGAAGGAAAGAAGATCTCTGGTGGTGAAGAGATCGTCCGGGGAGAGGGTTTCGATGAAATCTCGAATTCTGGTGGCTGTACTCATGGCTTTCTCCTGGGTCTGTTTTCTCAGACGAGAAAGCCGGGACAGGAGTTCAATCAGGGGGAGGAATTTTATGTTCGGGGTGGGAGGAGGAGAGAGTTTCGTACGAAGAGCTAACTCTAGTGGGAGGAGGAGAGAGTTTCGTACGAAGAGCTAACTCTAGTGGGAGGAGGAGAGAGTTTCGTACGAAGAGCTAACTCTTGTGGGAGCAGGAGAGAGTTTCGTACGAAGAGCTAACTCTTGTGGGAGGAGGAGAGAGTTTCGTACGAAGAGCTAACTCTAGTGGGAGCAGGAGAGAGTTTCGTACGAAGGGCTAACTCTAGTGGGAGCAGGAGAGAGTCTCGTACGAAGGGCTAACTCTAGTGGGAGGAGGAGAGAGTTTCGTACGAAGGGCTAACTCTAGTGGGAGGAGGAGAGAGTTTCGTACGAAGTTCTGAGATTGCCAATGAGAAGGGAGAGCTCTCGCTCTCCCTTCTCCAGTCTCTAGGGTCTTCAACCTATTTGACTGTTACTTGTTTTTCGCGCTTGTTGATGCGGGTTTCGTTGAGATGATGCTCGAGGTTGCCGGCCGAGACATGAATGCGGCGGGCAGTTTCGAACTTCGGAACGCTGACGAAAAGAATGCCGCGATCGAGGCGAGCTTCGATTTCATCTTCGAGGATTTCTTCGACGAACTCGAATTCACGAACGAGGTAGTGGAGCGGAAGCTCTTTTCTCAGGAAGTGAGCTCTTTCTTCGAACATGTTGGGAGTTCTCTTGGCGATAAGGGTCAGGTATTGACCTTCCACTTTCAGCTCGACATCATCCAGGACCACGCCGGGAAGAGCGATTTCGAGGATATAGCGCTCATCCATTTCGAGGATGTTGGTTTGGGGGGTGCTGTACATGGTCTTGTCCCATCCGAATTCCATAGAGTCACATTTTGAGGAATAAGTGTTGATCCACTCTTCTCTTCTCAAAGGTAGTTCTCTAATATGCAACATAGGATTTCTCCTCCTTGGATTTTGGTTTGCGATTAGCCAACGCAGGACGCGCGACGTCCACAACCGGCATCGCCGGAATTTAGTTCTGGCGCCGGTTTCGGTCGTGATGCCTTCGCTTTGTTGCCTAACATGTTAACCGAAAATTGGCTTGGGTAGCGGTTTTTCACCTTCCGTTTTGGTTTGCGCTTGAGAACCTGGGATGCGCCTAATGGTAATCGATTGCAGGGATCGAGATTTTGTCGAATCTGTGTCGAGTCTCATCGGAAGCGCCAGTTGAAATTAGGGGTAGCTAATAATCTTCCGATTCAACCGGGCCGCTTGACCTGAATTAGACTTTTATGTCCACCAGTTAATTTATTAAATCTGAACCGGTTGCCAGGCGGCGATCACTTCGCCTTCTTGCGTATCGGTGCCGGAGCCTTGGTTCTGGCTCGTCTCTTCTCCAGAGCGTCCATCCTCTCCTGGATTCGCGTCTCGAGGCGTTCCAGCTCGGTCACTTTCAGCTCTTCCCGTTCGAGATCGCGACCGGCACGGGCAGCTTCTTTCTGCTCGGTCAAGAGCTCCTTCTTGCTGACCACACCTTCCTCATAAAGACCGACAAAGGTTCCGGCTTTGCGATTATGCTCTGCGACGATGGACTTCTGGTCCTGCAGGTCTGCCCGGGCCGTCTCCAGGCGTTTGCTGACGCTTTCTTTCTTGAGCTTCAGATCGTCCAGAGAAAGGAACTCGATTCCGGCTCCGACTTCCAGATCCATCGAGCCGGCCGGGAGGAAAGAAGGAATATTTGGGGGCGGCGGAGGCACGAGTATGCTCTTCTTCACGGCTCTGGGCCGTGAATTACCGATCGACTCCCGGGTCTTTTTTTCCGGTGAAAGCTTCACTTTAGAAGGATTGGGCTTAGAAGGCTTCGTTTCGCCTGGAGCAGGCTTCAAAGTTCCTGCAGTGGCCTTGAGCTCTTTGATTGGCGCGGAGGCAGGGACAGGTGCCGACTTCGCCCTGGGGCTGGCTTCAGCTGCCTTCAGACCGAGGAAGATACCGGAGGCAAGAAGCACGAAAGATAAAGAGGCTGCGGAGATAGTTATGGATGACCTGGTGCCGAGACTGTAGAATTCAGTATTCATCTCTTTATAACGGATTCCCTTTTCCATGGCGGACGACTATATAAGATTGCTATTGCTGGGAGATGTCATTGGCAAGCCGGGCAGACGTGCTGTCAAGAGATTTCTTTCTGCCCGAAGAGCTGAGCCCCTCGCCCCGCATTTGATTATCGCAAACGGCGAAAATGCTGCTCATGGCTTCGGACTCACTGAGAAAATCGTTAACGAGTTCCTCTCCATGGGGATCGATATCATCTCCGGCGGCAACCATACTTTCGACAAGAAAGAGATTTTCGATTTCATTGATAACTATCCGAATGTCCTGCGTCCTGCCAATTATCCCCCCGGTACTGGTGGGCAGGGCGTCTATGTGGCTGATGTCAACGGTTTCAGGATAGCAGTTTTGAGCCTTCTAGGCCGGGTATTCATGGAGCCTCTGGCTTCGCCGTTCCTGACAGCCGACCAGATTGTTTCCGATCTTGCCGGACACGCCGATGCTGTCATAGTCGACTTCCATGCCGAGGCTACCGCCGAGAAGGTCGCCATGGGGTGGTATCTGGACGGTAGAGTCGCAGCGGTTGTGGGCACCCACACTCATGTCCAGACAGCCGACGAGCGGATTCTGCCGGGTGGTCTCGCCTATATTACCGATATAGGGTGTTGTGGGCCGCTCAATGGTGTCATCGGAATGGAGCTGAGAGGGGTTTTTCGCCGGCTGGTGGAGCAGCTTCCCTCACGTCTCGAGATCGCCGGTGGACCGGCTGCGGTGAACGGTGTCACCATCACTATCGACCCGGGAACGGGCAAAGCCGTTTCCATAGTGAGGGAGAGCTTCAAGGAGAGCGAAGGTGATTTCCAGGACGACACGGAGGCTGCAGGGGACGACGATGGCGAGTGTTGATCTTCATTTTCACTCCTCTTTCTCCGACGGCAACTGGAGTCCCGGGGAGGCAGTCTCCTTTGCTGTCGAGAAAGGTCTTGCCGCCATCGCTCTCACCGATCATGATACTGTCCGTGGTGTAAGCCAGGCGATCGAGGCTGCTAACGGACGATTGTGCGTGATTCCTGCAGTGGAGATGAGCGCCTCGTTCGAGGGCGGATCCGACCTTCATATACTCGGATATTTCGTCGATCCGGCTGATCGTGGGCTCATGGGCGCCATCGAGCGTCTGACCGCTATCCGGCTGGAGCATACGGAGAACCTGCTCGGGATGCTGCGCTCGGAAAATATCTCCATATGCATGAAAGATGTCCTGGGCTTCGCCGGAGCAGGGGCTCTCTCCGGCGAACCAGAGGTGACTATCGGCAAAGCACATGTCACCAAGGCGATTGTGAGGGCTGGTGGTGCCGCCGACATAACCGAGGCCTACAACCGCTATCTGAGCCCCGAATCGCCTTTCTACAGGCAGAGGCTATGGCCTGACGCTGTTGAGGTAATCGATGTCCTCAGAGGAGCCGGAGGCGTGACCTCCCTGGCCCATCCTTCCGAGAAGACCGTGGACCGGCGCGCTATCGAGCGGTTGAGCGCTCTCGGGCTCGACGCCCTGGAGGTTTACCATCCGGTGATTTCCTTGGAGCGCCGGGCGGAGCTCAGCCGTCTTGCCCTGGAGTTGGGACTTCTGGTGACCGGCGGCTCGGACTGTCACGGACCCTATGAAGAGCACGCCCCGACGCTTGGCAGTATCGACGTGCCATTGCATCTAGTGCATGGGCTCAGGTCCGCTCACGAGAGGCTGCTCGAGGATAGGTCCGTCGTCAGTTCTTGATTTGCTCACCCAGTATCCTGGCAATGTCTTTTTCTGGTATTTCGCCGACTTTGTTCCAGACCGATTTCCCTTCGTTGTTAAGGACGACCTGGCACGGAATATAGCCTTTGTAATGCTTCTTCAAGAGGTCCGTGGCTCTGGCGTTGAGAGGGTTATCCACGTCGATGAGGATGAACTTGATGCCTTGCTTGGCGAAGCGGTTGTACAGGTTGACCACGCGCTTCGCCTGACGGCTCGTATTCAGGTCCCCCCGGGCGCCGAAGAATATGAAAGTGGGCTTGCCCGGCTCCAGGATGGCATCTTCCATCTTTTCGGCTTCGATGGGGAAGCCTGCATCGATGTCCTGCACGAAAGAAATTCCCTTCTTGAGGCTCAGATTGTCAGCGGCGTTCACAGCCTGGATGCCGACACCGGCAGCAAGAACCATGGTTGCCAGCACTGCCGTGAGCTTGGTATTCATCGCATCTCCTTTCGAAGCGTTGCCTGCTTCCTGGCCTGCTTCCTGGAAAGAATAGACCGGAGCGATGCCCCAATAGTTCCGGCTCAATCTTTCAGGCATCTGTCAGACATCTTTCTGCTTGAAATCGGAAGCTTTTACCCCGTGCACCCAGCGCGCCCATTTCTGGTGCTCGTAGCTGAGGCTGAACTCGTCCAGGCTTTTGAGCAATCGCTCGCCGGAGACCGATGCGCCCGAGAAAACATAATTCCGCTCGGGTGCGGCACTTCGACCGTCAATCTTCAAGGCATCGATCTGGTGCCGGAAAGATTCCGGAGCCACCAGCCTGTAGTGCTCATTCTCTTCGACGTTTTCGCCATTATCGGGCTCTTGCGAGGAGTCGATGAAGCTCATTACAATTTCGCACTGGATGACCTGGTCCACCTGGCAGGTGGGCGGCAGGGAGAGCTTTTCCCAGAGCCAGCGGCAGAGCACTACCCGGGCATGGACTTCAGGCTCGGCGTTGTGCAAATAGGCTGAGAACGCTTCCAGAATCACGATCGAAACTCGCGCGTCAGGGGCTTTAATGGCACTATATCACGCCTTACGGGTTCTGAAGAGTTCCCCAAAAATGCCTTTGAGTCCGGGCTGCCATCGAGAGAAGCTCGTATGTAAATAAAGAAATTAAAGTTAGCCAAGATATCGTCTTATGCATTTTAAGCGATATAATGGTCTCACTTGAGGACCGGTCCGGCCCATCGAGAAGCTTTTAGTTCTTACCGTCATATCCCGCGGCATGCCTTGTGACTCTAGTCTGGAGTCCTGAGGAATGGGGACCACAGGACCGTCCTGTCTCTGCCAGATGCATAAGCTATAGAAGTGACTGCACGAATATTTTCGCAAGAACAATTTGAGGCGCTCCTTGAGCAGGTAGTTCGGCCCGGCCAGTATCTCGGCAACGAGTGGGGCGCGCGGCGCAAAGATTTCGATAGCGCCAGGGTGAGGCTGCTCCTTTCTTTTCCGGACATCTACGAGCTGGGAATGTCGAACTTCGGTTTGAAAATCCTTTATCAGATCGGTAACGAGCTCGATGGCTTCATGGTCGACAGGTCCTATGCCCCGGCCGCGGACATGGAAGCGCTCATGAGGGCTGATGAGATCCCGCTCTGGGCCTGGGAAAGCCGAGTAGCCGCTCGGGATTTCGAGCTCATGGGCTTCTCTCTCCAGTACGAGCTTACCTATACGAATGTCCTAAACATGCTCGACCTCGCCGGGATAGAGGTTCTGGCTTCCGAGCGGAAGAGCATCTTTCCCCTCATCTTCGGCGGTGGACCCAGTACCGTAAACCCAGAGCCCATGGCTGATTTCATGGACTTCTTCATTATCGGTGACGGTGAGGAGTCGGTACCTGCGGTGATGAGAGTTGTCGATACTTTCAAGCTGGAGAAGCTCGAAGGCGATCCGGCCAAGCTCCGGATGGAGCTTCTGCTTCGCCTGGCCACCGAAGTTCCCGGTGTTTATGTCCCGGCTCTCTACAACATCAAAGAAGGGGAGCTGGTCCCGAGCCCGATCACTCTCGGCGAGCTGGAGTCGATCCTGGCTCGCCCGCTGGATCCCGGTCAACACGGACGGATTCCCTCCAGAGTCTTGCGCCAGGTGGCTCCCCTCAACGATGAGAACCAGCCAACCAGTTCCATGGTCTCCTATATGTCCCTCGTCCATGACCGGGAAGTTCTCGAGGTCCGGCGCGGTTGCGACCGGGGCTGCCGATTCTGCCAGCCCGGCTATACTTTCCTGCCGGTTCGAGAGCGTTCCTCCTCGAACATTCTCGACCTTTCGAAGAAGGCTCTGAGCAACAGCGGGCACCAGGAGTATTCGCTTCTTTCGCTCTGCGTCAGCGACTATACCAGCCTTCACGACACGGTCAGGGCCCTCAACCGCGAGCACGGATCGCAGCGTTCTTCCCTGTCCTTCCCGAGCCAGCGGGCCGACCGTATGAACCTCGACATAGCCGAAGAACTCAAGGCGGTGCGCAAGAGTGGTATCACTCTTGCACCGGAGGCCGGCACCGAGCGTTTGCGAGCCGTGGTCAACAAGGGTCTCAATCATGAGCAGATCATCAATGCCATCGAGTCAGCTTACCGCTCGGGATGGAACTCGGTGAAGCTCTATTTCATGTGCTGCCTGCCTACCGAAAGAGACGAGGATCTGCAGGGCATCATAGATATTCTCGTGGAAGCTACCAATATCTGCCGGACCATACGCCGTGCCGATCCCGGCAATCACAGCCGCGCCATCGAATTCACCTGCACCATATCGAATTTCGTGCCCAAGCCATTCACTCCCTTCCAGTGGTTCGGCCAGGTGACCCGGGAAGAGACCCGCAGAAAGCACAGGGTCCTCAAGGAATTCTTGCGTGCTTCCGGTCTGAAGAATGTCAATCTCAATTTCACAGAGCCGGAGACCAGCTTGCTGGAGGTCGTGATCTCCAGGGGCGGTCGCGACCTGGGCCGACTTGTCCACCGTGCCTGGACGAAGGGCGCGATTTTCGACGCCTGGGACGATCAGTTCAAACCTGCGATCTGGCACGAGGCTGCTGGCGAGCTGGGTATGGACCTCGAGCAGATTGGCTGCAGCGATCGCGTGGTCGGCTCGCCCCAGCCCTGGGAAGTGGTTCATATCGGTCTCAACAACTGGTGGCTTGTCAAAGAATGGGAGAAGGCTCTTTCGACCGAGGAAACTGCGCCCTGCACCGAGAACCTCTGTCACGCTTGCGGAGTCTGCACCGAGCTCGATACCACTCACGAGCTTGCCGCGCCCAAACCGGAAGTCGTGAAGCGTAATCCTTTCGTAAAAGAGCTTGCCGGTCATGATGATGAGGACTCGCATCCCTCGCTGTTTTTCACCAGTCCTCCCCCGGAGCCCAGGACCGAGGTCCAGCAGAGGCTGCGCTTCAGCTTCACCAAATTTGGTGACTTGCGATTTATTTCTCACCTCGATGTCCAGCACCTCTTCATTCGGGCGATTCGCCGGGCCGGATTCGAGATGGCTTATACCCAGGGCTTCAATCCCCAGCCCAAGCTGTCCCTGGCTTGCCCCCTGCCTCTTTTCATGGAGAGCGATAACGAGGTGGCCGAGCTCGAGCTCTGTGATTATGTCGGGCCCGAGCAATTCCGATCCGGGCTCAATGCCCAGCTGCCTACCGAGGTGCAGATCAAAGAGGTCGTCGAGCTCCCGGGCAAACCGGCATGCTCCCTGGCCGCCGCCCTGGGAAGCGCCGGGTACCGCGCGGAGCTGATCGGAGAACGAGGAAAAGACTCCGGCTCCGGTTTTGAAAAAGTTTCCCCGGATTCCATAATCGAGCGAGTTCGATCGCTTCTGGAGTCCGAAGAGATCATGGTCCAGGCTCCACCGAGCCGGCCCAAGTCTCGCAAAAAGCGTAGGAAAGTCGTCGTGCCTGCCGAACGTGACATTCGGAAAGGCATCGACTCGCTTGTCGTGTCCGGTCACGATCCCCTCACCCTGACAATGGAGTTGAGGAGCAGCTCGGACTTGCACGTCAAGCCAGTGGAGGTTCTTGAATGTATTAACCCCAACTATCGATGGAGAGTGCAACGCCTGTCTTTGAAAGATCGGGCGGGGACATCTCTTCTCGAGCACGATTTGAAGGCCGGATCGGAAAACCGGACGGCCGTACTTACAGAAGTATAGAACGACAACATAACAGAGGATTCTTATGAGAAAGTCACTCGTAATCTCCGAACAAGACAGCATCGCGGCTCTTCTAGAGAACGACCGTGTCGTCGAGTTTTTCGTCAACCGCGGCGAGCTGCTCCTGGGCGATATCTACACTTGCAGCGTCGAGAACATCCTTCCGGGAATCGATGCAGCCTTCGTCAATCTGGGGAAAGACAAGATGGGCTTTCTCCACGCCAACGACGTGCCCGGGCAGGGGCCTCTAAAAGAGAGGCTGGTGCCCAAGCAGAAGCTCCTGGTACAGATAACGAAAGAGCCTACCGGACACAAGGGACCGCGGGTATCTACGGCTATCAGCCTGCCCGGTCGGTTCCTCGTTCTCGTCCCGGAAGAAAGGGGAGTCTCTATCTCCCGCCGGATCAGCGAGTCCCGGGAACGGGCCCGGCTCAAGTCGGTAGTCAATCTCATGAAGCCTCCCGGTATCGGGCTGATCATCAGGACCGAGGCCAAAGGTCAGGGCGAAGACGAGCTCTACGAAGACTTCGAGCAGCTCTGGGATACCTGGCAGACCATCGTGTCCGAAGCCGAGGCCTCCATCGGACCGACCCTCATTTATCGTGACCAGGACCTTCTCTATAGAGTGATCCGGGACGCCTACTCCCATGAGGTCACCGAGATCATCGTGGATAGCCCGGATGGTCAGAAACGCGCTCAGGATTATCTGCAGGGCTGGGCCAGCAAGAATACGAAAGTCACCTTCCATACCGGCAACGAAAGCCTTCTGGTGGCCAAGCAGATCGATCGCGAGATCGAATCGGCCCTCACCGATCGCGCCGAGCTTCCTTCAGGCGGACATCTGAATATCGAGCCTACCGAGGCCCTCACTGTCATCGACGTCAACTCCGGGCGTTTCACCAGCAGTCGCACCCAGGCCGAGACCGTGCGCCGGACCAATCTCGAGGCAGCCCAGGAGATTCCCAGACAGTTGCGCCTCCGCAATATAGGAGGAATGGTGATCGTCGATTTCATCGACATGGAAAGCCGCCGGGACCAGCAGCAGGTGCTCGAGGTCTTCCAGCGCGTGCTCGAAGAGGACCGGGCCAAGCCCCAGATCGGACAGCTCTCCGACCTCGGTCTGGTTGAGCTCACGCGCCGCCGCCAGGGTCAGAGCCTGCGAGAGCTATTCACCAGCGAGTGCAGTCATTGTGTCGGGCAGGGCGTCATTCCCGATCTCGAGATCGGCACCAGTGACAATCGCAAGCTCATCACTCTCAAGGAGGACGAGACCGGCAGAGGACAGGGACGGGCGTCAGGCAAAGCGCTCAAGTCCGCTTCGGCCAGCGGTGGCAGAGTCGTTTCTACGGTCTCCGAGCCGGAGCCTGTGGCTGAGGAAGAGTTCCCGGAAGAAGACTTTCCTGATGAATTGCTTGATCAGGTTCCGGAAGATGTTTTCGAGGACCGGGGCCGGGGACGCCGGCACTCGCGCCATGACTTCGCCGAGGACGACGAAGAAGAGGAGATCTCGGCAGAAGAGAGCGCTGTGGAGGTATCGGGAGTCACATTTACGCCCAAGTCCACTCTCTTCGAGGAGAGCCTCAGCGAGGACGAAGAAACCAGCCTGACAAGCGACCTGACCAGAAGCATATCTGAAGTCGAGGCAGTCTATAACGAAATGGCCGAAAAGGTGCTCCCTGAGGAGCTCGCCGGTGAGCTGGAAGACGATGACGAAATCGAGATGGTCGAGCCTGAGATCATGGTTACCGAAGAGGAACCATTCTTCGAAGCAAGCAGTCCCCATGAGGCCGTGGAAGGACCGGTTTCCGGAGTCTACACACTGAAGACCAAACCGGAGACAGATTTCGATGCCCCTCTCTCCCCCGCTGTGACCGTTCCGGAAGCCGATCTCGAAAGCGTGACCGAGGAAGAGGCCAGGGCCATCGAAGCTTCCGACTCATCTGGTTTTTTCAGCACCGCCGGTACCACCCGGGATGAGAGCGCTGTTCAGGGCGCTGTGGAAGTCGACACTCTGCCCAGCTACCAGAGCAGCTATCAGAATAACAATGAGAGCGTGGTATCAGAGACAGTGCCGACCGAGGACGCAGTGGTCTTCGCCTCGGAGTCCCTGGAAGTAGTGGACGGCAACGGCGGCGAGCAGGAGAGCTCTTCCGAGACCCATGCCGGAAGCAACGGGGCTGCCGATGAGAGCACGGCAGCCCAGGAGGAGTACGATCAGCTCAAGCTGGCCACTTTCGCCACCGAGTCGGAGAAGAAAGAGAGCGAGGACTAGCTAGCTTCTCAGCTTACTCTGGTCGTCTGGTCCGGGACATGCTCAGGCTGTAGCCGAAGCGCACCGAACTCGATGTCATCTCCGGAGGCAGGATGCTGACCTCCAGACCGGCCGTGTGATCCGAGTGGAGAAGCTCGTAGACGAATTCTTTGTCTCGGCGGAACACTTGATCCTCGACATAGAAGGCACCGACGAAGTCGCCCTTGTAGATGTAGCCGAGACAGGTTCCCCGGTTGTTCGAGAGGGATATGGCCAGGGTGGCGGTACCCTGCTCCTGCTTGAACCAGTCGCAGATATAGTCCATGTACTCTCTTGCCGTATAGTCGTCCTTTCTGGTGACCGGATAACCGAGAAAGAGGGACGACATCGCCAGGGTCACTTCTTCCGGAAGGTCATAGAGGGAGACCACCGTATCGGGAGATTCCAGGTCCTGGAGGGTCAGGTTGAGGGATTCCGGGGTCGCTTTGGTATTGGGATCGGCTTTGCTGCCATAGATGCAGCCCACGGCACGCCCCCGGTAGAGGAGCATGGCCGCTCGGGACAGGCGGCTCTCGCAGGTGGCCTTTACGCAACCTGTGCGCATGCCCCCTTCCAGGTCGGTTATCAGCCATTCCACATCATAGTCACCGATTCGCAGGGTTTTCAGGCTGTCTTCATCGATGGGCGGCATGATCAGGTCAATGGCGCGCCGGAGCTGAAACTTGCGAGCCGGCACGTTGGCGGCATAAGTATGGAAGGCTTGCTCTTCCACTGTCGGCTGCGGTCCCGCATAGGGCTGCGGTTGCTGGTATTGCTGGGGATCCTGGTAGGCTTGCTGAGGCTGGTAGGGCTGCTGGGCGCCGGTATTATACTGGCTCTGGGGGCTGCCCGCCTGATGCCCGCCGGTGCTGTACTGTTCCTGGGGCGGTGCTTGAGGTTGTTGTTGAGCCTTGGCGCTGGCGAGGGACTGGTGCTTGCCGGTGGAGTAGACATTGTCCAGCTCTTCGAGCTGCTCTTCCCAGTTGATGCTGCTCCGGGGAACGTTCTGCTGGTTTCCGGAGCCGGCGGTGAAACGTTCGGAGAGAAGCATACGATTGCGATCGACACAGACGAATTGAGCCAGGACCTCGGCTCCGACATTGTGGTGGCTCGTGGACGGCAGAAATCCGGGCAGATCATCTTTGGGAATCGTCACAGCGTAGCCACCAGGCTCTGCTTTTATGATTTTGCAGATGACATTCTGTCCGGGCTTGTAGCCCTGAATTTTCCAGGGATTGAGTTTGCCTTTCCCGGTCTCCCTAACCATTGAATTGTCGGTCTCTTATGAAGGACTGAATTGGAATATGTTGACATCGAGCAAGCGGGGTATCGGGGGTTGACATCAACATCGATATAAATGCCCTCATAGCCTATCTTACCGGAAAATCCGTTTTCTAAGAAAGTTGAGTGCTCTATCCAGTAAACCGATCTGATCATGATCAGCCCACTTACCTATCTGTTCCCTATTTGATGAATAATTCTCACCATTGCTAGAATTCTCTGAGCAGCCTCCTTTCAGCACTTTGTGGCAGCTCATGCAGCTGGTCGAGCACTCCGTCCCGAGATCCAGGCTGTGGTTGCAGCGCGGGCACCGGGACGGGAGCGCTCCTCCCTTTATCGGAAAGCCACACTGGTCGCAGACCCGCTCCCTGGATTTATCGGCCATTGCCATTCTCGCCCCCCGGCTCGGCGGGCTCGACGCTGACATGTCTGGCGAGATCCCTGCCTATAGCTATTTCAACATGCTTCTTGCTGATAATCACAGGACCGTTGCGGATGTTTTTCTGCACCTCGACCAGGGTGCCGGTCCCGATGCCGAACCTGATTGCCTGCATACGAACGACTTCGTCGTTCATTTCCCTGATAATCAGCCACTGGCCGTCTTTCGCTTCTGCTAGTGTCACGCTTCTCGTTTCCCTCTAGGTCAGCTCTGACACTGGGGACAGAGCCCGAAAATCTTGAACTGGGCGTCCACCACCTCGAAATCGTACCTGGCCCCGATCTTGCGCCCGGCCTCTTCGAGGAAGTGATCCTCGAACTCGATGGTCTGGTTGCATCCGCTGCAGATTATGTGCTGGTGGGGCAGGTCGTCTTGCTTGAGCTCGTAGTGTTTGTGCCCTTCGGCAAAATCGAGCTCGCGGAGCAGACCAAGGGAGGAGAGCAGTTTCAGGGTGCGGTAGGCCGTTGCCAGGCTGACATTGGTTCCGGAAGCCACCAGCTTGGCGTGAAGCTCTTCGGCGGAGAGGTGGTGACCGTGAGGAAGGTCCCTGAAGATCTGGAGGATCGTTTCTCTCTGCGACGTGATCCGGTGTCCCCGCTTGCGCAGGCTATCAACCACGGGATCCACCGCCGGTCTCTCTTCTTTGTGTTGATGCGAATCTCTATCCAATTTCAGCTCTCCAGAATCAAGCGAAAGCCTTTTTGCTCTTCAAGCAGCCTTTCAAAAACTGGCCGGTATAGGAAGTCCGGCACTGGCTCAGGGTCTCCGGGCTCCCGGCAGCAACTATGGTGCCGCCCTGATCGCCACCTTCCGGTCCCAGGTCGATGACCCAGTCGGCTTGTTTTATGACGTCCAGATTATGCTCGATAATCAAAACAGTATTCCCCGAATCCACCAGGCGATTGAGCACGTGCAGGAGCTTGTCGACGTCCTGGAAGGCCAGACCTGTGGTGGGCTCGTCGAGAATATAGATAGTCTTGCCGGTGGATCGCTTGGAGAGTTGCTCGGCAAGCTTGACTCTCTGAGCTTCTCCTCCGGAGAGAGTGGTGGCGGGCTGACCGAGCTTGATATAGTCGAGACCGACCTCGTTCATGGTCTCCAGCTTCGCTCTCGCCTTGGGGATATTGGCGAAAAACTCCAGGGCTTCCTCCACCGTCATCTCCAGAACATCCGAGATGGACTTGCCTTTGAATTTGACCTCCAGGGTCTCACGGTTGTATCTGGCTCCTTTGCACACGTCGCAGGTGACGAAGACCGAAGGCAGAAAATTCATCTCGATCTCGTTCATACCCTCTCCGCGGCAGGCTTCGCAGCGGCCGCCCCGGACATTGAAGGAGAAACGTCCGGGCAGATAGCCCCGGGCTTTCGCTTCGGTGGTCATCGAGAAAACTTCCCGGATGGCATCGAAGAGACCGGTATAGGTGGCCGGGTTTGAGCGTGGTGTCCTGCCGATGGGCGACTGATCGATATCGATGACTTTGTCGATATGCTCGGCACCGTCCACCGATTTCAGCTCACGCGGCGCCGGCACGGTGCCGTGCAGGTGGTGCCTGAGAAACTCGAAAAGCAGGTCATTCACCAGGGTCGACTTGCCGGACCCGCTTACGCCTGTGACTGCCACGAACTGATTGAGAGGGATTTCCACATCGATGTTTTTGAGGTTGTTCAGGCGTGCCCCTTTCATCTGGAGGACGCGCCCGGAGCCGGAGCGCCGGCGAACCGGAACCCTGATCTCCCTGCGTCCGGAAAGATAGGCGCCGGTAGAGGATCTGGCAGCTTTCTCGATCTTCTCGATCTTGCCCTCTGCCACTACTTCGCCACCATGCACACCGGCACCGGGGCCGATATCGATGATCCAGTCGGCGGCTCTTATCGTGTCTTCGTCGTGCTCGACCACCAGAAGGGTGTTGCCGAGATCGCGCAGATGTTTGAGGGTATTGATCAGGCGGCTGTTGTCGCGCTGGTGCAGTCCGATGGAAGGCTCGTCCAGGACATAGAGGACTCCGGACAGACCGGAGCCGATCTGCGTAGCCAGGCGAATACGCTGAGCCTCGCCACCAGATAGAGTGCCGGCCTGTCTGTCCATGGTTAGATAGCCGAGGCCGACATCGAGCAAGAACTTGAGTCTGGCGTTCACTTCGATGAGCACCTGGTGCGCAATCTTCTGCTCTCTCTCGGTGAGCCTGCTCTCCAGGCTGGAGAAGAAAATTGTCGCTTCGACTATGGGGAGCCGGCAGACTGAAGAAATGGACTGCTCGGCGACGAGCACGGCCAGGCTCTCGGGGCGCAGCCGGCTGCCATCACAGGCGGTGCAGCGCATCTGGGTCATATAATTCTCGATATCGGAGCGCACCCGGTCGGACGACGTCTCCTCATGCCGACGGGAGAGATTGTTGATCACCCCTTCGAAGGACTTCTTGTACTCCCAGAATTCACGCCCGTCGAAGGAGTCGTGAGCCAGTTTCATCTTCTCTTCGCCGGAGCCATAGAGCAGAACCATCTGGTGTTTTTTGGACAGCTTGCCGAAGGGTGTTTCGACATCGAATTTGTAATGCCTGGCGACGGAGCGCAGGATCTGGTCGTAATAGGGATTGCCTGTCTTGGCCCAGGGATAGATCGCTCCCTCGCTGATACTCTTGGCCGGGTCAGGCACGACAAGCTGCGGATCTACCTCGAAGGTGCAGCCGATGCCATCACATTCGGGGCACGCTCCATAAGGACTGTTGAAGCTGAACACTCTTGGCGAAAGCTCCGAAAAACTGATACTGCAGCGGGCGCAGGCGAAATTCTCGGAGAAAAGCAGAGGGGCGGCATTCTCCTGATTATCAGAGCCGACCAGGTCGACCAGCACATTCGACTTGCCCCATTTGAGACCTACCGAAAGGCTGTCTGCCAGGCGCGAATGAATACCTTCCTTGATCACCAGCCGATCGATAACCAGTTCGATGTCGTGCTTCTTATTCTTGTCCAGACGAATCTCGTCCTCGAGCTGCTCGATCACGCCGTCCACGCGCACTCTCACGAAGCCTTCTTTGGCCAGGTCCTGGAAGAGGGTCTGATATTCGCCTTTTCGTCCGCTTACTAAAGGAGCCAGTATCTGAATCCGGGTTCCCTGGGGAAGCTCTGACACCTGATCGACGATCTGGTCGATGGTCTGCGGATTTATCCTGGTCCCGCACTGGGGACAGTGAGGTACGCCGATGCGCGCGTAGAGCAGGCGGAGGTAATCATAAATCTCGGTGACGGTGCCGACGGTGGAGCGGGGGTTATGGCTTGTCGATTTCTGGTCGATGCTTATAGCCGGCGAAAGCCCTTCTATGGCATCTACATCGGGCTTGTCCAGCTGCCCCAGAAATTGCCTGGCATAAGCCGACAGGGATTCCACATAGCGTCTCTGCCCCTCGGCGAAAATCGTATCAAAAGCCAGGGAGGACTTTCCCGAGCCACTGACGCCCGTGATTACGACGAATTCATTGCGGGGGATTCTGAGGTCGATATTTTTGAGGTTGTGCTGGCGCGCTCCCCTGATGGAAATCATGTCGGGGTTGCCGTCCTTGCTACCGTTTCCTGGCGAATCCGCCTGTCTTGCCATTTCAATATACTAACAGGATTAAGCCCGAATTCAGTTTCAGGCCTATTTGAGAGGGGTACATCCTGTAATGTAGCTCTCCCGAGAGACCTCTCAATGTGGCCGAAACCAAAAGGTAAAAAAGGCAAATCTCGCAAGACACAGGCTAAGCTCAAGGCAGTTAAAAGCGAAAAGGACGAAAACAAGAAAGGTAGTCCCCCCGAGGATGATAAGGCGAGGAGATCGTCAGAGCAATCAGAGAATCATCCGGTAACCCTTGGCGATGGCGATGAAGTAAGCGGTGTCTGGAAGGCGCGGGTTCTCAACGCCTACAAAGAAAATCCCCGCGATTCGCATAGCCTCCTGGCTACGATTCCCAGCGGCAAAGCCCGGCTCGAGGCTGGCGAGCGCCAGATCTCGGAGCTGGTGAAAGGGTCAATGGTGAAGATAGTCGATCGTATGTTCGACAACTTTCAGAATACGGCTTACAGGTTCAACCAGGTCACGGCAGGCTCCGACCTGGAGCTTACCTGGATAAGACCTACCTTCACCAGCGAAAGTACCGGTCAGTGGGTCGGCTCCGGGCAGAGCCAGGTAGAGATTTTCGGAGGTCGTATCTCGACTCGCTATTGGACCCTGGTGGTCCGGGGGACCGTGACCAGGATCGAAACCTTTATACTGCCCAGCGACAAGCTCCTCAGTTTCGGGACCAATCACAGCGACTATGCCCCGTATCTCGAGCTCGTGCCCGAGTGCGATGGGCTTTCGGTCTTCTGGAAGATCGGTCAACGAGAGGTCCCGGTGGACCTCTACCCGAGTGTTTTCAGGGCTTTACTCGACGGGCTCATTCGCTACGCCAACGAAGAAGCCGCGCCAGGCGAGCTCTTCCGCCTCGAAGATATTGGCTTTGTTTCCGAGGCACGCGAGCCGGAGCCTGTGCCAGAGCATCTCCGGTCTGACAAGCCCGAGCTTCTAAGCCTTTCAGGGCCCGAGCCTGAGACCGGGTCCGAGCAGGACGAGGATGAAGACGAAGACGAGACTGACGAAGGCGAGGAAGAAGCCTCTGGTGGGGTGTTCGATCCGGGCTCCGGTTTCATTGCCGATGTCAGCTCGAAGGTAGCTTTCGAGTCTACTCAGGAAGTCGACAAGTTGCGAGAGTCGCTTGTCACTCAGGAGCGCCCGCAGCCGGCCATGACCAGGGACGATGCAGACTGGAAGATGGTAGGCGGGCAACTCCCCCCGGCAGTGGCGCAGGAATGGCAGAGCTATATCCAGAACACCCGTGACTCTGCCGAAATCGGCGGGCTCGGTGGGCCTGCCGCCGGGGCGAATCAGAACACCGGCGAATGGCACCAGCTCGCATCAGGACCCGAGAACGTCTCTCTTGATGGTGTGTCCGGGCTGCCGCCGCATCTTCAAGCCATGCATGACGCCATGCAGCAAGAGATGCATAAAGGTCGGCAACAGGAGCAAGACCTGGAGCAGCGCCAGGTCTTGCCGCCGTTTCAGCCTTCACAGGGAGCGATGCCGGCGCCCGGAAATCCTCAAGGGCTACCTCATGGTCAACCTTATGGTCAGGCTCAGGGTCAGCAATACCAGAGCGGTCCGCATCCGGCCCAACCCCCGTACCAGCAATATCCCGCCCAGTATCAGAGCGGCCCGCACCCGGCTCAGTTTCAACAGATGCCGCCGCAACAGATGCCGCCGCAGCAAGTGCCGCCTCACATGCAAATGCCGCCTCACATGCAAATGCCACCCCAGCAAATGCCGCCCCAGTCGATGCCACCCCGGCAAATGC
>Ga0226835_1000410_pt1 | contig 51981 bp, 54 predicted proteins | sample LAC_MetaG_1_FD_163627 | JGI IMG/M metagenome (GOLD analysis project Ga0226835, IMG submission 163627) | Anaerobic ammonium oxidizing microbial communities from anammox membrane bioreactor (MBR) in UC Berkley, California, United States -... | ecosystem: Engineered > Bioreactor > Anaerobic >...
CGGCCCCACAGGCCCCACCGGACCCACAGGAGCAGCTTCCACCGTGCCAGGCCCCACAGGCCCAACAGGCCCCACCGGACCCACAGGAGCAGCTTCCACCGTACCCGGCCCCACCGGCCCAACCGGCCCCACAGGAGCAGCTTCCACCGTACCCGGCCCCAAAGGCCCCACAGGTCCAACAGGTCCAACCGGCGCTGATTCCACCGTACCCGGCCCCACAGGCCCCACAGGACCAACCGGCCCAAAGCCAAACCATCAATGGAGCGGCACATCACTTCGCTTCGAAACTTCGCTCGGAATTTGGGGGAGCTATGTCAATCTGATTGGGCCAACAGGTCCCACCGGCCCCACCGGCCCAACCGGAGCAGCTTCCACTGTACCCGGCCCCACAGGCCCCACAGGTCCAACAGGCCCCACAGGCCCCACCGGCGCTGCTTCCACCGTGCCAGGCCCCACAGGCCCCACAGGACCAACCGGCCCATCAATTTACTACACCACCCACACCATCGCCATCAAAGGCGAAATACCTTCAAACACATTCTTTCCTGGTTTTATCATTGATGAAATAAATGGCGGCACGCAAACCATTGTGAGAGTTATGGCAAGATCACGCACCGGCGCGGCTTCATTTGTCATTTACCGACGAACAGCTTCAAGCGAGATTGATTCTGCCATCTTGCCTGTTACTGGTAGTTATGTGAGTTCAGGAAACGGCACATCATATACCATATCTCCATTTTTGCTGCATGATCAATGGTATGTTTACATCAAAACAGGAGTATTATCTGGCGTCTCAGATTTATCCATCACCATCACTATAAAACACGGTTAATGAATCCAAATTATTATCCTAAAACGCTCAATCAGGCGTTCTACAACAAACATCATCGTTTGATTTTTAAGTTGCTGAATAACATCTTCTTTGGTTGGCTATTCAGAAAACTGCTGAAGATACGTCTGCCAATGAAATCTAAAATTGCTTTTCTTCATCCGAATGGTTATTCCATTTATTTGGGCGATGCAAATTTCAGGGCTGAGTTATTTCATTACGATTTTATCAGCCTGCGCGTATATGCGCTTTTTGGATGGTTATTCAGTGCGTTTCATTGGTTTGATATGCACATAGCAAATCCTTTGGTGCCATCGCTTAACCTTGGTTTTGATGAGTACAGTGCTGTTTCTGCTGATATTATTGTTGCCGGAACCGTTTCAAAGGGGTATATAACAGGCGATGGCATATACGAATTCAGCACAATACGCAATGCCGCAGGCGAACATGCAGCAAGTCATAATATAATGATTGCATGTGTTAGGCTTGTTCGAGGCGTTTACCCTTTGCTATGGGGGCATGATTATATGGGTCGTGGAGTTATTAGCTATAACACTTCTTTTTTGACGTACAACGACATCGTTACTTTAGCTGATCTCAAATTAACACTTGTCCATCCTGTTAATTATACCTCAAACTTGCCAAACGATAAGCTTTGTATAACTGCTCATCAAAAGGTTACGAGTTTAGCAATCGAAGACAACGACCTCGTGCCATCCGATTATAATATTAGTATGTTTGGCACTGTTTCATTCGCCGAAATAACATGGGCAAACTACGCAGCATGGAGCCCTGTCAATTATCATTTCCTACTTAATCAATATGGCATTGACCACATTAAACGCAGGGCTCATACTGCGTTCGGATTAATGGTTGAAATGGATATGGCTAACATGAATCCGCTTGAATATATGGAAGAATTTCCTGTGGCTGATTCAGAAACTTACTATACGATTCATATACCTGACGATAGCACTTCGCTGTCAATCAACTATACATCATACGAAAATCAGATCGTAATGAATATGTAGCCAATTTCTTGCCCCATGAAACTCTCCGTTTGTCTTATCGTTAAAAATGAGGAAGCTCTCCTTGCGCGTTGCCTCAACTCGGTGAAAGATGCCGACGAAATCATTGTCTGCGACACCGGCAGCACCGACCGAACCATCGACATTGCCCTCCAATTTACCGACAAAGTATTCACCGACTATGTGTGGAACGACGACTTTGCCGAAGCCCGAAACCATGCCCTCTCCAAAGCCACGGGCCAATGGGTGCTCAGCATCGACGCCGACGAAGTGCTCCAACCCGGCGGCATTCAGATCATCCGCCACATCATCCAAAACAATCCCGAAAGCAAGGGCTTTTATGTGAACATGGTGGACGAAAAATCGGGCGCTGCGCACAAACTCATCCGGCTGTTCATGAATAAGGATTATATCCGCTGGGTCTGTCATGGAGGTGGCTTTGTGCACGAAACCGTGGACGTGAAATCAGCCGATGCCCCCGTTGTCATAACCTATGGTTACAGCCCCGCCCACGAACTCGATCCCGACATGGATATGCGTCTGCTGCTCAAATCGGTGCAACAATTTCCAAACAATGTGCGCAATCACTACTACCTGGCGCGTGAGTTTTATTATCGCAAAGACTTCCGCCAGGCCGTCGGTTTGCTCAGCCATTATGTGCAGCACTCAACCTTTATGGCCGAAAAAGCCGATGCATGGCTCTTGCTGGCTCGTTGCCACTGGGCTTTGAGCGAGGGCGACAATGCCCGTGTGTGCTGCCTCAACGCCATCAACATCAACGCCAACTTCAGGGAAGCCGTGCTTTTTATGGCCGAATTGTCGTGGGAACACAATGCCATGGTGTGGCGGGCATTCGCACAGCTCTGCTCCAACGCCGGTGTCCTTTTTGTCCGAAACTGAACCCCTCTTTTTTGTCCTTTTCTATTCCGTGCCCGAACCATACGTTTGTATCTTCATAATACAATCGAATGGCCGCTTCCCTCATATCTTCATTGCCCGATTATGACAGCCCGATCTTCGCCGGAAACCTGCCCGATCTTGTCTTCTCTGGCATTGATCCCGATGAGGGGATGACGCTCAAAGTGATATTCGACTTCTTCACTTCAAGCCCCCTGAACGTGCTCGACGAAACCATTTTCCCCGATGCCGAGGGCAATGCCACCATCAAAATCAGGCAGGTGGTCGAAGCTTCGCTCGAACACGCCTATCCAACAACGGATATGTTTCTTCAGTCCACCGCAGCAAGACGCATGAGCATCATTTACGATGGTATCTTATATCACCTTACCGTCATCAAAGGGGGGCTGCTTATCCCCGAATCACAATATGGTGCATATGACTATGAAACATTCTTTGCGACCAACCTGCTGAGCTGGATGCCTGCCGACCGCAAACTGAAATACCGCGAACCCTGCTTCCTTAATTATTTCAACATCTACTCCGGGTCGCAGCTCTACGCCAAATCTTTCTACATCACCGAGGCAGGGGCATTGGCTTCGCAGGAGTATGCCATTTATACGGCGATGAGTGTCAATGGATTATACACATTCAATGTGGCTTTCAATCAGTTGATTGTCCTCACCGGCGAATCGCGCGGTGCCATCGCCTTTGAGTGTTATGTAAAAACTGGCGGCAACAGGATCAGCAACACTCAGCGCCTTACGCTCGTGAACGATTTCGACGAACACGACGATGTGTTTGCCTTCAGCAACAGCGTGGGGGGCTTCGAAACTATCCGCCTCACGGGACAACTCACCGAATCGCCCAACCACAGCCCGCTCGCGTTTAAAAACTTCAACAACCACCTGCTCGAATATGAAGTGGTGCATGAGCGCCTCTACAAAAAACACAGCGGCTTTTTCAACGACGACACCTCCAAAAAGTGGGTCAGAGATTTCCTCTCAACCCATTTCCGCTTCCACATGCGCATCACCGAAAGTGGTTTCGAACCCGAACGCATCACCCTCACCAACATGGCCGCCGACATCGTGCGCTTTGTCATCAATTCGTTCGAGTTCACCTTCAAATACGCCAACCAGATTCCGTGGCAAATGAATGTGCGCGACACCTTGCGGCCTATCAACACCATGGACGCCATCATCCCCGAAACCACCGGCGATATGCCGGATAGTGAGTTCAACGAAGATTTCTTCAACCAAACACCCCTCAATCAATTGAGCAACAATTTATTAAGCACATAACATGGAACGTCCGCAACTTATTCAGGAAATCATTAACGCCATTGGGCCAAATGCCGATAACCGCATCACCGGAACAATTCTGCGAAACATCCTCATCAAGGTGGTTGATGGCACACAGCTCAACCTTGTGGGCATGGCCTACACCGACACCGTGCCCGTGACAGACATCGAAGACCTCACCTACGCCCCCATCTATGTGGCCGCTGGCACAGGCACCTACACCAACTTCGACGCCATCGAGCTCGACAACGAGCTGGCCATCCTCAAATACACCGAAGACGGCTGGATCAAACAAACCGTCATTGTATTAAGCGAGATTGCTTTCCCGCAGGTACAGGCACTCATCGACCTGGCCGAAAAATGGGCTGAAAACCCAGAGGACACGGAAGTGGAAACGGGCAAGTATTCTGCGAAGCACCATGCAGCCAAAGCCGCTGACAGCGAAACAAATGCCGTGGCTGCAAAGAACTATATCGAAGAAAACATTGATACCATCAATGCTGCGCCACCTGCGGCTGTGGCTGCGGCTGCAAGCGCTACGCTATCTGAAAAGTGGGCTGAAGAAGCCGAAGACACGGAAGTGGAAACGGGCAAATATTCTTCTAAACATTATGCTACTAAATCAGAAAATGCTTATAATAACGCTCTATCTTTTTTAGTAAATTTTTTTGACACTACTATCATCGCGCTAAATAGCAGGATATTAGCCGAAAGCGCGACAGTTGACTTGAAACTTCGCTACTATCAAGAGTTGCTTGACAAGCTTGCTGCGGCTGGCATAACACCATCACTTGTGTGGATGACAGGGGTGTATAAAACGGGTAAAAATTACAGCGTCCTTCCCGCTGACGGCTCGGGCGACTTCACCTACTCCCGCAATGACACCGTAGCAACTTCCCAGCGCCCTGATGGCACATGGCAAGTTGGCTGGCCTGCTAACACACCTCGCAGGAGTGCAGCTGGTGGAAGGATTGTTGAACCGCAGAGGCAAATTCTGATACCCTATCCGAGATCATTTGCGAATGCCTATTATTGGACTAAATCAGGTGCAATGATTGAAGGTGATGCAGCTACGGCTGGGAGTGAGTTAATTACAGATATAGTTGATAGAGAGTTTACAAGTGATACTGGATGGTGGAAAAAAGACGGCTCATTAACTATAAGTGACGGCTCTGCTAATTTTATAGATGATAACGATTCTCTTAGTAAACCTAATTTTATGACGTTAGGTAAGATGTATTATATTACATTTGAAATCAAAAATTTTGATTCTGGTGTACTTTATTCAGCATATGACGGATATACCGCAGCAAAGTTAATTACCGATGAGGATATTTATCATAATTACTGCTATTGCTATGATGCTTCAAGAACTACCATTGTATGGCATGGTCTGCATTTTGTAGGTAGTATTGACAACATCTCAATCAAAGAAGTCCAAGGCTTCAACTGTCCTTTTGTCAATTCATCAGGTATTAATACTCGAGAAGCATATAGAGTAGTTGCATCAGCTTCTGATGCAACTATAAGGCTCGCATCAGCACTTACCGTAACACCAGGCACAACATACACGAGCAGTATATTCATGCGAAGGGTGTCAGGTACTGGGCAGGTGTATTTGATTGACGTGAACAATACCGATAGAGCTATCACACTCACAAGCGAATGGCAACGCTTCGAGTATGGAGCAGTAGCAGGCAGCACAAGCGGTCAGATAGGCTTCAAGCTGAAATCATTTGGTGATGTTGTTGAGGTGTGCCATGCACAACTTGAAGCAGGCACAACAGCTACCTCTCCGATATATGGCGCTGAGGGTAGTGTATTGACGAGGTTGGCTGAACAAATTAGCAAGACTGGTGTAAGTGCTTTGATTGGGCAGACGGAGGGAAGTATTGCAATTGAGTTTGATGCTGGCAGTGGATTTGATCTTTATGTTAATTCACTCGAAGCACTTGGATTGACAGGTATTGTGAGATTTTGCTTCGTTTACACAGCAACAACTATGAAGCTATTTGTTAATGGTGTTTTAGTTGATTCAGAAACAGGTACATACGACTGGAGTTCAATGGATAGTATTGAGCTTGGGAACTTCAACAACATATCACAATACAACGGAACAATAAATCAATTAATTAACACAACTTCAGCAATCAGTGATGCTGAGGCAATAGCAATAACATTATGAACGATAGGTATCTTTTTAATATAGGTGGCAAAATTACAGCCTCAAATAGCAATCTCCCTTGGTATGGCATTAGACGTAAAAAATCAGCAACTTCACCCACATTAACGAGAATTGGAAATACAGACCTGCACAAAGCCATTGGCGGTCTGCCAATCCAAAACAAAATGAGGCGGTGCGTGGTCAATGCAGCCGGGGAAGTAGTGTATTACTTACACCCAAACAACAGCCTGCTTAAAGAAAACGGCGACCTCGCAAACCTCACCGGAACAGATGGTAATGTGATGGTAGAAATACCCGAACACTATTATAGAACTTGGTTTGAAACCGTAGGAGCGGAAATCTACCAGAATTATGCAGTATCGGAATACGCACTTCCAGGCTTCACAAAAATAAAAAAGCACTATATTTCAGCTTTTGAAGCATCATTAAACCGAACCACCCTCAAAGCCGCGTCAGTCATTAACAACACCCCCACATACAGAGGCGGCAACAATAACGCCGCTTGGGATAACGCAGATAATAGCCTACTTGGCAAGCCCGTAACCGCTTTAACACGCGAAAATGAACGACTTTACGCCAGCAACATTGGCCCTGGTTGGTGTGAGGAACCATTTCAATTTACTTGGCATTGGCGATGGCTGATTTACATCGAATTTGCCACACTCCAATTGCAACAAGATGTAAATAACACCCTCACAGCCGAAGGCTACAGACGAGGCGGCCTTGGCAACGGCATAACAGGTATCGCTACAACAGAATGGGGTGCTTTCAATTTAAAATGTCCATTTGCAAACTGTGGCATAACGACAAGTTTGGGCAATAATTCAGGCGAAGTAAGTTTCACCGTTGCAAATATTGGTGGCGCCGGTGTCAATCGCACATTCAAGGCAAACAGTTATAGAGGCATCGAAAACCCCTATGGACACATTTTAAAACGTATTGATGGCATCAACACACATCGCACCGAAGGCAAGGTCATAGCATACGGCAAAGACGGAACAGGGCCATTTACTGACAACACCACAATCGGTTACACACAAATTTTCGAATTACCATCCACCGAAGGTTTTATTTTGGATGTGATCTGGAACAACGGACTTATTTTGCCTAAAAATATCGGAGGAAGCCCATCAACAGGATTTTGTGATTATTACGTGGCCCCCACATCTGATAACTGGTGCTCACCCTTGTATTCCGGGGCCGCGCACAATCTTGAGACTGCGGGCATAGCTTTATTTTATTTGAATTCCTCGTGGAATTATACGGATCATTCATTAGGTTTTCGGCTTTGCTTTGTACCTCAATAACAAATTATTATGAAAATACACAAATTAAGAATTACAAAAAAGTATTTCACTGAAACTATCACTAATGAAGATGGTTCAGTTATTGAATTTGAAGCATATTACGATGAAGAGCACATTCTTGAAAACCTTATGAGAGATCATAAGGAAAAGATTGTTGCGGTTGCCGTTGTTAATGAAACAGGGCTTATTCCATTGCCTGTTAAGTATGATGAGCAAGGCGAACCGCTGCCTGTGCAATACTGTGATGGCTTCCGTGTTGATGTGATGACAACTGAAGTGATACAAGAATGGAAGAATTACACGATTAAGGCTGCAAGCAAGTGGTATCACAGCTTTGGGTATGGTGAGGTAGTTAAGGCGGAGGATTTTGTATGATCCACCTCATCCACATCACCCTTGCCGCCTTCGCCTTCCGATTCTTTCGAGAGTTGGAGGATGAAATCGCACGCGGCAAGCTGCGAAACTGGTCAATCATGCCAAACAGCAACGATGGATGGACGGCAAAATGGAAGTTTCCGCTGCAAGAATACAAGCCAAAGTGGTATCATTTCGGCATCCACCCAAAGCACGCTGAGAGGTTCCCTTACAGCTCAACCGTGTTTGTATGGCTCACCGATGCTGAACACTTCTATCAGTTTGTGCAAACGGCTTCCATCATTGCAATGCTGTATGCCGCCACGCAACTGCCCACGCTCCAAGCCATTGCCGCCACGCTTGCAGGCTTTGCTGCCGCCCAAATCGCAAAGGAAATTATCAAAAAAATCAATTAAACCATGATCGAAGCCACTCCACAAGACTTTGCCTCGCCACAAGCTGTAATCATCATGCTATCCGTGATAACTGTCATGTTTTTCGTACTCACCGGCCTCATTAGCTTTATGCTACGAAACTTTGTCAACTCCTTCGATGAATTTCGTAAGGCAGTGCAAAGCATGGAGCTGGCAATCATGGAGCTGAGAGGTAAAGCCGAAAACACCAAAAGTAAATGCGATGTACACAGCATCTATGTGGATGGCAGGCTTAAAACACACGGCGAAAGACTTGATAAACACGACATCCGCATCACCGTACTGGAGGAAAAGGAAAAAACGCGCAAATACACCTACAAACGTATTGGCAATGAAGAAGAAGATACTGATAGTTGAGGACGACGAAAGCAGCCTGATCTTGCTACGCGCCTTCCTGAGCCGTAAGGGCTTCGAAGTGCACACCTGCCGCTCGGTTGAAAAAGCCTCCGAAATGTTGCTGCACGAAAGTTTCGACATACACCTGATCGACCTCATGCTGCAAGGCAGCCTGTCGGGCGAAGTGCTCATCAGCGCGGGCATTAAGCCAACAATCGTGATGAGCGCCTTGGATATCAACCCCGCCGACCTCGAAGCTGTGGTATTTCTGCAAAAGCCTTACATATTAGATAGTTTGCTCCATTTAATTAATGCAATGATCCCGTTATGAAAAAGACACTCTCTCAGCGCCTTGTCGCTATTTTCCGAATCAGTCAGTACAAAGCCGAGAACATGCTTGTGAGCTTTGTACGCAAAACCTGTAAGTATGCCCGAGACCTGATCAGGCTGTGGGCAAGCATCATCCTCACCATCATCGCATTCTATGTGATGCAGTATTCGTTTGTCAACCACAAGGAGCTTTTCCTTGCCCCGCTTACTGTGTTCAACTCGCTGCTGGCTGCCACCATCCTCTTTGCTGTGGATGAATTGCTATTCCCGAACATTGACACTCAAAAATTACTCCGTGAAAACCCGATTGCTTATAGCCTGTATATTCTTGCCTTTGCTATCGTTATCGCAGTTGCCTTCTACGCAAGCCTCGCTGCCTAAACACCTGGCAATTGTTGCCCGTTGGACAGGTCAAACCGAAGCGAAGCCAAACCGCAGTCCGCTCATTGATAGCATCAACCGCTATGTGGGCAATCCCCTCGGAAGCAGCTATTGTGCTGCCACCGTGGTGTATGCTCTGCATCTTGCCGGGGCCACCTATCCCACTGAGCGTACAGGATTAGCAAGCAGGCTCATCACCAAACGCAGCATCTCTGCCAAGAAAGTGTTGATGGGCGTGCAAAGCATTCCGGCGGGAAGCATCATCATATGGCGCAAAGGAGAAACGATTTTCGGCCATGCCGGATTTGTGGTGGAGACATGGCAAGGCGCAACCGGCAAAACATGGGAAGCCAACACCAGTCCCGGCAAGCAAGGCGACCAACGCAATGGCGATGGCATGTATTACCGCACCCGCACCATTTACCCATTGGAATATTTCCGCATCACCCACTTTACACCCGTGAGCTATGACTGACAACGACAAACTAATCTTCCGTATCAGCCTGCTATTCTTCTTTTTTGGATTGTTGGGTGGTTTTGTATCTGGCGCGTTTATGATGGAGGAGTATATTAAAAAGTCAAATGAAACAGAAGTACACAACACCCTGCCCGAATACTACCAACGCCCGACACCCTCATACATCACCGAATAAACCCGTTATGCGTAAGCCAATTATTCATCATTATTCACTATTCATTGAAACAAGCTCCATATATCATCATCATCGCCTTAATAGTTGTGATCTTTCTTCAGCGCGAATGCCACCGCTGCCCGGAATGCAATGAAACCGTGCGCGTTGATACCGTGTATCGTTATGACACCATGCCATACACCCCGCCACCTATGACACCCAAACCCGGCACCGTGGTTGAGCAGCCCATCCCGGCAGGCATTGACAGCCTTGCCATAGCCCGCGCCTACTTTGCCCGCCGCTTTGGAGTTGATACGCTTGTGAATGATAGCTTGTATCTGCTTTCCCTGCGATGGGAAGTGACAGAAAACACCCCCGTGTTCTACCAGCCCACCATCGTCAACCGCCAGCCCACCATCATATCGCACACAGTAACAGAAAACCCACGTGCCAAGCTCTTTGCCGGCTTCGATATAGGCTACACACTACCAAACCAGCACATCAGCAGCTTTGCCAGCTTAGGCCTTCTCACCAAGCGCGAAAACTACTACCAGGTGATGTTTGATCCGATTGATAAGACGGTTTTAGTGGGGGCGAAATGGAAGATAAAACTAAAGCCCGGAAGATAACACACTGGGATAATTATTTTCCAGCACGTCGCTCTTGAATCCTGTTTTGTTGCGCGTATATTTTTCCGTCGTCACAATGCTTGTGTGCCCGTTCTGCATCATGCGGTCGTAGTTCGAAACGTTTTGGCGTTCGAGGCGCACATTTGCCGTGTGTTTCCACGAATACAGCATATAATCTACCGGCATTTTCAGCTCCTTCCTGATCACATTAAAGCGGGTGCGGATGGTATTCTTACCCAAATGTACTGGTCCTGGCTCACCGTTCTCCTTGCCAATCACATAAAAATCTTTATTATACAGGTGCAATTGGTAGTCTTCGCGCAGTATTTTCATAAATTCAGTAGGCACGATAGGTGTCTTAGGTCGCTTAGTCTTGTTTATTTCCTTCGGGATGTTGATTATTTTTCTTCCAAAGTCGATCCACGAAATTTTCATCAACCTGATTTCTCCTGGGCGCATCAGGCAATAATATTCAAACAGTACAAAAAGAAACATCTGTTTGTTGTTTTTAATACGGTCCATAAACACCTTTACGTCCTCATCATTGATCGGTTTAGGCTCACGATCCACCACACGGGTGCATTTCGGAAGCCGCTGCACAGGGTTCACCACAATCTTGCCTTCGTCGGCCACCTGTTCAAACAGCGCAAAAAGAATTTGTTTGTATTTGTTGTAGGTGGTCTTGCTACTTTGTCGCTCGTTGTTCAGATAAGTGAAAAATGCTTTGATGAGCTTATTGTCAAAAGCCGTAATATCGCTTTCGGCCATACCTTCTTTATTGCACCACATCTGAAACACGCGCAGCTTGCTTGTATAGGTGCTCACAGTGTTTGGATGCAGCCCGGCAATGGTTTTCAAAAACTGATTGATATGAAAGTTTAGGGTGCTGTTTCCGAGTTTTTGATCAAGATATATTTTCGCAGCGTTCTTATATTGAAGCTGATCGGTATAAAGCGACTTTTTGTCATCTACCAAAGGATTCCATCCTGCCGTCAGTTTGTCAGTATATTCCTGAATGAGTTGTTTTGCTAAGGCATAGCGTTCGTGTTTGTGCTTCAGTTTGGCAAAACCGCTGTAAAGCTTTTTCCTTACCATGCGTCCGCTTTTCGGGTCTTTCACCGAAAACTGCACATACCACTTGTGATCTGGATTCATGCTCCCACCAAAGTCATACAATGATGGCAGGATTGCAAATTTTTCTCTGTTCATTCCCTTACGATTTAGCTTCCAGGCCACGTAATGGAATTGAGATTTTATGAGCGGAGAGGGGGGGATTCGAACCCCCGGTACCCTGATAGAGTACGACAGTTTAGCAAACTGTTGGTTTCAGCCACTCACCCACCTCTCCAGCTAAAAACAGCTACCGCAATTTTTGCCTACTTTTGCCTATTGGTCGAAAAAATTGCCTACTTTTCAGGCCTTATTCAACTAATAGTCAAGCAGATAGATGTTTTTGTCGGGGCAGCAGGATTCGAACCTGCGACCCCCTGCTCCCAAAGCAGGTGCGCTAGCCGGACTGCGCTATACCCCGAACGGTGTGTAAGAACGTTTCCCATTATTGGACAAACCGTTTGGGGTTTCTTCCTTTTGGGAGGTGCAAAAGTAGCTATTCTATTTCAACTGTCCAAATTTTTTATGCTTTTTAGTCATCTCAGAAAATGGGTCGGTTTAACCGGTTGATTTTTAAGAGTTAACATATTGAAGTGGCTCTAAAATGCCTTTTCGGAAAGCGTTAAATTTCGCAAAAAAGCAGGCTATAAAGGTCAAATTCGTACTTTTGCAGCCGATTTATGAGTAGAAAACGCATTGTTGTTGTCGGTCTTGTCCTGTTCATTGTTGCCGCAGGCTATATCTTCACGGCTTTAAACTTTCCCAAATATGTTGGAAAATACCCGTTTCTTCTGCTGCTGTTTGCAGCCGACATCTATGTTTGGGGATTGTTCCGCCGAAAGGTCTTTACCTACAACAAAACGCTGAAAGCTGCCTCGGCAATCCTTTATTGGTCGCCACTGCTCCTTATTGCAGGCCAGTTTATTTTACGGATTCTCATTCCTTCCAATCCATTGCCGGCATCGGTGAACACGCTTTTGTGGGGCTGTGTTTTTTCGTTTTATGTCGCCAAACTTTTCAGTGCTCTTGTCTTGTTTCTTTCAGATTTGCTTCGATTCATCCCTCACCTGAGACTATCAAAACCACAGACCGACCAATTAGAAAACCAGCCTGATAGACCAAAACTTTCGCGACGCAGGTTTCTCGAAACGCTTTCTTTGGCAACCGGTGGCTTGGTTCTGAGCACGTTATTTACAGGAATGTTTCGCTGGGTTCACGATTTCAATCTGAAACGGGTTTCGGTGAAAGCCCCCGACCTGCCCCCATCTTTCGAGAATTATCGTATCGTACAGATCTCCGACCTCCATCTTGGCAGTTGGTCGGGCGCCGATGATCTGGAGCAGGCCATCCATGAAATCAACAATGTTCAGCCTGATTTGGTGGTCTTCACGGGCGATTTGGTGAATTTCCGCACGGAAGAGGCATTTAGGTTTCGCGAAATTTTGAAAAAACTGCGGGCAAAAGACGGCGTTTTGGCTACCCTCGGAAATCACGATTATGGCGATTATGTGCGATGGGAGAGTCAGGCTAAGAAACAGCAAAACATGCGCGACCTTTATGGTTTTTACAGCGAAATTGGCTGGAAACTGCTTCGCAATGAGCATTATATCCTTTCGCGAGGCGATGATAAATTTGCAGTGTTGGGTGTCGAAAACTGGGGAAGCAACCCCCGTTTTCCGCAGCTTGGCGACATCGAAAAGGCGGCAAAAGGGCTTGGCCCCATCAAGCCGCTTATCCTGCTGAGCCACGACCCAAGCCATTGGGAAGCCAAAGTGCTGAAAAATCATCCGGAAATTTTCCTTACCCTTGCGGGACATACGCACGGCTTCCAGTTTGGCATCGAAATACCGGGTATCAAATGGAGCCCGGCGAAATACCTCTATAAACAATGGGCAGGTCTGTACGAAAATCCCGAGTCGGGACAATTGCTGTATGTCAACCGCGGCTTAGGCTCAATCGGTTATCCCGGAAGAATTGGCATTTTACCCGAAATCACTATTTTTGACTTTCAAATCTAAACACGATGAAAACTCTTTTCCGCCTTTGCATTGGTTTAAGTATGATTCTTATTTCGGCATGTCACAGACCTGCCGATGCCAAGCCTCAAGCCGGGAGGCCCAAAAATGTAATCCTTTTTATTGGAGATGGAATGGGATTAGCCCAGGTTCAGGCGGCACAATTAGCTTCTGATGAGCCGCTTAACCTATTGAAAGCAAACAGTATTGGCTTTGCAACCACCCGTTCGGCCGATCATGATGTGACCGATTCGGGAGCCGGCGGTACGGCCATTGCAACCGGCTTTAAAACCCGTAATGGCATGATTGGAATGAAACCCGACAGTACGGAAGTGCCCGGAATGGTTGAGCTTTTTGCGCAAAAAGGATATTCAACCGGCGTTGTGGTGAGTTGTGCACTCACACATGCCACTCCGGCCAGCTTTTTGGCTCATGCAGTCAACCGTAACTTATACGAAGAAATTGCTGCCGATATTCTGCAATCGCCTGTGGATGTGTTAATTGGAGGTGGATTGAAAAATTTTACCGCCCGAAAAGATGGCCGTACACTCACGAAGGAAATGGAGGACAAAGGCTTTACTTTTCTGAATCATATTCCCGAAAAACTGATGCCCGATTGGAAAAAGTTGCTAATTGTTACCGATAGCGGTCATCCCGAAAAGGTGCAAAACGGGCGCGGGGATCATTTGCCCAAAGGGGTTGAGCTTGCACTGAAACAGTTATCCAAAAACCCGAAAGGCTTCTTCCTGATGGTGGAAGGTTCGCAGATTGACTGGGCTTGCCATGCCAATGACTCGTCTTACCTGATTGCCGAAATGATGGATTTTGATCAGGCAATCGGCCGGGCGCTGCACTTTCAGGAAAAAAATCCGGAAACCCTGATTGTCGTCACAGCCGATCACGAAACCGGCGGGCTCACCTTCCCGAAAGGCGCTATCAAAGGAAGCTATCGCTGCGACTTTTCAACCGGCGACCATACCGGTGTGGCCGTGCCTGTGTATGCCTTCGGTCCAGGAGCAGAGCTTTTTACGGGCTTTTACGATAATACTGACCTGATTAAAAAGATTATGGAGCTGACGGAAGGGAAGTGACAATGAGAAATTGACCGGAATAATCACCTCATCACAGAGCTGGTTATTTTTTCTAAATTCGATTTTTATTTCTTTCATCCTTGCCTGAAATGCAAACTGCCCGTTGCGCTTTCGCAACACGGGCAGTTTGGTTTTTGATAAAGCGTTCATGATGAACGCATTTTGATTCTTCTGAATATGTAACAATTTTGGGTCATTATTTTTGTGTCACCGGTCAGATTGGCCAAAAATGCCATTCATTAATAAAAAAGTCAACCCATTCTTGCCACCAATTTCAAGAAGATGGTTACCGTCAACGAACAAGTTGCCGGCTTTGGGAAAGAAGAGCTGATGGCCAACTGCCTGTTGGCTTGCCACATAAGCTTCCCACATCGTTCTGACTTTGGACAGGGGAGTGCCTGGTGATTACCTTGGCGGAAGGGTTAGTGTTTGAAAAGCCTTGTTTTCTGACTAATCCCAAAGTATTTCCATCATATTCACTTTTTAAAAGTGCAAATATGAGCCAAAAAACACTTTTCGAAAGGTGAAAAATAGACAAGATGATTTTATGCATTCTCGCCAAATGGAATATTTCCACACTTTATCTGTCAATTGCGTTTATCTCTTTATCGTTCAATTTCCGTCATTGAATGAGCGCTTCATAAAAAACCTCAATCTCATTTTCTGGTAGATACTTTAGCTTTCTTTTTTTGAAGTAGCCCGTTCATAATTCCTTTGATCTTTCAATTGTGGCATAATTGCGGAGATACAATATTTTTTTAACCCACTTTTTTCAAAAACCCTGTCTTTTCTGTTGCACCCTCTCATTTGAAAAGGGGATTAGTTTCAACAAAAAAACACCGCTAATGGTTTCCCTTTTAGCGGTGTTTTTGGATATGCCGGCTGGCTATTCTATTTTGCCTGATAGAAACATCTTTTTGGCGAATAGATCTGGTCGCTGTCTTTCAGTTCCTTGATAATTTTCTCAAGTTCTTTTTTGTCAACGCCTGTTTTGTCGGCTATTTCGCCCGGACGCATGGGGGTCTGGGCTTCTTTCATCATTTTGAGGACTTTTTCTTTTGTTTCCATAGGATTGTGAGTTAAACAAACTAGTCGAGTGTATGAATCACCAAACCTGATCTGAGTTTTGGTTCGAACCAGGTAGTTTTTGGCGGCATGATATTTCCGGTATCGGCAATTTGCATGAGTTGGTGCATCGAGACAGGGTAGAGGGCAAAGGCAACCGCCATTTCGCCGCTGTCAACGCGTCTTTTCAGTTCGCCGAGGCCTCTGATACCTCCTACGAAATCAATCCTGTTGGAGCGTCTCAGGTCGTGAATACCGAGAACAGGCTCCAACACCTGGTGGGTGAGGATGGTGACATCGAGCACGCCAATGGGGTCGTCGTCGCGATAGGTTCCTTTTTTGGCATTCAGTGCATACCATTCGCCGTCAATATACATCGAAAATTCGTGTAGCTTGGCCGGTTTATAGATTTCGCCTCCTTTTTTCTCAACAGTAAATCCGTTTTCAAGTTTTTTCAGAAACTCCTCTTTCGACAGGCCGTTGAGGTCTTTGATTACCCGGTTGTAGTCAATGATGGTGAGCTCGTTTTCGGGGAAATGTACTGCCAGGAAGAAGTTGTATTCTTCTTTGCCGGTATGATTGGGATTGGCCAATCTTTTTTCGTTTCCGACCAATGCGGCAGCGGCGGTGCGGTGGTGCCCGTCGGCAACGTAAACGGCCGGCATCTTAGCAAAAAGATCAACGATTTTCTGAATGGTGGTTGGGTCTTTGACCAACCAGAAATGGTGGCCAAAACCTTCGGCGGCTACAAAATCGTAAATGGGTTTTTCCGTTTTTACGATATGTTGCACAATCTGGTCGAGCTCTTGATTAGCCGGATAAGTGAAAAAGACAGGCTCCATATTGGCATTGGTGATGCGCACATGTTTCATGCGGTCTTCTTCTTTGTCGGCACGGGTGAGCTCGTGTTTTTTGATGACGTTATTCATATAATCCTCCACGCCGGCGCAACCAACAATGCCGTATTGGGTTTTGCCGTTCATGGTTTGGGCGTAGATATAGAGCATATCTTCTTTGTCCTGGACGAGCCAGCCATTGTTGCGGAAAAGATCAAAATTTTCCTTTGCTTTGGCATAGACTTCCGGAGCGTAATGGTCAATATCAACGGGAAGGTCAATTTCGGGTTTGATGATGTGGAGCAGGCTGTAAGGGTTGCCTTCGGCTTCAACGCGGGCTTCATCGGAGTCCAAAACGTCATAAGGACGTGAAGCAAGTTGTTTAACGATGTCAACCGGTGGACGCCAGCCACGGAATGGTTTGAGTATGGCCATAATATTATGAATGGATTTTAAAAATGGATGTGTACTCGTGGAGCAACAAAACTACTCAGCTTCTGAACGGGTAAATGTCTTCGTCGTAGGGCTCTTGTGTTGCCGCAGGGCCTTTTTGAAGCGAGGTGATCAGGGCGCCAAGCATCTTGGTCATTTCCATCAACTGGTTGCGCGACTCATCTTCTTCTTCGTCGGTGATGAAGCCGTGCCTGTGGGCGATGGTGGCATAAACCAAGCTGCTGCGGATCGAGCTTTTGGCTTCTTTGAGAAACTGGATAAACTGATGTTTCTCGCGTGCAGAACCCTCGGCTATACGAAGGGCAATCTGCCTTGCTGACTCAGAAAAACCCGCCGACAAGGCCGGTTCGGCCTTGTCGGGGAATTGGGCAATGATATTCTGAACCCAGTAGATATAATCTAGCGCTTTATGATAAATGCGCAGGTCTTCGAATCGGAAAAAAGTCAGCGGTTTGTTGGATTCATTTACGTCGTAGTTCATTGGAGTAGTTGAGTGTTGATGAGAAAAATGGAAGTATGAATTAATTTACTTTAAAAGTGATGTCGTTGTTCTTGAAGAAGTTCACAATCTGACGTGCGGCTGCGGTGCCGGCGTTGTTGTTGGCTTCGGCCGTTTGAGCGCCCATTTTCTTGGGTGTCATAAAGAAACGGTCGGCATATTCGCCAAGTTCGGCCAGACAATCGGGAGCCACGTCAGAAACGTAGGTGAAGCCTTTCTTTTCGGCAAAGATACGTTTCAAACCTTCTTCGTCAATCACCTCTTTTCGGGCGGTATTCACCAACATACCTTTGGCAGGCATAAGTGACAGCAGGTCGAAATTGATGGATTTCTTGGTCTGGGCGTTTGCAGGAATATGCAGTGAAATGAAATCGCACTGGCTGTAAAGGTCTTCCACACGTTCCACATAGTGAACGCCGTCCTTTTCCATGGCCTCGCGGCTGACGAAAGGATCGAAACCATAAACTTCCATGCCGAAGCCTTTGGCGATGCGTGCAACATGTTTACCGACATTGCCATAGGCGTGAATTCCAATCTTTTTACCCATGAGCTCGGTTCCGGATGAGCCGTTAAAGTGATTCCTCACCTGGTAAACCATCATGCCAAGGGCAAGTTCGGCTACGGCATTGCTGTTTTGTCCGGGGGTATTCATAACCACCACGTTTTTAGCTGTTGCGGCATTCAGATCCACGTTGTCGTATCCTGCCCCTGCTCTGACCACGATTTCGAGGTTTGGAGCAGCGTCAATCACGGCTTTATCCACAATGTCGCTGCGGATAATCATGGCGTTTACGTTGCCGACGGCCTGAATCAGGCTTTGCTGGTCGGGGTATTTTTCAAGGAACAAGCATTCGTAACCGGCATCGGTGATGATTTGGCGAATCTGATCGGCTGCTGCTTTGGCAAAGGGTTTGTCGGTTGCAACTAATACTTTTTTCATGATCGTTCCGTTTTTGATTATTTTTTCATTTTTTCAAAAGCCTGCATGGTTTCAACCAAAGCTTCCACGCTGGTGTAGGGGAGGGCGTTGTAGAGCGATGCTCTGAAACCACCCACCGAACGGTGACCTTTGATACCGATCATGCCTTGTTCGGTAGCGTAGTCGTTAAATTCTTTTTCTAAATGTTCGTAACCTTCGTTCATCACGAAGCAAACATTCATGCGTGAGCGATCTTCCGGTGCAGGAACTGTGGCACGGAACAAGGGGTTGCGGTCAATTTCGCCATAGAGTAAGGCAGCTTTTCTCTTGTTTTCTTTTTCCATGGCAGCTACCCCGCCACTGTCCTTTAACCATTTCAGGGTTTGAAGTGCAGCATAAATTGGCACTACCGGTGGTGTGTTGAACATGGACTCCTTGCTGATATGGGTGCTGTATTTCAGCATGGTGGGGATAGCACGCTCCACTTTTCCGAGAATATCGTCTTTGATGATGGCAAAAGTTACACCGGCCGGTGCCAAGTTCTTCTGTGCACCGCCATAAATAATGGCATATTTGGAAACATCAATGACGCGGCTGAAAATGTCGGACGACATATCGGCCACCAATGGAACGCCCACTTCCAAATCTTCTAAAATCTCGGTTCCATAAATGGTGTTATTGGTCGTGATATGGAAATAGTCAACATCCGTCGGAACTTTATAGCCTCGAGGGATATAGTTGAATTGCTTGTCTTCGGAACTGGCAACAACGTTGACTTCTCCAAAGAGTTTGGCTTCTTTGATGGCCTTGGTGGCCCATTCGCCCGTGTTGAGGTAGGCTGCTTTTTTGTTCAGGATATTGTAAGGAACCATGCTGAACTGGAGGCTGGCGCCACCGCCCACAAAAATCACAGAATAGCCTTCAGGAATGTTGAGCAGTTCTTTAAAAAGGGCAACAGCTTCGTCAACAACAGCAACAAACTGTTTGCTGCGGTGCGAAATTTCCATTAACGACAATCCCATGCCTGCAAAATCCTTCAGTGCGGCGATGGTGTTTTCAATGGTGTACTGTGGCAGGATGGATGGCCCTGCATAAAAATTATGCTTTTTCATAGGGGTTAAGAAATTAGTGAATAATTCATGTTCTAATTTTGGAGCAAAGATAAGCTTTTATCTTGTTTGTGAATATTTTCACGAAAGAATTATTTACTTTCGCAACCGTTTTAGATTTTCTATTTTATGCTTTCTATCGCACAAAGAATCAATGCATTTGCCCAACTTGGGAGCCATATTGGCGCATTCCTTGATGGGCGGCTCCCTGATGAGAAACAGGAATTTATTCAAAATGCAGTGAGGCAAAGCATCCTCGAAAACCCTTGGTTTACCGAGGAAAACATTCGTTTGGCGTTGCTGGGTGTATCTTCGATGCTACATGAACCTTTGCTTGAACATTGGGTAAAGTCTTATGATCTAACCAGGGTGGATACGCCGAAAACAGTGGCGGTTGTCATGGCAGGAAACATACCTTTGGTAGGTTTTCACGATTTTTTATGTGTGCTTGTGGCAGGTCATTGCATTAAGGCGCGCCTTTCGTCCGATGATAAAGTACTTTTGCCCGCTTTGAGCCGAATTCTTTTGGAATATGAGCCTCTCTTTTCAAACCAAATCGTTTTCGAAAGTGGTAAACTTGATGCATTCGATGCAGTGATTGCTACCGGAAGTAATAATACGGCTCGCTATTTTGAATATTATTTTGAGAAATACCCCCACATTATCCGCCGAAACCGCAATAGTGTGGCTATACTCAGCGGGAATGAATCTGAGGCGGATTATCAGGGGCTTTCAAAAGATATTTTCATGCATTTCGGGCTTGGCTGCCGCAATGTGACCAAGGTTTATTTTCCTGAATGGCTGACTCCCGACGATTTTATTCGTCGCCTTCCTGTTCCCGAAGGGATGATTCATCATCCCAAATATGCCAATAATTACGACTACAACAAGGCTGTCTTTCTCATCAACCGCAGTTCTTTTTATGATAGCGGCAGTTTTTTGCTTCGCGAGGAAACCGCCTTTACCTCTCCGGTTTCCGTAATTCATTTTGAACGTTATCCAGACCCGGCCGTGCTGCGTGAACAGTTAAGCCATGCGCAAACCGAGCTGCAGTGCGTGGTGGCCGATGCCCGAATTTATCCCGCTGTGGTTCCTTTTGGACAGGCACAGTTTCCGCAACTGCACGACTATGCCGATGGGGTAGATGTGATAGATTTTTTGATTCGTTTTTGACGGATGATTCAACCTTTGAACGATAATCCGGCTTTTTCGGCTCCATAGTCGCAAAACCAATACGTTTCCGTTTCGCTTTTAATGATTAGAATCTATTCGTTCGTTGAATGGTGAAAACGATAGGCAGCTTTACGCAAACGATCCATGATGGCAATACCAAGCCCTGTTTCAGGAACTGCTTCAACAACGATAAAATCCAGCCATTTATCTTCAAGTTCGTGAAGAAAAAAGAAGAGATTGCCGGCAGCTTCTTCGAGATTTCCGTTTTCTGAAAGAAAACGCACGGAATGATAACCTTTTATTTCTGAAGGCGTTAAACCAATATAGGCTGCCTTGGAAGTATCGTTTGGTATGGGATGCTGTCCTAAGATATAAAGTTTGGTTTCGGGGCTGTAATGCGAAAGCATCAGGCCCGGTGAGGCATCGGATAAAGTTAGCGATGTGGTAAGCTTCGAGGGTGGGATGATTTCCGTGAGCATAGGAGATGTGACTGCGCCATGTCTCAGGATGCGAAAGCCATCAGGCTCGAGCCGCACAACGCTCGATTCGAGGCCAATGGAACAAGACCCTCCATCGAGAATGATTTCCAGATCGGGGAGTTGTTTTTCAACATGTTGAGCGCGGGTCGGGCTCAGTCGGCCAAAACGATTGGCGCTGGGAGCCGCCAATGGAACCCCAGCTGCTTCGATGAGTTGCAGTGCAGTGTCGTTGGCTGGCATTCGGATAGCAACATCCGGTAGTCCTGATGTCACAATGTCCGGAACAAGCTGGCTCTTAGGCAACACAAGGGTGAGTGGCCCAGGCCAGAAATGGCGGGCAAGCCGGATAATCCGTTCATCACGGCTTGTCACAAGTTCCCAGAGCTGATCTAAGCGGCAGATGTGAACTATCAACGGGTCGAACGATGGCCGTTGCTTCATGGCAAAAATGCCGGCCACAGCCTTGGGATCCAAAGCGTTGGCGCCAAGGCCATAGACTGTTTCTGTCGGGAAAGCCACCAACCGGCCATCCCTGATATGGTTGGCAGCGCGGGAAATGGACTCGGGAGAGGCTTTAATGATCATAAACTTAGTCTTTCAAAAAAAACGGCTCGGCCTTTTCGAATTGGTTTTCCATCGGTACAAAGAGCAAAAATACTGCAAAAAGCATAATCGCGACCTGTCTTTGCACGTCCCATGTTCGGATAATCCATTCATCAAAGGGGCTATTGCGATCATTCACGATGAAGGTTTAATCAGTATTTTTTATACTTCTTCGATATTCAGCAGTTTTCATATACCTTTGTATTGAATTTTCCTGAGCATACAAAAAAAGCTATTTATCAATGATTCAGGAAGTTGGATTATGGCTATTATAACACTTACAAGCGATTGGGGAACTTCCGACTATTATCTTGCAGCGGTCAAAGGAGCAATTCTTAGCCAGTTGCCGGATGCTGTGATTGTTGATATCTCGCATCATATCAAACCTTTCGATATTGAAAGCGCTGCTTTTACAGTGCGCAATTGTTTTCGGAGTTTTCCTCCCGGCACTATTCATATTTTGGCCATGAATACCGAGGAATCGGTCGAGCATCCTCATATTGTTGTTTGTAGCGGTAATCATTATCTGATTGGCGCCGACAACGGTATTTTCAATATGGTTTTAGGCGATGATGTGGACGAGGTTTATGAATTAGATATTATCCAGGATTCGGGTTATTTTACCTTTAGCACGCGCGACCGTTTTGTAAAGGCTGCTGTCGGCATAGCCCGCGGATTGCCGCTGTCGGATTTGGGCGACCAGCGCGAGGGGATTACAAAAAGAATGCTTCTGTCGCCGGCTTATACCAACGACAACATTACAGGAATCGTGGTGCATGTGGATGCCTACGAGAACGCAATCACCAATATTTCACAAACTTTGTTCAATCAGGTCGGCCAAAAACGGCGGTTTGAGATTCGTACAAGCGGTTATATCCTCAATAAGATTCATCTTGGATATACCGATGTTGGCATTGCGAAATTAGTGGCTCTTTTTGGCACACACGGAATGCTCGAGATTGCAGTGAACCATGGGAACGCTGCCTCGCTCTGCGGCCTCTGGCGCGATACTCAGGTGAGGATTGAGTTTTTTAACGACCACAGGTAAAACCACCTCATAGAGCACGGAATATCAGCACGAAGAGGGGCAAAAATGTTTGCCAAACCAATCGTATAGATACCATACTGCAAAACCGACTAAAGTTCCAAAAACTGCGCCCGCAAGGATGTCGCCCGGGTAATGAACCCCAAGATAAATGCGACTGTATGAGACTAAAACAGCCCAAAACCAAATCCAGCCCATCTGCCTGTAATACTGCCGAAGCGCCATAAATAGAAAAGTGGCAAGCCCAAAACTGTTGGCTGCATGTGATGAAATAAAACCATATCTGCCGCCGCATTTGCCGGTCAGGAGATGGATCAACGGCTGTAAGTCAGCCTCGTGACAGGGTCTGAGACGCATAAAAACATCTTTGAACAAGCGTACCGATAACTGGTCGGTGAGGCTGACAAGCAAAGCAATGAACAACAACAACCGGATGCTTTCCCAGCCATAACGTCGGATAATCAGGTAAAGTAACACTAAATACAAGGGAATCCATTCAATTTTTCCCGAAACAAAAAGCATCAGCGGATCGAGTAGGGGATGATGGAGTTGATTCAGAAACAGAAACAGCTCTTTGTCAAACTTTAAGATGGTTGCCATGGTCATGGAGTTTCCTCTTTGCCCAATAACAGATTTTTTTTAAGGTCGTAATATTCCTGATTGTACGGATCGCGGTGGATGAGGACGTCGAGGGCCTGAAGGGCCTTTTTTGTTTTGCCTTTAGCCTGATTCTTTTTGTATTGCTCAAAATAATAATCATCGCCACGACAGGGCACTCCCGGGCTATTGCCTTCGATTTCGAACAATCCTCCGGCATGAGTTTCCACCTTTTCAATCTTGAACAACACAGGGATTTCAAAACGGGAATAACGCCTGTCGTTGCAGCGGTTCCACATACCTTCGGTTGATTTATAAAAAGCCTGGAGTTGCTCGTTCAACCCATGATACATGGGGTTACGCACGCGCATCTCGCTCATGTTGTTGTCGCAATCCACCGTGAACGAGAGGATGACTGTCCCCATCACACATTGGGAAAGGGCTTCAGGCGTATATTTTACCTGTTGAAGCAACAGTCGTTCGAACTCGCCTGCTCCTCCCCGAAAACGGTAGTCGAGTATGTGTTGCACGGTTTTGTTACGACTGGCTGACAGGTCGGTTAAAGTGGAATCGCTTTGTGAATACGCAAAAACGCTGAAGTTAATCGTACCAAAAAACAGAATGATTTTGACAAAAGTATTCATGATTGCTGATGCTTAAACAGTTGACAGTTCGTCATCCCAGGTAGTTTTGTTTAGATTTGTCCAGATCATCTCTTTCAACTCTTTTATTCCCTGACCGGTCACCGCACTGATCAATACATGAGGAATATCGGGCAGGTTTGGTTCTATTCCCGCCCAAAGCTCATCGTCAATCAGGTCGGCTTTGGTGATTGCCAGCAGACGTGTTTTATCGGTCAGTTCAGGATTATAGGCTTCAAGCTCGTGGAGAAGAATGCTAAAGTCGCGGTCAATATCCTCGCTATCGGCCGGAATCATAAACAGCAGAACCGAGTTGCGTTCAATATGTCGCAGGAATCGGAGCCCCAACCCTTTGCCTTCAGAAGCGCCCTCGATGATGCCGGGGATATCGGCCATGATAAAACTTTGGTTGTCATAATAACTCACGATGCCAAGATTGGGCGTCAGGGTGGTAAACGGATAATCACCGATTTCGGGTTTTGCTGCCGAAACAACTGATAAAAGCGTTGATTTTCCAGCATTTGGGAACCCGACTAAGCCTACATCGGCCAGAATTTTCAATTCGATGATGATTTCGGCCTCTGTTTCGGGTTCGCCCGGCTGAGCATAACGTGGCGCCTGATTGGTGGGCGACTTGAAATGTACGTTTCCCAGCCCGCCCCGTCCTCCACGAAGCAGTATGGCAGTTTGTCCGTCCTCTGTGATTTCGGCCAATTGTTCACCCGTCAGGCCATCGCGGGCAATGGTACCCAATGGGACGTCGAAAACAATGTCGCGTCCGTTGGCACCGGTGCTTTGTTGTTTGCCGCCTGATTCGCCATTTTCGGCAAATAGATGTTTGGTATATCTGAGGTGAAGCAGCGTCCACATCTGGGCGTTACCCCTCATGATCACGTGTCCGCCGCGGCCACCATCGCCGCCATCGGGACCGCCTTTCGGAACAAATTTTTCGCGCCGGAAATGAGCCGAACCCGGGCCTCCTTTGCCCGAACGACAAAAAACCCGGATTTGGTCAACAAAATTTGAACTTGCCATAATGCCTTGATAGGCTGCAAAAATAAGAAAAAGCCAGTGCCGGTGTCGCGACTTTTTTATACCAATCAGGTTTTGCTCACTCTGATTTCGCGGATACCTCTTCGAATGGCATCCTGAAGACGGGCATTTACTTCCTCTTTGGATCCTTCGCCATCTACCTCAAAGAAAACGCTTTGCTTTTTGTAATATTCGATGACCGGCTTGGTTTTTTTCTCGTATTCCTCCAACCTGTTGAGTATTAGGTCGGTTGTCATGTCATAAGGCCTTGCACGCTCTGTTTGTGCCCGGTGATGCAGCCGTTTGATCGAGTCCAAAGTAGAAAGCCGAAGGTTGAGCATCAGGCTTACCTTTGAGTTGACACGACGCAATAACCCATCGAGGATATAAGCTTGAACTATGGTGCGCGGAAATCCTTTAAAGATGAAGCCGGAAGAGGCGCTGTTTCTCTCCAACTCCCTTTCAATCAGCTTGATGGCAATTTCATCCGGAGCTATCTCACCTCGTTCAAGATAAGGCTTGGCAGCCATTCCCAACTCGGTTCTGTCGGCAATCTCTTTACGCAAAAGTTTTCCTGTCGAAATATAGACAAGGTTATTGTTTTTAGCCAGCAATTCGCCTTGGGTTCCTTTTCCGGAGCCGGGCTTACCAAGAAGCACGACATTGAAATAGTCGTGGCGCATGGTGTTGTCAATGGTGTTGCAGAGATTGGCAAAAATTTCTTCCACATTTCCAACACCGTTAATGCCGTAAAAGATTCCTTTCTTTTTATAGAAATCCATGACCGGCTTGGTTTTATTCTCGTATTCCTGTAACCTCACGTTGATGACTTCGAGGTTGTCGTCGGCACGGCCACTGGTTTTAGAGCGTTCCAGCATCCTGTCAATGAGTTCTTCGGTAGGCACTTCGAGGCTTAACATACAGGTGAGGCTGCTGTTGAGCTTGAGAAGTAATCCCTCTAAAATATATGCCTGTACCACTGTTCTCGGGAAACCGTCAAAAAGAATGCCGCGTGAGTCGAGGTTCATAATCACCTTTTTTTCGATGATCTGAACAATGATTTCGTCAGGAACCAGGCCGCCGCGATCAATAATGTTTTTAGCCGATTTGCCGAGCGGTGTTTGATTGGCAATTTCCTCACGCAGAATATCTCCGGTTGAGATATAGGTAAGATTATATCTTTCGAGCAAAAGTTTTGACTGAGTGCCTTTTCCCGCGCCGGGAGGGCCAAATAACGCGATGTTCAACATGGTTTGGAATATTGGTTAGTCAGAAACAATTTTATAGATGTCGGGAAGATTTCTTGCACGCTCGTTGTAATCAAGCCCATAGCCGATGATGAAATCGTTTGGAATCTCAAGGCCTACATAATCAATAGGGTAGTTGTATTTAAAAGCTTTGGGCTTGAAGAGCAGGGTGGCAATTTTAACATCTGCGGCTTCGAGTTTCATGAGTTTGTCCATGGTATAGAGCATGGTCAGCCCCGAGTCCACAATGTCTTCAACCAATACGATATGCCTCCCGGTAACGGAATGATCTAGGCCGATGAGTTCCCTCACCACACTTGTGGACATAGTTCCACTATAAGAGGAGAGTTTGACGAAAGATATTTCACAATCAATATCTACGTTTTTAAACAGCTCGGCTGCAAACATAAAGGCTCCGTTGAGAACAATGAGAAAGAGCGGATTTTTCCCGGCATAGTCGCGATTAAGATTTTCGGCAACTTTTTTAATAGCTCTTTCTATCTGATCCTGAGGAATATAGATTTCAAATTCTTTATCGTGAACGGTGATCCTGCTCATAAAATTCGGAGATGAGGTTTTTGAATAAATGAGTGTTTATGAGCTTACAAATATACGTTTTCCCCAGACATCTCAAGGCAAAAAGAAAAAAACGTCTCCTTTTATTCTTTTCGAATGATGCTGAGGCCATCGCGTATGGGCAGCAATACCTGACTCACGATCGGATCATTGGCAACGAGTTGGTTAAATTCGCGGATAGCCAGCGTTTCGGCATCATTTTGTGCTGGATCAATCACTTTCCTATTCCAAAGAACATTGTCGGCTAAAAGGAATCCGCCAGCTCGCAACATTTGCCGGAGTATCGGGTAATAGGTGGGGTAGCCGGCCTTGTCGGCATCTAAAAAGATAAGATCGAACGAACCTTCGAGTTTTGGCAAAACCTCCATAGCTCTGCCAATGATGAGGCGTACCCGTTTTTCTTCACCGGCCATGCGAAGGTGGCGTCGAATGGTGGTTTCAAGCTCTTCATCGGCTTCAATGGTCACCATTTCGCCATTCGGGTCGAGGCCTTTAAGCAGGCAAAGTGTAGAATACGCGGTGAAAGTACCAATTTCAAGGATGCGTTGCGGCCTCAACATCAGGCTGATCATCTCCAAAAACTTCCCTTGCAGCGGCCCCGAAAGCTGACGTGGATAAATGGTTGTCAAATGGGTGTGACGATATATTTCGGTCAAGAGCGGACTTTCTTCGCTGCTCATCCGCAGCAGATATTCTTCCAAAGGATTGTTCATTCGGTATCGTAATCAAAAATGAGTTTAGCCTGAATGGGCTCAGCCACTTCCAGACGGATATGGTCAAAGTTGAAATCAGATTCTTCGCGGGCTGCTTCATACAGGATTGGATGCAAAACAACATACCCAACTTCTTCTACTCCAATACTTTCGCACAATAATTCTAATTTCTGAAAACGGAATGGCTTCACTTCGCTAAACAAAAGAGGTTGTTCGCGGTATAAAAAGCTTTGATCATATCCGAGCAAACTCACATGAAACCAGCAGTTGTTCACCGGAAGGCTGTCCAGATTTTTCATCTCAAAAATCAAATGAACACTTTGCATATACTGTTCAAGCTTCAATAGTTTGATCATGAAGCCTTTACTGATTGCTGATGAGTTTGCTTCTGTCTGAAGTTCATCGTGTAGGGTGTTTGACTTGGTTTGAGCATACACAGGCATTGATCCTGATGGAGAAACGAGTATAAAGAGGCCGATGAAAACGCCAATTGCCAAAGGCCGGTTGATGTTTGTGTGAAATGTCATAAGGCAGGGGATTTGTAAATGAGTGTAGATAATCGTTTAGGGTCAAATACCTCATTCGCAACTTCTAATAAATCCGAGGCGCTCACTGCGTAAACCTCTTCCATCAGTTTGGCAATGGGCGGAACAATTTCTTCAAAAAGCTGGTTCCGGGCAATGCCAAGAGCTTCGCCCATACCCGATTCGTAGGCAAGAGCCATTTGCACAGCAATTTGCTGTTTGGCCCGGGTAAGCTGAATAATACCCAACTTCTCGTTGCGCAGGCGGTCAAGCTCTTTCAAAGCCAGTTTGAGTACTTTCTCCAAATGTTCGGGCGAAGTGCCAAAACTCAATCCAAACCAGCCTGTATCTGAATAGGCATTATATTGTGAATCAATGGAATAAGTGAATCCGTATTTTTCACGAATATTCATGTTGAGTCGCGAATTGAGGGTTGGCCCTCCTAGTACATGATTCAAAACAGCCATTGGGATGCGTTTTGGGTGTAAATATGGATAGGCAATATTCCCGACGATGGCATGGCTGAGAAAATTGTTTTTTTCGAGAATCACTTGCGTTGGCGCAGAAGGTTGAGGCGGCCGGCGATGATGCTGCGACACATTTTCCATCACCATCCCGAAATGTTGTTCAACCTCTTTGATCAGATCGTTAAAGCGAATCTGCCCGACTGAAGCGATCACCATCTGCGAAGGAAGATAGTGTTTTTCGCGGAAATGGATGAGATCCTGGCGGCTCAATGATGTGATGCTGGTCGTTGTTCCCAGAATAAAATGTCCTAACGGATGATTCGCAAAAATCTGATTTTCAAATTCATCAACAATTTCTTCGGTCGGATTGTCACGATACGAATGAATCTCGTCAAGCACAACATCTTTTTCTTTTGCCAATTCGTGCTCCGGAAAAACTGAATGAAAACAGACATCGGAAAAAAGCTCTAAGGAACGCCCATAGTAGGCAGGTAAGAACGATGCATGCAAACAGGTTTCTTCTTTTGTGGTATATGCATTGATATCGCTTCCAACGTTTTCCATCCGGCTGATGACATGATATGCCTTGCGACGGTTTGTCCCTTTAAATAGCATGTGTTCAATCAGATGAGCCACACCATAAAACTGCTCCGGTTCGTCACGCGAGCCGGCATGAATCAACAGAGCCAGATGCGAAATTGTTCCTGCCTGTGGACGATGGATGAGTCGTAATCCATTTGGGAATACATGATGTTGATAATCAGCCGAGTTGAACTTAATCATGCTTTTTGATTTCCTGAGATTGGTGAAAATAAGTTGTAAATAGCTATGAAGTGCGAACACAATAAAGATGCAAATTTCGGTCGAAAATTCGGAATATGATGAAAAACTTCAAAACGAATTCATTCTGCGCCTATTTGCCTCTATTGACAGAAAGCAGGGCATAGGCCATTTTTTGAAGACATTTTTAAGTGGAGGAAAATATGAATGAACGCTGAATTGGCTTACTTTTGCAGCGAAGCCGCTGACCCTCTGTTGAATGAACTTTCAGGAAATCATACGTAAACCCACTTTAATTGTTGATACGGCGCGTGTTGAGCGAAATATTGCCCGAATGGTTAAACGTTGCCACGAAGCCGGAGCGGTGTTTCGTCCACATTTTAAAACGCACCAGTCGGGTCTTTTGGCTGAGTTGTTTCGTCAAAAAGGGGTTGAGCAAATCACCGTTGCTTCGGTGAGTATGGCCCGATATTTTGCACAACACGGATGGCATGATATAACCATTGCCTTTCCTTTCAATATTCGTGAAATCAGCGAGTTGAAAGCTCTTGAGCAATATACTAAAATAAATCTCGTGATTTCCTCTGCCGACACTTTAGCTGCATTCCAGGAATCACTGACCAATCCTTACGACCTTTTCATTAAAATTGATACGGGTTATGGTCGTGCCGGGATCGAGGCCGGGCAAACCGATGAGGTTGAGAAGTTGTTTTCGCTTTTTCAACATTCGCAAAATACTCGCCTTGCGGGCTTACTTGCCCATGGTGGTCATACCTATCGCGCACGAGGCATTCACGAGATTCAGCAAATAGCCGACGAAGGCCATCAGAAACTTGATGCGCTTCGCAAAAAACTTGACCCTGGCCTTTTAATCAGTTGGGGTGATACGCCAAGTTGCTCCAAAGCGGCTATGAAATACTATTTTGATGAATGGCGACCCGGAAATTTTGTGTTTTACGACCTGATGCAATATCATCTCGGTTCATGCTCGCTCGATGATATCGCTGTGGTGGTGGCTTGTCCGGTGGTCGAGACTCAGAAACAAAAAAACCGAATAGTGATATACGGCGGTGCTATCCACTTTTCCCGCGAATTTATTGAAGCCGACAACGATTTTCGGCTTTATGGATATGTGGTGCGATTCACCGAAACCGGCTGGACAGCGCCAGTAGCCGGGGCATGGCTTGAATCACTTTCGCAAGAGCATGGCATTGTGAGAACCTCACACGAGCTGAACGATCTGAAAACAGGTGACATTATCGGTATTCTTCCTGTACATTCTTGCCTGACTGTTAGTGCCCTCGGCCAAATGTTGGATCTGAACGGCTCGCTCATTCCTTGCATGAAATAAATTTAAAAACCGAATGAAATGAAACTGATTGCTGAAGCCGGAAGCTCTAAAATTGAATGGCTGCTTGTGGCGAAAACCGGAGAGTTGAAAAAAACAATTGAAACCAAAGGGTTCAACCCCAACTATCACGCTAAAGAAAATTTGCATCAAATTGTGCAACAGGGACTTATTCCTGAGATATCGCGCGATGAAGTGGAACAGATCACTTATTACGGCACGGGCTGCACCGGCGACCTGAACTGCGATTTGGTAAAAAATATATTGCAACAATGGTTCCCCAATGTTCAGGTGTGTGTGCATTCCGACTTATTGGCTGCTGCCCACGGATTGCTTGGCCGGTTGCAAGGGGTGGTTTGTATTCTTGGTACGGGGAGCAACACCTGCTGGTATGATGGAAAAGATATTGAGCTTAAAGTGCCTTCCCTGGGTTTCATGTTGGGCGATGAAGGAAGCGGAACCTATATTGGGATGAAATTTATTCGCGCCGTTTTAAACGAAGAGCTTCCATCCCACATCATCCAGGATTATTACCGCCGCAACGGTCTCGATTTCCATAGCCTTATCCGGAAAATTTACCAAATCGAGAACCCGGGCAATTTCTTTGCCTCGGCTATGCCTTTTGTTGGCGAATATATTTCCGAGCCGGATTGTGCCAAGATTGTGAGCCGTGCTTTTGATGATTTTATTACGGCTCAGCTCTCAAAATATCCGGGTGTTTATGATTCAACGGTAGCTTTTGTGGGTTCGGTAGCTTTCCATTTCAAAGAACTGCTCAACCAAAGCATGGTAAATCATGGTTTTCGAAAACAAGCCATCGTAAAACAACGACTCACCGAAGGTTTAGTGAGCTATCATGGCGGTGGATGTAGTCAGGAAGAAAATTGATTCTGAAAAAGATGCTTAAATGAAATCGGCCAAGGTGTGTTTCTGAAGATGATCGCGGAAATCAACCGTCATCTTATAAGTCACATTGTTCATGATACATTTGTCGAACGGACAAACCAACTTATCGTGCGGGCAGGCAGTCATCTCAATCTTACCTTCAATAGACTCGTAAATGTCTAACAAAGTGATTTCAGAAGGATCTTTTTTAAGGCTGAAGCCTCCACTTGGACCACGGTGCGATTCAAGAAAATTGTCTTTGACTAGTCGCTGAAAAATTTTTGCCACATGATGTTTTGAGCTGTTGGTGACTTCTGAAATCTGTATGACGTTGGCTTTCCCACCAGAACGTGCAACGATGATCATCCCATGCAGGGCAATGGAAGCTCCTTCGGTAAGTGTAACAATTTTCGACATCTCGGTTTTGGGTAATGAATTACCAAAATTAAAACAATTCCATCAATCCAATATGGAATTTAGAAAGAAATCTCTATTAATTTTTTAAAATATTGTTATTCAGCGGGGTAGATTTTAATAAAACTTATTTGAATCAATTTCATTCTCTTAATAACTTAGATTCCAATTTTGAGACTTGTGTCAATAGAGGCCAATTTTTGTTGATAATTAGTGGGTTTTGGTCATGTTGGTAGGGGTAATCACAATGAAATCGGCTTGGTTTTTCTTATCATTTGGGAACGACGCCATATCGTCTGTATCCGCTGCACTGATGGTAAGGATTTTAACTTCGGGGTTCAACCTTTTCAAATACCAAATAATTCCTTGATAATCATCACTGTGGTAAGCGCCGTTGTAATGGATGAAAATTTTATGAGGATCTAAATTTTGATGAATAAACCAGGCCATGGTGGCATCTTTCACTGCCTGTGCTTTGGGTAGATTGTCCATCTTGCGGCCATGTGTCATATCGCCCATGTTTTTGAGCATATTGCTATAGCCCGAGAGGTTTGCATCGTAGGCTATGGGGAGAGGCGCAATCCATGCTTTTTCGTTTTCGGGCAAACTGTCGAGTACTTCAAAACCATGCCTGAAAACCATTGTAGCATAACGACGTGGAATATTGGTGGCTACAAAATGGAGATGGTTTTCGCGCGCAAAATCGAGCAGGGGAGCATAATCGGTATCAAAGTTAGGCCATAGCCTGGCTGATTTTTTCAGGCTGTCGGCATTTATCCCGTTGGCTAAATATTGGTTTAATGCCTGTTGGTTATCGGCTTCAAACATCTCGGCTCCCAGGATGAGGCCATCCGGATGCTTTCGAAAAAGCTCGGTAGTGAGTTCAATTTGCAACCAATGTACAATGGGATTGTTGTGAAATTCACCAAAAAAGATAACATCAGCTTCAAGGGCTTCTTTCACCAAACGTTTGAACTTCACTTCCTTTCCTTTCCCTGAAAAAAGCCGGTAAGCTGGTTTATCGGTTTTGAACGACATTAAAAGAAACGGAAAAGCTAATAGTAATATCTTGTATTTCATGATGTTAGTATTTGTCTAAAAAATCGTGTAGAAATGAAAATGGTAGCAGACCCGCCATTGATGGCGCAACCAAAACCCGTCCGGTTTGCCCTTGCATGATCACTTTCAGTGGGATTCCACCACGATGCTCGTATTCGGCCATTACTTGCCGGCAGGCGCCACAGGGTGCAACGGGCTCATCGAGAATGGTTTTTGCGCTGACTGCCGTAATGGCAATCGCTTCGACTTTCTTGTCGGGGTAAGTGGCGTGAGCGTGAAAAAGCGCAACGCGCTCGGCACAAAGCCCTGAAGGATAAGCCACATTTTCCTGATTGTTCCCTCTCACAATAATGCCTCCCTGCAGCCTGACTGCCGCGCCTACCTTGAAATGAGAATAAGGTGCATAGGCCTGTTTGGCAGCTTCATGAGCTTCATTCAACAAAAACTGATCTTCAGGCGAAAGCTTCGTGGCATCATCATAATGATACCATTCTATCTGTATCGTTTCTTTTTTCATAAGTCCCCTTATTCCTGCAAAAATAGAAATAATGCTGTTATCAGGAAACACTTGAATATTTGTGTGATGATGAATCCCGGTTGATACAAAAAAGGCTGTCTCCTGATCCCGGAAACAACCTTGTGTGCCATTCGGTGGTCAATCAGCCTTTAAAACTCATCTCCATCCCCTTCTTCAAATCCTTCTTCTTCGTAACCGTACAAGTCAAACTCAAGATTGTCATCGTCTTCATCCATACGGTCGTAAATGCTGAGCTTACGGTCGCGTTTGACGTTGACTTTTTTCCCAGGTCTTTTGACAAATTCATCATTTTGAGTGAGATCTTTCTGATGCATTTTCGGTTGCATCTTTTTCTTTCCCGGTTTCATTTTGAAAAAATACTTTTGATTGAGATTTTAATTTGAATGAAAATGAGGTGAATTACTGAAGATTAGAGAATCTCCAAAGTGATATAATGTTCAGTTTAGTTTGGAAAACAGCAAGCCGGAAGAGGGATTCTCCAGGGTAAAAGACAGTTATGGCGCTACGGTGGTACATGGGTTGAACAGAGTACGCTTTCGGTTAACTATCTGATAGCTGTAAGATTAAAATTCGGTGCAATGTTAATAATTTTTCATTTTGGGCAACAAACAGCCTGTGTTTTTTTTCGGTTTCAACCGTTTCTCTTCCTTAGAAGAGGCTTTTTATCAAGTCAATCGAGGGCCGGATTTCCGGGTATTTTGACAAGTATTTAATTGTAAGACACAGAAAATCTGCCGGTTAAATAATTTTTGTAAAAATTAATGCCTTTGACTTCACTTTTTGCGGGAATTCAAAGATTTTTTGATGCTGGTACAGACGCCTTGGCCGGAAAGGTTCAAAAGGACGGAATTTAGTGTCTTCCCCTGTGTTGGCCAGTATGATTTGAACGTATCTTTGCGCCGCTTTTCCAATGGATTCATGAACAGTCAACATCTACCGAAAAACATGCGGGTGCGCGGGCTCAAGGCGGTTCATACCCTTTTTGACCTTGGCGAATCGTTTTTTATCCATCCTTTTCGGGTGGTTTATGTTTATCGTGGAGGTGAAAGCCTACAGCCTGTTCGCTTATTGGTATCGGTTTCGCGGCGTAATTTCAGACGAGCTGTTGATCGTAATGTGTTGAAACGCAGAATAAAAGAAGGATGGCGGAAAAATATCGGCCCCGAAACCGAAAAACTGAAAAATATGGATGTAGGTTTGATTTATGTTTCAAAAAAGATAGAACAATACTCCTCAATAGAGGACAAAATAATCCAGATCATCGAACGTTTAAACCATTTAAATGAAGGGAGTCAATAAATTTTTTTCGCTACTTGCCATCGGTTTGATCAGGGTTTACCAATATACGCTTTCGCCCTATATCGGCCGGTCGTGTCGCTACACACCCACCTGCTCGCAATACAGTGTGGAGGCAATCCGGAAATATGGGATTCTGAAAGGCGGCCGATTGGCTCTCAAACGCATTGGCTCTTGCCATCCTTGGGGCGGTAGTGGATATGATCCTGTGCCTTGAACAATGAAAAATAAGACCTTATGAATAAAAAAAGCATTCTTTCACTGATTGTTGCCTTTGGCTTTTCCTGTTCGGCTTTAATATCTCAGGTGAACAATAATTTTGAGATATCGAAAAGTATTGATATTTACAATAGTGTCTTTAAGGAGTTAAACCTTAATTATGTTGATGAAATTAATCCCGGAAAATTAAACGAAACGGCCATCCGTGCCATGCTCGACGACCTTGATCCTTATACCGTTTTTGTGTCGGAAGCACAGTCTGAAGATATGCGTATCATGACCACGGGCGAATATGGTGGCATTGGCTCACTGATTCAACAATCGGGCGATTATGTGATCATCAGCGAACCCTATGAAGGCTTTCCGGCTCAGAAAGCAGGCTTGATTCCCGGGGATATTATATTGGAAATCAATGGGATAGATGCGTTTAAGAAAACATCGTCCGAAATCAGCGAATTGCTAAAAGGTGTTCCGGGTTCCACGCTGAAACTGAAAGTCAGGAGAGCAGGTCAGGATGAGCCTATAGAGGTAGAGCTGACACGCGAAAAAATAAAACTCGACAATATACCTTATTCGGCTGTTTTAGACAACGATATTGGCTATATTTTGCTTTCAGGATTTACACAAAATGCCGCCAACGATTTCCGCGAGGCTTTCCAGCGGTTGCAGGCATCGCAAAAACTGAAAGGTCTGATTATTGACCTCAGGGGCAATGGGGGCGGCTTACTCAACGAGGCAGTAGATATAGCAAATCTTTTTGTCAATAAAAACGAACTGATTGTCTCTACAAAAGGCAAATCACCCGACCGTACCAGTATTCATCGGACACGATTTGCACCACTCGACCTGAACATTCCGATAGCCGTTTTGGTGAATGAGGCCAGCGCTTCGGCCAGCGAGATTCTTGCCGGATCGTTGCAGGATTTGGACAGAGCTGTGGTGGTCGGGCAAAAAACTTTTGGCAAAGGATTAGTACAAAATGTTGTGCCTTTATCCTATGGAACCCAGCTGAAAATCACGGTGGCAAAATATTATATTCCAAGCGGCAGGTGTATCCAGGCAATTGATTACAGCCATAAAACCGAGAATGGCGGAAAGATTCCAGATTCGCTGGCCTCCTCATTTAAGACCCGAAACGGCCGTACCGTTTTTGACAATGGCGGAATCACACCCGATATCCAGGTTAAAGCAATTGATTTTAGCCCTGTGACGACGAATCTTTATGCAAACAACTTCATTTTCCGATTTGCCAACCGTTTCGCTTTGCAGCATTCTTCCATTGCTGCCCCTGAAGACTTTGTCATTACCGATGAAATTTATAATGACTTTATGCAATTCATTGAGAAAGAGGAATTTCAATATACAACTGAAAGTGAAAAAATGATTGGCGAACTGAAAAAAATAGCAGAAAACGAAAACTATCTATCCGATGTTTCGGAACAGTTGCAAGCCCTCGAGCAGCAGTTTCATGCCATCAAAGAACAGGATATCCGTAAACACCGCGAAGAGATTGGAAGACTACTGCAAATCGAAATCGTTTCGCGCTATTATTATCAGAAAGGAAAAATTATTTCTGCCTTGAAGAAGGACGATGATTTGGAAGCGGCAAAGGCAGTTTTAGACAATTCTACGGAGTACAAAACCATTCTTTCATCATCAAATTAATAAATACCAGGTCGGCGATGAAACTGAATGGTGTGTTACGGAATGAGATAACGGCCTATTTTGTATTGATGGTACTGATAGCCATCAGCTTACCTTTTTCCAAATTCACACTCACGGTTTTCGAGATGATGCTTGTGTTTGTCTGGCTTATCCATGATGTATCAGCCAAATCAAACAACAGTGATTGGGGCCATGCCATTCAGGAACAGAGCCGGGTTAATCATTTTTTTCGACGATTTGGCATTTCGCTGAGCAGAAAGCTTCGACTGTTTTTTTCCAATAAGCCTGCTTTGATGCTGACTTCATTGTTTGCTTTGCATCTGATCGGGCTCATCACCACGACCGATTTCACATATGCCTGGAAAGATATCCGGACGAAACTGCCTTTGCTGATCCTGCCATTGATCATCGCCTCAATGCCCCGTTTTAGCCGCAGACAAACACAGGCTTTGCTCGGCATGTTTGTATTGGCCGTGTTTGTCGGCACACTAATCAGTATTCATCTGTATTTGAAACGCGACTTCGATGATATTCGGGATATTTCACCTTATATCAGTTCGGTACGTTTTGCCCTCATGGTGGTATTCTCATTTTTCCTCCTGATTCTCAAGATGTTTTCTAAACCAGGAATACCTTTTTATTTACAATTAATATTTGGTATTGTCGCACTTTGGTTTGTGGGCTACCTCATCATTCTGGAATCGGTGATTGGGATTTTGAGCGTTTTCCTGATTGTACTGATCCTGTTATTACGTTTGGTTTTCAGGCAGAGCTCTTGGAAAATCAAGGTAGCGATATTATTTTCGGCAATGATTTTCGTTGTCGGCACCATAGGTTATATTGCCGGGGTTTCCAAAAAATTGTCTCAGCATAAACCATTGGATATCAGTAAACTCGATAAGTTCTCAAAACTTGGCAACCCTTACCGGCACGACACCATTCATTTTGGTGTAGAAAACGGCCGATATGTCGGGATTTATTTTGCTGAGGGCGAACTGGCGGAGGCCTGGAATCAGCGAAGCAATTACGATTTTTATGGCCGTGACGAAGCCGGACAACTGATCATGTACACCATTATTCGCTATCTTACCTCAGCCGACCTTCGAAAAGATGCCGAGGGAGTGGCTGCGCTGAGCGCCGAAGATATCCGCCATATTGAAAAAGGAATTGCCAATCGTGAATATCTCGAAAAGCCCGGATTATCAAATCGAATCTCCAAAATCATCACCGGTTACCAGCAGTCTATCTATTTGAATGACCCCAGTGGAAGCAGCATGATGCAAAGAGTTGAACATTTGAAAGCCAGTTTTTTATTGATTAAAAAACACTTTTGGTGGGGAGTGGGAACAGGCGACATCCCCGAAGCTTTCAGGCAGATTTACGATGAGATGAACAGCCGTTTGAAACCCGAGGTACGCTGGAGGTCACACAACCAGTATCTTTCGTTCTGGATCGGATTTGGGCTGTTCGGCTTCATTTGGTTTTTGATTGTTCTTCTTTATCCTTTCCTTTTTCGTCTGACAAGCAAAGATGCCCGGCTTTTTGTTTTTTGGCTGATCATGTTGCTTTCAATGTTTTCCGAGGATACCTTGGAAACACAAACAGGAGTTACCCTTTTTGCCTTTTTCTATTGTTTTTTTGTGCTTGCTGTTGTGCCTGAACCAGAACAGCAAAGGTAGTCCAACGACATTTGATGTGTTTGAAAAGGGAAAAAATCATAATTTTGACCGAAAATGCGAAAGACAAACATTACTTTAACGGACTGATTTATTATAAGACGGAGGTGGGGATTTGAAGCCGAAAAATTACATTTTCATCCGATTTTGTTGCCTTTTTATCATGCTGGGTTACTTGCCCGTCCCTTTGAAAAAAAGTTTTGCCCAGAATTATTCCACTTTTCAAATCACCATCAACGACAAAAATACGCCCGGATTTGATGACAAGACTCGACGACAATTGCTCGGGATGCTTACCTCAGGTAACGAGAGTCAGCAGCGTGATTGGGAAACCCGTATCCAGATTCCATTTGAATTTTCTGCTGTCAGTACCGGATTCAACGAGCGGAAACTTCGCCTGAAACTTGATCAACCTCAAGTTAGTGGTCAAACCGAATATCGGCACTTCCCTCTGGGGAAACTGCTTTATCCCGACATTCTGAGCGGTTGGGTTGCCCTCACCGTTTCTGAAAGGACGAGATTCCAGAAAACAATCACTGATTTGCCTTTTGAGCTTGACCTTGGTTTATTTCAGCCCAATTTGGCAGCGCAAGCTTCCGGTGGTGTCGAAAGTATGGGTTATAGCGAGCAAAAGCTTGATGCGTTGCAGGAAGCCCTGATGCAGGCCAATCAATATTGGGCATTGTCGGAATATGTTCAAAAGTTGCTTGCCAAAACAAGCTCCGAAGAGAATGCATCACTCAATGATGTGGCACAGCTTTTTCTGCGCCGTGAGCAACTGCGGAAAAGCCTGTATTTGCTAAAGGAAACGACAAGCCTGAGCTGGATGGAACAATCCGGAGCCGATCCTGCCGGGCTTTGGAAACAAGCTGCGGCTTTACAGCGCAATTTGGTTCGTTATACAACCTTGTTGGAACAGGCAGCAGGCGGGTACGAACAATTGAATCAGATTGTGGCAGTTTATCGGGCCGATATGGTGCGTAGTCTGCGTGCAGCATTGCAGAATGACTTTCGCAACCATGAACTTCTTTTAAAAACCGGGCGATTACTACCCGATAGCAATTTTTACAGCCTTTCAGCTCTTTTTGACAAGGCAGGTGCCCAAAAGGGAATAGCTGAAGCTTTGGCATTTGAGGTAGTTTCGCTGGCCGATTCGCTTCATCAGGCCAACGATTTTGCCAATGCCTATGGGTATTACGAAGATGCAATGCAGGTGCTTCAGTCCCGCGGACATGTTTCGGCAGCCAACGAAGTAAAGGAAAGGGCTCAGGCTTCACGACTCGGACTCCTGCGTTCCTATCTTCAAATTGCATCCAAAGCTATAAGCGCCGGAAACGAGACCCTAGCAAGGTCCTATCAACAAAAGTCGAAGGCTTTTATCCAAAAACATCCTCAAAATGGTTTGGTGAATCGAATTGCTGCCGAATCGGATGAGTTGCTGAAAACTTATTTGAGAAAAGCCAACTATCTGATTGACCAAAAGCAATATGCACAGGCCATTGCGCTTTTAGAAGAAGCCAACGCACTCACCCAAACCTACTACAACCTAAACTATCAGGAACAGATTAACCTTGCGCTTTTTAACGTTTACCGCCTGGTATTTGTAGAATTGGTCAGCGAAGCAAGGGCTTATTTGTCGGCGGGCGAACTGGTTGAAGCCGAACGTAGGTTGAGCTACGCGCTTGATTATCAAAAAGATCATCTTGCTTTTTTGAGAACCAGCACCGAAGCATTTCATCTTCAAAACGAGATTCAGGCTCAAAAACAATTGGCTGCTTTCCCTAATCTGAACGATGTCAACAAGCCTGTAGGAGCTGAGTTTGGCTCAGTGGAAAACACTGTGTTACAGATGATTGAAGAAGCGCGACTGAAGGTTTGGGCGAACGAGATGGTTGCAGCCTGGGGTCTGTATCAAAAAGCCACCGATCTTGCGGTTAAAAACCATCTTGATAAAAAACCCAATATCCGCGACGCCTTTCGCCGGCTCGATCAGGGAATGGTGGAACGAATCTGCCTGAACAACCGTTTTCGTATGGATGATTTAATGAAAGCGGCAGAAAAAATGATCGCCCAACGGGAATATACTTCACTCGAAGCCACATTGAATGAAGCTATTGAGATTCAAGCCGGTAATCAGGGTTGTTATCTGGATGCTTCCAAAGCTAAACAGCTTCTGGCCGATTATGCTGATTTGTTTAGATATCAGCACGATTTTCAATCGGTTACATCATTACTTTACAGCAATGGCTTTACGGCAGCTATCCCGCAATACCTTCTTTTCGATCAACAGATTTCGCAATATCATCTCGAACGGTTTGGCGCTGAACATATCCGTTTGTTCGACTTTGTCCGAAGCCAGCATAATCCGGTTTATACCCTTCAAATGCTCAGTTACCATTTGAATCATTTGGATACGCTTGAAACCGTAGCTTACATCCAAATGCTTGCCGGACTGACTTTTGACTGGGCGTCAGCTTCGAATCTTTTCGAAAAAGCGGCATCTTTGCTAGCTGTGTCCGATGCTGAGCATGGTCTGGCAAATCCCGAAAAAAGAGTTTTAGAATTGGTGGGCAACGACCGGCGTTTCGATGTCTTCAGAAAGACTTATCTTCGCGCCATGAAACAATTGGCCAAACAAAATAAATCCAAAACCTAAAATTAAAATGGCAATGAAACTACTACTTATCAGCAATTCTACCAATCCCGGTGAACCATATCTGGGCTGGCCACTTCCTTTTATTCAGGATTTCATCAGGCGTTATGCCATTTCCAAAATTCTTTTTGTGCCCTATGCCGGTGTCAATCTTTCCAATTTAGGTTTGGATACTTCTTACGATGTTTACGAACAACGTGTAGCGACTGTTTTTGCTGGTTTAGGCTGTGCATTGGAATCAATACATCATTTTGATCATCCCGTTCGTGCTGTTGAAGAGGCCTCTTGTGTGGTGATTGGCGGTGGCAACACTTTTCATTTGGTAGCCATGATGCACCGGACCGGAATTATGCAGACCATACGTAAACGCGTTCAGGACGGGATGCCTTATATGGGCTGGAGCGCCGGAGCCAATGTGGCTTGCCCGACACTACGAACCACCAACGATATGCCGATTATCATGCCCGAAAGTTTTGACTGCCTGAATCTAATCCCTTTTCAGATCAATCCGCATTATTTAGATGCAAACCCCGCAGGGCATGGGGGAGAAACCCGTCAGCAACGCATTGAGGAGTTTTTGGCAATTAACCGACATATCAAGGTGGTCGGCCTTCGCGAGAGCAGTCTGATCGAGCTTGAGGGCAACCGCCTTACGTTGAAGGGCCATCGCCCGATGCGTCTTTTCCGTTTTCAAACTGCACCGGAAGAAATTGAGCAAGGCGCCGACCTCTCGTGGCTTTTGAATGATAACGCCCACTCAGTGGGATAACGAACACAGTAAACAGCGAATAATAATTCAAAGCCGGCTTCGAATTCAAATACATCACCCGAAGCCGGCTTTTCTGTCTGATCTGTCGGGAGACGAAAAAGATTTGTTCAAAACTTTCCCGACAGCATCGTTATGCCTGATGCTGGGGGCGCAGCAGATCGTTTACCGTTTTAACCGGATTGAAGGTGATCAGCGGCGTTTCCACAAAAATGGTAGTCCAATCGGCCATGGCGCCATTCCACAACCCGGGTACTTCGAGCGCTTTGAGATCACGCCCGTCTTTCGACTTTTTGGAAATGAAGCCGGTCAGCGGATCAACGTATTCGGGTAATTCAAACTTTTTACCTTTAAAATCATAAACTGCGCAAACCAGATCCACCGGATTGAAATGGCTCGCGTTGGAAACAATGGTTTTTTGAAGAGGGTCGGCCAAGTTCATTTGTGAGGATTCAACAATTTGAAGCGAGATGTCGCCATCACTGCCATAAGCCCAGAAAGGACCTCCGCCAGGTTCACCTTCGTTTTTCACCATGCCGCAAATACGTATCGGGCGATTGAGTTTTTGAAAAAGAAAATCAATTTTTTCAATTTCGCTGAGGCCTTCGAACGATTCCGGGATGTTGATCATCAGTTGGTGACGGGCGAAGGAGCTGATTTCGTCCAGTTCGTGTGGTTCTAAAAAGCCTTCGTCCAAAAGATCGAGATAACTGTAGGTTTTTTCCAATAACTCAATCAAGAGGCCGCCGATGGCCATTTTGTAACGAATTGTTTCGCCCCGCAGGGAGTCGGGCACGATATTGTCAATATTTTTAACAAAAATAATGTCCTGTTTCAGGTCATTCAGATTTTGGATTAACGCCCCATGCCCCGAAGGCCGGAACAAAAGTGATCCATCGTCGTTACGGAAAGGCTCGTTTTCCATGTCCACTGCGATGGTATCGGTCGAAGGTTTCTGTTCAGAAAATCCAATTTCATAACTAACCCCGAAACGTTTTTCAAATTTTGGCTGAACCTCGTCCAACACAGCCATGAATTTTTCGCGATGCTCGGGCGAGATGGTAAAATGAACTTTGGCTACTTTCCGCTCGTCGGTGGCATATTGGGCTGCTTCAACCAAATGTTCTTCAATAGCAAAACGGTATTCATTGGAATACCGATGGAAGCGAAGCAAAGCTTTGGGTAAATTACCGTAGCCCAGACCTTCGTCGAACAGGATGAGCCTGATTACTTTTTCATAATCTTTGTTTTGCAAAAGTTGGTCTAAATTTTCCCCGTTTTTTGTGGCAGTATCACATAAGTCCTGATAAAACGCGAGTTTTTCGATGTTTTGGATCAAATAACCAACACTATTGGGGTCCTGGTCAGATTCAAGTGCTGCAATTTCCTGTTCGCTTCCTTTGAATGACTGAACAAATTCGAAAAGATGTTTGAACATTCGACTGGCGGCTCCCGATGCCGGTACAAATTTCAGGACGTAATAATTGTTTTTCAGTTCGTTATATGAGTTCACCAAACGGTCAACCTCTTCTTCCTTCAGTTTGAGAATGCCATCTCCAACCGTAGCTGCGGCAGCTAATTTTAAAGGTGGGAAGCCAGTTCGGAAGGCCGCAAGTTGTTTGTTAATTTCTTCTATACCAATACCTTTCTCCTGAATTTGACGGATGTCGCTCGCTGTGAATTCCATATCGAAAATGTGTTGATTTTGGAATCAAAAATACAATGCAAAAGGCAATCTCCTTCCAAAGCTTAAAAAATTCTTTTTCAGGCCTTGGAAAGGGCTTTATTTGGGGCAATGGAATACTGTTTTGAGGCCTTTATTCTTAGTGTCAGGGGGATACATAAAAAAACCTGATATCTGATAGATTTTTGATCTTTTTTTTCGGAAAAATTATCATATTACTTGCAGGCTTAAAAAAAAAGCCTACTTTTGCGCAACTTTTGCCCAGGTGGTGGAATTGGTAGACACACCAGCTTGAGGGGCTGGCGCCTGCAAGGGTGTGCAAGTTCGAATCTTGTCCTGGGCACTGTTTTTTGAAGGGTGTTGTAGCCCAAGTGGCGGAATTGGTAGACGCGCTACATTCAGGGTGTAGTGAGCGCACGCTCGTGAAGGTTCGAGTCCTTTCTTGGGCACATGATTTAAAAACTCCGATAAACCAACGGAGTTTTTTTATTGCCTGTCGTTTGCTTTTCTACAAAATAAAAAGCACTTCCTAAGAAGCGCTTTTTGCGGAGCGGGCAATGGGGGTCGAACCCACGGCCCTCAGCTTGGGAAGCTGATGCTCTACCACTGAGCTATGCCCGCATTGAGACTGCAAAATTAAAAAAAATGCCAAAACCCGAACTTGTTGTTAAAGTTTTTTGAAGAATTCCTAATTTCGTCAAAAAACCAAAGACAAATGATGATTGATTACCTCACATACTTCTTTTTAGTTTTAGCTATCGCCTTAATAATCTGGTATCTTTATGGGTGGTTGTGGGGTAACGAAGGCCAAAATGAACAATGGAAAATTGCTGTAAAGCATGGAAAAGTATCCGTTGAGCTTCAACGCTATTATCGCCGGTATCCAGATAAACAGCGGTTTGTTCTTTTCTGGCTTCAGGCACAACATTTGCAAACAGCTGCTGAGGATGCCGTTGTAGCTGAACTGGGGGTATATCAGGGTGATACGGCACGTTTAATAGAATTGTTGTTTCCCCGGCATGAATTGTTTCTTTTCGACACTTTCGAAGGTTTTCAGGAAAAACACTTAGCCTTAGAATCGGGCGAAGCCGCTACCTATACTTCCGGCCATTTTGCCGATACCTCGCTTGCCAGGGTACAAGAACGACTGTTGCCGGGAGGAAAAGTCAGGTTTTTTAAAGGCGATTTTGCCACCACATCCACCGAATTGCCCGAGCGGTCATATGCCTTTGTTTCGATTGATGTTGATCTGGGTCAGCCAACAAAGGCCGGCTTAGAATATTTTTATCCGCGGCTGATACCAGGCGGGGTAATCATCATCCACGATTATCATCCAAAATGGCCGACCCTGATGCAGGCAGTGGATAATTTTTTGAATACAATACCCGAAGAGGGTGTGCTGATGCCGGATCGGAATAACAGTATGGTGATCGTCAAAAACAAAACTACACCCATTGCCAGCCAATAAGATGAATTTCGTTGGTTGTGAAGCTGAAAAGATGACTTTTCTTGAAAATTAATGCTTGTTTAAAATGGTTCTAAATCATACATAAGCAGCATGTTAAGTTTGGTTAGCCACACATTTTCCCTAATTTTGCCCGGGCTTTAAAAAACGGGCGCTCATGCCTGTTTTGCGTTCATCTGTTATTGAAAATAAGTGCTTAAGTTTCTCATTTTGAAGAATATAATTTTGATTCTCAACTCAATATCAATTATCCATTCAGCTTTATGAAAAAAATATCTACTATTTTGTTTTTGGTTTTTCTGTTCCTTCGCCCGGCCCTAAGTCAGGAAAGCGTCGAATACCGCTTGATGAGTCTGCGTTCGAGCGATAATTTGGACAGTACTCATTTTTATTACAATGAAAATAATCTACTAATCAGTTATCAGCTTACTACGCCTGATAACCCTGGCAGCTTAGATGTGATTGATTCGTTATATTACGATGAGCGGAATAACATTTCGTCCATTCATTCCTATCAAAAAATTAATAACGCATGGTTTCATTGCTGCATTGTGGAATATACATACGATGACAACAACAACCGCTTGACCCGCTCCAATTTCAACAATTTTGGCTGGGGCTTTGAACCACAGGGTGTTTACACTTATACCTACAACGAGAATAATCAATTGCTTTATTTCGAGATGAGTTTGATCGGGAGTGTTTATCAACGCTGTACACTTACCTATAATGAAAATAGCCTTCTTGCTCAGGAGTTTTTCGAAATCAATGATTCGTGGCCTAACGGGGCGGCCTGGGTGAACTCGTCGAAAACGGACTATTTTTATGATCAGAACAATAATCTTACGAAAATCAATTATTATTATTGGGACAACGGAGCCTGGTCGTTCGATAACCATACGGATATGAGTTACGATGATGCCGGCAATTGTCTGTCAAGGGTTTATTATACAGGAACGGCCATCTCCGACAGGATTATTTATCAATATGATTTGACAACGCCCATACAAAATGTAGTGATGCCGGTGCATCCTGAGCCTTTTTACCGCGATTTCGACCAGTTTAAAAATCGCCCGCTTTCTTATAGCTGGGAGACTGTTGACGAAAACGGATTTTTGGTTTATGTCTGCGATTTTAATTTTAATTATATGCTGACGAACCCAACCGGATTGGGTGCGGTGTTGGCCGATAACGGACTTCGGGTGTTCCCGAATCCGGCAAATGGCAGTTTTAATCTGAGCCTTGAAGGCCAGCAAAAGATTGAGTTGTTTGATGTCAGCGGCAACAAGGTGAAACAGTTGCAGACTTCGTCCGACTTCACATCTGTGGATATACATGATCTTCCGGCAGGGCTTTATTTGCTGAAAGTGTTTGATGGAAAAATCTGGCATTTTTCGAAAGTCACTGCAGTGAGCGAAAAATAAAACACAAAAAGCGGCTAAAAGCCGCTTTTTGTGTCAAATTATCTTCTGTAACGAATCTTTTAAGGTTATTCTATTATTTATAGTTCTGAATTTCAAAAAGAACTCATGAAACTGTCAGTTGTATTAAAGATTTGAGAAGAAAGGTTTATAGTTCTTCCTCGCCGTAAACGGCATCAGAATGAATTTCAAGTCTGTATTTTTCGTAAGCAGCATCGGCCACTAAAATATGTCGTGTCCACCAGTCGGACAGGAAAATTGCGATCTCAGCCGGGTCAGTATCAACATAATTCAAAAGAGCCAGATTGTATTTTATCGTGGTAATGATGTATTTTTTGTGAAAAGCCTTATGTTCTTTCAATTGCGGATAGTTGAACTGCTTCATGTAAAGCTCTTCTTTTTTGAAATGCTGCATTGCATAATCAGTCATGGCTGAAAGAATTTTGGCAAATTCTTCCCGATCCCCTTTTTGATTGATATGTTGCACAAGTTTGTCAATGATATTGATCAAATGTTTGTGGTCTTTGTCAATAGGGATATTGATTGAAAACTCATCTCTCCATTCAAAGTTAGCTAATTCCATTGTCTGATTTATTGAGTTTTTTCTTGAAAACGAATTAATTCTCGATTTTTTTGAGGCCAAAATTCGAAAGTAGTTCATACAGTTGATTGCGGTTGATCGGTTTGGCTATATAGGCATCACATCCTGCACCTAAAGCCCGCTGCTCATCGCCGGTCATGGCAAAGGCCGTTACCGCAATCACCGGCAGTTGAGGCTTGATTTTTTTGATATTCCGCGTAGCTTCAAAACCATCCATAACAGGCATTTTTAAGTCCATGAATACCAAATAAACATCGGGCTGTGATTCAACTATGCTGAGGGCTTCTTTGCCATTGTAGGCGTGAATAATCGTGATGTCATCAAACCTTCGCAACATGGTTTTCAGAACAACCAGATTGGTGTCTTCGTCTTCGGCTATTAAAATAATTTTTTTAGTATTTTCATTCATGTTCATTTGGTTTAATCATTCATGAGTTAGAGTTATTTCTGGGAAAACACATGCTGAAGACCGAGCCTTTGCCTTTTTCCGATTCAATGCTGAGTTCACCACCCATCAGTTGGGTCATTCCGTTGACGATAGAAAGCCCCAACCCGTTGCCTTCATAGGCTCGCGCATATCGGTCGTCTTCTTGTTGGAAATATTGAAGTACTTTTCCGATATTCTCTTTGCTGATGCCGATGCCGGTATCTTTCACAAAAATTCGGACGATGTTTCCCTTCAATTCCGCGCCAAGCTCTATACCGCCTGAAGAGGTATATTTGATGGCATTGCGCATTAAATGGTCGAGCGCTTTTACCGTCAGTTCGGGATCGAGAAGCAAGCTGATATCTTCATGATTATCCGGGCAAGTTACATTAATACTCAGACCTTTATGGACGCATTCGAGCTCAAAGGTGGACTTTGTTTTTTTTATCAGATTTCTGACAGAGATTGGTTTAGGATGCACTTCCATCAAACCCGAACTTAGCAATGAAACATCCATGAAGTCGGTAATGGTTTGGGTGAGCCGTGCTGTGCTGATTTCGATGATTTCGAGCAGATCGGGAATTTCATCTTTTTCCAAATCGGGATCACTCAACAGAGTTGTTACCCCGAGAATTCCGTTTAAAGGAGTACGTATTTCGTGCGAGATATTATTCAGGAAGTTGGTTTTAAGTCTGTTGCTTTCTTCTGCCTTTGCAATGGCTTCTTCCAATAGCCTGTGTGTTCTGAGCTGATCGGTAATATTCTGTGCGATGACCATCCGCAAATGATCGTCTTCATCGGCCTGAACGGAAAAAATATTGACCCGTACATCCACTACACTACCATCATTGTGGCGATGCTGACTGAGGATGCCGTTGTAGAGCCCGGTATCTTGAAAGTCATTTTCAATGTTAAAGTTAAGTTCATCTTTTCCAACTGAATCTTCAGCCAAAATCTGGTGTAAATTGAGCTTTAAAAACTCTTCTTCCGTGTAGCCGTACTCTTCACATGCTTTTTGATTCGCTTCCCTGATATTCAGTGTTTTAGTGTTGAAAACATACATCGGAATAGGATTGTTCATGAACATCTGTTTATAGCGCAATCTATTTTGTTCTAATGTTTTTTCAATTTTCTTCTTTTGCGAAATATTTTCTTCGATCAATACAAATCGGATGATATTTTCATTTTCATCCTTGATGGGAACGATGGTTAAATAAACCCAGACTAATTCGCCGCTTTTGCGCTTTTGCTGGATTTCGCCACTCCAGATTTTCCCTTGATAGATCTGATCGTAAATATCCTGATGGGATTTTGAGCCGGTTGTTTGCTGCAGCCAGTTGATTTTTTGAGTCATCAGTTCGTCAACCGAATATCCAAGCAGCAGGTTTGCCTGTGGATTGGTGTATCGGATACTTCCATCTAACTCGACTGTGAGAACCGCAAGCGGCATTTGTTGGATGGCATGCGAAAGAATCAAAATTTGCTCGTTTTCACGAAGGCGCTGGGTGATGTCAACAAGGGTGAGCAGCGCAACTCTTTTTTCATTTGTTTCGAAAAAAATGATAGTGGCTAATGTGGTCAGCTTTTCACCTTGTTTTGTTTGAATATTCAGTCGCGCTTCGGACAGGCGGCCTTCCTGTCTTATTATTTCTTCGATTACACCAAATATCTCATCGTCAATGCGATGGAGATCAATGATTGATTGCCCGACGGATTCTTCGCGGCTGTGTCCGGTGAGGTCGCTCCAGGCTTGGTTCACTTCGACTATCTTTCTGTTGTCGGCTTCGATGATGACCATGGCGAGTGGGCTTGCCGAGAAAGTCTTCGAGAAACGCTCATCGGCCTCTTTTTTTTGTCGTTCAGCCAATTTTTGGGCAGTCAGATCGCGCAGCACGAAAGTTCCGCCAACAATCTGGCCATTTTTATTGCGGAATGGAGCAGCCGTGATTTGAATATCAGCTTTGTTTTCGGGTTCCGGGATTGTGGCTTTGCACGAGAACACTTTAACATTACCCTGGAGAACTTCATGCAGAAGCGAATCTGTTGTCTTATAAAACAAAGGCTTCACATCGGTGCCGGCATAATTCTGATCGGGAGATAGTCCGGTTATCTTGACAAACAACTTGTTGTAGAGGCCGATTTTCCCCTCCATATCAAAACTGACCACGCCAAAAGGTGCATTTTCAACCAAGGCACGAATGAGATCCTGATTGTCTTCATCTTTTTGGAGTAATTGTTGGTTTTGCGACCGCAATTTTTTCAATTCGATCAACCTGCCAACAATCAAAGGAGGACGCCAAAGCTGCGTTGAGCTGACCTGGTCAGTAAGATGGTTAACGAGCAACGATCCTTTCGGCGGCATTTCTTCCTTTTCTGTAACAAACACAATGGGAAGGGTTTCAGAAAAGTAGCCTGATATAAAAAAATCCTCTGTAACACTATTGTCAAAAGTAAGATCGAAAATGACTGCATCAGGCTTTTCGCTTTTAATCTCATTCGTCAGAGACAGAATATCGGTTGACTGCGTGGCAATCAGCAAAGACGAATTGTAACCAGCCAGATTAAATGTTGTCTGTATCTCGTCTATCCGATTTGCGACACAAAAAATCTTGTTTGATTGATTGATCATGTACCTACTTAAGATGTTTTAAATGAAACAACAAAAACCGGGTAAAATTAATGCTTTTTTGATAAAATTTGAAATGAGACAAAGCCCATTGCAATTTTATCGTTGAGTTCGAATGCTTTTGTTCAGTTGATTGCTCAGGCGGTTAAACCCGAAAATGAAGGGTGTGAGGATGAAAAAGTAATTGTTTGTTCGAATGAAAAACAATTAATCGTCCTTTATCTTTCCTTTGAATGTACTTTGGAACGAAGTCCAATCTTTAAGTTTGTATGCATCCTCGCCAAAATAATGCAGAATTGGCTCAAAGTCTTTTGGCGGGTAATAACCCGGAACCACGGTGAGCACCCGGAAGTCATCGCCCATGAAAACATAACTCGGATACGACATTCTGCCCTGTAGCAACATCTGCGCCAATTGGTGCGAACTCCGTTTTTTGTCGGGATTGGGATTGATATAAGTCGTTCCGGCGAAGACAACCGTGTCCTTACGTTCGGCATTGAGTTTCACCGGATAGAAGTTTTCGTTGATATAAGCCGCAATCACCGCATTGGAAAAGGTGTTCTGATCCATTTTTACACACCATCCGCACCAGTCGGTATAAGCATCAATAAAGATTTTCTTTGGGTTCTTTTTTGATTTTTCGACTGCTTGTTCAAAGCTGAGCCATTTGATTTTCTGCGCCTGAAGTTGGGTTGTTGCCAACATATTTAGGCTGAATAGTAGAAAGATTGCTGATTTTTTCATGGTTTAGTAACGTGTTAGTCGGTCAATTTCGCGTTTTGAGTCTTTCTTTTTGAGGTCTTCGCGTTTATCGTAAAAGTGCTTTCCACGCGCCAAGCCAATTTCGAGCTTTGCACGACCGTTGTCGTCAATAAACAGTTCAAGCGGAATGATGGTGAAGCCTTTTTCTTTGACTTTAGTGGAAAGTTTTTTTAGCTCCCGAAAGTTCAGCAGCAACTTTCGTTCGCGCTTTGGCTCGTGGTTGTTGTAGGTGCCGTAATTATATTGGGCGATGTGCATTTCTTGTACGAAAAGCTCAATTCCTTTGAAAGTGCAGTATGAATCGGCTAGGCTGACTTTTCCCTGCCGGATACTTTTGATTTCGGTTCCGGTGAGCACAATGCCTGCTGTGTACGATTCGACTACAAAATACTCGAATGAGGCCCGTTTGTTCTTGATGCGGATGTTCGCTTTCATGCCCGGATTGAAATTGGAGGTGCAAAGATAGAAGGATTCTTTGTTTTGCTCTTTCTTTTGGCTAAGTTTTAAGGTAACCCTTCAACGAAAACCATCTTGTAAGCTACTTTAAACCTTATCAACTTTGATTTCAAAATTGGAGTTTTGAACAAAGTTGAAGAACGAATTTTGGTTTGGTTGAAGAATTGCAAAAAATAATGGTTCAGTTTCACTGATGGCGAAAAGGATGCAATCGGGATTTGTTTTCGTTTGCGGAGAGTGAAGCCCTATTTCTTTGAACTTGGCAAAAAAACTGGTTCTTCGCCATTTCAAGTGGGTAAGTTGAGTTGAAGCTTACCGAGGTGGAAATAAATCATTAAGATAAAGTTGTGTGGATTTCGATATCCCCTTGCCACTCGTTTTATCTCTTGAATTTTAAGGT
>Ga0226835_1000411_pt1 | contig 51860 bp, 41 predicted proteins | sample LAC_MetaG_1_FD_163627 | JGI IMG/M metagenome (GOLD analysis project Ga0226835, IMG submission 163627) | Anaerobic ammonium oxidizing microbial communities from anammox membrane bioreactor (MBR) in UC Berkley, California, United States -... | ecosystem: Engineered > Bioreactor > Anaerobic >...
AGTTTTGCCAGAAACTCTTCGCACTTCTCCTCGGTGCTGAATGTCTCCTGGAACTCAAGCGCATTAGCAGGAAAGCTTTCCATATCGCCACCTCCGTGGATTCGCCATATATACTGTACGTTATAGTGACCTTACCCCGAAAAGGAAAAGCCTAATCACCCCCCTGTCCGAAAGTGATCAGGCTTCATACGAAAAAGAAGGAAACCGGAGTCAGGGAAACCCCGGTTTCCTTCGGAGAAGTGGAGAGCCGCCCGTGCTCGAAGCGATGGGGGCGGCTCTCCGGTCTGGGCATGGGTTGTGAGTTGGATTAGAAGGAGAATCCCTGCTTGCCGAGGTCGCGGCGGATGCGCAGCTCCACAGCCTTGCTCACCTTCCAGAAGCGCCGTCTGCCGCTTGCCGGGATGGGGCGGCTAAGGATGCGGGGATTGGCGAGCTTGAAGCCGAGGGGTCCTTCGAACCAGGGCGATTCCGAATCGGTGACGCAATCGACGATGTCGACCACGCCGATGATGGAGCCTTTGGGCAGGCTCTTCTCATCGTTGAACCGGATGCGGGTCTTGCCCTGGGCACGCAGCACCGAATGGATGAACCGGGCACCGGCGGCGAAGCTGCCTGCCGGTTGTTCTTTGGAGACGTGAATGGCGATGGTGCCACGCACGCGCGCCGGCCAGAGGCGGTTCTCCATGTCCTTGCCGGCGAGGAACACCGATGCCGCCCAGGGTTGCCGCAGAGTGAGAGCCCTGAGAGCGAAACCGTCGCCGGGGGAGTTGTCCGCCAGCAAGCGCCGGGCTTCTTTCATCATGGTCAGGTAGCGGTCGTCGAGACGATCGTGGGCAGCGACCATGACAGCTCCGGCTTCCTCGAGCTGAGGCAGGTAGCGGCCGTCACGGCTGATGCCGATGACGACGATACCGGCCATGGTGAGGACCGAGACGATGTCGGTGGGACGGGAGGCGCCGTCGAAGTCGAGCATGGTGGGATGCTCTCTGTCGGCGGAGAGATCCACCACGGCAACGTCGAAGTCTGCGAGGTTGACCTTGCGAATCTCGCGGCTGTCGAAGTTGCGTGGGTCGACCTCGAGCAGGTAGGCGGCGTTTTCGCCCAGATGCTTGTAGAGGTCTTGGAAAACGCCGGAGTACCAGCGGACTTGATTGCGTCCGCGGCGCAAGGTCTTGAGCACAGGCAGGAATGCCTGACGTTTGGGAGCGATGAAAAGTATGTTCATAGGCTTCCTTCGTCAGTCTTTTGGATGCGTCAAAGAAGGAGGTCGACGCCTGAGCGCCGACCTCCAGTCAGTTCAACGAGAGAGCGACGCATACGCGCCGCTCTTCAGTCAGGTCGATCGGAGAGCTGCGCGGAGCCGCCCTCCTCTCGATTCAACCGGAATCTGTTTCGAGACTAGATGAGCGCCTCGAACTGCGTGAGGTACTCGTCGAAGGTGTCGAGCGCGCCCTGGATGGGTGCCGGGGTCGAGAGGTCGACGCCGGCGTCACGCAGGAGGTCGATGCTGTAGTTCGAGCTGCCGCTGCTGAGGAACTTCAAATACCGCTTCACCGCCGGCTCTCCTTCGGTGAGGATCTGCCGGGCGAGCGTCATCGCCGCACTGATGCCGGTGGCATACTGGTAGACGTAGAAGCTCCGGTAGAAGTGCGGGATCCGCGCCCACTCGATGCCGATGGTGTCATCGGTGGCCACTGCCGGGGCGAAGTACCTGGAGTTGAGCTCCAGGTGGATTCCGCAAAGCACGTCCGGAGTCAGAGCCTGACCGGCTTCGGCTTTCTCGTGAGCGATCTTCTCGAACTCGGCAAACATGGTCTGCCGGTAGAGGGTGGCGCGGATACGCTCGAGCTGCTCGTTGAGCACGAACTTGCGCACCGCCTTATCGTCTGTTTCCTGGAGCAGGTAGTGAGCCAGGAGCGCCTCATTGCAGGTGGAAGCCACTTCGGCGACGAAGAGGGTGTAACCTGCGTAAGCAAACGGCTGATGCCGCCGCGAGAAGAACGAGTGCATCGAGTGACCCGACTCGTGAGAGAGGGTGAACATCGAGTTCAGCTTGTCCTTCCAGTTGAGCAGCATGTAAGGCGGCGTGCCGAAGGCGCCACCGGAGTATGCTCCGGAGCGCTTGCCCTGATTCTCCAGGACATCGATCCAGCGCGAGTCGTACCCGCGTGCAAGAGCCTCGGCATATTCCGAGCCGAGCACTGCCACGGAGGCAAGGACCTTCTTCTTCGCCTCCTCGAAGGAGACGGTATAGTCCAGGTCGCCCACGAGCGGCACATAGAGGTCGTACCAGGCAAGCTGGTCGAGACCGAGCACGCGCCGGCGGATCTCGAGATAGCGCTGGAGCTTGGGAAGGTTGGCATGGACCGTGTCGATGAGCGAGTCGTAGACCGCCACCGGCACATTGATGCCGCTGAGGGCCTGGTGCAGAGCGCTGTCATAGCGCCGCGACCGGGCTCGGAAAACATCGATCTTCACCTGGGCAGCATAGGAGGCGGCCAGCATGTTGCGGTACCGGTTGTAGGTCCCGAACATGGTTTCGTAGGCGCGCCGCCGGGTCTCGCGGTCGGGATTGTCCAGCCACTTGCTTCCCCAGTTGCCGTTGGTGAGCTGAGCCGTCTCGCCGGTCTCGTCGACGACATCGGGAAACTTCAAGTCGGCATTGTTGAACATGCCGAAAACGCTGGCGGGTCCGCCATAGGTCTGGGAAGCCTGGGCGAGCAGCTGCTCCACCTCGGGGCTGCGAACGTGATCCCGTTCTCGCGCGAGCTCGTTAAGTTCGTGGCGGTAGAGCGCCAGTCCTTCGACCTTGGTGAAGAACGCTTCGAGCTTGTCGGGCTTGATCGAGAGGATCTCGGGGTTCCAGAAGGACATCGCCGCGGAAAGCCGGTTGCCCAGCTCTTTCGTGCGTCCGGTGAGTCCCTGGAAGTGGCTGTCGGCCATATCCACGTCCGAGCTCATGCGGGCGTAGACCGAGACTTTGCTAAAGCGCATGTAGATCTCGTCCCGGAGCCGGAAGGCTTCGAGGAGCAGACGGCCGGAGCGGCGCAGGCGGCCTTTGTAAGCGGCGAGCTTCGGGATGAGGGAGTCGACCAGTTCGTAGTCGGCTTCCCAGTCAGCTTCGCTGGCGTAAATCGGAGTGAGGTCCCAGGTCAGCTCGACGGGGACTTCGGAGCGGGCGGGGATCGTCCTGGCTGCGGATGTTGTTGTTGTTGTCATAGGCCTTGATTCCCGTTTTGATTGTTCTTAGAGCAGCTCCTCGAACTGGTCGAGGTAACCGGCGAAGGCATCGAAGGCTTGCTGGATAGGGGCCGGGGTGGAGAGATCGACGCCGGCGTCACGCAGAAGGTTGATGCTGTAGTCGGAGCTGCCGCTGCTGAGGAACTTCAGGTAGCGCTTCACAGCGGGCTCGCCTTCGGAGACGATCTGCTGGGCAAGAGACAGAGCGGTACTGATGCCGGTGGCATACTGGTAAACGTAGAAGCTCGAGTAGAAGTGCGGGATGCGCGCCCACTCGATGCCGATCATGTCGTCGAGCTCGACGGCCGGGGCATAGTACTTCTCGTTGAGCTCGCGGTGGATGCCGCAGAGGACGTCGGGGGTCAGTGCCTGACCGGCCTCGGCCTTCTCGTGGGCGATCTTCTCGAACTCGGCGAACATCGTCTGGCGCACCAGGGTGAGACGGATGCTCTCCATCTGGTGGTTGAGGATGTATTTGCGCACCGCCGGATCCGTGGTCTGGCTCAGGAGATAGTGCGCCAGCAGGGCTTCGTTGCAGGTGGAGGCCACCTCGGCGACGAAGAGGGTGTAGCCGCTATACGGGTAGGGCTGGTGCTTGCGCGAATGCCACGAGTGCATGGAGTGGCCGGACTCGTGGGTGAGGGTGAACATGGAGTCCATGGAGTCCTGCCAGTTCATCAGCATGTAGGGCGGAGTCCCATAGGAGCCCCAGCTGTAGGCGCCGGACTTCTTGTTCTTGTTCTCGAGCACATCGACCCAGCGGGAGTTGAAGCCCCCGCGCAGGGCGTCGACATACTCGGGGCCGAGCACCGCCAGGGACGCCAGGATCTTCGTCTTGGCCTCCTCATAGGTGACCTTCATGTCGAGGTCGCCCACCAGAGGCACGTAGAGGTCGTACCAGGCGAGACGGTCGAGGCCCATGACCCGGCGGCGCAGGTCGAGATAGCGCTGCAGCCGCGGGAAGTTGGCGTGCACCGTGTCGATCAGGGAGTCATAGACCGAGACCGGCACGTTGATACCGGACAGGGCCGCCTCCCGGGAGTCGGTGTAGAGGCGCGACTTGGCCGAGAAGATGTCGACCTTCACCTGAGCGGCATAGGTCGCCGCCAGCATGTTGCGGTAGCGGTTGTACGTGCCGAACATCGCCTCGTAAGCGCGGCGCCGGGCATCGCGGCTCTTGTTCTCGAGCCATTTGTCCGCCCAGTTGCCGTGGGTAAGACGCACGAGCTTGCCGTTCTCGTCTTCCACTTCGGGGAATTCGAGGTCGGCGTTGTCGAACATGGTGTAGATGTTGTCGGGCCCGCCGAAGGTGTGCCCGGCTTCAGCCAGCAGCTCTTCGATCTCGTGGCTGCGGATATGGGCGCGCTCGCGGTTGAGCTCATCGAACATGTGCCGGTAGAGCTCGAGACCCCTGGTGCCCGTGATGAACTTTTCGAGGCGCTCGGGCTTGATGGAGAGGATTTCCGGCGAGATGAAAGCACCGGCAGCGCTCGCCTTATTGCTCAGATCCTCGATCCGGGCGAACATGCCCTGGTAGTGGTTGTTGGCGGTATCGACGTCGGAGCTCATGCGGGCGTAGACATAGAGACGACCGACGATCTCGCTGACCTTGTGGCTCAGGTTGAGAGCCTCGAGCAGCAGGCGACCGGAACGGCGCAGGCGGCCCTTGAAAGAAGCGAGCTTCGGGAGCATCTCGACCACCGTCTGGAAATCGGCTTCCCAGGCTTCGTCGGTGGCATAAATCTTGGTGAGATCCCAGGTCATCTCGACCGGGACTTCACTACGCAGAGGCAGAACAGTAACTGTTTCAGTGGACATATCTGTTTCCTTCCTGTTGAGACGGCACCGGTTGAAGGAGGCAGGTGCCGGTTGAATGGTCGGTGGTGCACTGCTGCTCTGAGGCGGCGGAGGACGTGTCCGGGCAGACCAGGTGAAGCGTGAGCTTTTAGGTTTTCCGCCATAACCGGATCAAAGCGTGTGCTCTTTCAGCTTGTCAGCTTGAAAAGCTCGCTATGGTCCGGCAAAAAGAGGTTAGCAGAAAAACAGGATTGCTCGGAAAAATCTTCACCTGAAAAACAAGATTGAATAGACAAGCAAATCTACTGAAATACTCTTCTCGGAATCATCAAAATCTCAAGCATTATCAAAATTCCCCTTGATTACCCTGTCCTCGCTGCGGATTCTTGACAAGCCTCTTCTTTCGCGAGCTCTCGTGAAGAGTGAAGGTCTTTTCTGGGAGGGGGTTTCAGGATCTGCGGATGTCAAGAGTATTTTGGCAATGGAAAGTCGAGTCTGCTATCTTTGCGCCGGAGATTTTGTTTTGTTGCAGGTCGCGAAAGAGCAGGAAGAGTTGTGAAAATCGATATCCACACCCATGTCATGCCGGAGAATATGCCGGATCTGAAGAGCAAGTACGGCTACGGCGGGTTCATCAAGCTCGACCATCACGCCTCCTGCCGGGCCAGGATGGTGCGGGACGACGGCAAGTTTTTCCGGGAGATCGAAGCTAATTGCTGGGACGGAAAAACCAGGCTGAAAGAGTGTGACGGGTTCAAGGTCGATGTTCAGGTTCTCTCGACTATTCCGGTATTGTTCAGTTACTGGGCGAAGCCCGACGATGCCCTGGACCTGAGCAAGTTTCTCAATGACCATATGGCATCGGTAGTGGCTGAGAGCCCTGAACGTTTCATCGGTCTGGGCACGGTTCCGATGCAGAGCCCGGAGCTCGCCATCAAAGAGATGGAGCGATGCGTCAAGGAGCTGGGCTTCGCCGGGATCGAGATCGGCTCCCATATCAATGACTGGAATCTCAACGCCCCGGAGCTTTTCCCTTTCTTCGAAGCAGCCCAGGATCTGGGTGCCGCCATCTTCGTCCATCCCTGGGACATGATGGGGAAAGAGAAAATGGAAAAATACTGGTTGCCCTGGCTCGTGGGAATGCCCGCCGAGACGAGCCTGGCGATCTGCTCGATGATCTTCGGCGGTGTGCTCGAGCGCCTGCCGCGTCTGCGGGTTGCCTTCGCCCATGGTGGCGGCTCATTTCCGGCGACTGTCGGTCGAATCGAGCATGGCTTCAAAGTCAGACCCGATCTCTGCGCCGTGGACAATAATGTCAATCCCCGGGACTATCTGGGCAAGTTCTATGTCGACAGTCTTGTCCACGACGAGAGCGTGCTCAAATTCCTCATCGATACCCTGGGCGAAGATGTGATTGCTCTCGGTACCGACTATCCCTTCCCGCTCGGAGAGCTCGAGCCCGGCGCTCTCATCGAGTCAGCGGATCTTCCGGAGGCGACCAGGCGCAAGCTGCTTTGCGAAAATGCCCTGGCCTGGCTCGATCGCAAAGTACCCGCCGGCAAGTCCGGATAGACATCGCCAGATCGAAATTGACGACCTCAGCCGGACTTTGAGCGGAACGAATCGAAGCTGGATCTGGCTCGAACAAACAGAGTGACTCAGTCCATCTTGAAGATCAAATTGGCATGATATCTCTTGAGAAATCATTTTCGGTGGTTTTTGATATCTCAGACGATATCGTTTGCCACTTTGATATCGTTTGAGATATCAATTCGAATCCAGCTGAACACGAGAGCGCGCAGACGCCCGGGGAATCCAGCGAAACCGGAAACGCACCATCAGTGAGATTGCTTGCTTTCATACACCAGAGGCCAGTCGGAGACGGTTTCACCGTTCTGCACCAGGACGCAGGTTTTTGCTCTAACTGTCAGGAGCTCTACTCGCGGAGGATCGATCAGGTATCGGCTCTGGTAATGGTAGGCGACGTCGCTGCCCGCGCCACCTTTTTTGAAGACGGTCAGGATTCTTTCCTCTCTCTCCCAGTCTGCCTTTCCCAGGAGCTCGAACTCGAAGGTGATCTTTCCGTCCTCTGAGCGGACTGGAAAGTAAAGGGGCTCGGTGGAAACGGGACTGGTGGTCTGGTCGATCAGGTAATAGATGCAGTCGTTGTAGCCATTTCCGGAGGAAATCTCGATCTCGGCTACATGGCGCTTGGAGTCAATCTCAAGAAAACGCATTGCAGCCGTATGGCTGTGGTCGTCTTGAATGTCAAGCAGGTCTGGCCATCTCAAGATCCTTTTCCATGCCATGCGATCCTGTGGGCAAAGATTGGCCATCGGTGGCAGCATGACCTCGTCCGCGCTCTTATTGGACCGGCAAAAGGCAAAGCAAATGCTCGAGGCCGCGATAGACAGGGTGATGACGATGCCGAAGTGTCGTCCTGGTGGCATCATATGCGATGCTCCTTTGGCTGGAAATACGGATTCAGATAGGCGATGAGCATGAGTTTTGTTTCCTTTTCCACGTCTCTGGCGAATCCGGGAGAGCTGAATTTCATCGCTCTTTCCAGAGCGTCTGTCGCGTACCAGCAAGTGTGAGCGATGGCCTGGCGCCGTCTGGAAGATAGATGGGGCAAGAGCGGCTCCAGATTGTCGGCGATGGCAAGAATAGTGCTCTGATTCAGCTCTTCGTACAGGAGCCAGAGATCCGGAGTCAGACGGGTTTGTTCGAGGACCGCGCGTTGCAGGGCGTATCGCTCGAATTGCTCGATATATCCGTCTACGAGCGTCTCTACCAGATCTCTAAGGGGCAGGCTCATGGTTTTTCTGTCGATCAGTCCAGCCAGATCTGAGAAGATTGTCTTGAAGTATCGCGATACCAGAGCCTCGAGAATTGATTGCTTGTCGGGAAAAAAACGGTAGAGTGATCCGATCGAGGTGCCCGCCTTTCTGGCGATCTCGTTGGTAGTGGTGGCATCGAATCCGTTTTTGGCGAACAGCTTTTCGGCCGCGGCGAGAATCCGGTCTACTCTTTCAGATGACCTGTCCTGCCTGGGAGTCCGGCGCATTCTCCGTTCTATGGTCTCTCTCATCTGTTACTCTCTGTTGGACTTATAAACGTGAGTGGAAAGTCGGTTTGCTTTCCATAGGGGTTGAATTTCAGGGGAAAAAGAGATTTCGTGATCTCAAAACACGAGCAATCGCTCATGTTTGTATTATCGCTCCAGGTTTGGGGCTCGTCAAGTGGTTATCTGTCAATCGAGATGCATAGAGATGAAATTCAGGCTGGTCCCTCGCTCTTCTTGAAAACAAAGGCAGGTTACCATTGTGAGTCGATTCCGTTCGAGATGCCTATCTGATGAATCTCAGCCTCTCAAAGACAGCTCTGCTAAGTAGCGCGACCCTGGCAGCTTTTCTGTCCACGCCGGCAGCCCGGGCCAATGATCTTGCCCAATGGAAGAAGTGCATGGACCAGGCGGAGTCCGACATCAAGCTGTCCAGGCCTCGCAAGGGGCTGCCTCTTCTCGAGAAAGCGCTGGTTTCCCTCGATCCGGTTGCTCATGCCCGGGACAAGCACCCGGCCGAGTTCGAGAGAACGCTCAAAATGCTGGCTGATGGATATCGCGATATCGCGGATTATCGCCGTGAATACCGGACACTGACTCTTTTGAGAGGGCTCTATCGCTTTCAGAAACGCTTCGACACCCTGGCTTATGCCGACTGTCTCTGGCAGCTCGGCTCCTGTTGCGATCATCTCGGACGTTATGAAGAAGGGCTTGCCTGCCTGGAGGCGGCGGCTGCGATTTATTCCGCCGGCGGTGCCAGCAGCCGGCAGCAGGAGCATCGCATAGCCCGGGGTCTCGGGCACCTCTATCTGGCTGCCGGAAAGCTTCTGGAGGCGAAAGAGTCCCTGGCTGATTCGAGCCAGCTCGCTGAGAAGCTCTGGAATGAGAGCGCTGCGGATCTCGGCAGGGCCTTCATGCTCCAGGCCGAAGTGATGTTGAAGAGCAAGGAGCCGGAGCAGGCTTGCGACTTCTACCGCAAGAGCATCGAAGTGCTCAAGTCTTCGCATCGCCGCGGTCATATCCTTATCGGGCAGGCTCTCGCTGGCTATATCGATTTGCTCGAGACGGAGCTGTGCAGCAGGGACGCCTACAGCGATCGGGAGAAGATGGAGAACGTACTCACCAGCCTGGCTGACGCCTGTATGCTCGGCGGCAATCATTACCGGGCGAGGACAGCCCTTGCCGAGTTGCGCAAACATCTCGAGGCGGATGGCAAAGGCAAGTTCATGCGCTATGGGAAGTGTATCTACAATCAGGCCCAGTGCTCGCTTCTAATGGACGATTCGAGAGGCGGACTGGCTTTCGCCCGGGAGGCGGAGTCTTTCTACCAGGAAGTGGCAAGCGACCATGAGCGGGCTGCTCTGGCCGGTTTGCTGGCGGCAAGAATGGCTGCCCGTATGAAAGACGGCGACCAGTTCCGGACGGAGATGGAGAAAGCCGAGAAGACGATAGTCTCAATCCATGGCAAAAAGTCCCGGGAGTACGGGTACTGCCTGGCGGTAAAAGGGCTTTCCCTGATGCGGCTTGGCCGCACCGAGGAAGCCCGGGCGCTTCTGCCTGCCATTGTCGAGGTCTACGAGCTCGACGAAGATCCTGTCTGTGCCGGGGCTCTGGCCAGGAAAGACGGCGAACCGATTCTCGATGCGGTTTCGCGCATGGAAGATGACAAACAGCACGAGAGAATCTGGGACGAGTGGCAGGAGCTCGACACCCGTTTTCTATTCTAGATTGCTTGTCTAGGACTGCTTGACCAGCTCGATGTCGAGGGTGATCTTGACGTCATCGCCCACGACAGCGCCGCCATTGTCCAGGACGCCACCATAGGTGATGCCGAAGTCTTTGCGGTTGATGGTCGTGGTCGCCGATGCGCCTACCCTGATCTTACCTTTCGGATCTTTGACTTCGGCTGTCGGTCCTTCGACAATCAGGGTCACAGGCTTGGTGACGCCATGGATGGTCAGATCTCCCGAGAGCTTGAACTGGTCTTTGCCGGCTTTTTCTGATTTCTTCGAGACGAACTTCATCTCGGGGAACTTCTTCACATCGAAGAATTCGCTGCCTCTCAGGTGCTCATCCCGGCGGTCGTCACCGGTATCGATGGAGGAGGCGTCAATGGTGGCATTGACCTTGATCGTCTTGATGGTCTTGCCGTCATATTCCGCTTCGCCGGTGAGCTTGGGGAATTTGCCCCGGACATTGCTGACCATCATATGCTTGATGGCGAATCCGGCACTGGAGTGAGCGGTGTCCACTTTCCATTTCTGGGCTTCGGCCAGGGCAGGCGTGGAGATTATCGCCTGGGAAACCATTGCAGCTACTGCAATCGAAAGAGCGCTTGTTCTGAGGGCCATTTGAAACCTCCTGTAGGGGCCGTCCTGAGGCTGCCTGAAGCTGGCAGACTGCAGATTTAACCACAATTCCAGTCGGTTGACGCTGGTGTGCGTAAATTAGTGCCCACCTTTTATCTTCAGTTTACTTTTATTGTCGCCAGGACTTTATGGAAGAGGTGCCGCATCTCGCTCTCTTTCCAGCCCGGTGAGATCATGGAGACGGCATAGGCATTGCCGCCGTGCATGAAAAAGGCCACCAGTTGCTTGACCGGCACGCCTTTGTACTCGAAAGTGCTCTCCTGGAGAATGCCAGTGAGTTTGGAGTTGGCGCCGATAGAGCGCTCCGACCGATTGACCCGGCGGTAGTCCTGATGAGCCTTGTAATACTTGCTCTCGATCTCGTCGGCAATTTGCTCCAGGTTGTTGTATGCCGTCATATGACCGCGGTGGATATTGATCTCGGCTGGCTGACCCTGGTCGTTCTTGCCTTTGATTTTGAGCGGGTGGTCGAATTCGCCTTCGTCTTCTGTCTCCCAGCCGGTGGGGTAGCCGATGGACACGGGAAGGGAAGCGGACCGGTAGTATGCCAGGGGCGATACCGGCGCCGCCGCCGGTGCGCTCGTGCCCGGTCCGGCGGCGAGGCTCAGGAGGATCTGGTTGTAAGTGGTGGCGGCACGGTTGAAATCTTTTGCCGGGCTCGTGAACATGACGGTGTAAGCTCCGTCGGGGCCATCAAAAAAGACATAGCGCTGCATGATCTTCATGCCTTCCATCTCGAACGCGATGTCCTCCAGAAGCCCTTTCAGGTTGCGATGCTTGCCGAAAGTAACGGTCTTGTCGTTGAGCACCCGCATATTCGAGAGCTTGGAGAGATAGACGGCATCGATGATGCGCTTGAGGGCCTCGGCGGTCACTTTCTCGTCGTCATGGCGGCTCACCGATACTTCTCCGTGAATACCGCTTCCTGTCACGCCGCCGAGTTTGACCAGGTTGTTCTTGTCCTCGTCAGCCAGGCGCTTCCAGTTTTCGGGGTAAGAGAAGGAAATCCTGCCTTCCCTGCAGAGGGCCATGCGCTCCTGGCTGCCGGTCACTGCCGGCAGGTGTTCTGCATCGGCAGACCGTGCGGGCAGGGGCTGGTAGAGAAGTGCTGCCAGGGCCAGGGTTATGGAGACTTTCTTTGCGGTCATTAGGGTGTCCTACCTCATCATTCGGGAGAGAATTCCTGACGTTTGGTTCTGGTCAGAAGACGGCGCTCGATAAGCGGGATCAGCTCACTGGCATCGAGGCTGCCGGACTCGCTCAGGAGGGTGAGCCTGCAGGCACCTGCCGTGACGGCAGCATCCCGGTCGGTAGTCGAGCTCTTGTTCCTGAAGTCGACGAAGACGAAAGGAATCGGCACCAGCTCGGCGTCCAGTTTGATCTCGGCTAGAAAAGAATGACCGTCGCCTTCGGCGAGCCGGGGCTGGCAGAGTATCAGATCCGGCAGATTCTTCTGGGCCAGAAAGAGCCCCAGGGAGATGCCGTTGGCGGGGACCACCTGATAACCCATGGGATCGAAAGCCGCCTTGGCGGCATCGACTATGGCTCTGTCAGCTGCTACAACCAGGATTTTCACATCGGTAATCGTCATCTCAGTATCCCAGGGACCAGACTCTGATGCTCTTGTCGTTGCTGCCGGTGAGAACGAGCTTTTTGTCCACGGCAAACTCCTCGGCGAAGATGCCCCAGTTGAAGCCTTCATAGCGGCTGACTTCCTGACCGGTACCGGCATCCCAGATGCGGACAGTCTTGTCCAGGCTGCCGGTGATGATCCTGTCCGAGTCGGGCATGAATGCGACCCGCACTATCCAGTCTTTATGCCCCCTGAACTCCTGAAGCTGTTTGCCGGTGTTGATGCTCCACAATCTCACGGTCATGTCCTTGCTCGCCGAGAGGACCCGGTCGCCATCCTTCGAGACAGCCAGGTCGGTGACGGTGTTCTTGTGCCCGAGTAGCTGCATGACCGGCTTCTTGCTGTCCAGGTCCCAGATGATGATGACCTTGTCGTCGCCGCCGGAGATGAGCTTCTTCCCGTTCTTGGCGAAAGCGAGAGTTTCCACCGGTGCCGTGTGCTTCTCGAGAGTGGCTTTGAGAGAGCCGTCCGAGAGATCCCAGAGTTTGATCGAGTTGTTGAAATCGCCGGAAGCGCCGGTCCTTCCGGAGGGCGATATGGCGACGCTGGTGACGAGATTGCTGTGCCCTTTCATGAGCTGGAGCTGTTTTTCGCCTTTGATATCCCAGAGACGAACGGTCTGGTCTTCGCTTGCGGAAAGCATTTTCTCGCCGTCATCGGATATGGCGATGTCGGTGACGTCACCGGTGTGACCGGCGAACTCGCCCGCGGACTTGCCTTCGTCTATGCTCCAGTAGCGGATGGTGTGGTCGAATCCGGCGGAGGCGGCGTGTGCCTGATCCGGTGCTATCTGGATGGTTTTCACCCAGTTTATGTGTCCTTCCATAGCCTTCAGCTCGGTGGCTTTCAGAGCCGTCCCGGCGCTGGTCGGACTGACATAAGCCACCGAAGGCGGGCCTGTATGATTGGAAACATAAGTGGAAACAGTCGTATCTCCGGTAGCTGGAGCGGTGTTCAAAGTGCTTTCGTATTCGCCATAGGATGACGTGGTGCCATCGGTGGTCTCTCGAGTCAGGGCTTTGCTCGACTCGGGATCACCACCACTAGTGGCAGTCTCGCTGCCGCCGCCGGTCTCGGACTTTTCCTCGGACTTTTCCTCGGACTTTTCCTCGAACCTTTCCTCGGACCTTTCCTCGGACCTTTCCTCGGACCTTTCCTCGGTTGCGGCGGGCTCGGCTGCTTCGGCGGGTGCTGCAGGCCCGGCGGGCGCCGCGGGTTCGCCCGGCGTGCCAGGCTCCGCCGGCGCAGCCGGTGCTGCCGGCTGCCCGCTCGATTCCCCAGAGGTGTCTCCACCTGTCGATTCTCCGGATACCTCGGGTTTCTGCGCCAGACCGAGCTCTTTCTCGAGGTCGGTAATTCTGTTCGTGGTCTCCGAAAGCTTCTGCTCGTCTCGGGTGGCTGCGTAAACTGAAAGGAGGAGCTTATAGCTGACGAGCATGCGGCGCCTGTCCGGACCCATACGCCTGGCTTCGTCCACGGCCTGCAGCAGGACCTCTTCCGCCTCTTTGTATTTTTCCTTGTTGATCAAGGTCGTGCCCATGTCGTTATAGGTCTGCCAGATGACCTCGCCAGCCATGGCCGCTTGTGGTGCCATCGCCAGAAGCGCCATCAGGGACAGAGCCAGGGAAAGTCTGTTTTTTGTTGCAATCTTCATGACATTCTTGGATAACAGGTTTTTGCAGTTAAGAGTACAGTTTAGCCCAGATTAGCTTATCGGGACTCCAGGGGTCGCTTCCTTTAATCGATTGTTGACCAGATCCTGATATGCTATTGCTTTCCTCAGTGTCGGATGGAGGCGGCTATGGAAAAGCGAGTCCTGGGTAATACCGGAATGGAAGTAAGCATTCTGGGTTTCGGCGGTGCTGAGATCGGATTCGAGGAAGCCCGCGAGAATACCGTGGATGAGCTTCTCAACGAGGCCATCGATGCCGGGCTCAACGTCATCGATACCGCCGAGTGCTATCTCGGAAGCGAGTCACTTATCGGCAATACAGTCGGCGGGCGGCGCAAGGATTTCTTCCTTTTTACCAAGTGCGGACATGGCTACGACCCGACTATTCCGGCCTGGACCAAGTCCGAGATCGAGAGCTCCATAGACCGCTCTCTCAAACGTTTGAAAACCGAGTATGTCGATCTGCTCCAGCTTCATAGCTGCTCCGAGGAGATCCTGCGTCAGGGTGACGTTATCGAGGCTTTGCAGGAGGCCAAGGAGAAGGGCAAGACACGATTCATCGGTTACAGCGGAGACAGCTCCGATGCTCTCTATGCCGTCGAGACAGGAATTTTCGATACTCTCCAGACCTCGGTAAATATCGCCGATCAGGAGTGTCTCGAGCTCACGATCCCGAGAGCAGTGGCGCGTGGCATGGGCGTTATCGCCAAGCGCCCGATCGCCAATGCGGTCTGGAGATACCGGTCCACCCCGGATAACAGCTATCATCAGCCCTACTGGGAGCGTCTCCAGGAGCTCGACTACGATTTCGTCAATGGCGATATGACCAGGGCCGTGGGCACTTCTTTGCGTTTCACCCTGTCGGTTCCCGGCGTCCATACAGCCATAGTCGGCACCAAAAAGCCCGGGCGCTGGAGAGAGAACGCCAGAATGCTCGCCGCCGGACTGCTCGCCGAAAAGGATTTCGACGCCATCCGTATGCGCTGGAAAGAAGTGGCTAAAGCGGACTGGATCGGCCAGGTCTGATTGCTTTTGTGATTTATCGATTCAGCTTTTCAGCTCTCGAGCGAGAAGCTCGATGGAGCGAGCCCAGGCGAGCTCGGCGGCCTCGCTGTCATACGAGGATCGAGCGTCACAATTGAATCCGTGACCGACACCCGGGTAGACTTCGATGCCGAAATTCGGTTTGGCCTCGAAGGACTCCCTGAGCTTGTCCACGGTGCTCATGGGGATGTGGCTGTCGGTCTCGCCGAAATGAAGGAGAATCTTGCACTTGATTTTCTCGCTTTCCGGGATGTGATTCTCGATTCCGCCTCCGTAGTAGCAGATGGCTACATTGAGGTTGGTGGCTCCGGCAAGCCTGAAGGCCAGCTTGCCGCCCAGGCAGAAGCCCATGGCGCCGATTCTTCCGGTGCAAGCTTTATGATTGCGCAGGGCGTCGGCAGCGTGTCTGAGGTCCGACATTCCTTTGACTTCGTCGAAACGCCGGTAGTAATCCATGGCCTGCTCCAGGTCATTGCCTTCATAACCGAGCTCGACATCGTGTTTCATGCGCCAGAAGAGATCCGGCGCCAGTACGACATAGCCCTCGGCGGCGAGCTTGTCAGCCACGGCCCGGATATGATCATTGACACCGAAGATCTCTTGAATCACCAGCATCCCCGGACCCTGCCCGGTCGGCGGCAGGGCCAGGTAGCCGTCGAAGAAACCGTCGCTGACGTTGATTGTGATGCGCTCTGGCAAAGCTGTGTCTCCTTCAGTAATTGGTCCAGTCGAGTATCTCTATGTCGATTAGATCGCCTTCGGCAAGAAGACTCGCTTCTTGCCGACAGTGAAGCAGGCACTCTGCGGCGGCGAGACCGCTGAGCATGTGCGAGTCCTGACCGTGAGTCGGTATTGCCTGTAGTGTGCCTTCCTGGCTGCTCGTCATTTCGCCACGTACAAAATCGAGTCTGCCGGGCTTCTTTCTCACCTGCTTTGCCAGCCGGGCAGTCAGTGCTCTTGCTTTTTTCGCTCCTCCCTGGAGAGTCAGAAGTGCTGGTTTTACGAAGAGATGGAAAGTCAACAGGACGCTCACCGGATTGCCCGGCAGCCCGAAGACCAGTTTTTTGACTCCGTCTGTCTCGTGACAGCCGAAATAGACAGGCTTTCCTGGTTTGATGGCGACCCGCCAGAAGATTGTCCTTACGCCGAGTTTGTCTTCAAGGGTCGCTTTCACGAAGTCCCTGTCTCCCACCGAGACGCCCCCGGCGGAGATGACAAGATCGCTGTCTCCGAGGGCGCTCTCGAAGGCTTTCTCAGTCTCTTCGGGACAGTCCCCGGCATGAAAAATGCGGGGCTCCGGCAGTCCAAGGGCAAGAACGGCCGCCCGGAGGGCGTGGGAATTGGAATCGTAGATCTGACCGCTGGCAAGCGGCGTGGTGCCGGGCTGCACCAGCTCGTCGCCGGTGCTCACGATGGCTATTCTGGGAGCCTCCGTCACGGGAAAAACGGCATGGCCGAAGGAAGCGATCAGACCGAGAACCGGCGGGTCGATTCGCTGGCCGGCGGGAAGCACCTGGTCGCCTTTCTGGAACTCTTCTCCCCGGCGTCTGATGTTTTCGCCCGGGCCGGCTCCAGTGAAGAATTCCACAGTGTCCTTCGATTCCCTGGTGAACTCCCTCATCACCACCGCTTCCACCGAGGGAGGAACCGGCGCGCCGGTGAGGATCTTGACGGTCTGTCCGGACCGGATAGCGAGGTCGGCGCTGTCTCCTGCCTGGATCGAGCCGGAAAGAGACAACCGCGCCGGGGAAGACTCGGAGGCTTTTGCGAGATCCTCGATCAGGACTCCGTATCCGTCTACCGCCGAATTGTCGAACCTGGGCAGATCGAAGGCCGCCAGTATGGGCTCGGCGGTAAAGCGATGGAGAAGGTCGGCCAGGGGAAGGGCTTCTTTGCCGCATTCCCGGCGAGCCGCTCCGGCCTGCCGGACAATAATCCGGACGGCTTCGTTATAGGTAGTCAGCTCGGATTGTTTGACACTCATGAGGCTCTTTGCTTGTGACCTTTCCCTTCGAGCATGCGCAACCCATGCAGAATGTGAGGAAGGAGCAGGTCGAGGCTGTCGCTGACGCCGCCTGCGGAGCCGGGCATGCTCACGAGGATCGTGTTGTTGCGCACGCCGGCCACCGAGCGGGAGAGCATGGCGTAGGGATTGCGTTGCTGCCCGTGAGCGCGGAGCGCCTCGGCAATACCGGGCAGTGCCCGATCGAACAGTCGCGTGAGAGCTTCCGGGGTCCTGTCGCGCGGTCCAAGGCCGGTACCGCCGGTGGTGAGAACCAGATCGATACCGTCCCCGTCGCAAAGATTGCGAGCCGTCTTGACGAGCTCTTCTTCGTTGTCGGGTAGAACGATATATTCGACATTACGGATGCCCGTCTGCTCGAGACGCTGAATGATGAGACGTCCCGAGCGATCTTCGCTCTCGCCGCGGGACACGGAGTCGGAGAGCACGATCACGGCGGCCCTTACAGGCTTTTCTAGGTGCGGTTTGAAATCCGACTTGCCGCCGGTCTTCTCCAGCAGGGTCACGCCTTCGATCTCGGCGATATCATCGAGCATCTTCACCATGTCATAGATTGTCAGAGCAGCTACCGATGCGGCGACCAGGGCTTCCATCTCGACGCCGGTTTTGTGGGTGACCTTGACTGTAGTCTCGATGGTAATGGAGTCTTCGTCGAGTTGAAAATCGACGCCGACGAAGTCGAGGCTGAGCTGATGGCAATAAGGGATTATCTGGCTGGTGTTCTTGGCTGCCTGGACTGCTGCCACTCTGGCCACTTCCAGGGGATCGCCTTTGGGAATCTCCCGGTTCTTGATCTTCTCGATGGTGCTCGTGCTGGTGCGAAGCAGGGCACGGGCTCTTGCAGTTCGGAAAGATGGCACTTTGCTGGAGATGTCTCTCATTTGTCTGTTTATCCTCCGATCTCGATCATGGCGCGATTGTCTGCGGCGGCGATCTCCTCGGCTGGTGGATGGGCTTCGGGTTTCTGTGCCAGGGCCTCCAGGATCATCGATTCAATTTCCTCGTCAGTGGCTCCCTGTCGAATCCGATCTTTCATGTTGAGCTCGGCCGGATAGAAGAGGCAGGACTTGATCGAGCCGTCGGCTGTCAGGCGCAGCCTGTTGCAGGTGCTGCAGAAGCTGGCGGACATCGAGCTGACGAAGCTTACTGTACCAGTTGCTCCGGCCACGGCGAAATCCTTTGCAACAGCGGAAGCTTCGCTTTTAAGGGGGCTCAAGCCGTAGCGGCTCTCGATGGTCTCGATCATCTGTCTGTAGGTGATGACCCGGTCGATTTTCCAGTCGTTGTTCTTGAAAGGCATGAATTCGATGAAACGGACATTGATTCGCCTGTCCTCGGTGAGAGCCACGAAATCCAGGATCTCGTCGTCATTGACACCGGCAATCACGACGACATTCAGCTTGAGACTGTCGAAGCCCAGGCGCAGGGCTTCTTCGAGCCCGGCCATGACACGATGGTGCTCGTCGCGACCGGTGATCTTGAGGAATCGCTCCGGTCTGAGGCTGTCCAGGCTGATATTGAGATGAGTGAGGCCGGCTCTCTTGATCCGCCCGGCGTGCTCCCTGAGCAGAGCCGCATTGGTAGTCATGGCCAGGACGTCGAGCCCTTCGATACGACGGAGGCTGGCGATCAGGACATGGAGGTCGCGACGCATGAGAGGCTCACCGCCGGTGAGGCGGATCTTGTCGATGCCCATTCTGACGAAAACCCGGCAAACGCGCTCCAGCTCCTCGAAGGTGAGAAGCTCGGCGCGATCTTTCCAGATCAGCCCTTCGGCGGGCATGCAGTAGAAGCAGCGGAGGTTGCACCTGTCGGTGACAGAGATGCGCAGATAGCTGTGCTTGCGTCCGAATTCGTCGATTAGCTTATGCATGAGTGCTGAGAGCAGTTTACCCAGGTGTGACTGCCGTCCTCGTAGGTTTCGCGCTTCCAGACAGGCAGCCTGTGCTTGATCTCGTCGATGATATAGCGACAGGCTGCAAAAGCCGCGTCCCGGTGCTCGGCGGTGACAGCCACATGGACCGCCAGATCGCCTATGCCCAGGAGTCCTGTTCGGTGCACCGCCCGGCCCTCGATGAGAGCGAATCTCTCTCTGGCTTCATCGATGATCCGCCGGCCTTCTATGATCGCCAGATCCTCGTAGGCTTCGTATTCCAGGCTGATGACTGTTTTCCCATCGTTATTTACTCTTACCCAGCCCTCGAAAGTAGCCAGGGCACCGGCTCTCGGATCGGCCAGGGCGAGGCGCTCGCGGCCGGGATCTATGAAGCTGTCCGATAACCTGAACAATCTAGCCTCCTGCAACCGGCGGTATGAAAACAACCAGATCGCCGTCTCTCAAGACTGCCTGCCAGTCGGTCATGGCGTTGTTGACGGCGACGCCCAGGCGGTGGCGATCGAGGCTGAGCCCGTGTCTTTCCACGAGCTCTTCGTAGAGGTCCGCGGCGGTCTCGGCTCCGCTCTCCACGGTTTCGGCAGTCAGTCCGCGCTCTTCTTTGAGTATGGCGAAATACCGGATGCTCAGCTTTTTCCGCCTGCCGGCAAGCATTCAATAAGCCTCGATCTCGATGTCAACAGTCGATGATTTTGGCACAGTAGACTGATTTTGTCACTACCTATATAGAAGTCTGCTAATATCCCCGGGTACAACTTATTAAGTTGACAGAGGCGATCTTGAGTGAGGAACGTGACTAATTCGCCTGACGAGTTGAAACTCGGATCTTTGCTGTCTCACTTCGGAGTGGTTTCGGAGCAGGATGTCCGGCGTGGTCTGGTCCTTTCCAAGCACACCGGGCTTCCTCTGGGGAAGTGTCTGGTGATGCTCGATATCACTGTGCCCGAAGTCGTGCGCGCCGCTGTCGAGGCTCAGTCCATGCTGAAGGACAGTCTCATCGATATGGAGTCTGCCACCGAGGCTATGGGGGTAGTCCAGAGAAAGAAGTGGACTCTTCCTGATGCTCTCATCGTCCTGGGGGTGGATGCCTACGCCAGCCGTGGAACCAGGCTGGGGGAGCTTCTCGCCTCTTCTCAGCATCTCACCGCCGAACAGCTCGATATCGCGCTCAGAGCAAGCGACACTTCCGGACTGCCTCTCGGGCGGGTACTGATCCTCCTGGACAAGCTCAATGCCGGCTCTCTCAGTCTGGCTCTGGAGCTTCAGCATGACGTCCGGGCCGGGAAGGTCGAGCGGGGCAGCGCCGTGGATCGCCTCAAGCAAGAGAAGCCTGAGGCAGGTGGTTCAGTCAACGCCGAGGACGCCAAGAAAATCAAGGTCGGTGAGCTTCTCGTCTCAGCCTCTGTCCTGAGCGAAGCCGAGGTGCTCTCTGCGGTCCAGATGGCGAAGGCCAATGACAAGATGGTGGGCGAAGTGCTTATCGAGATGGGCTGGCTCACCGAGGAATTGTTGACGGTCTCGCTGCGTCTCCAGGAGATGATCTGGTCCGGCGGGGTGTCCGCCAAGCGGGCGTCCCGGTCTTTGCAGCAGATCTGCAGCTCCGGTCTCAATCCCGACGAGAGCCTGAAAGAGCTTGGTCTGGCTCCTTCATCACTTCAGAAAGACCTGACCTATTGCGATTTCCTGCGCTTGAGCGGCTATCTGAGTCGTGATGCCATGAAAAATATCATCAGGGACATCATGAGCAGTCCTGAGATGGTGGCGCTGGTGATGCGGCATGCCAGAAGCTCGGGCGAGATGTCGTCCAACTATCTGAAGGAAGCGATCAAGCTCAGTTTCCGCGACTCGGAGCTGCTCGCCAGGCTGATCAAAGAGGTCAGACCGAAAGACGCATATCTCATGGATTCGGGGCTCATCATGCATGAGCTCCTCAAGAACGGCAAGTTGACCCTCGATCAGGCGCTCATCAACTTCACAATCCGGCGAAACGGTCTGGAAGTCAAATAAGCGCCGCAATAGGAGCTGAAGATGACAGAAAGCAAAACCAGAGCACCTTTCGGGACCTGGAAATCGCCGGTGCAGGCAAGTGATATTGCCAGTGGTACCATCCGGCTCGGGCAGGTCTTCGTCGACACAGCTCCCGGAGCTGAAGGGGAGCCGGAGAAACCCTCGATATACTGGCTGGAAGGCAGACCGAGCGAGGGCGGCCGTACTGTGATCGTGCGTTCCGAAGCCGGTGCCGAGCCTGAAGACATTTTGCCCGCTCCCTTCGACGCTCGCAGCCTGGTTCATGAGTATGGCGGCGCCGCCATGACTGTGCACCGGTCGAAGATTTATTTCGTCAACTACAAAGACCAGCGGCTCTACTTCCTTGAAAAGGGCGCCGAGCCGCGGGCGATCACGGCTTCGGGACCCTGGCGCTATGCCGATATGGCTGTCTCGAAGGACGGTAGATACATGGTCTGTGTCCTGGAAGAACATAGCGAGCAGGGCAAAGAGCCGGAGAACAAAATTGCCCTGATTGATCTCCAGCTCCAGGCAGGCACTGTCGAGCCCCGGACCATCGCCCGGGGGCATGATTTCTACGCCTGTCCTCGCTTCTCTCCCTCAGGCGACGAGCTTGTCTATCTTGCCTGGAATCATCCGAACATGCCCTGGGACGGCACTTATCTCTATCGTGCCGCGATTGGTGCTGATTTCACTCTCGAGGAGCCCCGGCTGATTGCGGGAGAGGGCGGCGAGGAGTCGGTGTTTCAACCGTCCTATTCGCCATCGGGGGTGCTTCACTTCATTTCGGACTGCGATGGTTTCTGGAATCTTTTTCGTCTCGAGGGCGATCGCCCGGTGAGGATACTGCCTGATCTGGCTCGTCGAGAGTTCGGAATGCCCCTCTGGGTTTTCGGCATGTCTACATACGCATTTCTGGCCGACGGCAGTATCGTCGCTGCCAGCAACGACCTCGGCGTCTGGCATCTAGGCTTGCTGAAAAGTAAGGACTGCAGCTATAACGAATTCGATCGGAGCAACGGAAGCGCCCGGGCTTATACCGAATTCGCCTTTGTCGTGAGCAATGGCGTTTCGACAGCCATGCTCGCCGGCTCCCCGGTGTCGCCCATGGCGGTGGTTTCCCTCGAGCCGGGCTCGGGAGCATTCACTGTCCTGCGTCAGAATACGACGATCGAGCTCGATCCCGGCTATATGTCCCGTCCCGAGGTGATCGAATTTCCCACCACCGGGGGCAAGACTGCCTATGCCTTCTACTATCCGCCTCTGAACAGGGACTTCGAAGGCGAGAAAGATGAGCTTCCGCCTCTTCTGGTGAAGAGTCATGGAGGCCCTACCGGATCGACTTCCACGACGCTCAACCTCGCTTGTCAATACTGGACCAGCCGCGGCTTCGCCGTCGTCGATGTCAACTATGGCGGTAGCACAGGCTACGGGCGCGAGTATATGAAGCGCCTGGAAGGCAACTGGGGCGTCGTGGACGTCGACGATTGCGAGAACGCCGCCCTATATCTGGTGAGGGAAGGGAAGGTGGACGGTGAGCGTCTGGCGATAACCGGGGGCAGCGCCGGGGGCTATACGACCCTCTGTGTGCTCACTTTCAAGGATTCGTTCAGGGCCGGAGCCAGCCATTTCGGTATCGGCGATTTAGAATCCCTGGCCCTCGAGACCCACAAATTCGAGTCTCGCTATGGAGACAGGCTGGTCGGTCCCTATCCGGAGCGCAAGGACCTTTATTACGAGCGCTCGCCTATCAATTTTACCGATCGCCTGAGCTGTCCCCTGATTGTTTTTCAGGGTCTCGAGGACAAAGTGGTGCCACCCAGCCAGGCTGAGGCCATGGTGAAAGCTCTCCGGGAAAAGATGCTGCCGGTGGCATATTTAGCATATGAAGGCGAGCAGCATGGATTCAGAAAGGCGGATAACATCAAACGCACTCTCGAGGCGGAGTTCTATTTCTACTGCCGGATTTTCGGAATCCAGCCTGCCGACAGGATCGAGCCTGTGCCTATAGATAATCTCAAATCCGGTGCGCCTGCCTGAGTGGGCGGTATGCCATCCGGTTTGCCGGACCGATACGAGATAATCGAGACTTTCGGCGAGGGCGGAATGGGGGTCGTTTTTCGAGCGCTCGATACGGCTTTGAATAAGGAAGTGGCAATCAAGGCCTCGGGAGAGGAGGCGGATACACGATCGGATATCTATTCCCTCGGCTGCATCCTGTTCAAGATGCTTACCGGCAGCGAGCCTTTTCGGGGAGAGACCGTGGTCGAGACCTTGCTTGTCAAGAGCAAGTCGCCTCCGCCTTTCCTGTCTTCTTTTACAGACCGGGAATATCCTGATGGGCTGGATGACATTGTTTCTGTTTGTCTGGCTCTTGCTCCAGGAGATCGGTTCGCCACGGTGGAGGAGCTTGACGCAAAGCTCTCCGAGGTCTTCGGGGGTCTGGAGATTAAGGCGGCGGACGTCGTCGAGCACGAAAATAATCGAGAGCGAGGAAGCTCTTCGGATCGAGTCGGACGCCGCGCTGGTCTGGGAATATCTGTTCTTGTTTCGGGATTTCTGTTATCTGGGCTCGGGTTCTGGCTTCTCAGTTCATCGCCTGAGCATAAACCTTCGGGGAAGCGCATCGGGCTGACCCTGGAAGAGGACAACCCTGTGTCCTTTTTTCGCGATCAGGATCGAGTTTTGAAGATGAGTAAGGCATACAATCAGGACCCTAAAGAGGACGGGGCTCGCTTCGAGAAAGTCGACGGCACCTGGCGAGCACACATGGCTGAGGACCAGGATCTGGAGGAGCTCCCGGACGGCAAGGTCGAAAGTCTGGAGCTGAGCGAATCGAAGGTCTCGAGCAGAGGATTCGATGGCCTGAGAAATCGAGGAATCAAGTCGCTCAAGATCTTGGAGTCCAGCTCCATCGATGAGCAGGCCGCTGGATCTATCGCTCGGCTCGACACCCTGGAGAGCCTGGAATTCGATATGTGCAGCAGTCTGAAAGATGACTGCCTGGCGCCTTTGTCCTCACTGCCACGATTGAGGCATCTCAGCGTGACCAATTGTAATGGTATCGATGATGGAATTGTCGAGTCTCTTGCCGCCATGCCCTTCCTGGAGAGTCTGGATATCTCCGGGACGTCTTTCGCGCCAGCCAGCCTTCCTCGTCTGGCGGCGGTGAAGCGACTCTCCACTCTGAGTATCGCTCGTTTGAATCTGCAGGACGAGCAGATGCCGCTTCTCTCCGAGCTTCCGGTGAAGACTATAGTGGTCTCTTCCAATCACGCTCTGACGGAAACGGGCATCAGTACTCTGGCGAAGAACAAGAGTTTGAGACAGATAGACTTGCGTCATTGCGAGAATGTCAGTGCCGAGCAATTGCGGGCTCTCAGGAGGAAGTACCCGAAAATTGAATTCGTGATCGAGAGCGCCAGTGAGAACCGGCTCGATGGCTCGGAGCTATTCTGATATGGATGAAGACCGGGTTCCTATGGGCGATTTGCCCGATCGATATAGCATCGGGCGGAAGCTCGGAGAAGGCGGCATGGGTATTGTTTTCATGGCCAGGGATAGCGCTCTGGATAAGGCGGTAGCCATCAAGGTCCTCTCGCTTGGCGATGACGCCGCAGTCCTGTCTCGCTTTCAGCGCGAGGCCCAGATGGTCTCCCGGCTCGATCATCCCAACGTGGTACAGATCCTGGACTTCGGGGTTACTGTCTCGAACAGACCTTATATGGTCATGGAGCTGGTCGAAGGCGAAAGTCTCGATGCCGTTCTGGCAAGGCGCGGACGGATACCACTCGGCGAAGCTCTGCCTGTGCTCATCCAGATCGGGCGGGGACTCGATCACGCGCAGGGCAGAGGCGTCTTGCATCGGGATTTGAAGCCTGGCAACGTGGTTGTGACGCGGACCGAGGCAGGCGAGATCCAGGCAAAGCTGCTGGATTTCGGCATAGCCAGACCTGAGGATACTGACGATTCGCTGGCGCAGGCTCTGAAGACCCTGACACGAACCGGTGCCATTGTGGGAAGCCCTCTTTATATGAGCCCGGAACAGGCAGGCGCCGGGAGTGTCGACAGGCGATCGGACATTTATTCCTTCGGTTGTCTGATGTTCAAGGTCCTGACCGGTGATGTCCCTTTGCGGGGCGAAACCGCTATGGAGACTATCTCCATCAAAACGAGCATGGAAGCTCCAACCCTCACGGCGGCTGGATATCCGGAGCTGGCCGAGGTCGAGAAAATAGTAGCTTCCTGTCTCGCCCTCGACCCGAGCGATCGCTATCAGAATGTATCGTCTCTCCTGGAGGATCTGGAGCGACTCCTGGTGGACTCTCCTGCAAGTCATGAGCCAATCGATGACGAGCAGTGGCTGGCTTTCGCGGCGGATAAGGCGCGGTCGAAATGGGTGCCGTTCGCGCTCATGGGGTTAGTGATTGCGAGCGGTCTCGTGGTGGCGTTGCTGGTGCCAGTTGCTTTGCGATCGCTGGATGGAGAACCCGAGAGAAGAGCCGGCGATGCGCGCAAGGTAGTGCGGACCGGAGCCGGCACTTACAAGTGTGAGCATGACACGAGCGATGCTGACCTGGAGGAATTCCTGAGACGGCCGGAAGCCCGAACTTTGGAGTCCCTGTTGCTTGAAGGGTCCGCCATCGGAGGAAAAAGCCTTGACGGCATAACGAGCAAGTCCTTCCGGAAGCTGCGGGTGAAGAATTCAGTCGTTTTCAACAATGAATCCTTGAAGCATGTTGCCGGTCTAGCGAATCTCCAGGAACTCCGGCTCCATTCATGCCGACATCTCACCCCGGAAGGGCTCCGCCCGCTGGCAGGTCTGTCGAAGTTGCGTATACTGGCTCTGGACAATTGCCAAGGAATCGATGATCGGGCAATTCCAATCCTGAGTGATTTCAAGGCTCTCGAGGATCTGCTCATTCCCGGCACCAGTGTAACCAGTAAAGGTCTGGCGAGGTTGCCTCGTAAGATTCATTTCAAGCAGCTCAGTCTGGCTGATCTCGGCTTGCATGACGGGGATCTGAAAGCCCTCGACGGTCTTACCATCGATAGCCCGAACCTGTCAGGCAATGAGCTTACAGCAGCTGGTGTTCGGAGTTTCATCAAGTCTCGCCGACTGGTCGAGATCAATCTGAAGGGAATGCCTTTCGATGACGATGCGGTCAGGCGATTGAGTATCGAGTTTCCTGATGTAGCCTTCCATCTGGAAGGCGTGAATCTTCGTAGCGGCGAGCCGGTGAATGAATAGATCCGAGGATTTGTAGTCGAAGCTTTCCTGGGCCGGGGCAATATGGGTGTTGTCTACAGGGCTCGGGACGCACTTCTCGACAAGTTGGTGGCAGTGAAAGTCATGATTCACGGCGCTGACGCCGCCGCGCAGGCGCGTTTCCAGCGTGAGGCCCAGATGGCTTCCCGGCTCAATCATCCCGGTATCGTCCAGGTTCTCGATTTTGGTATTACCGATGGGGACTGCCCCTTCATGGTAATGGAATATATCGATGGCAGAACTCTCGCCGAATTTATCGAAGAGCGCGGAAGACTATCGCTACCGGAGAGCTTGCCAGTCTTCGGGCAGATTGAGGCTCTCGCTCATGCCCACGGACAGGGCGTCTTGGGGTACCCGACAGTTATTGATTTCGGATTCGTCTCATCTCTTCCAAGAGCTGATAGATCTCATTGGCTAGTTCAGATTCTCCAACGCAATCATCCCATTCACTGGTTGGAGCGAAAATCCCAGACAGCTCTTTGACTGTAGAGAAATCGGCTCTTGCGATGTTGTCTCGATGTTTCTGAATCTCATCAGCCAGCTCATCAGGATGGTTAAATCGAGTGTAGGCCATAGGCAGATCAGGATTGTCCCGTAAGACCTGTTCCGCAATTTGAAGTAGTTTGCAAACTCTTGACATGCTTTCGTTCTTGTGTTCCATGTTTCTTCAGTCCTTTCTTTTGCGCAACTGCTCTATCTGCTGATTGATATCTGCATTAGTACGCTTTGAGGCGGCGATAGCTTTGTCGTAATCATTGCCATATCGACCTAATACCTCTTCACGTGTGGGAAGAGGGAAATCGCGGTCTAGCTCTTCAGCTTTAACACGATCTTTCATTAGGTCTCCAGCCTGTTGTTTAGCCTTGTTCCTTAACTCGAAAACTTGGTCAAAAATCTCTCTTGATGATGTACCAGCATCTTTCATTTGCTGCTCAAAGTCGTCTATTTCAGCCACTCTAGCGTTATACCAATCCCTGGTCTGAATATTGTCCAGGGAACGTGCGGCAGGTATATCAGCTTCTCTGGCTTCTCTACCAGCCTCCCATTTACCTTTTCCGCCTTCAGGTTTGTGAGCAGTCATTTTGTGATGTAGCTCTTCAAACTTGTCTTTCAATGCTTTTGAGGCACGGTCTATTTGAGACCCCAACTCTGACCCACCGGGTTCGGCCATACCAGTTTCGAGAACTGGTTTCAGTTTTGGTTTTGAAAAGGATTGAATGATGTCTCTAATTGTTTGAGCAGCCTTTTCCTGGGCTTCAGGGTTTTTAGGAACAGCATGAGCGGCTTCTTCCATAAATTCAACGAAGGCACCGGGCTTAGCCAACTGCTTAAGCTGACCTGCGGCCGCACCGATTCCGAAGCCAGCGGAAATACTAGCCATTACGTGCATTTGATCGCCAGGCGTTAGGCCGTCATACCACTTGTTGATTGCATTGCCGAGATCGTGAAATGGTCGGCCATAATCCCCTTTCTGCTGCACGTCAGAGGCATATTCACTGCCAGCACCCCAGAGCTTGATTCCAGCAACCAGAGCTTTCCCTATGTAATTTCCGGCGGTCGCGGCGGTCTGTTGTGCTCGCTCGGGATTGGTTATCAAATCTCGCTCGAATTCCAGAATCCCCCAGAGTCCTTTACCGGCTGCAATTGCTACATCTATCGGGGCTTTTATAGTGTCTATGTAGCCCTCAGCGGTCTTTCTCAAGATATCATCGGTGGTTTCATGTATTGCCTGTTGGCCGACCTGCCCACCTTTCTGAAAAGCCGCAATAACCCCGGCTTGCATCTCAGGAGATAGAGCGGCCATGAAATTGGTAGGCGGCGGCTCTTCGACTTTATGCTGTTCTTGAATGCCGCCTTCTAGCATCGCGTGACCGGGGCTCTTATGCACCCTGTAGTAAGTGGCCTCATCTTCGGTCATCGCAGGCAGGCTATCACTGCCATTATTCGGATCGTCTGCGTTATAACTGCACTGCTCTTGTAGGTCTTCCAGACTAGTAGAGCTGTCTGGAATCATGCCTTTGCTTTGCCAGTACTCTATGGTTGCGTCAGCAACCTTGTCGGGCAGTAAGGCCGGATCTTGTACTTCGGGAATAGCTCTGAGCTTTTCACCAAAGGATTTCGATATGTCCTCGGGTACAAGCGGCTTGTAGCCTTTGCCGGTAAGAACGTAACCGCCTTCCTCATCAACCATTTCCAGGGCTGCTCCCTGCTGAGCCTGATTAGGAATCATCAAGTCAGTGACTGAATTCCCTATCTTGTGCCTGGCCTGTGTCTGGTCGTGGATCTTCTTGTTCTCTTCGTTATGCAACCCGGCTTCTTGTGTCTCAACTTCGGATGCTTTCCGCACTTTCGAATCAAGTGCGGTCTCCTTCGGTTGTTTGAGCCTTTCAGCCTGATCGGTCACGCTCCAGGGCCTCTTTCAAAGAAGTCTTACTAGTATAACCTTACCCCTCTGATTGCCTCTGTAAGGGGCTTTTAGAGGCTTTTATAGGAGCTGTATTTTGGCGTCTGTGAGCCCCTGGGCGGTCAGGAAAGTGAGCATTTGGTGCCGCAGCAAGTGTGGGTGCACACTTCGCTTTATCCCGGCCAGGTCGGCATACTTGCGAATGATCTGCTGGACTCGCCTTGGAGTGAATGGCTGATTCAACCTCGACTCAAACAGGAAGTCGTTGCCTGGATGCGCTTCAATGTAGGTCTGTAGGGCCAGGCGGAAGTCTGTCGGGCATCGTATGAATAGACAGTGAATGTCTTTCAGCGTCCAATGCTCTTGATGTTATTCCATATGTTCTTGACCTTGCCGCGCACTTCCTGGAACTTGCGCCGATTGTGCTTGTAAGATTTGCGGGCCTCGCGCTCATAGGTGCGGACATCTCTGGAGGAGACTGCCGGTGTCGAGTCCGCCGGCGCCGGGATCTGGGCGGTCGGAGCTTTTCTGATCGGTGGCGCTACCGGGGGCGCATGACCTGTCTCGTGTGACAGGTTCCCGCCAGGCGGTACATGACCTGTCTTTCTGGACAGGCTCCTGTTGGATGAGACGGATTGCCGTACAACGGAAGGAGCTTTTTCGGAATTCTCGCTCTGTTTTTTGAGCATGGCTGATTCCATGGCATCGACGGTGGAATGCCGGGCGGTTCCGAGGGACGGTGCCGGCGATGTATTCCGGACCGGTGCCTCTTTGCTCCCGGTGATCTGAGACGAGCCAGGCGCGTCAGCGGTTCTCTTGCCGGGGTTGAAGGCGCTCGAGACAGCAAAAGCAAGAGCTGCGCATATGGCAATGAGAAGCGCTCCTGCGCCGGCTGCCAGGACAGGGCTCGATTTCAGGCTGTCCGGAAGGGTCGGCTTCGCGATTCGAACAGTGCCGGTTTGCTGTCTGGTGTCAGGCTCCTGCGTGGCTTCAGCCTCGCCTGATTCGGGCTCCGGCTTCCGGTCGATTGAATCGGTCACAGTGGTGTTTTCGACAGGGGCGGCGGGTTTCGGCCGGTCCGTCAGGGCAGGCTCGACCTGGGGGATCGCCGAGGTGACCGTGGAGCTGGTGATGGTGACTCCGAGAAGCGAGCCTGCCGCAGCCAGTTTTACTTTCAGCTCGCTCATGGAGCTGGGGCGGTCGTATGGGCTTATGGACAGGCAAGCCATGATCAGCTCTTCCAGAGGTTGGCAATCGATTAGGTCCGGTGCTACTTCGAGAAAGGATCTGGGTGTTTCGGTGGTCTTGGCGTATATGGTCTCGTATATGGTGCTGCACAGGAAGGGCGGGCTGCCTGTGATGGACTCGTACATGATCGCTCCGAGGGCGTAGATGTCCGAGCGCTGATCTATGCTCTTGCCGGTGCACTGCTCCGGGCTCATGTAAATTGGGCTGCCCAGGACCTCGCCTTTCTGGGTGAGCATCACCGATTCGTTTACCGATTTGGCGATACCGAAGTCCAGAACTTTGACGAAATCCTTTTCGACGGTATCGGTAAGCATGATGTTGTGGGGTTTGAGATCGCGGTGGATGACGCCATTCTCGTGGGCGAAGGCCATGGCATCGGCGATTCTCGCGAAGATCGGCAAGCCTCGTCCGGCGGACAGTCTCTTCTGCTCTTTGAGAAGGTCTTTCAGGGTCTTTCCCTGGATGTATTCCATGACGATGAAAGGTTGCCCGTCGTCACTTACGCCGAAGTCGAAGATCGTGGCAATGCTGGGATGCTGCAGGCTGCCCATGGCGGTTGCTTCCCGTCTGATTCGTTTGATGCCGATCTCGTCACTGGCTACCTGGGGGGAAAGGAGTTTGATCGCCACGTCTCGATTCATGATCTCGTGTCTGGCTTTGAACACGAAACCCATCCCTCCCCGGCCGATAGGCTCGACAATTCGATAGACGCCGATGGTCTTGTCGATAAGCGGGTGTGGTCTGGATTCGGAGAATTCGTTGCTGTCTGAGGGCATAGCGGTCCCTGTGAGTCATTAAGATATACTTGCCCCGGATTCTTGCGCTTCTAAATCTTGACTACCGTAGATCTATGGACGAGTCAATTCCGGCCGGCCTGGAGTCGCTCCTGAGGGTAATCGAGCGTGGCTGGTCTAAGATTCAATAACTGTAATGAGGGCGGCGCTGTATCTATAGGCTGTGGAGATCTGTTAGAGATCCGGTGTATCTATGCTGTTTATCCCGGGCGGATCCAGTGGTGGTGCAACCGCCTGTGGTGTGCTCCTGGTGGGCTGGCGAGCTTGGTGTATGATAGAGGCGGCGCGGCTTGCTGCCTACTATAATCCGGCGATTTTTGAGGGCTGAGTATTGGACAAGAAGACATCAGGAGACAGCACCGGTGGATCTGGTACTGAAGGCGGTGACGACAGCCGGAATGTCTTTCAGCTTCGCATGGATCTGGACTTGCAAGCCGAGCGTTTCGAACAAGAGATCGTCGAACAAGAGATCGTCGAACAAGAGATCGTCGAACAAGAGAAAGAAAACGCCAGTCTGGAGATATTCGGGAGCGAGCCGGAGCCTGAATTCGATCTTGAGGACCTGATCGACGAAGTCCTCGATCTCGATTTCGATCCTGGCGAGCAGGCTGAAAGCGAGCTTCTCTCATTTGCGGTGCCTGAAGAACCTGCCAGTGTCGAAACGGTGGAAAGTTCTCGGGACAGCCTGTTCGAGCCGGAGATATTCGATCTGATCATCGACGCGCGTCCGCCTTTCGGCTCTGGCGAGCCTGTTCTGGTCGAGCTTCGCGAAGAGGAGGGTTTCTCTATCCCGGAGTCGATCTTCGAGCTCCGGACCGAGGCGGAGCCGCTGCTAAAAATGGACCTAGACCTCGAGCCGAAGCTGGAGCAAGAGGTCGAGCACGAACTGGCGCTGGAGCAAGAGACCGAGTCCGAGCGGCTTTCCCCTGCTCTGCCCCAGCCGGAGTGCTATCTGCCTCCGGTGATGGAGAGCGAAGCTCTGGCTGATGACTTCTTCGCCCGGGCTGCTGAGATGGACATATCCTGCGGGGTGGAGGATGAGGATGCGGCGCCGGTCCTACTCAGGCGCTCCCGGTCCACGGATATCACCGGTGAGGCTGGCGGTTGCGAGTTCATGCAGCCTGCTTCTTTCTCGGATAACATGGCTATTTTCCTGGCTCTTTTCGCCCACCGCTTCGCGAGCAGAATCAAGAAGAGCAGCAAAGGCGACTGGCATGAGACGAGCCGGTTTCATCATTTGAGTGATGAGGAGATCGTCGAGGCTATAGCCGGCCAATCCAGTTTCCAGCGAGCAGTTAGCGCCGATGCCACAACTGCGTTCCTGGCCCTGACCATCGACGAAGGCAGCTTCTATCGCAGCGAAGACGGTCTTGCTCGCATCCGGTCCTGTCTCGCCGCTGCCGGTCTGGGTGATTGCCGGATGTACAAGGCCAGTGATTCGGAGCAGTGGCAGATTGTAGTCTTCTTCATTCGTCCGGTCTCCACCGGCAAAGTCCGTCAGGCGCTCGATTCGTGGATGAGGCGCAATGGCATCGTTCCGGGAACCGCCGGTGTCGATCTGGTCCCAGGCGCCTCTGTCTTTCCGCTTCCACTCCAGCCCGGCTTCTGCTTCCTGAACGACAGCGGGCAGATCATCGCCCAGCGCGATGAGATCTCTCTCGAGGCTGCCCTGGCGTTATTCATCGCTGATATCGGACGCACGGTGATCAACGGCAGCAAGCTGCTCGGACGCCTGGAGGTGCTCAACGCCGCACTGAGAGCGCCGAAAGTCTCCTGATCGGTCGAGATACAAACGGAGCGGAAGCAATTCTTTTTAAGCTTATCGGCGGTGGTTAGCAATTGGCTATATACATGCTATAACTCTGTTTGAGGTAGCCAATAGCCCTTCGGCAATTGATGGAAGTTCGAGTGAACCACCGAAAAGCAGTTTTAGCTTTGATCCTGGCGGCGACCGTGAGTGGTTGCACGACCAGGGCTGAACGCCACGGGCAGTATGTCAGGCAGACCTCCCAGGTGATGATCAACGAAGCTTACCGATATGTCCGGGAGCATAAATACGAGGAGGCTCTGGAGGTCTATAAGAGAGCCGTGGAGCTCGATCCTTCCAACGACAACATCTATGTTTATCGGGGCTCCGTCTACCTCACTCTCAATGACTCGGACCGCGCCATCACCGAGAGCAATAAAGCCATCGAGCTCAATGACCGGAACGAGTTCGCCTACGTCAATCGAGCCGAGGCATTCATCAACAAGAAGAAGTTCGAGGAAGCGATTGCCGACTGCAACCGGGCTCTCGAAGTGAACCCTGATTTTTACCCGGCCCTGGGAAAACGTGGTGTTGCCAGATATCACGTCGGCGAGATCAAGGATGCGATCCGGGATCTGACGGTATCGATTCACAAGTTTCCCGCCGAGCGGGCTGCTTATCTGTATTATGTGCGCAGCAAGTGCTACGACTCGCTGGACAAGAGCATATTGGCCACTGATGACCTCGAGAAGTCCAGGGAGCTCGGTTATCAGCCCAGAGCCGACAGAATCTACTGATATTTCGCCGGGTGATTTTCTCGCCACCGGGAGCAAGAATTTTGCCCCTTCGAGGTGATAGTCGATCGGGTCGCTCCCGGAAGTCAGGATGAACGAGCTTGCTCAATTGCTGAGAAGGCGGATCGCCCGAAAAACCACTTGGAATCCGCCTTTCTTCTTGCTAGCGGAGCCTCGCGAAGACAATAAAGAAAGTGTTTAGATCACAAGTGGTGCCTGTTTTTAATCGACATATATTTTTGGGGTATATGAGATTCAGGCGAGTCGCACGATCCAGGGGCGTTTTGTAGGTGCCCCATAATTCTCCTTGCCGGGTCTTGATTCGAGGATGCATATACAAATAGATTTGAGGAGTATTTTGTTTATTTCTCTCTCGGATACCAAGGCATCTCTAAGACTTAAAAGAAAGGCCCACGCAAGCGATTAACTCCTCCTTCTGGAAGGAAGTAGTTGCACGCCTGTGTCTATCTCCTTAGGCGCGACACCTCCACTGGTGTCGGCTCCGAGCAAAGGGAACCCCTCCCCTTGAAGACAGCTGCTTTGAAAAGCGCTGCCGTGTACTTTGCATCGCACGTTGCATGGCGGCAGCAACCGCTTTGTCAACGCAGGTAGACACCTCCCGGTGTCCACCCACTTGCTCAACAGGAGAACAACTATGTTGGAATGGCTGATCGTCGGTGGTGGCATTCACGGTACTTACCTGGCCAACCTACTGATTCAACGCTTCAAGATTCCGCACGACCGTCTGATGATTGTCGACCCTCACGATTCTCCGTGTCAGAGCTGGAAGGTTCTGACCGAGCGTACGGGCATGGTCTTCCTCCGGTCGACCATGGAGCGACATCTGGACATCGACCCGGACTCGCTGAAGAATTTTCTTGCAAGCGACACTTCCTGCCCCGAGCCGAAGACTCTCGGTGACGGTCTGAAGCCTTCGCTTGCTCTGTTCAACGCTCACATCGACTACGTCATCGACAAGGCGGAGCTCCACAAGAGCTACCGTGTCGGTCGAGTGAAGGGTATCACCGTGCGCTCGCGGCACATCGTGGCTCACACCACTTTCGGTGATGTGAAGACCAGACGAGTGATCCTGGCGATGTCTCCCACCGAGAACCCGGAAGTCCCTGCCTGGGCTCACGCTCTGCAGGAGAAGGGTTTGCCGGTGCGGCACGTCTTCGATGAGACGTTCACGCGTCGTTCCATCGCTCCGGGATTCACCTACGCCATCGTGGGTCGTGGTCTGACGGCTGCTCAGGTGGCTCTCATCGCCGCTGAGAAGTCGCCCGGGAAGGCTTACCTGCTCAGCAAGGGTCAGATTCCGGTGCACGACATCGGTTTCCGTCCCGCCACCGAGCTGGGTGACTTCCATGGGGAGACGGATATGGCCAAGCGCCGGGAGTATCTCTCCAAGGCGATGGTCCGGGGCTCGATCACTCGCGAAGTCGCGGCTGATCTGTTCCAGGCCTCCATGGTCGACCGTCATCTCAAGGTCAGTTTCTCCCACGCCGTCGACGGCAAGGCTCTGGACAACGGTCAGATCGAGCTCACCCTCAGCAACGGCGAAACGCTCGTTGTCGACCGGGTTCTGCTCGGCACTGGCTTCAATGTCCACTGCCCCGGCGAAGACTGGCTGAAGGGATCGGTCTACGGCTGCGACCTTCCGGTCCACACCGATGGCTACCCCATCGTCGACAAGTTCCTGCGCTGGCATCCCCGCATCTTCGTGACCGGCGCTCTCGCCGAGCTCGAGATCGGTCCCGGTGCTCGCAACATCGTCGGCGCCCGCCTGGCTGGTGATCGCATCGCCAACTGGCTGGAGGGCAAGGGCAAGCGCAAGTGAGCCCGGGAAGGGAGGATTCAACCGAATCCTCCCTTTCTTTTTCTGTCCGTTGAGTACGATAGCAGATAGTAAGAATTCAGGCACGAGGCACGAAGCACGAACACATTTCCGGGACAAACAACCGGGCCGGACGACAATATGCGTATCTGGCATATTTTTCGCGGTTTTTTATATCATCAACGCCATAAAATCGCGTTTTTATTCGCCGAGAGCATAAAGACAGGCATGCGGGCATGCGGGCATGCGGGCTTGTGGGCGTGGCCTATCTGATCGATGGAACTTTCGCTCCGCCAGGCGCGGCACATGATCGACAGGCGATCACGTATAAATTTGAGTCTTCATGCAGAACACGCTGCCACCGGATTTCATAAATTCCGAGGAGTCGAGCTCGACAGGCGTGAACCCGGCTCTTTCGAGCTCCCGGCAGGTGCTCTGGCTGCCGCTCTGTAGCAAGACTTTCTTGCCCAGCGCCATCGCATTGCAGGCGAAGTTGCGGGCATCCGCTCCGTTTACGGCTATCGGCCTGGCGAAGAACCTCCTGATCAGGTCGTTTCCCGTGGCACTGAAAGCCTCCGGATAATAGAGAACATGGTCCGCATCGAGAACGCAGAAGGCTGTGTCGAGATGGTAGAAGGTCGGGTCGACCAGCTCGAGAAGCAGGATGGGACAGTCGAGAAGCGGCTGCAACAGAGCGTAGGCCTCGCGGCTCGTGCGGTGGCCCCAGCCGCCCCAGAGCAGGTTCCGGTCGTGGTGCCAGATGGCATCGCCATGTCCTTCGAAGAAAAGCTCCTGCCAGTCTACTCTGAGGATCTGGTAGCCGTTGTTCTCAAACCAGCTTGTGTATAGAGGCACCTCCGCCTGGCGGGCCGTATGTCTCATCCGTCCGGGGATGAAGAAGGCGCCGTCATCGCGAGCACCGACCAGTCCCTGGTTGGCTGCAAAAACCATGTCCTCGAGACCGGCGTGAGGGTCGATTGTGCGGACCGGATAGCCGAGGTTTTCAACTGTCTGCACGAGATCGTTCCACTGGTCCTGAGCCTTCGCTTGATCTACCGAGCCGACCTTGCCGGCCATGAAACTGTTCTTCACGTCTTTGACAGTGTAGTAAGTGGGTCGGCACATCAGAACCGACCGGGGAAGCTTTCTCGGTGCTATCTGATTCAGCTCCGGGCTCGAGGCCTGTTCGGTTGTTTCGACGATTGGCACGGATCGCTCCTTTTTTTCGCAAGAAAATTACATGAAAGTCTCTCACACAAGCCGGCTGGTAAGGAGAGAATTTTTCGAGTTATTCTCTCTACCCCTGGGAGCCGGAGGCTGGTCGCATAATAGAACCTCTTTGCATGGCAACCCTCCGGAGTGGGACGGTTTAAGCTATGGTGGAGTTAATAGGAAAGACCGCGGGGAGATTCTTTCAAGGCATGCGAAGCGAAGAGAGCCCAGTAAGCGACTGCCGCTCAAAGAGTCAAGATGACGAGGCTGAGCAGAGGATCGACGCCTCCTTGATGTTCGGGGCTTTTGTGACATGGCTGGTGTTGCAGATTATGGTCCTTCCTCTTTTCGGCGGGGGAGGGTGCATGTCAAGGCTGTGCAAAACCCGTAGTCACGCTGCTAAACTGGAGACTGGTTCGATTCGGTCCTTAGAGACCGGCGCTGGCACGATGGGAGTCATGAATGGCGGGCGGTGACAAGTCAAACGGTAAGCCCGATTCGGCTGGAATCTCTTACGACCAGGTGCGTCAGGACTTGCTCAAGCGCAAGCCCCTTCTGGCCGGCCACATGGCGGGGGACCCTGATGTCCTGGAGCGCGTGCGCGAGTATGAGCGTCAGGCTACCCATGTAGCTCAACAGCTCGGTCTCGTGGCGGCCAAGGGAGAGGACATCGAGAAACTCGCCCTGCTCGATCCGCTTACCGAGCTCTACAACCACCGGGTTTTCGTCAAGGAGTTGCAGGCCGAGATTGTCCGTGCCAAGCGCTACGGTCACAAGCTTTCTATCTGCATTCTGACGGTGGATAACTTCGACAGCATCATCGAGACTTTCGGGCCCTTGACCCAGGACGCGGTACTGAAAGTAGTATCGAATGTCATTCGCTCGTCGGTTCGCGAGCAAGATCTTTCGGCTCGTTATGCTCCCTATCAGTTCGGTATCATTCTCCCTCAGACCAGTACCTCCGTGGCCGCTCTGGTGGGTGAGCGAATTCGGCTCAAAATAGCCAGCCAGGTGTTCAACCATAACGATCAGAACTTCTCGATCACGGCAAGCGGTGGAATCGGAACCTATCCCATGCACGGCGAGCCCTACGACGAGCTTATCGCCCACGCTATCGAGGCGATGGAAAGCGGCATGGAACGCGGCGGAGACCGTATCTTCACCTTCTAGCCACCAGGTGCCGTTTGGATTGCTTCGGTCCGGTGCTTTTTTTCTTCAAGCTCTTTCGAAACAGCCGGAGTTATAGTCTGAAGAATAAAATCGGGGCGCAATCTCTAGCTTGTCCGATTGCGCTAGGTTCTTGATCTGAGGTGGACTTAATGATCTGCCGGGGTTTTCCGGGCTCGCACGAAAAGTACCGAGCCGCTGTCCCGGCAGGCTTCCTTCCAGCTGCTGTCCTTGCTCAGAGGGTCCACCAGGCGTGCATCTTTGGGGATCAGGATCCAGTCGATGGAGAGCCTGTCCAGGAGTTCCTGCCAGCCGGGCTCCACCTGAACGATCCTGCCGTACTGAGCGTAGAACTCCTCTCCGTAAAAATCGGCTCGATCGTCTATGAAAACTCGCTGACCCAGTTTGTACCTGATCAACCCACCCCAGTTGTCGTAGTTGAAACCATGATCGAAAGCGAGCCCGTGCTCCTGGATATAGGTGAGGGTGGCGGTGGGCACTTTTTCATCGTTGAACCCGGAGGAGAGCACTTTGTTGCCGAAGAGGCTTCCGCCGGCAAGAGCCGCGGCTGTTACGAAGATCAGGAAGAGCCAGGAGAGAATTCGCATTTTGCACAGGCGCTCCTGACTGTCGAAATCGGACAGAGCGCGAGCATATCTCGCCACCAGCGGCCCGAGCCCGCCCAGGGCTTCATGAGCCGGTCTCAGCCTTTCTTTCAGCATCGTATCGCTGTAAAGCAAGCCGATGGCCGGTACCACTATGAGGGCGAATAAAGGGATATTGCGCACTGCTGACAGGGAGAGATGGATGAACATCAGGAGGAGCAAGAGATACGGTCCGGAAAGACGTTTCTTGCTGACTGCAAGCCCGGTGACCAGCAGAGCCAGAAGGGCCTCCAGGCAGATGGCGTGGATGTCTCCGTGGAAGATCGGTGACTTGAACTCGTCGGTCTCGGCGAGGATGGTACTGCCCTTGAGATAGTGCGCGATATAGTGATAGAGATTGAGAAAGTAAGGGTTGAAGAGGGTGGCGGCGCTGATCCCGGTGAGAGCGGCAGCAAGCCAGCGGCAGCGGCTCTTGAGAGACTCGGCAGCGGGTCCGGTCCGGTCTTTGATGAGCACCAGGATACTGACTCCCAGGTAGGCGCCGGTGAGGACGGGACCGAGAATGAAGGCGGGATGGCAGTTTACCCAGAGCACCATGAATGGTGCCAGAGTGGCTACCAGTCGCTTGCCGGACAGCTCTCCTCGATAGAATTTCTCCAGATGAGAGACATAGAGGTAGACGGCCAGAAATGTGATCACATGCGGGCGAGCGAGCCAGTGGACGGCTGACGCGAAGATGCCGATGATCGCTGCCAGGGTGGCGATGCCCAGCCCGGCGCCATTCTCCCGGCAGCGGTCATAGGTCTTCACCAGGACGAAGGCGATGAGCGCGCTGACGGCGACGGCCAGGAGGTTGAATCCGCCCATGAGTGTGAGGGCGTAGGCAGCCAGGTCGAAGAGCCATTCATAGGCGACCCAGGTCCGATCAGGAAAGGTGTATGAGAACAGGTCCGTATGAGGAATCTGGTGGGTCTGGAAAATGTGTTGCCCGGCGACCAGGTGCCAGCCTATGGAAGCGTCCTGGAACAGGAAATCGGGCCGGGCAAAAAGCAGGATGGCCATGACCCCGATAAAGAGGAGGTCGCCGACATCAGGCATGGGGAGAGGTCTGGCATTATCATCCGAAGCGGCGATTGCGGTTTCGGGTTCCGGACGTGTCGAATCATCGCCCGCAACCGAGCCGGAATTCTCTGTCCCGTCCCCGGTTCTATCGCTCTTATGATCTCCCTCGGTCAATCTTTGGCACCCTGTCTAATCGAAGCCTGTTCACTTGAGTCAGGATAGTCGGACTTTCCCCAGCCACCTCCGCCAGGTGTCTCGATGACGAAGACATCTCCCGGCTCGACCTCTGTTGAGTCCGTTCCCGAAAGCTCGTCCACTCTACCGCAGTGACGAATAACATAGTTGCGCCCGGGAAGAGCATCCTCGCCGCCTGCCATGCCGAATGGCGCCTTGATTCGCCGTCCGGAGAGGATCGAGGCTCTCATCTTCTGGCTGAACTCTATCCTGCGCACCGTTCCATCGCCGCCCCGGAAGCGCCCGGCTCCACCACTACCGCGCCTGATCGAGAAATCGCGCAGCAGCAGCGGGTATCGCCATTCGAGAACCTCGGGATCGGTGAGCCTCGAATTGGTCATGTTTGTTTGAATCGCATCGGTTCCCTCGTGATCGGGACCGGCACCGGATCCCCCGCAGATCGTCTCGTAATACTGGTATTCGTCGTTGCCGAGGGTGAAATTGTTCATGGTGCCCTGGCTGGCGGCCATTACCCCCAGGGCTCCATAGAGCGCGTCGACGACAGCCTGGGATGTCTCGACATTGCCGGCGACAACAGCACCGGGATAGTCCGGATTGAGCATGCTTCCTGCCGGGATCGTCAGGGTGATGGGTTCCAGGCAGCCGTCGTTGAGCGGGATGTTGTCCTCTACCAGGGTGCGGAAAACGTAGAGCACTGCCGCCCTGGTGATGGAAGAAGGGGCGTTGAAATTGTTCGGGAGCTGGGGTGAAGTCCCGGAGAAATCGATGATTGCTGAACGGGCCTTGCTGTCCACCTTGATCGCCACAGCGATTTTGCCGCCGTTATCGAGATCGACAGCGAAGGAGCCATCCTTTAGACGGCTTATGGCTTCTCGGACACAGTCCTCGGCATTCCGCCTGACGAAGCCCATGTAAGACAAAATCATCTCGAGACCGTATTCGGACAGAAGGCGCTCGAGCCCGTTCAGACCGCGATTGTTGGCGGCCACCTGGGCTTTCAGATCGGCGAGATTCTGCTCGATATTGCGTGCCGGATGCTTTCCGGCAAGTAGCACAGTCTTGATCCCAGCTTCCAGGAAATTGCCGTCGCGCACAAGGAGCATCGGATCGATCAGGGCTCCTTCCTCATCGATTGAGATGCTGCCTGGAGGCATGGAACCGGGGGTGATACCGCCGATGTCGGCGTGATGACCGCGCGACGCCGTAAAGAATGCCGGTCTGCTGCTACCGAAGAAAGCCGGGGTGATTACGGTTATGTCAGGTAAGTGGGTCCCTCCCCTGTAGGGGTTGTTGAGGATATAGACGTCGCCGGGGCGCATGGAATCGGTGAAGGTATCGATCACCGATCGCACGCTCTCACCCATGGAGCCGAGATGAACCGGCATATGCGGCGCGTTCGAGATCAGCCGCCCGAGGCTGTCGAACAGGGCGCAGGAAAAATCAAGACGCTCCTTGATGTTTACCGAGTGGCTGGTCTGCTTGAGGGTGACACCCATTTCCTCGGCTATAGCCATGAACTTGTTGTTGAAGAGCTCGAGCATGATCGGATCGGCGACTCTGTTTTCGCGAGCGCTTCCACCAGACTCTTTCTGCTCCGGGGAACGACCGGCCGATCGGCATTTCTCGACGAGAAGGCTGAGGTCCCCGGTGAGGGTTGCCGTCCAGCCGGTTTCGATGATATTGGTGCCGGTATCATCCAGAATTATTGCCGGACCGTCTATCTTGTCTGCCGGGTTCAGATGCAGTCTCTGGATGAGCCGGGCGTCCTGCCACCCGTCCCGACTGTACATCGGGACGGTGAGCTCGCTGCCTTCATCCGGAGCTTTGTGGCATGTGGATTCGGGGGTCCGGACGGAGCCCCGCGGAGCCGCGCTGGCGGTGAGCCTCAGCGATTCGACTATGATTTCTTTCTCGGGTGAATGGAAGCCGTAGCGGCGCAGATGCAGGGCATGAAATTCTTTTGCCATTTCTTCCGGGTCGGTGTCGAAAGCCAGGGTCAGAATAGTGTCGGAGCCGCGATAGCGCAGATTCGTCTGGCGCAAGACTGTGATTCGTTCGCGAGCCGCATTTTGCTCCTCCAGAGAAAGGCTGGCTTCCTGCTCCATTTCGAAAAAGCTCTCTTCCAGTTCGGAGCCCGAGCCGCATTCGGGCAGGCTTTTCTGAACAGGTCTAGTGAGAACGGCTTTCACTTCGGACAGACCGATTCCCACGGCCGAGAGGACCCCGGCAAGGGGGCTCAGGAGAACCCTTTTGATCCCGAGCTTTTCCGCCACCAGGATGGCGTGCTGGCCTCCGGCGCCGCCGAAAGAGCAGAGGACATATTCTTTCAGGTCATGACCGCGCTCGATGGTGATTTTCTTGATTGCTGCTGCCATGGCTTCTACAGCGATCTCGAGAAAGCCCCAGGCGATCTCGGCGCTGCTTGCGAACGCCCTTATCTCTTGCAGCTCTTCTTTGAGGTCGAGAAAGCGGCGGTGGACGATTTTTTCGTCTAAGGGCTCTTTCGCCGATTTGCCGAAGACTTTCGGAAAGTAGCCAGCCTGAATTCTTCCCAGCTCGAGATTGCAATCGGTGACGGTCAGGGGGCCGTCTTTCCGGTAGCAGGCGGGGCCTGGATTGGCGCCTGCAGAGTCGGGTCCCACCCGGAAGCGGTGACCGTCGAAGCGGACGATGGAGCCGCCGCCGGCAGCAATTGTGTGGATGGCCAGCATCGGTGTGCGGATCCTTATTCCGGCGACGAGATTCTCCTCGCTGGTCTCGAATTCCCGATCATAGTGAAAGACATCGGTGGAAGTGCCGCCCATGTCGAAACCGATTACTTTTTCAAAACCATTGGCTCGGGCGGTTTCCACCGCTCCGACCACGCCGCCTGCCGGACCGGAGAGCAAACTGTCTTTGCCAGAAAAGTGCGTTCTGTCGACAAGACCGCCATTCGATTGCATGAAATAGACCGGCGTCTTGCCCAGGGGTCTCGAAAATTGCTCGACATAGCGCTCGAGAATGGGCGATAGATACGCGTCGGCCACGGCTGTGTCGGCCCGGTATATGAGCTTGATCAGGGGGCTCGCCCGGCTCGACAGGGTGACACTGGTGAAGCCTGCCTGTCTGGCGACCTCTGCGCAGGCGAGCTCATGCCCGGGATAGAGATAGCTGTGCATGAATGCCACAGCGCAGGATCGAAGGCCTTTTTCCTCCACCAGGGGCCTAAGCAGAGCCAGGGCAGTCCCGGAATCGAAGGGCTCGAGCTCGGCGCCGTGAGCGGAGAGCCGCCCCGGCACTTCTACGACGTGGCTGTATAGAGGTCTGTAAGGCTTGATGTGCCTGGCAAAAATGTCTGGTCGATTCTGATAGCCGATTGCCAGCGCGTCCTTGAACCCGCGGTTGGTGATCAACAGAGTCGGCTCCCCCTTGCGCTCCAGCAGGGCATTGGTGGCCACAGTGGTGCCCATGCGCACCTGATCGATGGCGCCTCTGGATATGGTGTCAATAGAGCTGTCTCCGAGGACCCTTCTGATACCTTCCAGGCAGGCATCGCCATAGTGCTCCGGATCTTCTGAGAGAAGCTTGATCACCGAGACGGATCCGTCTTCGGCTACGGCGACCAGGTCGGTGAAAGTGCCTCCCCGGTCGATAAAGAATTGCCAGACTCGATCTTTGTTGCTCACGCAACAATGATACCGTCAACTCCGCTCCCGTTAAGATCCGCTGGAGGAAGCGGCGGCAGCGGACATCTTGTCCAGGTTGTCCGAGATTGCCGAGAAAGCGTTGGAGACGGCCGGTCCTATGCTGCCGGAGCCGAAGGCGAACATTAGAGCCACCAGGACGGCGATGAAAGCGATGATCGCCCCGTACTCAGTGATTGCCTGGCCATCTTTGCCACGCTTGAGTTTCCAGCTTTTTATCGTGCTCAATCTATTTCTTAGTCTTCGTAGCATGTTAGTATGATCCGATGGTGGCGAGAGCTTGGTCTGAGCATATTTCCATGATACCTCAGACCAGTCGGAGTCAGGACAGGGATTCCACGGTCAGTTCGTGAACAGGGCGACATCGAAAAAATTGCTGATCATCGAGACCGAATCGGCATAAGCAGTCATGTTGTTTAATTCTTGAGCCATTCTCGAGAACGCTCCCGAGACAGCCGGCGCCAACTTGCCCGGAGCAAAAGCGAAAACCATGGCCACGATGATCGCTACGAAAGCCAGGATCATGGCATATTCGCTTATCGCTTGTCCCCGGAGACGTCTTTTCCGTCTTTTTTGGATTGTGTTTGCAGGCGTCACGGATTTGCCCCCAATTACGTGCTCCGGCTGTAAGTCCGAACACCAGTTACCTGGTGTACTGAGCATACACCGAAATCGGGCTGAATTTGGGCAAATTGGTTTCGTACAAGGCTACTTCTATCGTAGCAAAGAGGAAAGCGTCCTGGGATTACAGGACGCTTTCCGGGCAGCAGCATATAGAGAGATCAGGATTAAATTTGTCGGCAGGCGCGCGATTTGCGGCTTTTCAGATTGTTGCGACTTTTTAAGCTAAATCGCGAGCTTCGGCTGGGCGAATCTTTCGGGCAGGGGGGCGGGCTCACCGGGTTTTTCCAGGCGTCTCCTGGAGGAAAGACGTGAAGAGATAAATTGTCTGGCCCGCTCGTAATTGTCCGGCTCGAAAAACCGCCGGTAACGAACAGAGAGAATCAGAAGGCGTCGCCGGCGGAGCTGAAGAAGATCGAGCTCCCGAACACCCTGGTCCTCTCCTTTCTTATGAGTTCGGGAGCGTTAATCTTCACCTCGAGCCATGTACCCCACAGTCTGTAGTCGTCATTGCGTTTGCTGGGAAACTTGGGGACATGTATTTGATTTAGCGAATACTGGTAGCGGCCAGCCAGGGAGCCAATCCCTTTGTTGTTGTGGGACTGTGGTGTGAGTATAGAGGAGGCGCTGACTTCTACCGTGTTCATGCTCACTATGATACATACAAATGTATGGGTACGCAAGGGGTTTTATACTTAAGTGTGCTTATCAGCCGCAAGGAGACAATATGGCTACCGAGAGCCGCACGGACAGAGAACCGAAAACCGCCACTGAAGAACGAATCCGGGAATGGACCGACCTGGTCAATCAGGGTAACGAGCACTTCGAGAATAAAAGAACGGTCAAAGCAGAGGAGTGCTATTTGAAAGCACTGGCGATCGCCGAGCAGCTTGCCGGGATCGAGGATGGCTCCGACGGCGACGCCTGGCGGCAGGCGAAAGAGGAAGACCAGGACCGGCTCTCCAAGAGCGCCAACAATCTGGCTGCCCTCTATCACAGCCAGGGTAAGTACGGTCTGGCTGAAGAGAACTACGAACGCTCTCTGGATATCAAGCTGAGCCTGTACGGAGAGGACCACCGGGAAACGGCGATAAACTATCACAATCTGGCCATGCTCTACAGCGCCAGGCGCCTGTACCCAAGAGCGGAAATCCTCTATAAACGAACTCTGGAGGTGCGCGAAAAGGAATACGGGAAGTCGCATCCGGAGCTGATTCCGGTTTTGCAGAACTATGCCCTGATGTTGAAAAAGGCGAACCGTCTGGTTGAGGCTGCTGCCGTCGAAACCCGTTACCGGACTATAAAAGAGACTTCCCGGTAAGCTCTGATATTACCGTCAACTTCACATTGATTAACCAGGGGTGTCTCTTGGCAACCGTTTCGGGGGATCGGCAGGACGGCTTCTGGCCTGGGTTTGTGGGCGGAGACGCGCCAGGGGCGAGGAAACATTATCACTTGTTATTCTTCGCCTGGATGACAACAGGTTGTGCTCCTTACATAATTGTCTTTATCCTTTCTTAAGAGTTGGGCGCTGTGCCTGTATTCCTTGCTCAGTAAGCGATGAGGTGGTTTGCTTATGGTTTATCGGGACGATCGGCGCTACATCTCTCAGCTCTTCCGTGTGGAGTCGGCAGTTGTAGAAGCTATCGAGGACGAGATCGCCGACTGTCCCATAGACTGGTACGAGCCCTATTCCGAACATGCCAGCCCGGGTCTCAAAGTCGCGGTCCTGATGAGCCCGGAAGGAAAGGAGACAGACTTCTCCTTCGGGGACGCTCCCGACGCCTCCGTCGCTCCTCTCATGAACAGTCTTCCTGCCACCATGGAATTCGTCGCCGGGCTGGGGTTCAAGGTCGCATGCGCCAGGCTTCTTCGACTGGACCCCGGAGCCTTCGTTTTCGAGCATATGGATCACGACAACAGTTACTGCAGACCGGGCACAGGAAGGTTACGCCTTCATCTGCCCATCGTCACCAGCCAGGACGCGGCTGTCGTCCTTCCCGGCAGGCGAATCCATTTGAAAAAGGGACATCTCTGGAAGCTCAGCCCGTCCCAGACTATCCATGCTGCCTACAATTTCAGCCGGGCTCCCAGATTGCATCTGATGTTCGACTGTTTCCTCAACGACAGGCTGGGTAAATTCGTCGAAAATGAGTATCTCGATCTGGATTGCCAGTTCGAGCTCGCTCCCCTGACGCCGCCGTCCCGGCAGGCGCTCAAGGAAGCCGCGGGCCGGGCTATTGCCCAGGGACGTCTGCGGGACGCCGAGCTCATCCTGCTTTCTTCTTTCTGTAAATACGATCTCGGCAGTCTTTCCAGCTACGATCTGCTGCTCGATTTCATAAATCGCACACCGGCACTGGCTTCTCGCCGCCAGTACTGGCAGGACAGGCTGCAAGAGGTCTATCCGATGCAATTCAGCCCTGTCACCCTGGCAGTGGTCTGATTCGATAAAGAGCAGTACTGCCGGCAGTGCCGGTCCAGGCGATTTCGTTATCGGACAGTGTTCCAGCCGGGGGCTTTGGTGGAACATTTCATCTGAGAACTTACATATATAAGTAACCTTATCAGGTGAACTTGGCCAATTCGAAACAGTCGAGAGACGATGCGAAGGGCGCCCGGCAAGATAGCAGGCGCCAATTGCTTCTTTCTCTGCTGGACCGGGCCAGTATCCGGCTGGGTCTTATTCTGGCTCCTACCTGCGTAATCGCTTTCATTTTCGCTGTTTCGGTGACTCCCCTGACATCGCCTTTACTCGGTCGGTACATTGCCTCGAGCATCGATGCCGAGCTTGCCGGCAAGGTTCCGTCCACCTTCGAGAGCCTGGACCTGGTGCGACGTTACGGTCTATCGTGGTGTTTCATCTCCGACCAGAACAATCAAATACTGCCGGCCACTGCCTCTTTCGCTCCGCCCACCCGGAGGATTCCCGTTCAGTCGCAGGAAATCAAGATTCGCGATCGTCGCTACTACGACTCGGTGTTGCAGCGTCCGGACGGTAGCCGTCTGCATATCGGGTTTCCCATGGACTCTTCCTCGGTCATTCTCAAAGCCAACACGTTTGCTACCGTCCGGGCGGCGATACCTTTTGGCTCGGTGCTTATCGCTATCCTTGCTATCTGGTTGTGCGCAGTGATTTTCTGCGAGTCTATCTTCGGTTATTCCGTTCGTCTTCTGGGCTCATGCGTGGACAAGCTCACTGCCATGCTAGCCAATCGCTTTACCGATGCCGAGGTGAGAATGGCCACGACGCTCACCTTCGCCACATCCGAGTTCCGCGCGCTGGGGGGCAGCCTGGCTGTGCTCATGCGCAAAGTGGCGGAGCTCAGAGACGAGGAGCAGGACAAGCGTCAGGAAGGTGATCGCCTCAGCGAGCGCCAGAAATTCGAGGATGCCGTGCAGCGCAGTGCCACCAGCGAGGACGCCAGCGGCGAGATGGCCATGGTGGAGACCGGTGTCTTCGCTATTCAGGTGGACAGGGTTCTGGCTAAATGCGTCACTTCTTACGAGTTTTCCACCAAGCTCATCGAAGGTCTCAAGACTCTTTATGCAGACTACATTGATTTCGTGGTCTTCTTCCGGACTGATGGCAGTGGTGGTGTCAAGATCGAGAAAGAGAGCGGTTTCGGCGTGGATGGGGTGGAGATGCTCAGGCGTATCGACCACAGGGAGCTGACCGATGCGCGCAATATGAGCAAGAAGAGCATCGAGATCGGTCCCTTGCAGCTCAAGCGCATGGGTTTCGAGCCCCTTGCCAGGCAGTTCCAGATCGGAAGGATTCTCTATCTTCCTCTGCAACAGGCAAACATCGGACTGGGGCTCCTCGCCATCTTCGTTCGCCAGGGCAAGTCGTTGCCACCGGAGAGGGTGCGCAGCCTGGAGCGCTTCCGGGACACCATCGCCGGTCTCTATCTCGAGCTGGTGGCAAGGGAGGAGGAGGAAGACGAGCGCTGGGCGGATCCGGTGACCGGTCTGGGCAATATGACCTATTTCCAGGAGCTTCTTCCCAAAGTCATGGAGCGTGCCGATGATCGGGCTGGCTCGTTTTGCTTGATGCTCGTTCGTGCTGATTTCTCCGCCCCCGATCTTGTTCGTTTCCCATCCGAGATGCGGCATCGCTGGCTCACCGAGGTCGGCCAGCTTCTCACCACAGTTTTGCCGGTGAGCAGGCGCCTGGTGCCCGAGCGTGGTGCTACCAATTATCTGATCCGTTATCAGGACGATGTGATTGCCGCAGTCCTCGAAGGCGCCGATGAGGAGATGGCGGCTCTGCATCTGGAGCGCGTTCAGTCCCTGCTCGATACGCGGACCTCCTGGGCAGGCGGGATTACCGAGCTGCCTTTTGCCATCGCCCTGGTATCCTATCCCCAGGATGGCCAGAGCCGGGAGGATCTGATCAGAAGAGCGGACCTGACTCTCTCATACATCAAAGAAATGCTCGGTGGCGTTGGAAGCTGCAAAGCAAGCAATGTGCAGGCGGACTTTCAGCCCAAAGAGTCCACCGAGATCGCCGGAACCCTGGGTGTGCTCAACGCTGCCGATCTTCTCCAGTCTATTTCCACCAGTGAGAATACCGGCGTGCTTACCGTCGACAACGAAGTGGGCCACCAATTCGTTTGCAGCTTCATCGACGGTGTCCCGAAGCAGGCCTCCATGGGTGAGTTCTCGGGAATGCAGGCCGTATGCGAGTTCATCATTACCTTCAAGCGCGGTCACTACAATTTCCAGCAGAGGCGTCCAACAGAAGCTGAAGCGACATCCCCCTCGGAGCTCTATACCATCGATTACTGCTTGATGGAGGCTGCTCTTGCCGAGGACAAGATGAATGCTGCCCTGACGGTGGTTCCTAAAGGGACGATCCTGGTGAGAGGGATGAACAACCCCGAGGCCATCGAAGCTGTCTCCAGGGAGGCTGATGTAACGCCTCAGGAGATTGCGGTGATGCAGGAGCTGCATCGGCTGGCCGATGGCAACGGCACTCTCGATGCGATCTTCAAAAAGCTCACCGGCGTGCCTTCGTATCTCAAATGGCGGGCGGCGGCGCTTCTCATCGAGAGCGGCTTGATGCAGTGGAAGCATCCGGGGAGTTGAGCCGGACTAGATCTGAGCGGAATTGGCTGCCTCGATCGAAGAGGTGACGAGGCTGTCGATGGCGTCCGGATTTATCTCCTGTTTGCAGTAAGCGATATAAGCTTCCATCCACCGTCTCAGCTCGGGAAGTACAAGAGAGGCTGAAACACCTGAGCTCTTTAGCATGCTCATATTGACTGATACAAGACCTTCCTGATCGATGTGGAATCGTGTTCGGGCTGGAGAGTCGCCGTGGGCGTAGTGCAGGGAGGAATGAAGCAGGACCTTGTTGCGCTCGCTGCCGATTTTCTCCCGAATCTTCAGGACAATGTCCTGGAAAACGGCGAGCGGCTTGAACAGGCTGCCTTTCTGAAGGGAGAGCAGTTTGCTCTCTAAAAGCACACCCACAGCCTTGATGATTTTATGGGCCGGCCATTCCGGAAAGCTACTGATGACCTCGTCCACCGTAGACAATCCATCGAATTGCAGAGCCAGACGGGCTATGATGAGCCGATCTTCATGGGTTACCGGACTTTCGTCGATATAGCTGAGAGGGTGGGATTCAAGACCCTGCCAGGCTTGAGCGAAGTCTGGCACGCGCTCGAGAATAGTGTCTTTGCCCTGATCCAGGCTGCCCAGAATTTGATTCATGTTGTCCCCGAAAAGAGCGGAGTCAAGCAACACTCGATCCAGGGAGCCCGCTATACGGCATTCATCGTTCAGCTCTCTCGATACGCCACCGTCTCGGAAAACGAAGATCCCATCCGACCATGTCGTAATGAACTCGCAAAGTGCATCGAAGCCTCTCAGCTCGTTCATTTTGGCATGACTGGGTCGACCTTCCGTGAAGTCCACCAACAGGACTCTGTCTCTATTCTCGCTGGTAAGAAGACCTGTCTTGTTCGCTGTGTTCAGAGACTGCAGAAGTCCAGGCGGGTCGATTGCTCCGAGGCTTCCAATCATCGAGTTGGCAACGGTGTTGACCTCGACGATGCCTGAAGAGCCACCAGGCAGAGATTGGTCCAGGAGACGGTGATAGCCGCCATACAGATACTGGTCGGCCAGTAAGACCTGAAGCTGGCGCATCGAGATAAATCCTGATCGAACAGTCAGGATTCCCAGGAATGTACGGTTGGCCTCATCCCAGCCTTCCTCTTGCTGCTGTTCCAGAAGCTCCTGTAACTGCGGCTCGGAAAGAATGCCGCAGGCTACCATGAAATGACCGAGACGAAATGGTTTGCGGTTTTGATAGCAGCTTGAGAGAAACTGTATTCGTCTGAAAATCGGAAAGATCATGCCCTGATCATCGAGCTCTTGAAGAATGATCAGAGTTTCCTGAGGGGTCAGTTTGTGCTTGACCTCCATCCTGTGCTGGAGAGACTCTACAGGTGTGTAGTCGTCAATCATTTGCATGAGCCAGTTCTGGCTGACGGGCAGGTTGAAATCGTGTTTCGCCGTCAGTCCCTTTTCGGTCAGTACAGGAATGGAAGCAAGAAGAATATGATGGGCCAGGGAGCCGCCGCCATCCAGCAAGCGATCACGGTCGAGCCCGCTCACGGTCTGACATGCATGTTCGGCGAAAGCCGGGTAGCGTATGAAGGCTCCGTAAGGACTGTCATATGAATTGATCACCAGTCCCCCGGCGGGATCGTCCCGGGTGAGGGCAATGGCTCCGTCACTCTTGATTAAGATCATCATGCCTCCAGGCTCTAGAAGCTTCTTGCCATAACTCAGAAGGCGGCCGAGAACATCGAGAGGAACGGAGAAGCCGATCTGCATCAGGTCGATGATGATGCCATCGAGAAGGTTCCCTTGCTCCAACAGTCTGTCCAGTCCTCCGTACACCGTCTCGTTAAAAGGAAGAGTCAGAAACCGGGACTTTCTTTTCAATTGGCTTGAAACAGGCTGTAGTGGTTCAGGCATTCACATTTCTCTCAGAAGGCTTTCAGGCCAGGTTCCACATTGAGAGATCGAGCCTGGAAACCTGGTCGATCCTTCGCTTGTGCTGCTCCTGGAGAACGCGGGTCATTCGCTCCATTGATCCCTTGAAGCTCTGGTCTCCTCTCAAATCTTCGTGGGTTACTTTCTCGAAAACAGGCTGTCCGATTCCGATTGTCAACTCACCTTTTCCCTCGTTCGAGTATTGCTTTGGCATTCGATAGCCGTCGCTGGAACCTCGCCCGATCAGGGACCTTCCCTGGGGGCGGTTTCGCCTGTCATCGCTTTTGAGTTGCGGGGCCTGGCTGCGAACCTGCCTGAGAAGAACTTCCCATCGCCAGAATTGTTGAGGCGGCGTTCTGGTCATACAGGAGAGGATTCCATAAAGGACCAGGCTCGAATAATTGTCGAGATAATTGCCGAAGTTGTTCAGGTTGCGAGACGGGTGTTGATAGAGCTTCGTGCCGAGCTCGCAACTATGCAGGCTCGCCAGGGCCGGTACATACATACAATCGTAATCTACGAGTTTGAGGTTGCCTTCCTCATCTACCAGTATATTGCCGGGCTCCAGGTCACCATGAGCGATTCCGTCGTCTGCCAGGGCTTTGATCATGCGAACGAATTTCGGTAGAAGCTCTTCGATTGCCCCCTTGTTGCCGAGTTGTAGCTGACGATTCACATATTCCTCGATTGTTTCACCATGCACCCAGAGCATTTTAAGAGTCGGAAACCAGTCTCCTTCCACGAAGACCCCTCGATGCTGGTAGACGAAGGGCACGAAGTAGCGACCTGAGTGGGTTTTCTTGTGGCGGTGGATGGCCAGATAGCGAGTATGCCTGTCAGGTAGATCTTTGAGGAAAAATTTGACGGCATAGTGACGTGCACCTCCTTCGCCAATCATATGCAGGACCATATTGCTCGACCCTACGATGACTGTCTTTTTCACAGTCAGTCTTTCTCTGGTGGTGGCATCCACCTCGATGTATGAAGTGGTCTTGCCTTCCGTTGGCACAGGTACAGAGTTTCGGAGTTTTTCGTCGGTGAAGGACTTGGGCGGGCGTAGTGCCGCCCAGAAATATTGCTCTATGGTCGGCCAGCGTTCCGGATATACCGGAGCCGGTTTCGCCGCAGCGCTGGTCAGAGCAATTTGCTGGTTTTCGCCGGAGGGAAAGGAAGGAACTTGATCAAGCGGTGACTCCAGAATTCGCTTAAGCTGCGGAAATTTCTCCTTTATCTCCGGAACCTCATGATTAGATAGTTCAGCCAGGAGTCTGGAGGAAGATGGATTGTTGAAGTCGGACCTGCGAAAGAGCAGGCAGTCTTCGCCCCCTTCGAAGCGCTGCCAGAGCGAGGGATCTAGGAGCCTGTGCCATTAATGTGCCAGAACTCTATTAAGGTACGGGGAAATGTTTTCCGGCGCCGGGGAATTGTTAAGCCCTCAGAATTAGCTTAATGGTATCAAATACGATAT
>Ga0226835_1000412_pt1 | contig 51739 bp, 39 predicted proteins | sample LAC_MetaG_1_FD_163627 | JGI IMG/M metagenome (GOLD analysis project Ga0226835, IMG submission 163627) | Anaerobic ammonium oxidizing microbial communities from anammox membrane bioreactor (MBR) in UC Berkley, California, United States -... | ecosystem: Engineered > Bioreactor > Anaerobic >...
TGTCGCTTCTCTGCATCCGGTATCAAATCTTCAATACGCGGTGCACGTCTTTTTCTCTCTTTCATGTGTCAAATTTATTAATACCATTTTTTCAATTTGACACAGTTTTTTGAATAGTCTCGCGGGTTAATTGTAACATCTTAACATCTTAACATGCTAACATCTTAACATCTTAACATCCTAACATCTTAACATCCTAACATCCTAATATCCTAACACCTTAACACTTTAACAATCTATCTTTCTCACCTTTCCTTCCTCCAAAACATACTCTTCCCCCGATTCGGGACAGGTGGCTTTTCCGTCTTTGAAATGCAGTCGGTGGCCGTATTCGCTCATCCATCCGATGTGGCGGGCGGGGTTTCCGACAACTAAGGCATAGTCGGGCACTTCTTTGGTGACTACGGCTCCGGCACCGATGAAGGCGTATTGTCCGATGTCGTGTCCGCAAACGATGGTGGCATTGGCTCCGATGGTGGCGCCTTTCCTGACGAGGGTACGGGCGTATTCGCTTTTTCGGTTGACGGCCGAGCGAGGGTTGATCACATTGGTGAAGACCATCGAAGGCCCCAGAAATACATCGTCTTCACATTCTACGCCGGTATAGATGCTGACGTTGTTCTGTACCTTGACGTTCCGGCCTATGACAACATGAGGGCTGACGACGACATTCTGGCCGATGTTGCAGTTTTCGCCAATGATACAGTGCGACATGATGTGGCTGAAGTGCCAGATTTTTGTTCCGTCGCCGATTTGGCAGTTTTCGTCAATGACGGCGGTTTCGTGGGCGAAGAAAGACATTTTTAATGAATAGTGAATAGTGAATAATGAATAATGAAGAGTGAATAATGAATAATTATTTGTGCTTTAGGTTTTTAGATTGTTTTTAGCAGTTTTGATGGATGAGATCAGTAAGGGGAGTATTTCATTAATTTCTTTTACGAGTATTGACTTTGTTTCAGAAGTGATATATTTGCCAGTTTCGAGCAGGTCTATCCAATATTGTGTTTCGTTGACTTCTTTGAGAGCGATGCTGAGTTTTGATATGAAATCGGCTTTTGATTGGGCAAATTCGGCTTCGCGGATGAGCGCACCTGCTGCGGTTCCAGCTTTGAGAAATTGCTTGCTCAATACATATTCTTTATGTTCAGCAATCATTTGTTTGTAAACCTCGACCACTTTCAGCGCAAATAGAAAGGATTTATCCTTTAAAACATTTTTCATTTTACGCCGGGACTAAACATTATTCACTATTCACTCTTTATTAAGTAACGGCTTCCCGAAGTCACCTTTCACTTCACGGTCACTTGTCACTTTAAAGGGTGGCTGGTGCCTTTTTTAGACAATGTTTAGGGGGTTAGTTTTCAAGCTTATTGAGTATTTCTGCCGCTTCCAGGTTTATTTTGGAGAAAGCGAACCATTTTTTCCCGAGATCTTTTAAAGATGCTCCGATATGGTAAACGTCTTTTTGATCAATGATTAGGAAACGGTCGTGTGCTTTGGTGAAGTATTTGAGTTCGATCGGTGGGTATTGCTGATGGTGTTTTTCGAGATCGGTTTCGAGTTGTTTGGTGATGTTGGTGGTGTAGATTGTGGCTTCGACGTCTGGGTTTCTTTTGGCTAGGAGGGCCAGCACACTTTCGTCAATGTAGTTGTCAATCAGGATGATTGTCTCTGTAGCTTCTTTTATCAATGTTGAAACAAATTGCCATGCATCGAATATTTGGCCGTCGAAGAAAATGCCTTGGGTGGGTTTTAAGCCGGTGTTGATGATGAGTTCAAATTTTTGGTCGTGCTCATGAAGTTTCTTTTCGATTCTTTCGAAGCGATTGTTTAATGCGTGTCCACGCAGCAAGAAGTCCCTTATTATCTGAGTAGCCCATATCCTGAATTGTGTACCTCTTAATGATTTTACGCGATAACCTACAGAGATAATAACATCCAGGTTATAGAATTTTGTTTTGTAGCTTTTGCCGTCTGCAGCAGTTAGTAAGGAATCCTTACATACTGAATTTTCGTTCAACTCTTTTTCTTTAAATACGTTACCAATGTGCAAGGTAATGTTATTTCTGGTTGTCTGAAACAACTCAGCCATCTGTGCCTGCGTAAGCCAAACAGTATCATCTTCAACCCTAACCTCGATTTGAAAGTCGGATTCGGTTGCTTCTTCTTTGTAGATGATTATTTCAGCTTTTTCCATGAAGGATTTGAGGATTTGAAAGATTTGAGTCGAAGGTAATTTTCAAATTAGAAATCAGAAATTATTGCTGCCCTCCGGGCAGAGCTTCGCCCCTTCAGTCCCATGAATATAATTCAAAGCACTGCAAAAGAATGTTTTACGCGGCTAAGGATTTTTCGTCCTTCAGTCGGTTTTTTCCCAGACCTTCAGGAGTTTTTCCTCGTTCAGGAATGGGCGCTTAAGCAGTGAATAATGAATAGTGAAGAATGAACAATGTCTTGTAATTTAGGGGTTTAGAATTTTAGGTGTGCAATGTGATGGATTGTTTTTTTAATAACACTCTGTTGAAACTTAGCATCGATTTGTTTCGGAATTTCCATAAAAACGATCTTTCCTTTAGCACATTCTTCATTTTACGCCGGGACTAAACATTATTCACTATTCACTATTCACTCTTCATTAAGATACGACTTCGCCTTCTAAGTCCCAAGCTTTGCTTGCAAGGAACTGATGTCATGTATTTTAAATGACTAAGGATTTTTAGTCCTTTAGTCTGTTTTTTCCCAGACCTTCAGCAGTTTTTCCTCGTTCAGGTAGGGGCGTTGGGTTTTGAACTCGTCGGGGGTGAGGACGAGGTAGCCAATTTTACGGGAGATCATGGGTTGGGCTTTACCTACAAGGGATTCCAGGTAGTCAAGGTCGGTGTTGGATCCCACGATGATGAGGTTGATGTCGTTAGAGTCGAGGCCGCGGGCGAGGTCGCCAATCAGGTAAACTTCTTCAGGCTCGCCAAGCTGGTTGATGACGCGTTCGATGATATCGTCAATGCCGATATATTTTCGGATGATACTTTGAATGTCGGAGAATAGTGGGTGTTTTTTGTTGGCCTGAAAGATTTTCCGATGGCCGTCGTTATGTGCCTCGAGCAGTCCGGCTTCTTCAAAACGGTTGAGCTCAAGGCGTATGGCGTTGGTGCTGTCGCCAAATTCAGCTTCAAGGCCACGCAGATAGCCCGTGCTGGAAGTGTTGAGGAAGAACTTCAGCATGAGTTTGATGCGGGTGCGGGAAGTGATGAGGGCGTCGAGCATTTGGGTGATGGGTGATGGGTTAGGGGGTGGGTTTGTTGAGGGATTTTTTAAGTCCTAAGGTCATTTTACGTATTGAAATCAGGGTAGAAATTAATTCTTCAACTTGTTCGTGGTTCAAATATTCAAGATTGTTCGCGATAATGAGTTGTGTTTCTAATTCAGCAATTGACCCTAAAGTAATGGCGAGAAAATGACTAAAATCTTTTGAGGTGTTCCTTGCAGCACCCTCAGCAATATTTGAAGGTATTGAAACCGATGCTCTTCTGATTTGATTGGTTAAACCATAAATCTCGCTTTTAGGAAATGATTCAGTATATTTATATACTTGAGTCACAAAACCAATCGCTTTTTGCCAAACTTCCAGATCCTGATGTGTTTTCATGTTATCGGATTATCTATCAGTTACAAACTCATCACTCATCACCCATCACCAATTTCATCCGTTTTCTGTTCAATTTCATCCGTAGATGGGTTGAGTATGAGTAGCAAAATTACTCAATGATTTGAAATATGCAAGGGTTTGGGATTTTTTTTTGGCTTTTCCCTTTGGCTGGGCTCAGGGCAATGGCGATTAGCCTTTCGCTTTTATTGTTTAATATTCAATGTTTTACGAGTTTTGTAATGGGATTACCCATTATTCATTATTCACTATTCATTATTCATTATTCATTATTCATTACTTATTTGGACTTTGTGTCATAAAAAAACGTTTAGACTTTGGGGTGTCTAAACGTTTTTGTAATAAGACTGACGGAGATTTGATGGGATTTTGTAGTCCTTTGATTCCCGTCTTTGGTCTTTAAGAGTGATCAAATTTTTTCGATGCGGATGGGTTTTGGTTCCGATTTGTGAATGGTGAGTTCGTCAATAAGTCGGGTTGCGCCGGCGTATTTGTCAATGATGAACAGCACATAACGCACGTCCACGTTGATGGTACGCTGCAAGGCAGGCTCAAAGGCGATGTCGCCACTCATGGCTTCCCAGTTGCCGTCGAAGGCAAGTCCGATGAGTTCGCCTTTGCCGTTGATGATAGGGCTACCGGAGTTTCCGCCGGTGATGTCGTTGGTGCTCAGGAAGCAAACGATGAGTTTTCCGTTGTCATCGGCATAAGGGCCAAAGTCTTGTTTTTCGATCAGTTCTTTGAGGTAAGGCGGCACGATGAACTCATCGTTTGTGGGGTCTTCTTTTTCGAGTATGCCTTTGGCGGTGGATATATAGTCGTAGTGAATGGCATCGGCGGGATAGTAATCCTGGACGCTACCGTAGGTCATGCGCATGGTGCTGTTGGCATCGGGGTAGAACACTTTGTTGGCTTGCATTTTACGTAGTCCTTCGAGAAAAAGGCGTTTGGCGGTGGCCAACGAAGCCTGAGCGGTGCGGAAACCTCCGGCGGCTTCCATGGCTTTGCCCATGAAGCTGTCGGCCAGGCGCAGGGCGGGGTCTTTTTCGAGGGCTTTCAGATTAGGCTTATCTAAAAAGGCATTCACCTTTTCGGGGCTTGCAAAGATGGAGTTGTTGAACACTTCGGCGGCGAGGGCTTCGGTGTTACCGCCTTTTTTGGCGAGCATGGCGACGAAAGCCTCGGCCTGCAGCTCGAAGGGCATCTCATGGGCATACGCATCAAAGAGTACAGCCATCACCTTTTGGTCGGCAGGGGCATAATAATCTTTGAACTGCTCTTGCACGCCTTCGCGTAGGTTTTTGATGGTGGCAGCGAGTTTTTCCTGACGTTCCTGCAAAGCTTTGGCGGCCATCTCTTTGTCTTTGGGCAAGTCTTTTTTGCTGATGGGATTGAGCAATTCTCTCAACGAGGCAAACTCTAAGGCATACCCTATGATTTCTGCGCCGCCCAATCCTGCTAAGTTGGTGTAAAGCATAGGACGGATAGTGGCAGCCATCTGGCTGTAGCCGTTTTGCAGATCGGCGAGCACCGTTCCGTAGCGTTGGCTACGTTGTTCGTCGCCGGCAGCCCATTGGGTGAAGTCGTTTTCGAGGAATTCCTTTTTCTCTTTCACATTGAGTCGTTTCAGGCCGCGGGTTTGTCCGATGAGGTATTTCCAGGTGTTGGCCATAGAGGCGTGTTTTGAGGCATACTGGATTTTTACCTTTGTATCGGCCTCCATAAAGGACTTCCATGCATCGAGTTTCCGGCCCAGCAGTTCGATGATAGCGGGATACTGGTTGTTCAGGTTGAAGTCAACTCCGAAGCTGGTGAGGTAGCGGTCGGTATTGCCGGGGAAGCCCCAGATCATGGTAAAGTCGTCTTTTTTCACGCCGTCGAGGCTTACCGGGAGGTGGTGTTTTGGCTGCAATGGCACGTTGTCGGGGCTGTAGTCGGCAGGTTTGCCGTCGGGGGCGCAATAGACGCGGAAGATGCTGAAGTCGCCCGTATGGCGGGGCCACATCCAGTTGTCGGTATCGCCGCCAAACTTACCGACAGATGAAGGCGGAGCTCCCACCAAACGTACGTCGGTGAACACTTCATAGATGAAGAGATAGTATTCGTTGCCTTCGAAGAAGCTTTTAACCACCACGTTGTACCGTCCGTTATCGCTGTTGTTTTTGCGCAGTTCGGCGGTTTTCTTGCGGATGGCGGCAGCGCGTTCCTGTACATCCATGGTGTCGTTGACCACGGCCAACACCGAGTCGGTAACATCTTCCATGCGCACTAAGAAGGAGACCGAGAGTTCGGGGTTAGGAAGTTCTTCGGACAGATTAGCAGCCCAGAAACCATCGGTGAGGTAGTCGTGCTCCACGGTGCTGTGTTTCTGGATGGCGTCGTAGCCACAGTGGTGATTGGTGAAGATGAGGCCTTGGGCCGAGACAATCTCTCCGGTACAGAAATACCCACTAGGGGTGGGGCCGTTGCTCAGACCTATGATGGCATCTTTCAGGCTGCTGTGGTTGACGCTGTAAATTTCTTCGGCGGTGAGCTGAAGGCCGGCTTTCTGCATATCGGTGTAATTGAGCCGCTGCACCAGCATCGGCAGCCACATGCCTTCGTCGGCAACCACCTTTCCGAGGCTGATGACCAGCAGGAAAGATAAGAGGAGGATAGATTTTCTCATGTATTCAGATTGTTTATGGATGAAAATTAAAGGTTTTTCGGGTAAACAGTAGGTACTGACATGTAGCCATGAACACCGATAGCGTTGCAAAAGCCTTGGTACTCATGAATTTGTTGCATGGTATGTAGAATTCAGGATCAGAGACCGAGTGATGCAGGCCCCATAGTGAAATAGATGTCCACCGGTATGCCTTTTTCCATGATTTTATCCAGATCGGACTGGAGTTCGGCTTTGATGACCCCATCGGTGGCGATCCAGTTTTTCACGGCTTCGTAGTCGCCGTCGCCCTGAGCTTTGAGGATGGCGCCGGTGAGTTTGCGGCTGGCTTCCATCATCTTGTCTAATTGGATGGCGTAGGTTCCGTCGGTATTGCGGACAAAGGCGCCTTCGTTGAGAAAGAAGCTAAAGGTGAGCATGTTGGCTTTGCCATGGGCGCTTGCAGCTCCAAAACGTACTGAACGGAAGATGCCGGCCATAAAGGTGACGTAGTTGTCCATGATGTCGGTATCGGTAAACTCGCCCATCTCGTGCAGGCGAGTAACGAGATAAAGTCCGAGGATGTCGGCTTTGGCTTCCTCCAGGGCGGAATATTGTTCTTTCAATGCTTTGCGTACGGTGGATTTGCCGTCAATGGTATTTTTAATCCCCATGCCATGAGCCACTTCGTGAAACATCACATTGCTGAAGAACGCATCGAAGGAGATGTTTTTACGTTGTTCGGGGGCGATCAGGACGTCGGCAATGGGCATGAGGATATGGTCGAATTTGGCTTTCATGCTGTTTTTGAGCTGGAGCTTGCGTGTGCCTTTTTGCAGTTGTACCTTTTCGTCGTTTGGCAGGTTGATGGCGATGGTTTTACCGGCCATGTTGCAGTCGCCGGCATAATACACGGCATCATAGGCGTTGAGGTCGGCATCGGCACCGGGAGTTTCTTTTTTGTATTCTTCGGCTACGGGCAATTGTTTTTGCAGTTCGGGCAGGAATTGGGCAAAGCGGGCGAGGCGCTCGCTCCACTCCTTATCTTTTATAAGGATGAAAGCTTCGTGGGCGGCTTTGTAGCCAAAGAGGGCATCGGTATAGTTCTCGATGGGGCCGATGACCATGTCCACATTGTTGTTTCGCACATTCATCCAGGCTATATCGCTCTCGAAATAGTCGTCGGTACGCAGGGCTTTGGCACGCAGTTTCAGGTAGTTGGCAAAGCTGGGGTTGTCGGACAGTTCGCTGGCTTTTTCGAGGAGGGAGGCAGCCTTTTCAATCTGTTCGCTAAAAGCCTGATGGTACCATTGAGTTTGGAGTTTGCCGTTTTCGTCGCGCGTGATCAGGGTGTACTGGTTGGTTTTGAGCGGGTCGTCGAAAGCGTCCCATTCTTCCATGCTCATATCGTGAGGGTAGAAGTTGGCACCTTTGAATTTTTCGCCGTAGGAGGCGATAAATGGCTTTTCGTTGTCCATCTGATCCCAGGGGCCATAGTTGATTTCGGCAAACTTCCGTGTTTTTTCGTCAGTGATGGAGGCTAAGAAATCGTTTTTCGGGCCGATATGTTCGATCCAGAAAAGCTCGTCCATGATGTCGGCGGCCTTGAAAAGCAGCACGAGCATTTCTTTTTCGTTGGGACTGAGGTGGCTGATGTCGGAAGTAAGGTTGACTTCGGCATATTTTCCGAGTAATTGATCCATAGGATTTTCAGGCGTTTGTTGTTGCGAGGCCGGCGGGTTGCAGGCAGTGAGGGACAGGAAAAAGAGGCTGGCAGCCAAAAGAACGGGTTTGAGACCTGACATGGACGAAGTATTTTGAAATTTGACTGCAAAGTTAGGAAAGTTTATGCTTGGTGTTTCGTTTTTTTGGCTGTTCCCTTCAGCTGCGCTCAGGGCAAGAGCTTTTAGTGTTTAATATTCAATGTTTTACGAGTTTTGTGATGGAATTACCCACTCTTCACTCTTCACACTTCTCTATTCATTATTCACTATTCATTATTCATTATTCATTACCCTTTTTCCTTGGCCCTTGATTTTGATAAATTGTTGACGGGCGAAGCCAACATAATAAACATGACAATTTGACATTTTATCTCTACTTTTGCCTTTCAAAAAAAATTGACATACCCACATCTATGAAAATTTCCTATAACTGGCTGAAGCAGTATATTTCTGTTGACATGGAAGCTGCGAAGGCAGGTGAGGCGCTCACCTCTTCGGGCTTAGAGGTAGAAGATATTTATCCTTACGAATCGCTAAAAGGCGGGCTACGCGGGGTGGTTACCGGCAAGGTGTTGCATTGCGAGAGGCATCCCAATGCCGACAAGCTGAGACTGACCAAGGTTGACGTTGGAAGCGGCGAGCCCTTGTCCATTGTTTGTGGCGCCCCTAATGTTGCCGAAGGGCAAAAGGTGTTGGTGGCCACTGTTGGCACCATCCTTTTTAAGGGTGAGGAGTCGTTTGAGATTAAGAAAAGTAAAATCCGTGGTGAGCTTTCCGAGGGTATGATTTGTGCTGAGGACGAGCTGGGATTGGGCACTTCGCATGAGGGCATCATGGTTCTCGATCCTTCGACGGAGGTAGGACTTCCTGCGCACACGATTTTTTCCGTAGAGAACGATCAGGTGTTTGAGATAGGCCTGACGCCCAACCGTTCGGATGCCGCTTCCCATATCGGGGTGGCCCGCGACCTTGCTGCTGTGCTGAACCATCGGGAAGGACAAGGTCGTTATCGGCTTCAACTGCCCGATGTGGACGCATTTACTCCCGATAATCATCAACTTCCCATCGCGGTGGAAGTGGATGACCTGCAGGCCTGTCCGCGTTATTCCGGTTTGACGCTGAGCGGTATCAAGGTGGAACCCTCGCCCGAATGGTTAGTAAATCGCCTGAAAGCCATTGGACTTCGGCCAATCAACAATGTGGTGGACATCACCAATTATGTGCTTTTTGAAACCGGACAGCCCCTTCATGCTTTTGACGCATCGGCCATCAAAGGGCAGAAGGTGGTGGTGCGCAAACCCGCTGCCGGCACAATCTTCGTTACCTTAGACGGTGTGGAACGCAAACTCACCGGCAACGACCTGATGATCTGCAATGCCGAAGAAGGTATGTGCATTGGCGGCGTCTTTGGCGGCTTACACAGCGGGGTGACGGAATCCACCACGGCCATTTTCTTAGAGAGTGCCTGCTTCGATTCAAAGACCATCCGCAAGACGGCCCGTCATCATGGCTTGCAGACCGATGCCTCGTTTCGTTTTGAACGCGGCAGTGATCCCAACATTACCCTCTATGCCTTGAAACGTGCGGCCATGCTCATCAAAGAGGTGGCCGGCGGAAGTATCTCGTCCGACATTGTGGACGTTTATCCAGTGCCGGTGAAGCCTGCCCGTGTGAACCTCCGTTTTGACTATCTGAACCGCATCGCCGGACAAGCCATTGACAAAAGTCAGGCACTCAGCATCCTTCAGGATCTGGGGCTGAAGATTGTTTCCGAAGACCACGAAGAGGTGTTGCTCGAAGTACCTACCTATAAAGTGGACGTTTACCGTCCGGCCGACCTTGCCGAAGAAGTGCTCAGGGTGTATGGCTATGACAATATCCGCACACCCGAAAAGCTCAATGCCTCGTTGAACATCCAGCGTGGCCACGATGCCGACAAGCTGCAACATGCAGTGGCCGATATGCTGGCTGCCCGTGGGTTTTATGAGATCATGAACAACTCGCTTGTCCCTTCGGATTCCGTAAGCAAACATCCGGGCTTCGACCCAGGGAAAAGCGTGCGGATGCTCAATCCATTGAGCAAAGACTTAGACAGTCTGCGCCAGAGTCTGCTTTTTGGCGGTTTGGAAACCATCGCCTACAATCAGAACCGCAAGAATGCCGACCTACGGCTTTTTGAGTTTGGCAAGGTTTACCATTTCGATGCACAGCGCAAAAGCACCGAAGAAGCCCCACTGGCGCCCTATTCCGAAGAACTTCGGCTCGACCTTTTCCTGACCGGCGAAAGAGTAGCCGAAAACTGGAATGTCGCTTCTGGCGCAGTCAACTTTTTTGATCTGAAAGAAGTGGTAGAAGCTTTGATGTATAAGCTTCGTCTGATGGAAACCAAGCATCAGGCCACCCCTTTTGCCGACGATGTGTTTGAGTTCGGACTCGAAATCCGTTTTGGCGAAAAAACGCTGATCCGCGCCGGGCTGCTCAATGCCGCCACCACCAAGGCCTACGACATTCGCAAGCCGGTGTACTATGCCAGTCTTGCATGGCAGCAACTGCTGTCGCTCATCCCGACAAAGGCCGTGCGTTTTGAGGCTTTGCCCAAGTTTCCGGCTGTACGTCGCGACCTTGCCTTAGTGCTCGACCAGGGCGTGCGTTTCGAGACTTTGGAAGCCATCGCCCTAAAAACCGAGCCGCGGCTGCTCAGGCAATTAACCCTCTTCGACGTTTATGAGGGCGACAAGATACCCGCCGGAAAGAAGTCGTACGCACTTGGATTTGTGCTGCAAGACAAAGAAGCCACCCTCACCGATAAAGTGATTGACAAAACCATGCAGCGTTTGCAGCTTGCCTTTGAGCAGCAGGCCGGTGCCAGCTTGCGGTAAACCAGTCTTTTGTGTAACTTTGAAACGGGAAAGACAAATGAACAAAATCGTTTTGCTGTAAACGTTAGCGGTAAACTGGCAAACCTGACAGCACACAGAGCTAAATTAGAATTATAGCTTAAATTTGATGAATGATTTAAAATAATGGACATTAACAAACATATAATAGACCAAAGGGTTAAGAAAATTATTCAGGAAAAACCTGAATGGTTTGCAGATGTAAATGATGAGAATAGAAAAATTTCTCGTGCATTTGTTTTATTAGCCGTTTCAACCTATTTAAACATTGAATTAACAGAGGCTCATTCAATGCTGACTGACGGAGGAGGTGATGCCGGTATTGATTCTATTTATGTTGGGGACACAACGGACTTAGAGTTACCGGTTACAATTTTTCAGGGAAAATATAAAATGAACCTTGAAACTGATGCCCACTTTCCTGCAAACGAAGTCCAAAAAGTAGTCAATACGATTTGGACAATTTTTGATGTTGATAAAGACATTACCACTTTAAACCCAAATCTAAAAGCTGAGATAGAAGAAATTCGCTCTTTAATTGGCGATGGGTATATTCCTGTAGTAAAAGTTGTTTTATTTAACAATGGCCTTAAATGGAATCAAGAAGGAGAACATCATCTAAAAAATGCAAATTTTCCTAAAGACCAAGTTGAATTTGAACATATAAATCACGAATCAATTGTAGATTTTATTCAATCATCAAAGGGAATCAAGGCATCACTAAGAATGCACGGAGCAAGTATTGTTGAGAATTTCAATTATAAACGTGTTTTAATTGGTAAGTTGAACGTATTAGAAGTTGCAAAACTTTTTGATACGCATGGAGATGGATTATTGGAAAAAAACATTAGAAGATATTTGGGGTTAAATCGGAATCGGGTAAACGAAGCAATTCAAGGGACTTTATTGAGTGAAAAAAAGGACAATTTCTATTTCAAGAATAATGGAATCACGATGATTTGCCGGAAGTTTAGCTATAACGCATTACAGGAGAAAAACTGGGACATTTCTGCTGAGAATCTTCAGATAATTAATGGCGGTCAAACTTGTAAAACAATTCAACATACAATCACAACACATCCAGACGAGGACTTTTCACAAGTATTCGTTTTGGTAAGACTTTATGAACTATCAGTATCCGATGAAGACAGTGAATATTTAATTAATGAAATTACTTTAGCTACGAATAGTCAAAATCCTGTGGACTTAAGTGATTTGAGGTCAAATGATAAAATTCAAAGAACTTTAGAAACAGATATTGAAGAACTTGGTTATAATTATAGACGTAAAAAAGATGTTGCAAGTTCGAATGATTCTGTTATTCCTCTATCTGTTGCAGCACAAGCTATTTACGCAATATGGAAAGAACAGCCTCATTTAGCTAAATTTAAACGGAAAGAACTTTTTGGAAGCCTTTATGAGAGGGTTTATACAACTGATTTAAATGCGGCTCAGGTTGTGATAGCTGTAATTATTTATAGATTTTGTGATAGTCAGAGACGAAAATTATCACTTATCGAACAATATCCGCATATCCCATATAGCAATTACTTTATGTCAATGATTATTGGGAAATTATTATTGAAAAAATTAGACATAACACTCAATCAATTTACGCATAAAAATTTTGAATCCACCAAAGAATATTTTGAACAACATAAAGAATCTCTATTTACTGAAGCTAATCGAATTTTAATAGCTGCATTGAATAGACTATATAATGACGATTATAGGAACTTAAATATGGAGCGGCTTTCCGCTGCATTCAGACGTGGAGATTTATACACAAGTTTAACTTATGAATAGAGAAATAGGCAGCAGTTAATAGATAGCTTGCCAAAATGGCGGATAAAATGCTTCGATTGGCATTTGCGATAAAATGAAAGTTTGCTTTTCGATTGAAGATTATCAGTTAAATTTACCATTTCGGCAAGCTGGTAAGACGAAATTGACAACAAAGAGAATCAATTCAAGCGATCATTGAAAGATAAGAGCATCTACCGCAGGCCGGAAGGCTAAGAACGAAGCAGACGGACAGCCTCGTGGCTGCTGGTTTATGCACAGGAATACATCAAAATAGGCATTGACAACAGATGGATATACAGGCAATTAAACAACGGTTTGGAATTATCGGGCACGATCCGTTTTTGGAGCGGGCCATCCATGTAGCCGTTCAGGTGGCTCCCACCGACCTCACGGTGCTCATCACCGGCGAGAGCGGAACGGGCAAGGAAGTGTTCCCGAAGATCATCCACCAATCGGGAGCCCGCAAGCATGGCCCCTATATTGCCGTGAACTGCGGCGCCATTCCCGAAGGGACGATAGATTCAGAACTTTTTGGGCACGAGAAAGGGTCGTTCACCGGCGCCCATGAGTCGCGCAAAGGTTATTTTGAGGTGGTGGACGGCGGCACCATTTTTTTAGACGAGGTGGCCGAGTTGCCGCTATCTACCCAGGTAAGGCTGTTGCGGGTGCTCGAAACCGGCGAGTTCATCAAGGTAGGATCGTCAAAAGTCATCAAGACCGATGTACGTGTGGTGGCTGCCACCAATGTGAACATTCCCGAAGCCATAGAGAAAGGGAAGTTCAGGCAAGACCTTTACTACCGACTGAACACCGTACCCATTCTGATTCCGCCATTGCGCGAACGCAAAGACGACATCCTGTTGCTGTTCAAGAAATTTGCCAACGACTTTGCCGAGAAATACCGTATGCCACCCCTCCAACTGACGGATGATGCAGTGGTTTTGCTCGAGAATTTCCGTTGGCCCGGCAATATCCGCCAGCTTAAAAATGTGACGGAACAGATCAGCATCATCGAGAAGTCAAAGACCATCACAGCCAACACCCTGATGCACTACCTGCCCAAAGAGAACCACAGTTCGCTGCCTATTCTGTATCCGGGTGAGAAAGAAGACGAAAAGATTTCGGAACGCGACCTACTCTACAAAGTGCTTTTCGACATGAAGCGCGACCTGATGGAGCTCAAACGCACAGTGGCTGACCTGATGGATAAAGAAGACGGGATGCACCCTGCGCCAATCACCGGACAGCCAATCCTGAGCAAGATTTCGGCCAAGACTGATTCAACAGTGCCAGATTTTCACACCTTTAATATAGACGAAGAAGACGAAGACCAGTCGTTCTACCCTTCGGAGGTAGTGACCGAAAGTCTTTCGTTGCAAAAAAAAGAGCTCGATCTGATTCGCAAAGCTTTGGAGCGGCACAACGGCAAACGAAAAAATGCAGCCCGCGAATTGGGTATCAGCGAGAGGACTCTGTATCGAAAAATCAAAGAATACGGTATTGACGCCTGAACGATGAACGGTAAAACGGTGAATATGAGAAAGATACTTTTGGTGTTTTTGACAGTACTGACGGCTTTTCTGCCTACAGGCTGCGGAATCTATTCCTTCACCGGCGCCAGCATCCCGCCTGAGGCAAAGAGTTTCTCGGTGCAACAGTTTCCAAACAACGCCCTTCTTGTCGAGCCGCTGCTGAGCGACCAGTTTTCCAATGCGTTGCGCAACCGTTTCATGAGTCAGACCAATCTGCGGATGGTTCCGGTGAATGGCGACCTTGAGTTTGAAGGCGAAATTGTGGAATATGTTACCTCGCCTACCGCTATCCAGGCCGACCAGACCGCAGCCCTCAATCGGCTGACCATCACCGTAAACGTACGTTTTAGCAATAAATACGACGAGTCGAAAAATTTCGAAAGCAAGTTTTCGCACTATGTGGACTACCCCAGCAATCAGGACCTCAATAGCATCAAGGACGGGCTGATGACGGAAATCATTGATGTTTTGGTGGATAACATCTTCAACAAGGCAGTCGTAAACTGGTAAATGACCTGACATGATGAATAAAACGGCTTTTATACAATATCTCAAAGACCCCGAAATGCTGGGCAGAGAGAGTCTGAACGATTTGATGGATCTGGCGGTGCGTTATCCCTATTGCAGTAGCATTCACATTTTGCTGGCGATGAATTTTTTTCGTGAGAGCCATATTCTTTACGACGGCCAGTTAAAGATGGCGGCGGCTATCACGGGCGACCGCAACCTGTTGCGGCTTCATATCACCCGTATGGGTCATTTGAAAGAGCAGGCCGTACTTCCCGATGAGTTCAGGGCAGACTCCGGAGCTACAGTGGAAACGGAAAAAGTGTCCGAACCCCAGGTAGAATCGGATGTGGCTGAAAACGCGCCCGAGGTTCCCACAGCAGAAGCCCGGCCGGAAACTGCTTCAGCCGAATCGGCCAGAACGGCCGCCAAATCTCAAACGGCAGAGGAAATGCCGGCCACACGGCCAGAGACAAAGTCCATCCAAAGTTGGGAAGAAGAACCGGAAGATGAGGACGAAAAACTCAGACGCAGCTCGCTCGAAGAGCTGAAACGTATGGTGGCTGAGCGAATCCGTATGATTGAAGCAGAGAAAAACCATCCCCGTGCAGCCACAGCAGAAAATGAGAGTAAAAATGCCCTGATCGAAAAATTTCTGCGCGACAACCCGAGCATCAGCCGTCCACCTCAGCAAGAGTTCTACAACCCAATGCAGGCTGCACAGAGCAGTGTGGTGGACAGCGAAAACATCGTGAGCGAAACTTTGGCCAATATCTATATCCGGCAAGGGCATTACGATAAGGCAATCAGCATTTTGGAAAAATTAAGTTTGAAATATCCGGAAAAAAGTAGTTACTTTGCGGCCCTAATTGAAGAAACCCGAACGAAGAAAATTCATTAAATTCAAGGAAAATGTACGTTGTTATTTCCATCTTAATCCTGATAGCCAGCGTTTTAATGGTGTTGGTAGTGTTGGTTCAGAATTCAAAAGGCGGCGGATTGGCCTCAAACTTTGCCGCATCAAACCAGTTTATGGGCGTACGTCAGACGGCCGACTTTTTGGAAAAAGCCACCTGGACTTTAGCCGTTGCTTTACTTGTTTTCAGTCTGGCCGCTGCTGTTGCTATTCCGAAATACACGGGCGATGCCCATAAAGTAGATACCGAGCTGCGCGAGCAGATTGAGAAAACTGCACCGGTTGATTTTCAGGCTCCTCCTGCCCAGGATCAGGATGAAGAATAAGACTGCCTGACGGCGAAGACATGGAAAAAATGTCAGAATGTCACTTCATTCTGACATTTTTTTATTTATTCACTTTGGAACAGAATTTGTCAGGCAGGAAAGCACGGAACAATTTGTTGTACAACTTTAATCATTCAAAAAAATTATGGGAAAAATAAACATCAAACCCTTGGCCGACCGTGTTGTGATTGAGCCGGCACAGGCAGAGCAAAAGACGGCAAGCGGCATCATCATTCCGGATACCGCCAAAGAGAAACCCCAAAAAGGCACTGTGGTGGCTGTTGGACCCGGTACAAAAGACGCACCTCTGACATTAAAGGAAGGCGATGTGGTGATTTATGGAAAATATGCGGGCACCGAATACGTGATGGATGGGGTAACCTATCTCATCATGCGCGAATCCGACATCATCGCAGTAATCTGATACTCTAAAAAAAAAGAATAATTCATCTTAAAAAAATAAACACATGGCAAAAGACATCTTTTTTAATCTCGAAGCCCGCGACCAGTTGAAAAAAGGCGTGGACACCCTGAGCAATGCAGTAAAAATCACACTTGGTCCTAAAGGCCGCAACGTGATCATCGAAAAATCGTATGGTGCACCTCAAATCACCAAGGACGGCGTCACCGTAGCCAAAGAGGTGGAACTGAAAGACCCGGTTGAAAACATGGGCGCACAGATGGTGAAAGAGGTAGCCTCTAAAACCAATGATATTGCCGGCGACGGCACCACGACAGCCACCGTTTTGGCACAGTCCATCATTACCACAGGATTGAAAAACGTGACAGCAGGCGCCAACCCCATGGACCTGAAGAGAGGTATTGACAAAGCCGTTGCCAAAGTGGTTGAAGCGCTTCATGCACAGACTAAACAGGTAGGCGACAGCAATGAAAAGATCAAACAGGTAGCTGCCATTTCGGCCAACAACGACCACACCATCGGTGCCCTGATTGCCGAAGCCATGAGCAAGGTGAAGAAAGAAGGCGTCATCACAGTAGAAGAAGCCAAAGGTATCGAAACCTATGTGGACGTGGTAGAAGGGATGCAGTTCGACCGTGGCTATATCTCGCCTTATTTTGTGACCAATGCCGAGAAAATGGAAGCTGTTTATGAGAATCCTTTCATCCTGATTTACGACAAGAAAATCTCGGTGATGAAAGACCTGCTTCCCATCCTTGAGAAATCACTCCAGACCGGACGTCCGCTCATTATCATAGCCGAAGATGTTGAAAGCGAAGCTCTCGCCACCTTGGTGGTGAACCGCTTGCGTGGTTCGCTCAAGGTAGCCGCCGTGAAAGCTCCCGGTTTTGGCGACCGTAGAAAAGAAATGCTTGAAGACATTGCCATCCTCACCGGTGGTGTAGTCATCAGCGAAGAAAAAGGCTATCGCTTGGAAGATGCCACCCTCGACATGCTCGGAACGGCTGACAAAGTGTCTATTGACAAAGAAAACACGACCATCGTCAGCGGTCAGGGTGATAAAGATAGTATCGCTGCCCGGGTAGCTCAAATCAAAAAGCAGATTGAAGTCACTACTTCTGATTATGACAAAGAGAAGCTGCAGGAACGTTTGGCCAAGCTGGCCGGTGGTGTTGCCGTCATCTATGTCGGCGCTGCAAGCGAAGTAGAAATGAAGGAAAAGAAAGACCGTTTTGACGATGCTCTGGCTGCCACCCGTGCTGCCATCGAAGAAGGCATCATTCCCGGTGGTGGAGTGGCTTTCATCCGCGCCATTCAGTCCATTGCCGACCTTAAAGGCGAGAATGAAGACGAAACAACCGGTATTGCCATCATCAAACGCGCCTTGGAAGAACCTCTGCGTCAGATTGTTGAGAATGCAGGTTTAGAAGGCTCGGTTATCGTCAACAAGGTGAAAGAAGGAAAAGACGACTTTGGTTTCAACGCCCGTACCGAAGTCTTCGAAAACCTCTACGAAGCCGGTGTGATTGACCCAACGAAGGTTGCACGCGTCGCTTTAGAAAATGCCGCTTCTATTGCCGGCATGCTCCTGACCACCGAATGCGTCTTAGTTGAACACAAAGACCCGAAAGAAGCTCCTGCAATGCCCCCAATGGGTGGCGGAATGCCCGGAATGATGTAATCGGATCGACAAATAACGAAAAACGCAGTGGAGACACTGCGTTTTTTTATTGTTGAGCGTTTTGCACTGTTGACTTTAAATTCGTGAATTTGTTATGGTGTGTGAAGCTGCTTTTTGGAAGGTCTTTGGGTAACAATCAATTTCACGGTAAGGATTTTATCAAATTCTTAAGGGTTTGGACGATGGACGATTTGGAGGCCATGAAGGAAGTTGCGTAGGATTTGGTCTTTGCATGGGCGATACTGGTTTTGTTGGGGGTTGCGGAAAAAGGCGCTCAATTCGTGTCGGCTGAGGACGAAGCCGGCTTTTTTGAGAATGGCCAGAATATCGTCGTCGCGTAACTGAAGGGCGATGCGTAATTTGCGGAAAACGATGTTGTTGTTGATTCTTTCTTCTACCGCCATAGGCGTTTCATCTTTTCTTCCCCTCTTTTTTACGATAAGGCCGTTGAGGAAGGTGGCCAGCAAGTGGTCGTTGATGGGTTGAAAAGCCGGATCATCGTCACGTTTGAGCCAGTCGCTGATTTCGGCGCGGGAAGCGGGTCGGCCGCCAAGGGCAAAAAGCTCCATCATACGGTCGTCGTTGAAATTGAAAATATAACGTACCCGTCGAAGGATGTCATTGTTGTTCATAGGGTGATTTATGAAAGACAAATGTACAAATTCCGGACGTTTCATCAACCGTTCCCTGATTTGACCTTTTTCAGATTGGCCGGTCATTCTTATTTTTGTGCGGAAAAAAAATTTATAATCATGATTCCGGAAAAACTCATCGAAGTTTTACAACACGAAGGAGTGGTGGCCATTGCTACCCTCGACAGCCATGGCGCTATCCATATGGCTAACACCTGGAACAGCTATCTGCATATTACTGATGAAGGCCATCTGACTGGTCCGGTGGGCGGTATGCGAACCACCGAAGCCAATCTGCATCACAGCAATAAAGTGGTGATTACCCTTGGAAGCCGCGAGGTGCAGGGCTTTCATTCCAAAGGTACAGGCTTCCTGATCCATGCAAAGATGGAGATGGAGGCAGAGGGTGAAGACTATGAAGCTTTGAAAAAGCGCTTCCCATGGGCCAGAGCGCTTTTCCGGATTATCCCGGATTCAATCGTGCAAACCCTTTGAAGGGGATTTCCGAAAAAATCAGCTAAATCACATCTAAAAACTCATCACATGGAACTCAAAGACGCTATTTTCGGTCGCCGCACCGTACGCAGTTTTAAACCCGAAGCCATATTGGACGAGGTGTTGAACGAGATTCTTGAAGCCGGAACCTGGGCCCCCTCACATGGCAACAATCAGCCTTGGGAGTTTTTATTGGCCGGGCCGCAGACAAGAGAACGACTTTTGGAAGCCTATCGTAAGGCAATGGAAGCCGGGCCATTAGCCAATCCTGAACTTCCCGAGGAACGGAAACAAAATCTTCGGAAATTTTGTGTCAACTTTGGCAATGCGCCCATAGTGCTGGCTGTCAGTTATCCACCAGCAACAACCGAGCTCGACAAATACGACTTTCCGCTGTCGGCAGCAGCAGCCATCCAGAATATTTTACTGATGGCCTGGGAGAAAAATGTGGCCGGACTGTGGCTATCATTTGGTGCAAACCCCGCTGCAAAATCCATTTTCAATCTTCCTGAAAACAGCCAGATTGCCGGAATCTTAGTCATGGGCTACCCCGAAATAGTACCGACGGCACAAACCCGCAGCCGTGTCGAAGCAAAATTGCATCGCCTGCCCTGAATTAACGGCTCCAACAGGTTGACAGAATGATAATAATTGTGTTAATTTGTCGCGGCGTATAATCTTCAAAGGGTTAAGTCCGATACAACACCAATCATGAGACGAAAAAGGGATATCATTATCAGCGGGTTTTCCAAGCTCCTGAAAGAAGAAAAACTCAAACTGGTAGCCGAATATTTTGAGAATCCGGGCGAGGTCGTCAGCCTTCTGAAGAGTTTCTGGCATACCGACGAGCGTCAGCAAAAACTTTTCGACGAGTTCAGCGAGAATACCATCACCAATTTCTATATCCCTTACGGCATAGCTCCCAATGTGATGATCAACGAGCGCACCTATCTTGTGCCGATGGTCATTGAAGAAAGCTCGGTGGTGGCAGCAGCCTCGGCTGCATCCAAATTTTGGAGCGAGCGTGGGGGATACCATTCCGAGATCATCAGTACAAAAAAGGTTGGTCAGGTACACTTTAGCTGGAGCGGCCCCGAGTCAAGGCTTCGGGCTATGATGCCCGAGATACGCACTGTGCTTGTGGAAGCCGTCAAGCCGATCACTGCCAATATGGAGAAGCGCGGCGGCGGCATCCTCGACATCGAGCTCATCAGTCTGACTCACGAGATCGAAGACTATTATCAGCTTATGGTGACTTTTGAAACCAAAGACTCCATGGGCGCTAATTTCATCAACTCGGTACTCGAAGAGTTTGGACAAACCCTCAGGCAATATATGGCCGGGCAGTTACATCTGCCCGAACAGCAACAACAGCTTGAGATTATCATGGCAATTTTGTCGAACTATACACCCGAATGTGTGGTGAAAACCTGGGTGGAATGTCCTTTCAGCCGACTGGATCAAATAGATGAAACCCTTGATGGAGAAGCTTTTGCACGTAAATTCGAGAAGGCTGTACGCATTGCCCATGTGGATATTTACCGTGCCACGACCCACAATAAAGGCATCTACAACGGTATTGATGCAGTGGCCATCGCCACGGGTAACGATTTCAGAGCCATTGAGGCTGCAGGACATGCATACGCCTCGCGCAACGGACGTTATCAAAGCCTTTCGCGCGTAGAAATTGAAGGCGATATCTTCAGATTTATTCTTGAGGTGCCTATGGCGCTTGGCACGGTGGGCGGCCTCACCAGCCTGCATCCCTTGGCCAAACAATCGCTTGAGCTTTTGGGCAACCCAAGCGCCACCGAGCTGATGATGATTGCCTCCGCAATGGGATTAGCCAATAATTTCTCTGCCGTTAAATCACTGACGACTAAAGGGATACAAGCCGGCCACATGAAGATGCACCTGTTTAACATCCTCAACCATTTCAAGGCCAACGATGAAGAAAAAACGGCAGCTGCCGAGCATTTTAAAGATCAGAAGGTGTCGTTTGCCAGTGTCGGACAATACATCGCTTCCTTAAGAAAATGACCGTTTTCTCAGCGCAAACTTTTGCTTCCAACGGAAAACTGTTGCTGACAGGCGAATACCTTGTGCTCAAAGGCGCCAAAGCATTGGCGTTGCCCTTGAAGCTACAGCAGACACTCACGGTGAGCGGGGAGGAAGCCTATGGCCATGCTTTGCTCAACTGGTATGCTTTTGCACCTACCGCGCCCTGGATGAAGATTCTTTTTGAGCTTCCTAGCCTCGATATCATTTATTCCAATAATCCTCAGGCCGCCTCGAAGTTACACGTGATTTTACTGACGCTCCGGCAGATGAGCCCTCATCTTTTTGACGGCTCTTTGTCGTGGGAAGTGAAAACCCGCCTCGTTTTTGAGCCTGACTGGGGTTTTGGAACCAGTTCAACCCTCATTGCCAATCTGGCTAAATGGGCAGGAGTTGATCCTTATGATCTGTTACGATTTTCCATTGGCGGCTCAGGCTACGATGTAGCCTGTGCCTCTGCTTCATCACCTATTTTCTATGAAAGCAAATCCCTTCGTCCAACAGTGATTCGGGCCGGCTTCAAACCGCCATTTGCCAATCAACTTTTTTTTGTTTATCGCGGAAAGAAAAAAGATAGTCTGCAGGATGTACGCAGCTTTATGCAACGCTATGAAGACAGCCCTCTTACGCATGAGATCAGCCGGATCAGTCAAATCAGTGAAGAAACCACCCGGACGGAATCGTACGCAACTTTCTGTACGTTGATGGATGAACATGAACAGTTGATATCCGGACTCATTGATGTTCAACCTCTGAAAACAAGTTTTCCTGATTTTGACGGTCACCTGAAAAACTTAGGCGCCTGGGGTGGCGATTTCATGCTCGCTATGAGCGATCGGGGCGAGAAATATCTGCGGCAATATTTTGCAGGACATGGGTTAAAGCTGATATTCCCCTATCACGATATTATCCGGTAAAACAAAGTGCGATGCTGAAAACACTTTATGTCAGACAGGCTTTGAAGCCTGAGGATGCGGCTACCCTGTCGGGTACCGCAGCATGGCAGAGCCCGTCGAACATTGCCTTGGTGAAATATTGGGGCAAACATGGCCATCAGTTGCCCAACAACCCATCGGTAAGCCTGACACTTGCCGAGGCTTTTACCCGAACACAGTTGTTGTGGAGTCCGAAAGAGGGCAAAACAGGCCGGATGCTTTTTCGTTTTCACGGGCAAGAGGAACCTTCTTTTGCCGAAAAGATGAAAAAATTTTTGGAGAGTCAGGCAGAGGTTTTTCCTTTTCTTGCTGCTTATGACCTCGAAGTGGAGAGCAGCAACAGTTTTCCACATTCGTCGGGAATTGCCTCTTCGGCATCATCAATGAGCGCCTTCGTGCTTTGTTTGCTTGATATGGAGGTTCGTTTGAGCGGACAACCCCCCGATGAAGAAGCTTTTTCCCGGAAAGCCTCATGGCTTGCGCGTCAGGCCTCAGGCAGCGCTGCCAGAAGTCTGTTCCCTTACGCATCACTTTGGGGCCAATGTGATAAAGTGGAGGGCAGCAGTCAGGAAACGGCTATCGCTCTGACTGATCTTCATCCGGTGTTTCGAACCTATCGCGACAGCATCCTGATTGTTCACAGCGGGGTGAAAACTGTTTCAAGCCGTGCCGGCCATGCTTTGATGGAGGGCAATCCATTTGCTCCGGCGCGTTATGCACAGGCCAAGGCTAACACTGTGCGATTGATAGGCATATTGAAGAGTGGCAACCTGGAGGACTTTGTCGAACTTGTTGAATCCGAAGCGCTCCAGCTTCACGCCTTGATGATGGCTTCTACTCCTTCGTTTATCCTTATGAAACCCGAAACCCTTCAAATCATCGAAAAGTTGCGGCAATTCAGGCACGAAAGCGGCCTACCACTCTGCTTCACCTTAGATGCCGGACCAAATGTGCATTTGTTGTATCCCGATGAGATACGGACACAAGTGCAGGAGTTTATTCGTACCCAATTGCTGCCGCACTGCGAAGACGGCCAATGGATTGATGATCATGTGGGGAAGGGCCCTTTCCGATACTGACAGTTTTATGGTGACGACAGATCGCGGCCCATTTTATGGCAAGGTAATGCTCTTTGGTGAGTATTCAGTCATCCTTGGATCCAAAGCCTTGGTGGTACCGCTAAAGTGTTTCTCAGGACAGTGGAGCCGGAAAGCCATTGTTCATCCGCGGCAGAATTATCTGAGGGACGAGCTTATCAAATATTGCGAATATCTGTCGGGCAATGCCGAAACAGCTTCTTTGCTCCGAACCGATGCCATGCATGAAGCACTCGAACAAGGCTGGTGGTTAGATACCGATATTCCGGTAGGTTATGGTGTGGGTAGCTCGGGTTTGGTGGTGGCAGCCCTGTATGAGTCGTTTGCCGTGAAACGCCCTGATGAACTGATGCATCTCAAAAGGCAGCTTGGCCTGCTTGAGAATTATTTTCACGGAAACAGCTCCGGTATTGACCCTTTGTGTTGCTTGTTACGACAGCCGGTACTCATTGACGGACAGCAACAGTTGAGCCTGCCCGGCACGTTTCATGCTCCCGAAAGTTGGAAGGTGTTTCTTTTCGACAGTGGCCGATCCGGCCTGACAGGACCTTTGGTACAGTATTTCCAGCAACGAATGCAGGAATATTCTTTTTACAGAAAGGTGAAAAACGATTGGATTCCTGCCGTGAATGGTGTCATCGAACAATTTTTGGCCGGAGATTCTGCATTGCTGTCATCTCATTTAGTGAAGCTTTCCCATTTTGAGCGACATCAGCTTGGTGCAATGATACCGCCGGAATTGGAAGCTTTTTGGGATACCGGTCTGAGTGACGGCCGTTTTCTGATGAAGCTTTGCGGCTCGGGAGGCGGAGGTTTCAGCCTTGTGTTTACAGAAGATGAAACAGCAATGAGGCAGCATCTTCCCGCGGAAAGACTCATTCCTTTTGGCGATAGCCTTTAAATCCTGAGAGCTTTTCTCAGGGTTGCCACCTGCTTATCCTGAGGATCAATCCGGATGGCTCGTTGCAGATAGCTAACGGCCTTATCGTGCTGTCCGGCTGCCCGGTGCAATCCGGCAAGATTGACCAAAGCCTGTACGTTGTCGGGATTGAGCGATAGCGCCATCTCGAACGATTTCTGTGCTGAGGAGACATTTCCCAGTTGCAACTCACAATAGCCTATGTTCACCCAGGCTCTTTCGTTTCGTGGGTATTCGGCGATGACATACGCAAATATTTTTCGGGCTTGCGGCAGACTATCGGAGAGTACCAAGGCGCTGCCCAATTTGTTCAGCATCTCAAGGTGAAAAGGCGCTAAGGTAGTCGCTTGATGATAAAACCGGATTGCTTTTTTCAGATATCCGTCCGATTCATAGGCTTGCCCTATGCGGTAAGCTGCCCAGGCATCATCGTTTTCGTAATCCTGTACCACAAGCCATTCGTTGAGTATCTTGTCCGGGTCATTGTTCTCCACAAGTTTACGGATGGCACGGTGGTTTTTTGTCAGAAAGAAATAATGGACAAACTCTTTGAAATGAATTTTGTCGGTCTTTTTGGTTACCGGTAAAAGATAAGCTGCTGCTGAATCGAGATAGATGGGGTTAGGCTCAAAGGTCTCGTATTCTCGCAGATATCCGCGTCCCATTGTGAAGCGGTCGGTTTTGCGGTTATTTACCGCCACCAAACCTCTAAAGACCTGTGGTGTTGGGATTTTCGGGTCAGGCAAAGTGATTTTGTGATCGGTAATCAACACGTGAGGAATATCGCGGCTATCGCGCTTGATCATGTGGCAATCCACGCAGTTGCCCAGATCGGGGCGGGAAGCTGTCTCGGTCGAATGGATTTCTTTGGGATGGTTATGGCAGTCGGTGCATACTTTATTATATCGTTTCGGGTCGGTTTGTTTTACAGTGATATGGGGGTTGTGACATTGGATACAAGATAGATCGCCATTGGTTTTTCGATAGCAGGCACTTTCGGCCATGCGTTCGAAATGCGAAGCCATGATCAGGGTTGGTGTTCCGCCTTCGTAAACCGGCATAAACACGTCCATGAAGTCGGTCAAAGGCAAGCCCGGACGGAAGTCGTAGAAACTTTTTCCATTTTTCAGCACCATAGTTCCCTGCAGGTGGCAGCGTGAACAAATATCGTTTTGCAGATTTTTAGGGAGCCTGGCGGGGTTCACAATACCTAAATCAGGTCCGGCAGCAGTGTCCATCATCACGCCGCGTTTGGTCAGGTTCACATGTACCGAGCCCGGCCCGTGACAACGCTCGCAGTCAATACCCAGCGGAATATGGGTGTATTTGTTTTGCGAACCAAGCACAAGGGTGGGCAGATTGTTATGGCACGAAATACACTCTAAACCCAGATAGCGTGAAAAACGTGTGTTGGCTGTGCCTTCGAAACCCGGAGGAAGATCAAAACGCTGTTGCTGGGTATAAAAGGTAAACGGAATTTGATAAGCATAGCCATTGATAGTGAAAATATGTGAGTTGGTATGATGTCCCGAACCCACGATATAATCCACTTTTTCGATGCGCTGATAAATGGTGTCTTTGCCTTCGAGACGGAACTCTTTAACCATAAGCACGGTGTCTTTCCAGAAAGGCTGATACCAAAAATTTCGGAAAGGGTTATAGATCACAGAGTCAGGGCCGATGACCGAGGCGCTTTTCTGTGGGTTGGCTCGGCCAAACGACTTACCCATCCCTGTTTGATGATAAGTGAGATAGTTGTTGTAATGACAATCGCGGCACGATTCTTTTCCGGTGTAATAGGCTGAGTCGTGCTGATTCCAATAGGTTAGGACGGATGGCTGAGGTGTTTCTGCAGAAGGTTCAATGACATCGTTACACGCCAATTGGCCAAAAACCAGCCAAAGCAAAGCCGATAAAAAGCCCAATTGTTGGAGAAACGATTGCCTCATCTCGATGATTTACGGCAAAAATACGCAAAACAAGCGGATACGGGAATGAGAATTTCTCAGAGAGGAGGGCATTTAAAACGTTTAAAATAAAAACTTTTGTAGGAAAACGCGTATATCCCCCTGAGGCTTTGTATTTTTGCAGTCTAAAACTGAAAATATTATGAAAAGAACGATTCAACTGATGATGCTAGCCGCGTTTTTCCTGCTTAGCGCATGTACCGGCGAATATAAAAAAGAGATTGCACGACTTCAGGCTTATGCCGACAGCCTCGAAAACAGGGGAGTCGAAAAAGACACTGTGACCATGTCGTATGTCAAGGCTTTCAATGCAATCCAGCGAAATCTGGACGAGATCAAGATGAAGGAAAACCTCATCACCCAGATCTCGGAAACCGACCCGGAAATACGGAAGTCTAAAGAAGAAGAAATCAATCGCGATATAGATGCCATTTACGAGCTTTTATTAAAAAACAAACAGATCATTGCTGATTTGCGCAAGCAGTTGAGCGGAGCCGGCAAGAAAAGAGCCGAGCTTGAGCAGATGATTGCCAGCCTGAATGGGCAGATTGAATCGAAGGATACTGAGATCAGTCAATTGAAAAAAGATTTGAGCGAAAAACAGTTGGTTATTCGTCATCTCGAAAAAAATCTGGCAGATATGGAAAGCATGAATGTTGAGAAAGAAGCGGTTATCGAACAGCAGATTGTTGAGAAAAATACGGTTTGGTATATCATTGGTACACGAAAACATCTTGAAGAGCAAAAGATCGTTACGAGGGAAGGTGGATTCATCGGGCTGGGCAAGAGTCAGAGGGTGAGTGAAAATTTTGATAAATCGCTTTTCACCTTAGCCGATCAGCGCGACTTGAAATCGCTGCCGGTGTTCAGCCGCAAAGCCCGCCTTCTGACCATACATCCTGCAGCCAGCTATCAGTTTACAGGCGATAAGAGTATTGACAGCCTGAAGATTATACATCCTGATGATTTCTGGAGCGCCTCGCGCTATTTAGTGGTGATGATTGATTGAGGACATTGAAATGAAGACAACAAAAAAGGCTGCGAAATATGTTTCGCAGCCTTTTTTTAATCAAGTGCGGCCACTATGGCTGTCCGGATTTCCTCAAACTCTTCGGGCGACAACTTCAGCTTGGGTTTACTGAAATCCATATCGTAGATGCTGTTGATAGGGATAAGATGGATGTGTGCATGAGGCACTTCGAGGCCGATCACCGTGACGCCGATGCGTTGACAGGGAATAGTTTTCCGGATGGCTTTGGCAATTTTTCCGGCAAATACCATCATATCGCCAAGGTCATTGTCCGGAATATCGAAGATATAGTCCGTTTCGGCTTTCGGGATAACAAGCGTATGCCCCTTTGCCAATGGGTTGATATCCATGAAGGCGTAAAAGCGGTCGTCTTCAGCGATTTTATAGGAAGGTATCTCACCTTTCACGATACGAGAAAAAATAGTTGCCATATTATTCGAAGTTTAGCGTGAAATTTCGATGATTTCGAAGGTCAGTTTACCAGCCGGCACATGGATATCCACTTTCTCACCAACCGACCGGCCTAGGAGTCCTTTTGCAATGGGTGAGTTGACCGAGATTTTGTTTTGTTTCAGGTCGGCTTCTTTTTCAGGCACGATGGTATAATCTAACATCGCATTGTTCTTCAGATTTTTAATCTTCACTCGCGACAGGAGAAGCACTTTTGAAGTGTCAATTTTTGACTCGTCGAGGATACGGGCATTCATCAGCAGGTCTTGCAGTTGACTGATTTTCAACTCAAGCATTCCCTGAGCCTCTTTTGCTGCATCGTATTCGGCATTTTCCGAAAGATCGCCCTTATCGCGGGCTTCGGCAATCATCTGCGAGATGCGTGGACGTTCTTTTGAGATCAGGTCTTCAAGTTCATCCTTTAAGCGTTTTAGACCGTCCTCTGTAAAATATTTTATTTCCGACATAGTGATTTGGTTTTGTCATTATGAAGTAAAAAAGACCCTTAACAGAGTAAGGGCCTTTTTTTTGCAAAAATACGTATTATTTCTTTACTCCGAAACTAGAAGCTGATCTTGGCACCAATGGAATGGGTTCCGCTCGCATGGTCGGTAGCCCTGAAAGAATAGTCAACAGCAAAAGACGATCCTTTTTCTTTATTCATAGGCACCTGAACGGAAATACCGGCACTGGGGCCTTTACTCATGTTGCTACGCAGACTTGTGTTGATGTTGTCCCAGATTCCTTCTTCATAGGTATATCCGGCTCTGAGCTGGACATAATCTTTCAGGCTAAACTCAGCACCAACAGTCACCTGGTCTTTGGTGAAGGAGTTGGAGGTGAAGTTCCCGGCTAAAGTGAAGCGCATCTCGTTTTCGAAGATAAAATCGTAAGCAGTACCAATGACAAGTTGTGTGGGAAGCTCAAAAGCTTCGACACGCTGTTCGAGGGTGAATTGGGTTTCCTGACCCGGTATAAAGACCCGGATGGAGAGGCCGTCGCCCGAGAAGCTCATGGTAGGTCCGATATTTTTCAGGGTTATCCCGAAATGGATATTTTCTTTGGCACCGGTGATGTATTGGATTCCGGCGTCGATAGCCACACCCTGGGCACTCAGGTCGGAGATGCTTTCGGAGATGATCTTCAAAACAAATCCGGCATGGATGCTGTTGGAGAAGCTTTTGGCATAAGCCAGGCTGAGGTTCATCAGGCTGGGGGAGAAAGTGCCAAGGCCGCCGTCAGGATACTCGGGAGTGGTGATTGGGATTTCGCCGAAGTTCATGGACATGACCGACAGGCCCAACACGCCCGATTCACTCACGCGCTGAGCAAAGCCAAAAGAAATCAGATTGATATCCGATCCTTTAAGCCAGTTGGTGTGACTGAAGTTGAGATCGGTTTTCTGTGTAAACGCCATTCCGCCCACATTACTCCAGATGGATTCGAGGCCGCGAATACTCGACATACCGGCATTTCCCCATCCCGTGCTACGGGCCCAGGGATTGATCAGCAACTGGGCTGCGCCGGCCTGACCCGACCTGTCTTTGTTACCTGCCTGTAATGTTGCCGGAATAAGGGCAAAAATCAGGCTAATTGCGATGCAGTATCTATATAAAGTGCTCATATTCTTATGGTATTATTGTTCGCAATATTTTGGTTTAGAATGTGTTCAGGTCCATCGGGCGCATGGTTCCAAACCATTTAACGATACGTTCACCATCGTCCGACTTAATGTGGATGATATAGACTCCGCTGGCAATCGGAACGCCGGCAAAGTTTTTCAAATCCCAGTCAATTGACGTTTTGATTTCGTCTTTCTTAAACTGTCTGATTTTTGTTCCACTCAGGTCGTAAATCGTGATGATACAAGTCTTCGGCAGGTTTGTGATCTTCACCCTGTTATCGAGGGCGTTGTTTTCGTATTTCGAATAGGCGTAATACGGATTGGGTACTACAGTGATCAGGTCAAGGTCGCTCTGGATTTTGTCTTTGTCGCGCATTTTTGTTGCAAGGCCTTTCAACGAGAAGCTGTATTTGGGATAGCCATCGTTGACCAGTTCGCTTTGATAGGCAGAATCTGGAGCGAGCAGGCTGTGATAGCGGGCATAGGGCTTGGCTACCCTTATACGGATAGTTACTTCGTTCGATAACCATTCCTGTCCCTTAACCGGCATCGGCATACCTACATACATGATCTGCGAGAAGAAGTTCTGGCTGTGAATAGGCATAAAATTGGAGCTCTTAAATAAGGTATCCAGCATATTGAATGCATAGCGCCCTGCGTCGTAAGCCGGCGAGTTGTATTCAAACACATAGCCGAACTGTTCGAATCTGTTGTAGTCGTGTCTCATGATGTAAACATAGTGTTTACCACCAAAGAGGGTAGCGAAGCTGGTCTGTGAGAAGAGGCTTGGGTCAAGCTCCTGCGGCAGGTCAAGATTACGTGGTGGCGGGTTGAAGAGCATATCGCGTCCGTTTTGTGCGGAGAGATAGGAGTCTTCACCGAACATGATATTCAGTCGTTCGCCGGTTTCCACGTTAATGGCATATCCAGGGAACCATCCCATACCGTAACTACCAATATAATTCGGGTCGTTGGGATTTTCACTCGGAGGCAAGTCCATTGAGCTGGCCGGTTTGCCGTCTTTATCCACTGAAGGTGATTTACGCAGAGCAAAACGTTTAGCTCTACCCTGAGTCAGGAGTGAGTCCATACCCATTTCGAGTACCGGACTGCGGGTCCACTTCGATTTATCGGGGGTAAGAACGATGTCCACACTGGAAATGGTGCTCATACTGCGCTGAGTCTTGGATAGCGAGCTGTAGGCCGGGCCAACACTCGATTGTCCGGTTTCGCCTGTATTATTGCCATAAGAAGTAAGAGCATAAGGAGCCCAGCTTCTTCCGGCAATCTTTTCATACGATTCGTCTGGATCCCAGGGGCGCAACGGGCTGGATGACATGCCCCAGTCGTCGTTCAACGAGTTTTCCTGGTCTTTGTATTTTCCGGAACGTATCCAGTTGAGTGGTGATGATGGCGGTTGATCGCTATCGGCGATACCGGTCAGGAAAGCCCTTGAGCTGTCAGCATATGTAACGCTCGACATTATGAAACCATTGTTGGTGGCTAACACCGTTGAGATTGGTTCATTATCGCTATTATTTCCAACGCGATAAATTCCGGGGAAATATGGCTGGGCAATGCCGACCGAAATACCTCTTTCCAGGAAGAGTTTTTCAGTCGGAGTGATGATGGTTGTATCAGATTTGAACACTTCGTTGGTGGACAAATCTTTAAGATACCATCTGGAAACTAATTTGCTGGCAGTGTCGCCGGTGATTCCGCCTTCACCAGATACTTGATTAAGGCGCTGTGAATAGAAAGGATCCATCCAGAGTTCATATTCGGCGTCTTTCACATTCAACGGGTCAATCACTCTGACGTTCAATGGCCCGGCATTGGTTTTGTAAACTGGATTATAGGCAATGGGGTAGTTGGGGCCACCATACGGGTTGTCCGGTCCGGCAGGCTGTTTACTCATAATCTGGTCAACGGTAGCTTTGGTAAGGTCGAGGGTAAGACCGCCGTTTCCGTGACCAGCAAGACGTGTAATCTCTGGGCTGTCGCCATAGTTGGCCATAGCAATGGTGCCATCCATCGTTTTATGTGGGATGACCGTATAGAGTTTGATGTTTTTACGACCGGCAAGGAAAGGAGTTTTCTGTCCTAACAATCCGTTGAGGATACTCGGCTCATCGGAATAAGGCATGAACTCGTTGTAAGCGTAGGCCAATGCCAGATAGTAATATTGCTGGTGGTTCACTAAGCGAACATCACCTGTAGCAAAGGCGTCCTGAGTGATGGTGAACGAGTGTTCGATCCCTTTGTCGGCACCGATCACTTCCACCACCGGTGCAGTGGCTCCGGCATGCTCATCATAGTAAAAATTAACGATCTTGCTGATACCGTTCTTTTTGTCGAACTGAGCCACAAGGCGTACGAGGTTGGGGTCTTTCAGGCTTTCGACCGATACGGTAGCATTTTTGAGCTGATAGATCAGATAACCTTCGAAACGGTAGAGCGAGTCGCTACGCATATTCGGGTTATTCGGGTGAGGCTGAACGATGTTGGGGTCAAATTCGGTATATTCTTCGTTGTAGTTGTTCGAAGAGGGCGAATTGGAGATATACACGATTACTTCGCGGTCGAGTTCGCGGAAGGAGAGGTCGGGAGCGTTGGGGCCGTCAATAACTTTGAAGCAGTTATCGAAGAGGGCCTGGCATTTGTCGTCCACGCGTTTGAGCAGTGTAACCGAAGCAATGGGTCCACCCGATGTGGCGCGTGCCCATGGAATACCAACGGTGATATAGTTTACGGCGCCGGGTTTCAAGGTGAAGGGTCCGGCCGAGTGGAGGAACCGGCGGTCGGACGGGTCGTTAGGCGCTCCGTTGTTGGCGGTTTCTTCTCTCCAATAAAATCCATTCTGTGTAAATCCACCGTTAGGGATTGCTCCGCCTGTACCCCAGTTACAGGGGTCGGTGTCGCCGGGGAACATGAAGTCGCATTCGGGGCCAACAACGCCCGGGTGCCCGGGGAAGGCGTCACCACCATACGACATGGCCTGTCCGTTTTTCCATTTACCACGGAGGATGTTATAATACTGAGGGGCTGAATGCGGGTCACCCTTGTCACCACTGGTGTTGTCGTGGAAGAGAAAACGGCGCATCCCAAAACGTTCGTTGCCCGGGATTCCGTCACCGAAATTAACCCCGTTGATACTTTCGTCGCAAAGAGGCTCAAGGATGGTGTCGCCCGTCGAACCCAATAGCACACGATATTTAGGTCTGTCATGCGGGAGCGGGTCCATATAAGGTCCTTGGAAGAAGTCCACCCCGATGGCCGGCGGCTGGTCGCCATATGCTTCTGGTTGGCCGCTGCCATCAACAGCTTTCCCGTTGTAGAGAAAACCTAAACCACGGACAATATCGCAACCGACATAGTCATCCCAACCATAACCTAGGTCAGGGTCAACCCATTGCGAGAAATAGGTGTTGGTAAGTTCAAAGGTAGAACGGTTGATGATCTCATAACTATAGAAAGTCATGTTATTGATTTCGTCGTTGGTGGCAAATCCGAAAGCCTGGGCACGGATTTCCATCCCGATGGCCGAACCTTGAGTTGCCGAGTGGAAGTTTCCTTTGTCGTTGAACACCCACCAGATTGTTTGGTCGCCTTTGATCACCTGGTCAGCAAGTACCGAACCGTGAAGTTTACCTTCAATTGATTCGTCCATTGTGGGAGTGCGTGTCCGGCAAAGGCTGTTGTCAATGTCGTAATACGGATAATCACCGGCAAAGGGGTTGTATTCGCCATCACCGTCGTTATCGTAGAAAGGAGCAAGATAATAACTTTGACCGAGGGCAGTGTTCCCGTGTGCAGGCCATTCCATGATTTCTCTCGGGATGGTGTAATCATCGCTGGGGATGAATGCACCGGTAGCCGGATCGCAATGGGATAGGAACTCGTCCACCATTGCCCGGGTCATTTTGAAATGTTTATCGTACTCTGCACAGGTGGCCTCGCTGATGGCAGCCGTTCCGTCAATGGTCAATGGGCCTGTCCAGAAGTCGTTTCCTTCCTGACGGTAACGTTGAGCGGCTAATTTCAACTGGTTGTTGATGTCGAGTCCACCAATCCACAAAGCGGCCGAGAACATGGAGGTTGCCGTCCCATTTTTGGGAATGAAATATTTTGCATTCCCGTCAAGGTCCCACCACATATCACCTCCACCGTTGATACGTGCTCTGATGTTGTTGATATCGAGCCATTCGAAAGCCGAAGAAGGCGAACATCCGGCAGAGGTTTGCTTAAGTACCACAGCTTTCTGGCCTTTTTCAAGCACCAATTTCTCGGCTTGTGCAGGGGAGATTAAGAGCAAAACAAAGCTTGTGGCAATCAGCGATTGAATGATATTCTTCATATTATTTCTGATATTATTCATGATACACTTTTTGATTCAACCGTTCCAGGATTAGAAGTTAAACATCAGACCAACGCGGATTTGGCGAGGCGAGCTGTAGTTACTCGGACGGTTCACATAAATTTCGTAGAGTTCCCTGAAAGCCACGGGGTCGGTCTGGGTATTGATTTCGCGTTGCCATTCGGGTGCGGCCAGATAGCCGTCGTCGTTGGCGTTTCCGGTAGCCGAGTACACCCTTAACACGTTTTTGGTGTCGAGCAGGTTGAGCACTTGCAGATAAACGTTGAAGAAGGTTTTACGGGCGTTTCCGGTACGGGTTTTTCCAAAATCAACTTCAAAATCTTTATCCACACGCAGGTCGAGGCGGAACTGCCACGGCAGGCGCGATCCGTAATAGGAACCTTTGAGCAGGTTGCTTCCAACGGTGATGGGCGAGTTGACCTTACGGGCAGCAGTATAGGGGGTTCCCGAACCACCTAATACCGTAAGTGTGAAGCCGGTGTTTTCGAGTAATTTCACGGGGGCTTTATCCTTTTTCTCGCGGCTGATGACCGGTCCGTTGTATTCTTTTCCGCTGCCGTAGCGGTAGTCTAACAACAGGTTAAACTGGTGACGACGGTCCCAAGGCATAGGAATGGTTGAACGCAGGTTGGGCAGTCCGGCTGCGATGAGCGAAGCTGCTGTGGTGGTGGTAGCGCCTGTGGCGTTGGCAAACTGCAAGGTGTAACCGGCACGGATACGGGCGTTGTTGGTACGACGCAGGTCATATTCTACCGTCAAACCTTTTACCGTACCAAAGTCTAAGTTATTGAACGAGGTATAGTCGTTCGGATAAGCTCCGGTGAAACGGTAAATCTGGATCATGTTACGCATTTCGCGATAGAAAGAGGTAAAGGTGAGCGAGCTGGTGTTGGTCAGTTTCTGAGTGAAACCCAATTCATAATCAATGGTTTGAGTTGGTTTCAGCGAGGGGTTGTTCACCGTTCCGCGGATACTTTCGAAGAAGTAATAAGTGGCAGGATTCGAGAACAGGTTGCTGGTAGGACGTTGCGTCAGCACGTCGTAGTGAGCAAAGAACAATGCCTCGTCAGAGATTGGGAATGAGAAAGAGATACGTGGCATCACGCTGATCTGCGGATCATAGTCTTTGAACGATGACGGATTGGCGCGGGTTTGATCGGGGTCTGAGAGATAGGGTGAAATACCCGAGCCAACGTCAAGACGGGTGGGGTCCTGAATCACAGCGCCATCAGCATTGTACCAGGTGTTTTCAAAACGATAGCCCACTATACGTGTTGGTGCATCGGCCTTGTCAACATACACGGTATAATCTTTGCCCATCCCCTGAGGGTGAACCACAGGAAGTGAGTTGAGGGTAGAAACTTCACCTACGGTTTTGGCATTGTAAAGCAAATAGGGATCTTTCAGAACCTTCTGGTTTGCATCGAAACGGTCAACGCGCACACCTATATTAAAGATGAGGTCACGGAAAGCAAACTTATCCTGAAGATATCCGGCCATATAAATTGGCTGGAAAGCACCTACCGGACGCAGATACATTCCGTTTTCATCTCTTTTGGTGAAAAAGTCATCAAAACTGGGAGCATAGTTTAGCCTTTTTCCTTGATGATCGTAACCAATCCACGAAGCGTAGCTGTTGCCGTCGTTGAGCAGTTCGTCAGGGCTAAACATATTGACATCGAAAGGTCTGCCATTCGTATTAAGGGTATGACGAACTCCGTTCAGGTCATAATATTCGATGGTGTTGGCATTGGCATCATACGAGTCAATAACGATATAATCGAGGCCATCCACGGGCAGTCCCAGACGTGTACGCAGGTTTTTATCGAAAATACGCTGTGAGTTAGCATCGTAGTTACGACGGTATTTTACGGTATCCACGATTCCGTCGTAGCTCACAACAAATGGATGATCCACGTCTAATTCAAGAATATGGAAATTGGTGAGTCCTCTCATCAGCGTCCACAGGCCTGTTGGAGCGAAATCAATGCTACGGCTGTTGCGCTGTTCGTACAGGAACCCGAGTTTGATTTCGTGGTTACCGAGGTCCATTGATCCGGCAACGTTCACGCTGAACTGGTCGTTGTCGTCAATGCCATAACCGGTCTGAATGGTTCCGGGAGCCTGGAACAAGCTGTAGTATGCGGCAGGGCCGCTTCCGTTGATCAGCGCGCCGCCCAGGACGATGTCGTTCAGGTTGCGGAAGTGATTTTCGGGTTGACCGGCATAGGTATTAAAGTAGGTGGATGTATAGTTGGAAACGATGGGGTTCAAGGTACCCGGTGTCCAGTTCACCAAGGTGTCGTTGTCCCAACCTTTGAGTACCATCACATTGTGATAGGTTTTTCCGTCCACTTCCACGTTTTCTCTCTGGAAGATTGGCTGTTTGTAAACCGAGAATTTTCCGAGATATCCATAATCGAAGATGTTTTCGTAGTGGTCGGGGTCACCATAGGTGTTGTATTGGCGGGTGTAGTCAGCCTGAATTGAATAATATAGGTTTTTGACCAGTGATTTACTGTCGCTTGCCGAGGGGAATCGTTGGGTGAAACGACCGAAAACGCGCCAGGTATTGTTGTTGTATTCGTAGTTTTTGTCCCAGTTAAAGTAAGAGGCGCTGTAGCTGAAAGCATTTCCTTTGGCGATGTTGTATGTTCCACCGAAGGTGAGGTTGATGGTTTCGGTGGTTCTGACGTTGATGTTCCCGGAAAGGTTGACGTTGTAGTTTCCGGTGTTCATTGACGATTTGGTGTGTTCCAGATCAGCTTTACGAACAAATTCGCCGTTGCGGTATGTTCCAAAGCCGAGTCCTGTAGGCCTGAGCGGGTTGTTGATCAGGCTTTGCAGGGTAGCATCGGTAGCTTTGTAGTATCCGATACCGGAGATGGCGCCATCGGAGCCATATCTCAGATCGCCTGCAACGAAGAATCCGAGCAGAGCGGTTTCTCTTTTCTTGCCTTTGATGAGTGGTCCTTGTATGTTAAAACCCAGGCGGTTATGGCCGTAAGCATCGAGAAACTCGGAGGTTTCGAGTTCGACGCCTGCGCCAAACTTACGGCTGGGACCTTTGGTTGTTACGCTGATGATACCCCCGGTTGCGTCGCCATACTGTGCGGGTGTACCACTCAGAATCACGTCAACCTGTTCGATGGCCGACTGTGGCACACTGCTGTTACCGATTACGCGTACACCGTCAATATACATGGCCGTTGCATCTGAACGGGCACCACGCACGTTGCCGCGTTCACCGTCCGATGAGAATACGCCCCCTACGGTGGCGGCTACGGCATCGGCCGAACGGTTGGGCATCTTTTTGATTTCCTCCGAGGTCACACTGGCGCCGCTGGTGGTCTGGTCTTTCGAGATCAAAGGAACCTTGTATTCCACAACTTCTACCGTCTGAAGGTCAATCGAAGTGCCCACCATCACCACGTCGTAGAAAGTGATCTGGTTACCCGAAATCGAAATGCCTTTAACGAGCACAGGGTTGTAGCCCACAAAAGTGGCCCTGAGATCGTATTTTCCAGGCGGAATGGGGTTAATTACATAGTTTCCGTCAAAGTCAGAAGTGGCACCTCCAACAATTGTGCCCCCGTTTTCGAGGATAATGTTTGCAAATGAGATGGGTTCCCGGCTACCTTTTTCGTAAACTTTTCCTTGTAATCTTCCTTGTTGGGCATACGTTAACGTAATGGTACTCAATAATATACCCAGGGTAATTAGTAATTTTTTTAACATACTGGAACAAATTATGTTATACTATTCTGAATAGTGCGTTAAAGGCCGGTAAAGATAGAAAGATTTTCACATTCCTTAACAAAAAAAAGAGGAAAGGCTAAAAAATGGGAAAAAGAATCTGAAGCTTTACAAATCCGGCCGTTGAAGAATGGTCTGATAGACGATGGCTTCGCGAAGGTTAAACCTGCTGAGGAAAGGTAATCGGCGATGGGGTTCCTCAACAACATTGAGCGTGGTTTCCGTGTCCTGATCAGGAAGAAAGGATAACTGCGGACTCAGGTTATTTGCATCTTCTTCGAGGGGTGTATCGGTTTTCCATTCACCACTGAAAATATCGTAGTCACCAAGGGGTTGTGTCGTTTCAAGAGTTTCGGTAAAGCTTTCCTCATCTGATAGAGTATCAATATTTTGACTTTCAATTTCTGTAGAATGTGCTGTCGGGGCTTTGGGTAAAAACTCGTCGAGCAGGTCGTCCAAAGGGTTTTTTGGCAACTTGGTGGGAGCAGCCTGTTGTTTTTTCTTTTTGGCGTTGGCTACCGAAAACAAAAGCCAGATAATGGCCAGCAATACGTAAATCAGGTCTTCCATCGTACAAAAATTTGGATTTATGAGGGATAAAATTACACAAAAACGGATTACATTCCGGAATCAGATACTCTGGGTTTCGCTATGGTGAGCTGAAATGAATACTCACAAATTGTGGATAATCTCAAGTATTTTTTCTTTTTTACGGCGTGAGACCGGTATTTTATCGCCGCTTGTCAACGTGATAACACCGCCCTCGTCGCGGCTGAAATTTTGGATATATCGAATATTGATCAGGTGCGATTTGTGTGGCCGGATAAAGTTTCCGCCTTCAAGCAGGGCTTCTACATCTTTCAGTGTCTTGCTGATGAGCAGATGACCTCCGTCAACAAAATAGAAATGGGTATAGTAATTGTCTGACTCACAACGCAAGATGTTGTTCACCTCCACGACATGAATTTTCTCGACCGTTGACAGCACAACTTTTTTCTGTTCCATTTTTTCGGGGTTGATGTTGTTGAGCAGCACCTCGAAATTTTTCATATTGTTTTTTTTCTGTTTGTGATTTCTCACTTTTTCCACAGCAACCTGAAGCTCTTCGGGCACAATGGGTTTGAGCAGATAGTCGAGTGCCGCATAGCGGATGGCCTTGATGGCAAACTGGTCGAAAGCGGTGGTGAAAATCACATCAAAGTCAGCCGGGGCTGATTGGTCGAGAAGTCGGAACCCGCTTCCGTCGGGCATCTCGATGTCTAAAAAGACAAGGTCGGGTTTGTGCTTGGCAATGAGTTCGCGCCCTTGTTGCACACCGGCAGCTTCGGCCACCACCATCACATCGGGGCAAAACATGCTCAGCAACCCTTTTAGGGTCTCGCGCGATTTCACTTCGTCTTCAACAATAATGCTTCGTATCATTTTCGATTCTTTTTGCAAACTTACGTTTTCTGATTCAATGTGCCGGAAGAATGGAGGATTTGTTTCATGCGCTCAGCCGTTGTTGGCGTGAATGGTGATGATAACCCGTGTGCCGGCAGCCTGCCCTGCTTCGTTGGTGAGGTCAATCACCCGGACCGTATAGGTGTCTTTGGTGTATTGGTTGAGGATGTCAAGGCGTTCACCGGTAATCAACATTCCTCTGGATTTGCGTTCGATGCCCGATTCGCGACGTATCTCGGCAGCCCTTTCGCGACCTACTCCGTCGTCTTCGATCAGCACGATGATGTTTTCGTCCTGCAGGCTTAGCCCGATTTTGAGGTTCCCTTTTTCGGTTTTGTGCATCAGGCCGTGGAGGATGGCGTTTTCCACATAGGGCTGAATGATCATGGGCGGTATTTCGATGAAACTCTCGTCAATCTCGGGATCCACCTCAAGCTGAAAGTCGAACTTACCTGAAAAACGGAGCTTCTCCATCTCCACATAGAGTTCAATGGCTTGAAGCTCGTCGCGAAGAGGGACATAGCTTTCGCGCGAATTGGCAAGGGTTCGACGCATGAGTTGTGAGAACTTCGACAAATAATAGATGGCATTGCTCATGTCGTTGTTTACAATAAAGCTCTGGATACTGTTGAGTGAGTTGAACAGGAAATGAGGGTTCATTTGAAGTTGCAGAGCCTTTTGTTCCAACTCGAAAAGTTGCCGTTCGAGGGCAACAAACTTCAAGTCGGCCTCGTGTTTTCGTCGGATGGCTTTCATACGCAAAAACACCACAAGATAGATGAGGAAGATGACCAAAAAAGCCATAGAAAAACGGAAGAGCCAGGTTCCGTACCAGGGCGGTCTGATAATTACCATCAGCCCTAGGCCTTTTTCGTTCCAATAACCGTCGCTGTTTGAGGCTGTTACTTTGAAAACATAATTTCCGGGGCTTACTTTGGCATATTCGGCAAAACGCTGTCCGGCATCTCGTTCAATCCAACCGTTGTCATAGCCTTCGAGCATATAACGGTATTTGATTTTTGAAGGGTTATTGAAATCGAGCGCGGCAAACTCAAATGAAAAAACATTGTCATCGAATTTCAAGGCAAGGGTATCTCCATCTCTTAATTTCCTGTTCTGCAGGGTGTTGAAGAGTTTGAATTTGGTGATTTGTATGACCGGAGGCGAAGTGTTTACGCTGATTTCTTCGGGGAAGAAGCTGTTGAATCCGTTCATCCCGCCAAAAAACAGCTCGCCGTTGGCAGCCCTCATGCCGGCATTGAAGTTGAACTCATTGCTTTGAAGACCATCGGTAACTTCGTAATTGGTGAACTGTTCCTGCTGAGGCGAAAACCTTGTCAATCCCCAGTTTGAGGTAATCCACAGATCGCCTTTCAAGTCTTCTATGGCCAGATAAGTGATGTTGTTGGGCAGCCCGTCATGACTCGTAAACACCTTGAATTTTCCGGTTTCGGGTTCAAATCGGGCGAGACCACCTCCGCGTGTCCCGAGCCAGAATACACCATCGTGCCCTTCACGAATCGAAAAGAACTTATTGATGGTCAGTGTTTCGTGTTGTCCGGTTGTAGCGGCAATCTGGAAGGTAACAAAATCGTCAGTTTCAGGTCGGTAAAGTGCAAGCCCGTCGGCTGTACAAACCCACAGCCGTTTTTTAGAGTCAATCAACAGATCGTAAACCTTGTCGTTCGGAAGACTGCCGTCAACATCCGGCTGATGCAAATAATTGACAAAAAGTCCGCTTTGGGCATTGAGCCTGCTCAGTCCTCCGTCCGTTCCAATCCAGATGTAGGGATAATCGGCAGTAGCCACCGAAAGTACAAAGTCATCAGGCAGCGAAGCCTGGTTTTGTGGGTTGTTTTGGTAATGTGTAAAACGCTCTTTCACCGGGTCGTAGCAAGTGAGTCCGTTGTAGCGGGTGCCGATCCACATTTTCCCGGTTTCATCTTTCCGGATAGTCCGTATCTGGTTACCGGGCAGGGAATTTTTGTTGCCGGGCTGATGCATGAGGTGATGGTAGTTGCCGGTTTTTCGGTTCAGGATAGAGATGCCATTCTCGGTACCAATCCACACCTCGCCTGAATCTTCTTCTTCAAAGGCCCACACGGAGTTATTGGACAGGCTGTTAGGGTATTGGGGGTCGCTACGATGGGTGCGAAAATGGGGGGCGTTCACATTCAAGCGGTTCAGGCCGCTGAAACTGCCGATCCACATTACACCCTGCCTGTCCTGAAAGATGCTGAAGATGCGGTTGTCACTGATGCTGAAGATGCGGTTTGGTTGATGGGTACTGACGACCAGATTGTTGATTTCGGGCTTGTAACAAATTAATCCTTGCCCGTTTGTACCGGCCCAAAGAGTTTGGTTTTTATCGAAAAAGAGGCTCAGAATTTCTTTCTGTGGGTTGGGTTCCTGTCGGAAAAAAGGATGGTTGGGAACGATAAATCTTCCACTTGTACGGTCGAACCGCGCCAGACCGTTTTTTGTACCAAGCCAGATAGCCCCATGCTCATCCTGGGCAATACAATTCACCTGGTTGTCGGGTAGCGAGGTGGTGTCGAGCGGCGAATGAAGGTATCGTGTGGCTTTTAAGCTCAGATGTTCGACAAAAAGCAGTCCGTTATTTGTGGCAATCCAATAGTCGAAATTTTGATCCTGAAGCAGCATATTGAAATAATTACTTCGGATGGGGTTGCCATATTCACGACTGAAAATCTGAACACACTTATTCGTTTCGGGGTTCAGCTCAGTGAGGCCTTTGCGGGTGCTGACCCATAAAAAGCCGCGATGGTCGGAAGTCAGATGGTTGATCCAGTTGTCGCTCAGGCTGGTAGTATCGCCGGGAATATGAAAGAACTGTTTCACGGCGCCAGTTGTGATGTCAATGGCATTGAGGCCATTTTCGGTGCCTACCCACAGGGTTTTACCTAACAAATAAATCGCCCGTATGGTTTCATTGGTCAGGCCGTTCTCTTTGTTCATCGCCTGAAATCCATATCCATCGTATTTATTCAGCCCGTCCCAGGTGCCAATCCACAAAAAACCATCGCTGTCCTGAGCAATGGCCGATACGGTGTTTTGGCTCAGACCTTGTTCTACGCGGATGTTTTCCGACTGAAGCCGGTCGAAATAGAGGTTGTTTTGTGAAAAAACAGGCAATGACAATGGTACCCAGGCTAAAAAAGCGAGAATCCAGCTCAAACAACGATGAAAAGTTGGCCGTCTATTCATGCTAATAGCGTTTCTTTTTGAAGTGTTTCAGGAATTTTTTGTTCTTCTTTCGCGTTTGTTTCATCATGGCCCTCGTTTCGTCTGACTGTCTTTCGAAATGCGCCTTCACTTTTTGTTGATATGCTTTTTGTTCGGCTTTTCGTGCCTTTTGTTCTACCCTGATGTTTTTGCGCTGCGTACGGTATTTGTCAAGGCGTGCACAGGATGGGGCGGCAAACAAAACCGCACCCGCAAAGGCAAGAAACAGAAAGACTTTGCACCGTTGCATACAATTCATCAACAAAATTAGCGTTAATTTTGTAAACCTAAGAACCCGAAAGGATGCAAAAACGGATGTTGTTATATTATAAAGGTGAAGGGCGAAAAAACCTTTTCGTTTTAGCGCTTTCTGTCGTGGCGATGGCCTTGCTTCTGACGGCTTGTCGCAAAGAAGAGCCTAATCCCAACATCCCGCAAGCGTACATCAATTTTACCATTGACCCCAATTCAACCATTTACCAGCCGCTGAACACGGCCGGCGGCTGGATGTATCTCACAGCCGAACCGCCCAGTCGTGGTATCATTGTACATCGCATAAACCTCGATGAGTTTGTGGCTTTTGAACGGATGCCTCCCAACGATCCGAACAAATGTTGTGAAGACAATGTATGCACCCGTTTGGTTGTGGATGAGTTTTACCCGTTTGCCAAAGACAAGTGTACGGGCACGCTTTATTCGTTGCTCGACGGAAGTATCTTCGATGGCGAAGGGAAATATCCGATGACACAATATCACACCAGCTATTTTGGCGGGATGCTCAGGGTTTTCAACTAAAAATAGGTTTTGCTTTCTGTCGTTGGACTTCTTTAAAGAATTCCTGAAATATAGTAGGTAGAAAAACAGAATTGGGGTTTAGGCTGATATGATTGTCGAAAACAAAGGAGTCATTGAAATTCAATCTGTTGAGATGATTGCCGTGTTCATTATCAACAGTTACTGACCTATTCTAAGATTACAGGCGAAAGTTGAGGTTGTTGACCAATTTTCACGAAGGATTACATGGGATTGTAAGCAACCATAATCCTTGATTCAGACACAGGAAGATTCAATTTCAATTATATTGATATTTAAAATATTGTGCTTCAGGTACCTTTTTTGGTAATAGCATTTATTCCTGGAAATACACCCGTTTCACTCTTCGCGAGATACGGGTCAATATTTCGTAAGGGATAGTCTGGGCAGCTTCTGCCAGGCTCATCAGCGATTCGCGGCTGTCGAACACCACTATTTCATCGCCTTCGACGGCTACAATGCCATTCAGGTCAACCATACACATATCCATACACACATCTCCTATGATAGGCACCTTGTGGCCTTTCACAAAAAGATAACCTTTCCCGTTGGAAAGACTTCTGGGTAATCCGTCGGCATAACCCACAGGTACAACGCCAATGCGCGTGTCAGTTTGCACGATGCCGTGTCGGCCATAGCCTACGGTGTCGCCGGCGGCAACAAGCCGGATCTGGCTCAGGATCGAGCGAAGCGACAACACATGGGCGAGCTTCCCATTACTCTCAGGTGCAGCGCCATATATGCCGATGCCGAGCCTCACCATTTCGCAGGCTGCTTCGGGGAAGCGGACAATGCCGGCCGAGTTGAGGATGTGTCGGTCAAACGAATACCCAAGTTCGTCTGTTAAAAGTGTACATGCGTCACAGAACTGATTGATCTGTTGGCGCGTAAAAGTGTCATGGGAAGGGTCTTCACTTGCCGCCAGATGCGAGAACACCGTGGCCACCTGTAGGCGGTCGTTGGCAGCAATGTGACGGGCAAGTTGCCGAAGCTCTTCGGGCTGAGTACCGAACCCCAAACGGTGCATGCCGGTGTCCAACTTCAAATGAATCTTCACCTTGCGCGAACCTTCAACAATCCGGCCAAGAGCTTCTTCTAAGAGGCTGAGGGTGCGGAAACTGAAAATCTCTGGTTCCAACTCGTTGGTCAGCATGGCATCGAAGCTGTGTTCTTCGGGGCTCATCACCATGATGGGTAGGCGTATGCCGGCTTTGCGAAGCTCAATGCCTTCATCGGCATAAGCCACCGTGAGGTAATCCACATGGTGAAACTGGAGTGCGTTAGCAATCTCGTAACTCCCGCTGCCATAGCTGAACGCTTTGACCATCACCATCAGCTTCACCTTTTCGGGCAGTAACGACTTGTAGTAGTTCAGGTTAGAAATCAGATTGTTCAGATTGACTTCGAGCACGGTTTCGTGAGCTTTCTGTTGAAGAAACTGGCTGATTCTCTCGAAGCCAAACACCCTGGCGCCTTTGATGAGGATGCTGCTGTCGCGGAAAGCAAGGTGGCCGGAGCTTTGCAGAAAAGCTTCGGTAGTCGCGAAAAACGACTTGTCTTCCAATTGAAACAGCGTAGATTGTCGCATTAATGCCGGACCGATGCCAATCAATTGCCGGATACCTTTTGCCTGAACTAATGCCGCAACTTCCTGATACAATTCGGTTTCTGCAATTCCGCTTTCTAAAATGTCCGACAAAATCAGGGTGCGCGATGGGTGCTGATTTTGTTGTTTCAGAAAATCGAGGGCAATGGCTAAAGAATGTAGGTCGCTGTTATAGCTGTCGTTGACAAGGGTGCAGTTGTTCAATCCTTCTTTCAGCTCAAGGCGCATGGCTACCGACGTCAGATGGGGCATCCGCCGGCTGATGGTTTCGGCAGGGTATCCGAGCAATACCATAAGGGCGACACAATGCAGGGCGTTCTCAACGGCTGCTTCGTCGGTAAATGGTATCGAAAAACAAAATCTCTGCCCTTTGGCTTCCACCGTAAACCGGGTCTGGTGTGCTAGTTTTTCGATGTCCGACACATAAACGTCGGCCTTTGCTGTGGTACGGCTCCATGAAAAAAGCCGGCTTTGATGATCAAGCCCGGCACGGACGATGGCCTGACGAACGAAAGGTTGATCAGCACAATAGATTAAGGTGTTGGCATGGGTGAAAAGCCGAAGTTTCTCGTCGATTTTTTGTTCAATATTTTTGAAATTCTCGCCATGAGCCGGCCCGATATTGGTCAGCAGGCCGATAGAAGGTTTAATGATCTTCTCAAGGCGTTCCATTTCGCCAGGCTCAGAGATGCCTGCTTCGAAGATGGCAAGGGTGTGGGTCGGTTCAATCTGCCAGACCGACAGCGGAACGCCTGTTTGGGAGTTGTAGCTTTTAGGACTCCTGACGACTGAAAAGTCGGGTGCAAGGAGTTGATGCAACCATTCTTTGACTATGGTTTTGCCGTTGCTCCCCGTGATTCCGATCACTGTGGCTTCGAAGGTGCTGCGATGATGGGCTGCAAGCTGTTGAAGGGCATCGAGGCTGTTGTTGACAAGCAGGAAACGGCAATCACTCATCGTCAGGATGGCATCCGAAGGGAGCTGTTCGACCACAAAACAACGGACACCCTGTTCCACTACCGAACCGATAAAACGGTGACCATCGTTCTTTTTTGTCCTCAATGCAAAGAAAAGGGTGTCATCAGGGCTCACGAGCTGGCGACTATCGGTCAGCAGGCGCCCGATGGCATAGCCTTCGGTTGAGCCGCCGTGAAGATTAGCCCCGATGATGCGGACAATTTCGGCGAGTGGATAGGGTTTGGCGGCTGTCATGGTCAGATTATCCCGGCAAGGATGTCCTAACTAACGGGTTGGATTCCAGCTCGGCCTGCTGTCGGCGGTTGCGTTCAATGTCAATGGCGGTGTAGATGGCTTGCCTGAAAGCCTCTTCCGAGGCTTCGTTTTTCCCGACAAGCTCGTAAGCCGTGCCATGAGCAGGAGAAGTGCGTACGTAAGGCAGCCCGGCAGTGAAATTTACGCCTTCATCGAAAGCAATGCTCTTGAAAGGTGCCAATCCCTGATCGTGGTACATGGCCAAAACGGCATCGTAGCGTTTCCAGCTTCCCGAACCAAAGAACCCATCGGCGGCAAAAGGCCCGTAAACCAAAATGTCGGTTTCTTTTCGTGCTTTTTTGATGGCGGGAATGATCAGGTCGTTTTCTTCGTTGCCCAACAACCCGCTATCGCCGGCATGAGGGTTGAGCCCAAGCACGGCAATCTTGGGTTTTTGAATGCCAAAATCGTAGAAAAGGCTGCGGTTGAGGATAGTGAGCTTCTGCAGGATGAGTTCAGAAGTAATCTTTGAAGCTACCTCTTTTAGGGGGAGATGACCAGTTACAGTTCCCACACGCAGGTTGTTCCAAATCATCAACATGAGTGGTTCGCCACCCGTCTTTTCCGCTAAATATTCGGTATGTCCCGGAAAGTTGAAGCTGGCCGACTGGATATTATGCTTGTTGATAGGAGCCGTTACCAACACGTCAATCAGGTCGTTTTGCAAGTCGGACACAGCCATCTCTAAAGCCTGAAAAGCAGCTTCGCCTGCCAGCGCAGTGCTCTTACCTGTTTCAACCAAAAGATCCTGCTCGCTGCAGTTGATCAGATTGACCCTTTTCGGGTGAATCTGCCCGGCCTCTTTCACAATATTGAAATTGGGCTCGGCAAGGTTCAGATTTTTCTTATAGAAAGAGGCCACGCGCGAATGACCGTAGATGATCGGAGTGAAAAGTTCGAGCATGCGAATATCGGATAAAGCCTTGAGGATGATCTCATAGCCAATACCATTGATGTCGCCATGAGTGATGCCGACACGTATACGCTCATCGGATGTTTTTTGTTTTTCCATAAACAAAACATTGATTGATGGCTGCAAAGGTAAGGCTTTCTGTCTGACTTTTCAGCAGCAGAAAAACACAAAGCCGGTGAATCTGAACACGATTATCATCGGTTTTAACAATGCTCCGATGGCCTGAAAAACCAAAAAACCCCGATCCGATGACCGGGGTTGAACAAGGTTGATTTTCGAGCCGTTGATTATTGAACGCTGAGAGGTAACGAAGAAATCGCTCCATCGGCTCCCCATAGGCGCACATAATACAGCCCCCGGCTGAGCTGGCCGAGGTTAGAAATCTGTGCCTGCCCGTTGATGGCCTGAAGGATGCCTCGGGCCACGATTTGTCCGGCAGAGTTCACGATGGTATATGAGAGTGAGGTTGTTATCCGGTCTGGCAACTGAATCTGAATCGGATTGCCTGCCACAATAGGGTTGGGAAAAATTTTAGTTTTGCTGATGTTTTTCTGATCTAACAGACCGGTAGCAGTGTTCTGTCTGTTTATATGAACACGGATATATTTAACTTTTGCGGATGAATAACTATTGTCCCTATATCGGGCAAAGCATAGTGGAGTGAGTTCGTTTTCGCGGTAGAATTTCGTTTCAAATTCCTGTGTAACCTGTCCTTGGGTCAGTCCGAATGCGGTAAGCATGCTGGGAGGTGCGGGCTGGCCATACAGAAAAAAGCTGTCAATTTGTGTTGAAATCCCCCTGACCATCAGCACATCAATATCACCCGAAATGGTGCCGTCTTTTCCTTTCACACGCATCTTGCCCCAGCCGGCCACACTGTCATGTTCTATGATATGCGTTTTGCGGATACATGGAGCATTTTGCAACTGAAAGACTTGAACGGTGACCGAAAAATCTGTTGCAAAAGAGTAGTTTGAACTCCAAGAGGTACCAATGGTTGCCGGAAAAGGAATCGTATGTTCAATGCTGGAGTAGTGGATGTTCTGTGCCGGAAAGACGAGTGAGTCGGTCGGACCTCCCGAAATTGAAGTCAACGAAAAGGCTTGGCGCTCAACGCGTTGCCCGAAATAGGCGAACCCATCAGGTTTCAGAGCTCCGACCGGATGAAAGTCGTACTTTAGGACTGGGTTGATGTAATAAATCAGCCCGTCCTGAAAGGCAGCCTCCGGAAACGCAGGATTGGAAACGGGCAGATGTGGATACATGAAATTGGTGTCAGTGTAGGTCACATTACTCAAATCCCAGAACATATTGAGTCCGGGTGAAAGTTCGGGATAAGATGGCTGCGGAGCGATGCTCCGGGCAGTGTCAACGGTGAGTACCCAATCCGAAAAGCTCGATTGGGTAAAAGTGAGCTGGGCCGAAACCGAAAGGCTGAGCATCAGTGCAAAAAGAGTAAAAGTAGTTTTCATAATTGAATTTGTTTAGTGAATATGAAGTGGATGATCAAGTATAATATTTCGGTTTTGAAAAATTAAGGTTTGTGATGATGTAAATGTAGATGTTGTTTAACTCTAATGATCATTTTTTTGCCTCATAAATAATTCATAAAAAGTATTAAATATCTAATATACAATTGTTTGTATTTAGCTGTTTAATTTGTTTAATCTAATAAATGCCGCAATATTTCAATAATAGGAGTCTAAAACGAAGGTTCCGGCTGATTTGAAGTTGGTGTTGACAGGTCGGTTCATCTCAGAATAAGCTCTATTTAGCGATTCATTTATACATTCATTCGATTGAGCCCTTTATTTCCTTTACATTTGCACGCATTATAGACGGGCTTTTGGATATCGCGGCAATGCCTGATGACCAACTATCTCAGCTACTTAACCATCTTAATACGTGCATTTTATGATACGGAATCATGGCTCAAAAGCCGCTGTTTTATTGTCAGGCAGAACCATTAGCTACGACGAACTGATTGGAAGCATTTTGCACTTTGCCTCGCTTTATGAGGTAGAAGCAGGCGAGCGTGTGGTGATATTTTCCACAAACCGGCTCGGTTATATTCCGGCTTTTTATTCTGCCTGGCAACATCGTGCCATTGCGGTACCCATTGATTTCATGGCCACGGTGGATGAGGTGGCTTATATGCTTGCCGATTGTACGCCAAAGGTGGTTTTTTGCGGCAAAGAACAGCTCGAAGTGATACTTCGGGCGATGGAAGCGGCAGCAAGCAATGCAAAGCTTATCCTGATTGATGAACACGAAGAAGCGCTCAGGCCGGCCGGAAACCGACAGCTCGTGCAAGCAGACCTGAATCAGACGGCTGTCCTGATTTACACTTCGGGAACCACCGGAAGCCCAAAAGGCGTGATGCTTAGCTTTGCCAACCTGTTGCATAATGTTGATGCAGTTTCAAAACATATTCCAATCTTCAAGGGTCAATCGCGAGTGATGGTGTTGTTGCCGCTACACCATATTTTCCCGTTGATGGGGACCATGGTCGTTCCTTTATATGTAGGTGCATCCATTGCTATCAGCCCTTCGATGGCTTCCGAAGATATCATGGCCACTCTCCACCAAAACAAAATCACCATCATCATCGGGGTGCCGCGGCTGTATGCTGCCATCCGCAAAGGGATCATGGACAAGATTAACCAGAGTTTTGCTGCACGGAACCTTTTCCGGCTGGCCGAAAAGCTACAATCGCCGGCCTTTTCGCGAAAGGTTTTTGGCGCTGTTCACAAAAAACTTGGGGGAGCAGTTGAGAGTTTGGTGTCGGGCGGCGCTGCATTAGATCCGGCTGTCGGGCAAGATTTTAAAACTTTGGGCTTTGATGTGCTCGAAGGTTACGGTATGACCGAAGCAGCTCCCATGATCACTTTCACACGACCCGGCAGGGTAGTTATCGGCTCGCCGGGCGAAGCCATGCACGGGACAAGCATCCGTATCGTGGACGGCGAAATCACCGCTTCGGGAGGCAACATCATGCAGGGCTATTTTGGTAAACCGGAAGAGACCGCCGAAGTGCTCAAAGAAGGTTGGCTTTTTACCGGCGATCTGGGATACTTAGACAAGAAAGGGTTCCTGTATATCACCGGTCGTAAAAAAGAAATTATCGTCCTGTCAAATGGCAAAAATGTGAGCCCTGCTGAGTTGGAGGACGAACTGATGAAATCTCCAATGCTGTCTGATGCAGGGGTGTTTTATGCGAATGAACAGATACAGGCAATCCTTGTCCCAAAACCTGAATATTGTACCGGTCTAAATGAGGAAGCTATAGAAAAACTGCTTCGTACCCAAGTGATTGAACCGTTCAACAGCAAGGTCTCGACTTATAAAAAAATCATGGGGATCCGTGTGATTCACAACGAGTTACCACGCACACGATTGGGAAAGTTGCAGCGGTTTAAGCTGGCCGATCTGGCAAAGAAGGAAGAGATGGCCATTGATAACGAAACCGAACAACCGATGGACGAAGTGTATGCATTGATTGCCCGCTATCTCGAAAAGGAAAAAGAAAGAAGAGTGAAACCATCGCATCATCTTGAGTTTGACCTTGGCCTCGATTCCTTAGATAAGGTGAGTTTTCAGAGCTACCTTCAACAGACTTTCGGGGTGTCGCCCGAGCCACACCAAATGGCCGGTTTTTCCGATGTGAGAAGTCTGAGCCAATGGGTAAACCAACGGTTGACACGCATCGAAGAGGCACAGGTGAACTGGAAAGATATTTTGCATGAGAAAGTGACGCTCAAGCTTCCCGAAACTTGGCTCACAGGTCACATCGCCCTGTGGTTATCGCGTGCATTTTTTAAGACTTATTTCAGGTTCAAATCCACCGGGATGGAGAAAATTCCTGATGGCCCCTGCATTCTGGCTCCAAATCACCAGAGCTTCTTCGACGGGCTGTTTGTGGCCTCCTATCTGCGTTTCGGACAGGTAAGAAAAACTTATTTTTATGCCAAAGAAAAGCATATCAGACAAGCATGGCTCAAGTTTTTAGCCAACCGCAACAATATCATCATCATGGATCTGAATAACAACCTGAAAGAATCCATACAGAAGATGGGCGAAGTGCTCAAAAGCAATAAAAAGATCATTATCTTCCCTGAGGGAACGCGCACTTTCAACGGAAAAATGGGCGATTTTAAAAAAACCTTTGCCATTCTGAGTCGCGAGCTGAATGTCCCCATTGTTCCGGTATCCATCAAAGGCGCTTTTGAAGCTTTGCCAAGAGGACATTATTTTCCGCGACCCTGGAAAAAAATCAGTGTTGAGTTTCTCGATCCGATCCATCCCGGACAGCATACTTATGAAAGCTTATCGCAATTGGTGAAATCGAAAATACAGCTTCGGCAGGCATAGAAGCTTCACACGCGCTTCAATTGCAAGAGCTGTAAAATGAATCCCCTTTTTGTTATGGACACGAATTTTTTTCTTGAACTGATCGGTTATCTCGCTTCGGCAATCATTGCCCTTTCTATGGCGCTCAACTCCATCGCATGGTTCAGAATTGTCAATCTGATCGGTGCTGCCCTTTTTTCTATTTATGGCTTTGTCATTGGCGCTTTTCCCGTTGGAATCATGAATGCCTTTATCGTTGCAGTTGACGTGTATTATTTAGTCAGGATATTTGGCACAAAAGAGCATTTCCATCTGCTTGAGGTGCGCCCTGACGATGGTTATATGTTGCGGTTTATCCGTTTCCATCAGCAGGATATCCACCATTTTTTCCCCGATTTTCATCTCAACGCCGACCGGCAGAATGTTTACTATTTCGTTTTGCGAAATATGGTGGTAGCCGGACTGTTTGTCGGGAACAGAACCGAAGGGGGACATCTTGAGGTGCTGCTCGACTATGTGACGCCGGCCTATCGCGACTTCAAGAACGGACGATTTGTTTATGATACTTTGAAAGAAATTTTTGCCGGTGAAGGAATTCAGCATATTCTGGCCGAAACCACCCATCCACGCCATC